>Ga0247727_10012548_pt1 | contig 14517 bp, 20 predicted proteins | sample WisWelCaveWW1625_FD_202498 | JGI IMG/M metagenome (GOLD analysis project Ga0247727, IMG submission 202498) | Biofilm microbial communities from Wishing Well Cave, Virginia, United States - WW16-25 | ecosystem: Environmental > Aquatic > Deep subsurface > Groundwater > Cave microbial mat | place... | reverse complement strand
AAGTATGACAAGATTTGTTCAGGCATACTAGACTATCATCTAGATCAATGGGGCGCAATTCCGTTTCTTTCTGCACTCTAAAACCAGATTTTTTACCTATGTCAGATCTTTCATCATGATTTTACCACATCATACAATGGGCCATGTTTTACGGGTTAGATAGTTTTGCGAAAAGATAATCATGAGCACAAATGGCGTATTGTGGCGGCCATTGGCAGTGTGAAATCTGTGGAAAGGTATTTGGGTTAAATAAATGAAAATGGTCCAAAGTTTTTTATATAATTTTGAATGACCAATATTAATCCAATATTATCATGAAATTATTACAATATTATTCTAGTATTACTGATTCTTGAAAAATTTGCTTGGAGACTACTTTTCGTTTTTGTCTTTTACAGACTGTCTTTCTTGTTTAATCTTTTCGTGAGTTTCTTTAATTTTATCAAGATTATTCATTGCTTCTTCTTTTTGCTCCTCGGATATCGTTTGTCCTTTTGCCTCTTTTATTAAGGCCTTCATCTCATTTCTGTATTCTTTGAAGAGTTTTGTGTACTCTTCTCTTTGGGTTTTGTACTTTTCCCTAATCTCTTTTAGTTTTGTCTTGCAAGTTTCTTTTATGCTAGCTCTATCTTCTTTATCGTCAGTATTTTTTAGATCCTCACGACATTTTTTGATTACATCGATTGTCTCTGTTCTTTGCTGCTTCATCATTGCGATATGTTCGTGTACATAATTTGAGACATACTGACCAAGGTTATCATTTTCTTCTGTCGTATCAGTTGTATTTGTTGAATTTGTCTGAGCAAATACCAATCCAGTAGAATTGGCAAGTGTCCCTGTAAGGAGGACAACCAATAGCAGGACACCTGCCTCTTTCATGAGTAAAATTAGGTACATGTCGCGTTTAAGCATTAAGTAGAAATGATAAGGAGTAATTTTTCATTACATACATGAATTAATAGAAATTTTCTAGTGGTGACAAGGTGCATGGAACATTATTCTTTTTTTAGAACTCTTGGCCGTAAATTAGACCTGCTTTTTATGTAGTGATTTGCTGATCAGTAGTTTTGATCTATTTCTCAAGACCGTCAAGTCATATATTTTCAAATCATCTCTTGTATTTTTAATTTAAATTTCTTCTTCTCAAAATAACTCATACCACTGACAACACGATATCTCTTAATTCAAACTCTTTCTGTGCGATTTTTTTCCTTTTTGTTCCTATCATCATTTTGGAGAACAAGTAAAGATTAATTCTAAATCCAATTTTCCCTATTTCGTAGCGCTTGCTTCCTTCAACCGTTAACACTCTTACCTGGTCTAGCGTTATACCTATATCTTGAAACAAGCCTAGCGTCACCTTACCTAGATCAAGAGATTCGTTTGCAACCAACACTATGTCTTCAAACGTTTGAAATCCAGGCAAGAATGTAGTAACGGAGCGACCACTCTGATTTTTCTGCATAGTCGAGTCTTCCAGTGTATTTTCTAAAGTATCTGAAAGCTCTGTTGGCAATTTCTCAAACACATTACTGACTATATTCTTACTTAGCATGCCTAGAATTTTTCCAGGCTCAATTGCCTGCTTACCTTTTCTGAACCAGTCTATTACTGTTTTAACATCTCTTGCTTGACCCAGCTCAGAACTATTCTGTAAAACATCATCCAAGGTTTTTTCTAATTCGCTCTTTATTTTTTCAAAACCTTCTCCAGAAATCATTTAATCATCTCCTTATGACCTCAACTCTACCTTCAAAGCGAAGCGTCAGAGTGACATTAGGTGGAATATTTGGAGGCGGGGGAGGATTGGATGGAATATTCATCAAGGCTACAACTGCTCCACCAACCACAGCTGGTAAAACTAAAAGATAGAATGGAAAAGATGAATCATCTACATCTCCCACAGTTACCGAATCAGGTGCACTTTGGTCATCGATTGTTGGAACAAACTTTGCAGACTCTACAACCACCACGGTTACTTTGTCTGTACTTTTCAAGCCCTTGTCATCAGTAACTGTCAGCTCAAACTCGTATGTACCTACAAGAGGCGGGAGAAACTCTAATCTTAAGGAGAATAATTCATCTAACACAACGCTTGGTCCTTCAACCTGTCTCCAGCTAAACGATATTGGGTCTCCGTTTGGATCCATACTATTACTGGCGTCAAGAGTGACAGCCTGGCCTGCATCGATAGTAAGATCTGCACCTCCGTCAGCTATTGGAGCAACATTTTGAATTTCTACTGTAAAAGTTCTTGAAACTTGGTTATTTTGTGGATTTGGATCTTGAGTGCTTTCTCCAGCTACTCCTGCACTTGGCTCTTGATCAATAGATTCACTAGATGCAAAGACTATAGCGTCAAGCTTTCCAGCATTGTTAGTATCTATGTTGATGGCAATCAGTACAGGTTCAGCCTTGTCCACAAGAACTGCGGTGATTGAAGTTATTGTAAATCCATCAAGCAGACCTCCCGTAAATTTATCAAACCCGCTAGAATGCTCAGGTATGAATTGCAATCCTGGTGATAACTGGATTGTTGTTACGACATTTTTTGCTGTATCTGGACCGTTGTTTGTAACATCGACTCTAAGTGTAATCTCATCTCCAAAGAATACTGGTTCTTGTGGTCCGGTAATTGATACAGATACATCAGCTGAAGGAGGTTTTATTTCACATGCGTCTCCCAGTCCATCCACATCGCTATCTGCTTGATCTTGATTTACAACATCGGGACAGTTGTCAGAAGCATCAGCAATTCCATCCCCATCAGTATCAGATGATTGTGGAGTAGCGGGTGATGTAGATGTAGATGGAATTGGTGGTGTAGGTGGCGGGGTTGGCTCTGGTGAAGGCTGCGGAGTGCCCTGATAATTTACCGTAAATGAAATCTCGTCGTTCTGATTTCCGACCGAGTCTACCACCTTAAATTTCAAATCAAGTGTACCAGTAGTGCTTATGTCAATACTTATCGTCAGCGTTGAGCTAGCCTGACCACCTGATTGAAGCGTCACTATTGGTGGATTAAAAGAGTAAGTTACTCCTTGCGGAACTGTACCCACAAACATTAGCTGGCCATCAAATCCATTTGATTTAACAATGCATTGAGTCGTCCCAGAGCTGCCTGGTGTGATGGCCAAAGAGGATGGGTCACAATTTATATCTACTGGCAAATTAGTTGATGACTGGGAATTTACTGCCTGTGCCCATCCAAATAAAATAATGAAAGTAAGAATTGCAATACAAAAACTTGCTACTAGCAAGTCAGTTTTCATTGTTTGAACAATAGCTTGCTTCTAGATAAAGCCGATCAAAATTACGTTTGTCACTGACGCATAGCCACAAAACTTGTCATTAGTTTTAACGAACGCTTGTGGATTGCTTATTGTTCGCATCTAGTTATTTTTCAAGATCTAATCGACTAGTTATCCAACTACGTATGTGATAAGAACGGTTGCACTGACTTGCTGCTCTCCTGGGAGTACTGGAGGTGGAGAGATGTATGGCATTGAAGACATTTGGGAAATTGGTGACATAAATGGACTTCCACTAGCTGCATATGCATATGAAGATTCACGTAAAGTTGTTTGCTGTACAAATGCAATTGGATATCCTCCAAAGTTAATCGACATGCTCTTTACGCCTTTGATTGAAAGAGACTGCATCTCTAGCATCATCTTTGCATTATCTTCTGCATCTGCAATTGCGTTCTTGATTACTTCACCTCTTAGATTCTTTTGTGCTTCTTGTGATAATGAAAAGTATGGCCCGTCAACTCTGTTGGCTCCTGCAGATATTGTCTTGTCAATAATCTCTGCTACCTTTTCTGTTTTCTTGGTTACAATATTGACATTGTTTGCTGCTTGGTAACCATTTATTGTTGGAGGATTCTTTCCCTCTGGATCGTACTGATATTGCGGATAAACACTAAAGTACGATGTCTTGACCTCTTTTTCGTCTAGTTCTAATGCTTTTAGCGATTCTAGTATCGCATTCATAGTCTGAGTGTTGTTTTGAACTGCCAATTCTGCAGATGGAGCGATTGTATCAATTCCAAGATTGATTGATACCATGTCAGGAGGCAGATTCACATAACCAGAGCCAGCTACTGTAAGTGTTGTTTCCGTATCAGTTGCGTTGTAGTTGATAGTTGTATTCCAATTTGGTGTAGGAGGCATTATAGTTTTTTCTATAGAATCAGTTTGAGCTGAATCGGTTTCAGTGGATGCTACAGGTGCAACCTGCGCAGACACAAATGAATATGATGCAAGAACTGTAACAAGAGCGACTGCAGCTACTATACCAAAAGCAATATTTTTCTTCATAACTTGGATATTGGTAGATTTTTGCCATTTAGGATTTAAGGGTTGCTTATGATTCGTTTGTTTTTTGGTATTAAGATTAAGAATGATTTAGAGATTGCTGATAAATTGTATCATAATCCGATTGTAATTCCTCCTAGGAAGAAAAGCAAACCAATCCAAAATCCTACAATCAATGCAATAGTTTTCCAATGTTTAGAAATCCATGAATTTGTCATTAAATACCATATCTGGTTTTAGCAATATTCTTATCACAATATTAATTGGATGCATTGATTTGTCGGAGAAAAGTAATCTTCATCGCTTTAGAACCATTACTTGTAATATTTCCAAAAGGTTGTTCAATTTTGTGTAATTATAAAAAAAGAAAAAAAAGTAGGTATCTGGTATCTTATTACCTACATTCAATTGGGTGTTTCGGGTTTCCATCAGTTCTTCGCCATTCCGTACCAGGATCTCCATCTTCAGTGGTACAAGGATTACTAGTATCTTCCCAATTAGATCCTTGACCTCCACCTTTAGCAGCACTTGCGTCCTGTGTTGCCATTGGTGCAAACATTCCTACCGTAAGTATTGAAGCTCCGCATGCTATCAGGAGTATTGTTTTGTTCATTATTTTAAAAATATAATCAATGTATATATCATGATCTTCCCATTTTGTGGAAGAATAAAGTTTTGATTCTTGTATTTTTAGTGATTGTTGATAAATCGTCGGTGCGGTTCTGGTAGGACCCAGCTACCGTTTTGGATTAACCTCAGACCCACGCTATTATGTGTATAAGTTTGTATGTATACATATATGTATATATACAATGGATTTCTACCTATAGGTAGAAAATGAGCAAAGTGGTCTTCCAGAAGAGAGCAAAACAGAGTTCCAGAAAAGTATCCCCACATATGCCACGTCTTGATACCATACAGATGGTAGAAGAGATCATCTCTGGCAAAAAGGAGTTTAGTTCTAAAAACAGACTCTGGAGAACCCTTCCAAAACAGGTACAATACAAGACGTTTACTACAATTCTTGACTATCTGGAAAAGTCAAACAAGATAATGTACGACAAGAAAGGTTCCATTCTCTGGATATTTGCAGACAATCCAAAACTAAAGAAGCTTCACAGAGAATCTACAGTGCTAAGATAAGCTAGTAGCCAAATCTCTGTTCGTATTCTTTGTGGTCAAATGCTTCCAAAATAGTGCAGACTTTATCTTGTTTTGTACCATATACAGTATACACAAGCCTCCATCCTGATCTTAGCTTGAAACGAAACAATGTGTGTATTTCATGTTCCTTGATGTATTTTCGTGGCCAGCGATCCCTTGGAATTTTATCTCCTTTTGAATAATCTTTCTTTAGCAGATCTAACGCTTCGTTGATCTCTTTGTAACTGTCACTTTGTTTGTCTAATGAATTAAAAAATTCCATAAAATCAGGAGCACCACGTACAGATATCTTTTCTTTCAAGATAGGTCGGATCTCATAATAGAAATTATTATTTAACTATAGATATAGAATTAAGATCTGTCTAGCAATGATGTAATAATTTCATTTTTTCATAAAAAAAAGTTTCGCGGACCAGAATGGACTCGACTACTTGTATGGGCAATATTTTGTGCGCATTTATGCATAATTTGGGAAATTTAATGTCGAGAAAAATTATGGTGGTATGTCAGATAATCTTACTAGGATTATCCAGATTGAATAATTTTGAATAAAAAAGAAAAAAGGTGTAGCCCAATACGGTGTGTATGATCACACTTCAGTACTGAACTGACTCGACATGAGACTCTGATTGCCGCTCTCTTCTATGGCTAACACTTCCCAGTTGTAATTAGTCCCTGGCTCAAGGAATTCCTTTGGGATAGTTATTTGGGTCACAGAGTCCGGCAGATACATGCTGAGTCCACGTTTTCCAATCATGTTTGGATGAGGGGTTTCATCCTTCTCGATAATGAGTTGGTAGGAAATGATGTCGACGTCAGCGCCCTCGATAGTTTTATCAACCGCACTCCATCTCACCAGAAGGTCTTCCACCGGCACGACAGCATCTTCAGCAGGTGATAAAAGAACAGGACCCTCAGGAATGTCATGAGTCAACCAGGCGGTCCCTATCGTCTTGCCTTTCTCTTCTCCAGATTCGATTGTAGATCCAGTAAAGATGTAATTGCCTTCTGGTAGAGTTTTCAACACCTCGACAATAGGCACTTCGGCATTTGCCGGCTCTACAGTCTCAAAGAAAAGTTCAGTTAGTCCAAGTTTTCCTAGCATTCCTGTTGCTTTGAATTCCAACACCGTTCCTTTTGGACCAGTAAGCGTGATCTTATTCCAACCCTCGCTATCAATAGCCCCTTGGAATCCGGTATCTTCATCCTTTGCATTGTGCTCGATATTCAGCTTGGCTTCTTTGAGAGCAATTACGGTATCTGAACCATATCCTTGGCCGTTTTCAGCACTAGCTATGCTCATTCCGTTGTATGTACTAGTTATTGCGATTACAGCAACTATTGATATTGCAGCAATCAATAACATTGGTTTTGATTTCATTGCTCCTACTTTGATTCTGAAATTAAAACAATTGTGAGACAGTCATCTAATTTTATATGATATTAAATTGGAGATTATTCCTAATCTTTGAGGAATATTTCTAGTTCAGTTAGAGAAATGCATCAGAATCGTTATATTGATTTACTCATAATTTTGATCAAAAGATGAAAAATGTCAAATGGCTTGTCATTGTATCAGGAAATCACGATAGCAAAGATTACAGTTACTAATATTGCTGAGTTTTGTTTAGGAAGACAAACTACTTTTTTGATTTAGCGTTTTCTTGGGCCCTTGCTCTTTTTTTCGCTTTGTTTGATGTTTTGCTCATACTAATTTCTAATTTGTATAGACTTAAGGTGCTTAGAAAAACAAAAAGAGCTTGCGGGTAAACAATTTATCATATCTGGCATACCATAATGAAGACCAAAGAACTCCAATGGAATGATGTGTATTATGGCAATCCTTTGACCGTTTGTGATACTGTGGCCTAGTGTTTTTTTCATCGATGTCTTGTGGTAAATTGATCATTTTTTCTTATTTTCAATTTTGTTCTTTCCTTGTTTGCAATCATAATTTCAGATTCTAAAATCTTTTTTGCATCTTGACTAAGATCTGGATCTTTGAGTTGTTCATTTTTTTCATTAATTTTCTTTGTGTAACGTTGAATCTCATCATCAATTCCTTCCAAACTCATTATCTTTCCAAGCTGGACTAACAATTTAGCAATTTCTATTTCTCTTCTGATTCTTGCTTGCCATCTTCTTCATCTATCTTTCTTTATCTCTAACCTTAAGTTTGAACAAAATTTAGAAATTAGTATGAATAAAACGACAAAAAACGAGTAAAACTTGGCAGTTTCCACCAAAGAGATCATAGAATATCCTTGTATTTCGTGTCATACAGACTGCTGCAAAGAGTATACGATATTTGTTAATGCTCATGACATTTACAGACTATCAATCAGACTAGGATCAGACCCAGAGAATTTCCTAGAGATTCATGGAGCAAAGGATTTTGATCTTGGCATAAAGGTAAAAGAAGGTCTTGTAGATCTTGCCTTAAAACAGAAAAATGGCGGATGCATATTTCTTGAAGAATCTAAAGACGTCTTTCGATGTACCGTAAATGAATTCAAACCAGGCGTTTGCAAATCATATCCCTTTCAGATGCAAGGTGGAAAATTAATCCAGATGAGTGATAAGATGTGTCCTGTTGACTGGGATACAAAAGAATTTGAAACCATGATGGCAATTCATCTCAAAAAAGACGAAGATGAATGGAGGTTCTATAACGATCTTATCTTGGAATGGAATGCAAGGCATTTGATAAAAAAGCCGCTACCTGCATTTCTAAGATTTATTCTAGACAGAGTTGAATTTTCTTTATACGAATAATTTGCGTCATTGATATTTTTCATATCCAGTCTTTAAGGCTCTGCACCTAAAAACACGATAGATAAAATCATAAAAATCACTCCTCCAACTTGTAAAATTATTTTTAATAACGACAAGTGATGTATAATGTCTTGGCAACACAAAAAAGGCCTTATAAAATAAATCTAACCAATCGGTTCTGACATATAATCTTCAATAATGACTGGCTTTAGAAAATGTCATGAGTACAAAGTTAACAAGTGCAGAATCATTTTCTAAAGACAAACATCGTAATCAAAAATATGACACCAAGCCTTACTATACTCATTTAGAAGCTGTTGTTGATACACTCAAAAACATTGGAGTCAATGATGAGGATGTCTTGTGTGCTGCATGGCTGCATGATACCATAGAGGACACAGATGCAACCTTTGATGATATCGAGCAAAGATTTGGCAGCAAGGTAGCTGTTATGGTCTTGTCATTATCAAGAGATTCCAGTCTGCCAAAAAAAGAAAAAGAACGTCAATATGTAGAACAGCTAAAAAACGCACCATTGCAAGCTCTTCTGATAAAGCTATGTGATATATCATCAAACCTTAAAGAGTTGAAAAATTCTAGTTGGTCAAAGACAAGAAAATCAAAGTACGTAAAAAAGAAACTATACGATATTAATGTAATAAAATCTGGACTGGTAAAAAACAAGATCGACTATCCAAGAATTCAAGATATAATTTATGGAATAAACAAAGTTCTAGCGTCACACGGACAAAAACCAATCATCATTTAGAAATTAACAATTTAGAAGAGATTTGCAAGGAGATAATTTTGTAACACCACCAGTGATAATAAAAAAAGAAAAAGATGTCTTCCCAATTTTGGAAATTTTGAAATTTATCAAATTATGTGATTATTTTTACATAGATTTATTTATCGAGTTTGCCCAAAAAAATTCTTGAATAAATCATTACTATTTGGTATTTTGTTTGCAGCAATTGTTGCAGTATCTTTAACAATATTACCAGCATTTTCAATTAAAGATAAAAATTTGACCGCAGAATTTTCATTACCTGATATCGAGTTTGCAGTATTGAAAGATGTAGTAAAGGCAAATGGCAAAAATGCCTATTGGCAATTAACATCCATCCTTGATGGAAACTTGGTAAAATCTACCAAAGCCTTGGATGGCGATAGCAAGGGTGCTGGCATAATGATAAAACCTGATAACGATCATGTGTATACGGTGGGAGTTCACACATACAATAATTGTGAAAGTTTTGATTGTGGAAATTACAAAGTTCATGGCCACGTATCACGTATAGAAGAATCATCGACAACTTGTTCAGATGCAGGTTATGAATTTGAGAGTATTCAAGGGTCTGTCCATGATCTAGGTACAGGTCACATAACTTACAAATCAGGCCAGGACAAGACTATCATTAGTCTTGTAAACATCGATGCTACTCTAAACGAGTTGGTAGACCCAGCAGATGTATGTGATAATTCTGCAAATTCTGATGTGGGGGAAGTATATTTGTTCAATACCCGAGTGATTAGTGATGATCAGAACAATATTCACCTTTGTGTCCATCTATCAGAACCTGAGACTCTGACAAATACAAGTATCAACGGATTTACTCAAACCAAAACTCCAAGCTTGTGTACATCACCTTAATTCAACATAAGCCAAAAAATCACTAGTACAATGTACAATTTGAAAAGCAAATTGGATTCAAAATTGTAAAAATTTGCTTATATTCTTTTATAAATAATTAATTATGTGGAAGACAAATTTTCATTTCCCAAAGGACACCTGGTAGATCTTACTTATAGCTACTCTACAGAAACAATCTATTGGCCTACTGAAGATGGTTTTAAAATCGATGATGAATTCAGTGGGATTACAGAAAAAGGATATTACTATTCTGCAAAAAAATTTTCTGCGCCTGAACATGGTGGGACCCACATAGATGCTCCGATTCATTTTGCAAAGGATGGAAAAACAATTGATCAAATTCCATTGGATAACCTTATTGGGCCTGCAATCGTAATCGATGTAGCAAAAGAGGCATTAGCAAATCCTGACTACCAGATATCAATTCAGGATTTTTCAAATTGGGAGTCATCTTTTGGCAAAATCCCAGATGGAGTCATTGTATTATTGCATACCGGATACGGTAGATATTGGCCAGACCGCCTCAAGTATCTCGGAACTGCTAAAAAAGGAAGTGAGGCATTGACTGATTTACACTTTCCTGGATTACATCCTGATGCTGCAAAATGGTTAGTTGAGAATAGAAAAATAAACGCAATCGGACTAGACACTCAAAGTATAGATTATGGAAAATCAGAGTTTTTTGAAACTCATCGCATTCTCTGCGCCAATGATATTCCTTTTTTTGAAAATGTTGCAAATTTAGATAAAGTGCCTGTCACGGGTGCTTTGGTTATTGCATTACCAATGAAGATAGAAGGAGGAAGTGGCGCACCGCTGCGACTTGTTGCAATAATTCCTTAGGGGACAATCATCGTAGGAGATACAGTCATAAAGATTCTATCCTGGTCTAGTCTCTCTTTCAGTGTTTGTTTGTAATTTGCAAACCATTCCAAATTTTCTACGGTGTTTGATGCAACCACATAAAAGCCTGAATTATTGGTACCATCATATCTTGTATCGTTACGAATTGTTGTGCCATTAAAATGTGGTAATATGGTAACCCCGCCAAAACGAGTTGCAAGGTCTGTCCTTATCTCGTCGAATTTTTCATTCTCTATTGCTGTGCCGTCATTACGTTTTGAAGGTATAAGAATATCGACTCTGATTTGTGGGGAATCAAAAACTTGGATGGAATTATCTTTGTCATTATTCATGGTAAGATCTTTAGAAGAGTTGGAGGCTGCATATACTGCAAAAGATGCAGAAATGATTATCAGTGTAACAACTAGACCTAGGACAATAACTTTACTTTTCCTATCCATAGATTAAAACCATGATTTGTGAATGTTGGCCTTGATTTTTCCCTTCAATTCCTCTGTGATATCTTCAGGTTTCATTCCATGATCTTTTGTTGCATGAGCTGCACATTGTGACAAGATCTCGTCTTCTGTCTTGCCCTTTGCTTGAAAACCACAGTCGAATCCAACGTCTTTGCATTTGAATTTTAGCATAATTGTTTTTCCTTTCATATCATTATAAGGTTTGAGTCCGATGGGACTAGGGTACCATCATGGTCGTTATTTTTGGCCCACTTTTATAGAAATAATGAATTCATGTTTCATTTTATAGAATAATTTGATCTTACTTGCTATGGATTTTTTCTAATTTTTTGCTATGTATTCCAAAGTTTTTTTGAGGTCATTGAATTCAGTTTTGTTTCCTGCTAATTTTTCAAGCAGTTTCCAGTCTATTTGTTTCAGTCTTTGAACAGCCAGTGCTCGCAAGTCTGGATAATCTTGCGATGGTCTGTTTGCTCTGAATTTTGCCAAAACTAGAGCCTCCAATCCCATAGCGTTAACTTTGTGACCTTTTTTATCAACTTCAAAATCTTTAGATGTTTCAATTATTGTCTTTATTGGAATTTTGTTCAATGGCCTGTCTGAGTAGATGTCAATTTTGTAATTTCTAGGCGTGTATGTCTTTTCTCTCCCGTTTTCCACTATGAACCTATAATGCTTGTCTAAGAGCTCTTCTCGTGTTATTGGTTTTGCCATTGCAAAATCCAAGTCTTGCGATTCTCTCGTATTATTAGTGTGTAAAAATACCGCTACCGCACCTACAAACGTTACGGATCCCAGATCTTCAGTAATTTTGAGTGCTTCACGTATTAATGGGTGCAATTCTATTCATCTTATTTTGTGGCATGTCCTCTTGAACTTTTTTTATTGTATCAATAGAAAATCTGCCCTTTATTCTTATTTGATCACCATAAAGTAATTCAATTGCTACTGCGTCTAGAATACTTCTTCCTCCATTTGCTATGCAATCAAGATATACACGTTCGATCTCGTTTTCAAATGAGCCAATTTTAGGAAGTAGGACTATATGGCCACGACTTCCTTCACTGAAATCGTTCTCTTTTAGAAAAGTGATACTTTCGTCCACATTATTTACGTAAACATAAAGATCATTTGGAAATTGGAACTGTGTAAGAGCCCATGCTTTATAATCCAAAGTGACAATAGCTGATCCTGGCATGCTGTTGAGTACAAAGTTAACGTCAGCATTGTTATAGGATCGACCAAATCGTTTTGCATTCTTTAATGCGATTAGTGACGGCATCAGTCTTTTTAGTATGTCTAGCGGTTGCGATATGACTTCTTTTTTGATTGCAAAATTACCCCGTGTGTATGTTGCAAGGCCGAGAGGAATTAGTGATTTGATTCTTCGATATGCAGTTTTTGTTGAGCCAGTTACTTTTCCCCAGTCCTTTAGAGTGTAGACTGCTTGTGCTGGTAATTCCTGGGCAAATAACAGAGCTGACGTTGCCTGCTCTAAAAGATTGACTGTATTTTCCATCATGTAACATTATAATGGTTTGATCTATTTATATAGTTTGGACATATTTGTCTATATCTATATATACATAGTAAGGGGGTAGGGGTACGGGATATCAGATTCAGAACTAAGGAGATAGGCCTCTATTTTAGAAATAATTTAGACAATAGAATCCACATCGATGGGACTAGGGTACCATCATGGTCTTACTTTGAACCCACTTTATTTATAAAATTCTGAGATTTTTGGATAATTACTTTTTCTTACCCATTACTGTAAACAATGCCTTTGGAAATGGATCAAGGGTACCTTGGTAGACAGTATCAATGACGCTTTCAATTACAAAGTCCTTACCAAAAATATTTTTTATATCTTCCTCAGAAAACCTGTAGGGACCATAATCTAGCTTCGTTTCTTTTATGCTGAAACATTTTAGAAAAAACAATCCATTATCATCAAGTATGTTATGTAAATATCTGCAGTATTGATTCCTTTTGTCAGCAGATAAAACATGAAAGCAACCTCTATCCAAGACATAATCAAAACTATTTTTTTCTAATCTAGAATTTAGTATGTCATCTACCATGAAATTGATCCTTCCATCGAGGTCCCTTGCTTTTTGTATTGCATTTTCTGACAAGTCGGTCCCAGTAACATCAAAGCCAATTTTTGAAAGCTGGATTGCTTGTGTTCCGGGACCTGTCCCAAGATCAAGGAACCTTCCCTTTGTAATCTTTCTTCGCTTTAATTCATTTTCTAAATCAGCATCCAGTTTTTCGTTATACCATGGCATAGTCTTTACATCTTGTCTGGAGAACATAGTTTTCATCCAATCCCTATCGAACGATTGAAGGTTTCAAGAAAAGACAAATTGTATTATCTTGACAAAATTAGAATTAAGGAGATTCCTCGTGGCGCTGAATGGGGATCTTATTTTTTCAAACAGATGACAAAAGGATTAAAGCAAAATGAAAAAAAATTTATCAAGAACCATTTTAAGAATTTTGATCATTACAATCTTCCTTTAGAATTGGGAAAAAAATATTCTTGGAAAGAAGTGAAACAAAAACTGGAAGATGATTTAAAATCTGTCGATCTTTCAGAAGTACGAAAAATGATAGAACCAGAAGCAATTAGAAAATTCAATGAAGCTTGGAAGATATACCACAGCAAACTAACTGCAGAAGACACGCAGAAACTTGCAGAACTTGGAATTTATTTTCAAGCTCATGCGATGATGGGATCGGATAAATAATTTTTCTCAATCCATAACAAAGTGGCATAGTTTGGCATAGTTGTATAATTCTAAAAATAATTTCAAATCACAAATTAATTAATAAAAAATAATCGTGCATATTCTACAATATGTGATTAAAAAATAATCGTCGCGTATAGTCTCTATGTATTATGACTGAGCCGATGTATTGGATTATTAGTAATGGCTGGTTCACCCCTCGCCGAAGCTTGGAATCTACGCCACCATTCTATCAACGCCGTCTTCTGCGGCCATCCTTTTTCTTGCGAAAGGCTGCCTTTTCTCGGGATAGGCTTCCTCCTTAGATGCTTTCAGGAGTTAGCCTAAATGGCTTAGCTGCTCGGCCTGCCTTGTCAGACAGCCGATAAACCAGAGGCCACGCTGCTCTGTTCCTCTCGTACTCGGAGCAACTTCCCCTCAAGCAGCCACGCTTCCATCAGGCAGAGACCGACCTGTCTCACGACGGTCTAAACCCAGCTCATGTTCCCCTTTAATAGGCGAGCAGCCTCACCCTTGGCCCCTGCTGCAGG
>Ga0247727_10012547_pt1 | contig 14519 bp, 12 predicted proteins | sample WisWelCaveWW1625_FD_202498 | JGI IMG/M metagenome (GOLD analysis project Ga0247727, IMG submission 202498) | Biofilm microbial communities from Wishing Well Cave, Virginia, United States - WW16-25 | ecosystem: Environmental > Aquatic > Deep subsurface > Groundwater > Cave microbial mat | place... | reverse complement strand
ATAGCGAGTCAGGTCCTTGCCGGTCGCTGCATTGAGCCCAACCCCCCCGTGGCGTTGGTAGAGTAAAGCCATTTCATTGCCCGCCACGAACTGTCCGGCCTTTTCTTGTAGTTCTGTAAATCGTTTCTGCAGCCCCTCGATGGCTGCCCGATCCTCAGGATTGGCCGGTCTCTCCTGACTCTTCCGTGCGAGCTCTCGTTGCCGTTGCTCCAGCTCGGTCCCCACTCGATACCACTCTTCGAGAATGGGGCGTTCTTCCTTGTAATTCTTCGTCCCGACCGTCCTCGTGCCCTTGAACGCCATATGTTCGTAGAGATGCGCCAGGCCGGTTTGCCCCGCCTGTTCGTTTACTCCCCCGACCCCGAAGGTCATGTTGAGGGAGACCACTGGCGTCTGATGCCGTTCGACCATGAGGATGGTCAATCCGTTCGTCAGTTTCTGTTCCACCACCCGATCCGCCAGCCTGGGCGAGGACGCATGCGGCAGGTCGAGGTCGAGGCTAAGGTTCAGGCCAAGGATTACACAGAGAATCAGAAAGCACCGACCATTTTTTTTACTGTCTTCGCTCAACCTCAACCTTAGCCTCAACCTGTTTTTCATATAAATAGCTCCATGAGTTGTTCCGGTCGTTCGATAAACCAGTCCGGGCGACAGGCTTCCATCTTGGTGCGATTCCCCATGCCGTACCTGACCGCACAGACACGAATCCCGGCGTTATGGCCGCCGTTGATGTCGTTGGTGCTGTCCCCGACGAGCACGGTCTGTTCTTTCGGCACATTCAATTGTTCCATCACATGCAACAACATACCAGGCTCCGGCTTCAATCCGAATCCATTGTCCCCACCGACGATATACTGGAAATGATGCCCCCCCAATCCATTGAGAATCACATTCGTATACTCGATCGATTTGTTGGTCGCCACCGCCTTGCGCTTTCGCTCGAAGTGGACAAGCGCCTGTTCGACACCGGGATAGAACGTCGTGCGATCGAGGCAATGGGCCAAGTACTGGCCCCTGAACACCCGCAACGCCTCGTCGAAGGTGACTCGACTGTCCTCGCCGACCGACAAGCGCAACAATTGTTTCACCCCATCCCCCACAAACCCAAAGATTTCCTCGATTGGCCGCTGCGGCAGCCCCAGCTCGGCCAACGTGAGGTTCACCGAAGCGGCAATGTCCCATTTGGACTCGATGAGCGTCCCATCCAGATCGAAGATCAACAGCTCGACCGAGGTCTTTCCCATCATTATTTTGCCTTTCGTAACTCGTCCTGCAACGCCCCAAGACGGTCTCGCTTCGCCGGGTCGGTTTCCTTCACCCAGGCTTCGCGCACGAAATTCACCATTCGCTTCTGTCCCACGTGAGGGGGAAGCATAGGCTCGACAATCCTCCATCGATTCTTGACGGCTTTCACGCGAAACCGAACCTCTTCTGTTTCAACCTCCTGGACGAAACCGGCGGTTTCCATATACACCGAGCCTATGATCTGAAAGGTGACCGGGATCACGACTTCCAGCCTATCAATCACCTCCCATTGGCGATACTGCTCCGCCACCACAAAGCCTCGCGTCACGACGACATGCCCCCACGCCGGCTCCTCATTCCAACTGGTGTAAGACGCGACCGCCTCGACCGACATGGCATCGAGCCGCGCCCCCTTAGAGTCGAGCGCCAGATATCGATTCACCACGTCAGCAGGTGAGTGCTTGAGGGATCCGGTCTGCGCGAGCCCATCTCCGGCTGACAGCACCAGGGCAAGCAACTGACACAGACATAGCACGAACCGCCCCACAACGTTGGGTGTCATCGTGTGCTCTTTTCTTCCAATCTGTACTCCTCCTGAGGAAACTGGTAAGCCTCCCTTGCGCGCGTCCGGCAATGGAGCTCTCAGCCCACAGGCGCTGTGCGGGCACAGGGCCCGCGCAGCCGCTTCAGCTCACCCGACTTTGTGTAACTTCATCAAATTGGTCTCCCCGGGCTGACCAATCCTGGTCCCCGACAGAATCACAATCCGCTGTCCCGTTGTCGCCAGTCCCTCGGTCTTCAGACGGCGTTCCGCTTCATCGATCCGCTCATCAGTTTGAGCGATCTGCCGCATCGTGTGAGGGATCACACCCCAGTACAGCGCCATCCGTTGCCGTACGACCTCAAATGGAGTCAATGAAATAATTGACGCGTCGGGTCGCTGCTTCGACAGCAAGCGCGCAGTGGTACCCCGTTCGCTAAATGCCACGATGACGCTCGCCCCGATGGCTGAGGCCGCCGATGACGCCGAATGGCAAATGGCCTCCGGGAATGAGCCTTCCCCCTGTGGCGCGTCGGACGAGCGCCGACACCACGATCGAGTCCCTTCTTCGGCGGCGCGAACGATTCGGTCCATGACACGGACTGTTTCAACCGGGTGCTGTCCGATCGCAGTTTCTGCGGACAGCATGACCGCATCAGTCCCATCGAGGACGGCATTAGCCACATCCGACGCTTCGGCCCTTGTCGGGCGCATGTGGTGCGTCATGGACTCCAACATCTGAGTGGCCGTGATCACGAGGCGGCGGCGGCGGTTGGCTTCGGCGATAATGCGCTTCTGTAGGAGCGGGACCGCCTCCGGTCCCATCTCCACTCCCAGATCACCCCGCGCAACCATCACGCCGTCCGCCTGATCAAGAATTGCGTCCAAGCACTCCACCGCTTCCGGCCTTTCAATCTTTGCAATAATCGGCACATCGCCGCCCCAGTCGGCCACTAACTTCCTTGCGGCCACCACGTCATCGGGACCTCTGACAAACGAGAGGGCTACATAGTCCACCCCTTGCGCGATGCCGAACCGGAGATCGTCCCGATCTTTGTCTGTCAGAGTGGGGACGCTGATGCGAGTATCCGGCAGGTTCACGCCTTTGTGCGAGGTGAGTCGTCCCCCGCTCACAACTCCGCATTCGACGGCGCCGCCGGTAATCCGATCGGCAATTAGCTCGATTAACCCATCGTCAATCAGGATGCGGGCGCCTGGCTGGACATCCCTCACCAGGTATTGGTACGTCATCGGGATCTCACGCATGCCGGATGGAGTGATAGACTGTGCGCCGAGTTGACCGCCAGACCGGAGCAGAGTCGTCACGAGCCTCACAGTCTGTCCGGCAGCCAGATCGAGCCCGCCCTGATCGACTTCCCCAACACGGATCCTCGGTCCTTGCAGGTCCTGGATGATCGCCACCGCCACGCGCCGACGATCCGCTGCTTCGCGAATGGCCTTGACCGCACGCGCATGCGATTCGTGGGTTCCATGAGAAAAGTTGAGTCGCGCCGCGTCCATGCCGCTCTCAATTATCTGATCCAGCACGGTGGGCGAATCGCTGGCGGGGCCAATGGTGCACACAATTTTGGCTTTACGCATAGACAATGCTGTCACTGGTCATTGGTCAATCGGGATACGCGCCGCGCTTTTCTTGCTCTTCTCGCGATGATGTCCAGGAATGCCATTCTAGCAAACGACCTCTAAGCCCACAACGCAACCGCCGTTTCAGGCGCAGGCAGTCGTTAATCCATGATCGAGTCGCCACGCTCCATTCACCCCGCTACGGCAGCTCGCTTCCGTGCATTCGGGCGAAGATCTCCCAGTCGAACTGCTTCGGTGCCACAGCATGGAGTGGGATTGCCTCGACGATGCCCGGCCCGCGATAGGCCAACATGCACCCGACAACCCGCTCCGGCTCCTTGACGAGACGGCGGATCGCTTCATAGGCCAGATCTTGCCCGATGGTCTTGTCCTCGGGGGTCGGGGGCGCCCCCCGTAACGTGTGGCCGAGGATCGTGGCTTTGGTCGCAGGGGCGAGGCGATATTCACCGGGGCGAGCCTGAAACTGCGGCCACGTGGTAAGTGTGCTGGCGACATACTCGACAAGACCGTTCACACCGCCATCCGAGTGATGGCGATGGGGCGTCTGTTCCGCCACCACAAACAGATGGCTTTTGTTCGGGACGCCTAAGGTACGGTTGAGCGTACCCAGGATGAAGTCGTCGATATACGCGTCGGGATCGGGATGCTCGTTGATCAAGAGGCCCTCAGCTCTGGCCTGATACGCACAGGCGAGGGCGAGATGGCCGGACCCCGCCCCCATAATCTCGACGAAAAAGACGCTGCCCATGGCGGAACTGGTGGCTTTCAGCGACTCGATGGATTGATTCGCCAGAGACACGGCCGAATGAAACCCAAGGGATGTCGTCCCCGCGAGATTATTGTCGATCGTGCCAGGAATCCCTACTGCCTGAACCCCAAATCCTTCGTAGAGCGCCCGCGCGCCTCGAAGACTCCCGTCTCCACCAATGACCACCAAGGCCCCATCTTCCATATAAGGCCGAAGATGCCGCATGGTGGCCTGCTGCACCTGCTCATCCTTGAAATCTTCGAAGCGGCTGCTCCCAATCGGACTACTCGCATGGCTGCCCATGCCGCGGGTATCGTCCTCGGTCACCGCTTCGATCCAGTTGTTGGCCAGACCTAAGAACCCGTGACGGACGAAGTAGACTTCCAAGCCGAACCGGTGGCCTGTCACGCGCAATTCTTTCAACGCGGCGCCGGCGCCGGCGAAATCGCCACCCGAGACCAATGCCACAATCCGCTTGATCTGGCGGGGCTTGAGCGTGATCCGGTCTCTGCGTTCGCGCTCGACCTTCACCCAGGTCTCCCGCGCCGCCCGTTCCCGCGCTGACAAACCCACAGCGGTGGAATAGCCGGATAAGAGTCCTTGTTCGTAGGTCAGCAGCACGACGTTATCCTGTCCCTCCTTATATTCGCCAAACTCGGTGAAGGCTTCGCGAAAGGGACGAGGATCGAGATAAATCATGAGCGCCCGCAGCGTGGAGCTGTGGCTATACACACACACGGCCTTCCCCTGGTGGGACTGACCAAACCGGCGGAAGCCATCGACGATATCCACATAGACATCGAAGAAGGAATGCCCGCCCGGGTAGCTGTAGAGGGGATGCTTGATCAGGCGCTTGGCCGTCTGCACGTCCACGCCGAATGCCTTTGCGGCCTCCTCGGCTTCCACCTTCTTCTCCAGACCTGTGACCCATCCGAAATCCTGGGAATCTAAAGCAGGATCGCAAGCGGGTGGGAGTGCCTCAGCATGATGCGCCTGCCCCTGCAACAGCGCCGCGATCACCCGCTCATACAGTTGCCGCGTATTGGGGCTCTGGCTCACCAGATGGACGAAGGTGCGCGGATCGAGGTAGTTGTGGATGTGCAGGAAGTCCAATTGTTGCCCGATCACGCCCAGCATACGGGCCAGGGCTATACCGACTGCATCGGCTTTGGGGACGCCTCGCTCAGCATCCAGCACGTTCGCAAGGCGACGCCCGACTCGATAGGTGCTGCTCTCCACGCGTGAGATACCATGACGCATCGTGAACAGGAGCGTGCGACCGGTTAGATCGTGCGGCAAGAGCCAAAACCGATCCTCGCCCAAGTCCAGCACGATACGATCCTCGACCAACTGCGGCGTCAGTTGCGCGCGCGGCACGATTGCCACTGGCCGGCGATGCGTCGGCTTCTGCACTGACCCGATCGGCACGCGGAGGAGCGGGGCCAACTCACCTGCTGCGAGGAGAGCATTCCAGGCGGCAAAGAACGCCAGTTCGTCGCCCCGGCAACCCTCTTCGATCACAGCGCGACGGGTAGCCCGATACTCCTCTGCCCCAGGAAAGCCCCCTTGCGCACCGTGCACAAACGCCCTGATCTTCTCCATGGCGTCACGGGTTCGCTGTGGTCGATCGACTGAGGAAGTCGAGATGGGTGGGAACGTAATTCCCTCACCGGCGGTGCGACGCGCCAGCATCTCCCCGTAGGCCAGGAGTCCTTCAACTGTCACAAACTCAAGCCGGTCCACTGCGGATTCCAATCTGAACCTCGTTGGCTCATCCTTGCGTAAGCGACCATCGTGCCTGCCCAATCCGCCCGTGTGGTGGACGGGAGATGCCGGACTGGAGAACATCTTCAACTGGATGAATACGTTGGATGCTACGCTGGCGAAGGAGCGATAGCAACAATTCCCGACCTCGCCAGGCTGCGGAAAAACCATTTCGACACAGCAGAATTTCGATGGTCCCCACATATGGCGCAGCAGGAGGACACTCCCGCAGGATAGCCGCACGAGACACGCGAGACTGACGGGACGGGCGAGACGAGGTAGGAATCTAATCTGTCCACGTCGAGCCTTTCTCGCATGTCTCGCGCTTCACGCGCCACGGTCTGTGGCGCTGGCAGAATGTTTCAGCATCCTGCTAGAGTGCCCGCTCCACTCACGCCCGTTGATCCTCCAAGATCGTGCGTGCTAGGGTTCGTACCGTGCTGCTTCGCCTCGTGATACGAACGCGAAACTATGAATCGAACTTGGAAGGTTTATGGAATACTCGTCGTCCTTGGTGGGCTACTGTTTGGCAGCATTACAGGTTATCCCAATGCCGGCTCGTCTTCTGAGCCGACTGTATCGTCTGCCTCTGCCCCATCCATTCAGTCCACAGGGCCAGCTCTTCACGATGCCACGCCGCCTTTCAATCGAAAATTACATCGCGTCGCGAAGGATCCTCTGCAAAAAGCCAAAGACCTGCTGGAGGCAATTCATCAGCATGAGGGCAAAGCCCTCTCTGGATATATCGGCGGCAGGGCATTTCAGAATCGCGAGCGTCGCCTTCCCCCAGGCCACTATCGCGAGTACGATGTGAATCCCAAAACACGCGGCCGCTCGCGGGATGCGGAACGGATCGTCATCGAGCAAGACACTGGCAGGGCCTACTATACCGGTAACCATTACCGAACGTTCATGCCATTGAATGAGACACCATGACTCCGAAACACACACTGACATTGACCGCCTATCTCCAATCGACGAAGGCCCCCTGGACTTCATTGCTTGTCGTGGAACCCGGGCAGCGAGCTGAATCGCTCGTCCATGCGCCGGACGGATATTCGCTGAAGGTCATCAAGGGCGCCAAATGTCAGACCACCGACGGCCTGTTGACTGAATGTGCCCGCGTCTTGGATTTTCCCGACTACTTCGGCCATAACTGGGACGCCTTGGAGGAATGTCTAGCCGATCTGGAGTGGCTGCCGGCCAAGGGCTACATTCTGCTCATCACCGATGCGGCCCATGTGCTGCCCGACGACGAAACGCATTATGAAACCTTTCTTGAGATCTTGTGTGACGCGGGAGAGGCCTGGGGAAACGGACAGGCGGAAATGGGCGCGCAACGAGCAACGCCCTTTCACGTGCTGTTCGCTGTATCAGAGCGAGAGAAAGCCAAGCGGGCCCACTGGGGAATGAAAGAAATCAATGCGGAACCGACTCGGGAGCCGGGAATACGGCATCGGACTTCCTCAAGACGGACCTAACCCGTAGAATAGGCGTGCGAGACAAGCGGGACTGGCGAGACGAGCGAGAAGAGTGAAGGCGATCTGGTTTATCGGGTCTATCTCGTTTGTCTGGTTCAACCAACCAAACGAGATAGACCCGATAAACAAGAAAGACCAGCTGGTTCTCGCGCTTCACGGTTCGACAGTCTCACCGTCACGAGCCACGCCGAGGGACGCGCCACGGTCCATGGGCGCGGACGGCCCTTTTTAACATCCTGCAAGGGAGGGGTCGACCAGCTGCTCAAGATATTTCAGGGGAAAATGGGAGCGTAATTTCCAGCAGATCGACAAGAAGGTGCTTCTGTCCTACTGGTGCATCTTCTTAGTCACGTTCAGCAAGCCTGTCCAACGAAAGAGTGCAGAAAACAATCCGGTCGCGACTCTCGAGCATGAGCCGGTGCGAATCGATGCCTGCCAGCGGGCTTTGACGTCGTGGCGATGAATGACGCAAATTCCATGCGTTTCCCGAGCATCGTCGAAAGGCGCTTTCTCGCTTACCAACTCGGGTTTCCCTTCTTGTCGGCACCACGAACAGATAATCTTCATCCTTGGTCTCTGCGTCGCTGTCTAGCAGGCTGCGGAAAAACCATTGTGGCACGGTGGAAATTCATCGGCCTGCACGTCTAGGATAATAGGAGAACCGCGCGCGGGATGCTCAAAAAGGCCAGACTTCTCACCCGCCCAACCCTGGCGCGCCGAGACGCGCCTTGTCCCAAGCAAGGCCGCAACTTTGAGGCTGACCCTCGTTTCACGCCTCACGTTTCACGGTCCTTGGGAGCGCAGCGAGAACGCCGCTGGCGGACTTTTTCAGCATCCTGTTAGAGTTCAGAGTATTACCCGCCTATTACGCAAAGGTCGGGCCTCACTCGATTGGTAGCATGAATCGTCATATTTGCAAGGGATTACGAATAGTCCCTGAGCCGCGTTGTAACTGCCCATATCAAAAAATGTTGGGAAACGTATCTCTTCAGACATTTTTTGGCCCCAGTCGCCTTATTACGCCGCATGGACTTCCACTTTCTTGACCGAGGCTCGACTGCGTGGTACTGTGCGCCCCCATTATGAAAACGACTCGTTCTGCCAAGCTATTTGCCGACGCACAGCAGTTGATCCCGGGAGGTGTAAATAGTCCGGTACGCGCCTTTCGCTCCGTCGGAGGCCAACCCCGGTTTATCACGCGCGCCAAAGGCGCCCGTCTCTACGACGTCGATGGGAACACCTACCTCGACTATGTCCTGTCATGGGGTCCGATGATTTTGGGTCATGCCGCTCCATCCGTTATCAGTACGATCAAAAAGGCTGCCGCAAACGGAACCAGTTACGGGGCCCCGACCGAACTGGAAGTCATACTCGCCCGCATGATCCGGGACGCGTTCCCCTCGATGGAAAAGGTCCGGCTGGTCAGCTCCGGCACCGAGGCGGTTATGAGTGCCATTCGCGTCGCGCGTGGCTTTACAAAGCGAGACGGTATTCTGAAGTTTGAAGGGTGTTATCACGGCCACAGCGATTATTTACTCGCAAAGGCCGGTTCAGGTTTGGCCACATTGGGGATCCCGGATTCGCTTGGAGTTCCGGCTGATTTTGCGAAGCACACCTTGACCGCCCCGTACAACGACATCCGGGCGGTGCAACAGATCGTCAAGGAACATCGGAACACTTTAGCCTGCATTATTCTGGAGCCGATTGCAGCGAACATGGGTGTCGTGCCTCCGGCGCCGGAATTTCTTTCGTCGCTCCGCCGACTCACCACAGAAAACAATATCCTCCTGATTTTCGACGAGGTGATCTCCGGCTTCCGCGTGACCTACGGGGGAGCCCAATCGCTCTACGGTATTACTCCGGATCTGACGGTGCTGGGGAAAATCATCGGCGGGGGATTGCCGGTCGGCGCTTACGGAGGGCGGAAAGAAGTCATGGATCTGATCGCGCCGTTGGGGCCCGTCTATCAGGCAGGGACGTTGTCGGGAAATCCGTTAGCCGTGTCCGCCGGCATTGAAACGCTTAGGCAGCTCAAGGCCCGTGGAGTCTACAAGAAGCTGGAAGAGAACTCGGCAGCCCTGGCCGAAGGAATTGGCGATGCCGCGAAAAAAGCGGGCGTACCGCTCACGCAAACCAGAGTCGGCTCGATTCTAGGTGCCTTCTTTACGTCAAGCCCGGTGGTGGACTGGAATACCGCAAAACTGTCAGACACGAAGCGATACGGGCAATTCTTTCACACGATGCTGGAACAGGGGGTGTACCTGGCTCCCTCTCAATTCGAAGCCGCCTTCCTCTCGACCGCTCACTCAACCCGCGATATCGACTACACGATCAAAGCCGCCGCGGCCGCTTTCAAGAAACTCTAACCGCGTCGCGCATGAACCGTCGTTCGTATCTCGTTTGATGCAAGGCTGGATCGATTCAGATACACCCAACAATCTGAGAAGCTGCAGGATGCTCAAAACGAGTTCATCGCTAGGCCGCGACGAGCAAAAGCCCGAGGCGTAGCCTTCCTCGTCCTATGGAAGATGTTCAAAACGACTGTCCAGCAAGGCCGCAGCGAGCGAAGAGGCGAGGCGTACGCTTCGGTACGTTGAGCCTCTGAACGATGCGAGAACGAAGCTGGCAGTTGTTTTCAACAGCTTCCCTATTCGTCGTCCTCGTCTTCCGCATCAAGTACCTCTTGTCGCTTCTGCTCTTCCATGGCGTTATGCAGGAGCATCCGGACAAACATCGAATAGAGCGAGCCTTTTTCCAGCGTCCCGCCGGGAGGAATGGCGATCTTGCCTTCCTTAATCATGCGATCCATCCAGACCTTTTGATCTGGTGCGATCAAGATCGGAATCTCAATCAGCCCCACACGTCCCATCATGTCCATGACATAAACCTCCGTAGAAATGTGAGCGAGACGGGCGTGGTCTGAAGGCCGAGGGGAAGGCTGAAGTGTTCAGAACTTTGAACCCAGACCTTCGGCCTTCCCAGCTTCAGCCTTTAGCCTTGAAACCGCCTCACCCGCCACGCGTTTCTCGCGAGTCTCGCAAGCCTCGCGGATATAACGCGGCACGCGTTATATCAGCATGCGGCTTTTTGCATTGTCAATCGGACCGCTCTGGCATGGAGTATGCGTTCCCGCGAACGTCATGGCACAAGGTCGAACCACATTCGGTGCACTTATCGCCATCGGCTGCATCCTGATCTTCCCCCACCAGATCCCGGCACAACAATCGACTGCCCCACCCTCATCACTGTCCACAAGGCCCTTGGCTCCCGAGGCAACCGAGTCCGAAATTCACACTTCGTGTGACCTCTGCAGAAAACCAGAACGGAGGCCGGGAAGCGACCTCCGACCTCAACGACTTCGCCGCGAGAAAGGATTGCGTCCGCACAAGACAGCGAAGGGGACCCATCGCTCATTTGACCAAAGCCTCAAGGCGACGTTGCCTCGTCGTCCACTCGCACCCCCAGAATTCCAGGGACAGCGCGATTCGCAAACAAGGAACCGATAAAAATTCCAGGAACCATTGATCTTCCGCAAGCGCGGCAGTAACCACCGTCAACGCTGAATTCCTACAGTCATTGAAGGATCCTCAGCGGAAGTCGTGATCAGCCGCCGCCAGGAATTCAGAACGTCCCCATTTCTGAGTCCGACCCGCACTATTGAACAAGTGCTGGGCCCTCAAGTAGACTCGCCGCTCATCAAAACGTTCAAGCGAACCTGCTCTGCTCCACAGCGCTTGCAGCAAACTTATTCGATTGGCGTGAAAAACATATGAAACGGAGGAAACAATGCCTGGAGTAAAATTCATGGTGATCTACCCTCGTCCGACTGATATTGCGGCCTTTGAGAAGGTGTATCAGGACGAGCACGTACCCATGGCGGTTGAAAAGCTGGCCGGCAAGACCAAGTTCGTGGCGACGAAGGTGTTGGCATCTCCTCAGGGGACGCCACCTTTTTACCGTATCGCCGAGATTCACTTCCCGTCGATTGAAGCCCTAGAAGCCTGCGCTGGTTCAGCGGGGGCGCAGGAGACATTGGCCCACGCCCTGTCGATCTCCACCGGAGGCAAACCGATCTTTTTGGTCGCTGAGGAGCGAACTTTCACCTTCTAGCATACGTTAAGGCCTTCTATAGCCACCATGCCCCACGAGGCCACACTCATTTATAGCGAGACGCTGCTTCGCCAGGCGGTATTCGCGTTTTGGCGACGCTCCGTAGGCATCGGATTCTTTGTTGCGCTTTTAGTTGCCGCGCTCGGTCTCGGCATACTCGTTGCCCAAGGCGTGGCCTCTTGGATCATCGCTGCGCTTGCAGCCGTGCTGGCGCTGGGCATCGCGTTCGCTACGGCTGTCTACGTCGTTCACTATCGCAACTCGCTGCGCAAGTTCCGCCAGATGGACAAACCTCGAGCCACGTTCTGCGCTGACGAGTCCTCGTTCACCATGATTTCGGACATCGGCACGACAACGCTTCAATGGGCCGCCGTCAAAGAGCTGTGGCAGTTCCCTAGTGTATGGCTCTTGCTGTACTCCAAGGCACAGTTCAGCACGTTGCCGCTCGCGTGCTTGTCGCCTGAAACCCAGGCGTATATTGTGCAGCGCGTTCGCGAGTCAGGCGGCAAAGTTGATGGCTAACGCGTCCAGCAACCCGTGATATGTGAATAGTGAACCGTTTCTGAGGAAGGACAAGTGGCTTGTTATACGGAATCATATAATACATAGTTAGGCATCACCGCACGCATCGGGGCACTCAAATGACATCGCAATCCGATACACCTTTGAAAAAGAAAGACAAGGTTCCTTGGTATGTCTACTTTGGCGGAGCAGTTATCTATACAGCTCTTGCGGGTTGGCTGACCGCAGAATCGTCTCCTCTGGCATTGATTTGTATCATCAGTGCGCCGGTGGGGTTTTTCTATGCCTGGAGAGCTTGGAAACAAGAGAAACGCAACAGAAGTGATGCCTAGGTCCGCATTTTTATAAAGGTTCGTCGCAAAATAGCGGCGCGGCAAGCGCGAGTGGCGAGACTCGCATGACATGTGAGCCCGGTCCCTGCCAGTCGCGCTTTTCCCGCCAGTCTCGCCCTTCTCGCTTGAGTTGCGCGCGTTCTCGCGGATGACACATGCCGGACCTTCCCGAGGAATTGATCCGAACGAATAGCATCCTTGGCGAGTACGTCGCCATTCATGACGCGATCTTTAAGTTTTCGTGGCGCAAGGCACTCCCAATTCCTGGACTGTTCAAGACCACTGATTTTGGGTCTCACTTCAGAGACCTCGATCGATTGGCCTCCAAACTGGCTGCTATTTCGGCGAAATTGAAAGAAGAGCCAGGGTCATTGGAGGGTTCCCACCAGTACACGGCGGGTTTACTCGAAGCTATTCACGCTCTCCGGGAGATCTGCAGGCGGTTTTACGAGCAAAGCCAAGGCGATCTCGGCAAGTATCCGATGGCTGAGTATAATGCCGACCTCAAGACCTACGAAGGCCTCATGAATAAGTGCCAAGAGCTCGCCGTAGCGCTAAACCAGCACATAGGCAGTGAAGGTGCCCAACCAGAGGGATGAGCTGGATAGCCCAGCGGCGTTGCCGTTGGGCACCCTCCGCACTGCGCGCTCTGGCGACCGGTGAACCCCGTCACGTTGGATGAGTCGGCAATGGCGAAGACCAAGGTGGAGGAGAATACTTGCAGTTGGGTTAGGGCTTCTTATTCTTGTCCTTCCTGTCTTTATCCATCGGGTTTGGCATGTAAAACCACCAGCCGAGTACGAATACACCGATCGCCATGCCGGCCATGATGAGCCAGCTTCCCAGCGATGGCAATCCAAAACCCACCCATCCCGTTTCCATTTCATGACTCCTTATTGACGACCATTATTTTAATACGGCACTCATCGCCTTGTCGAGTGGCTTCACTTTCCCATTTCCATCCATAGCCGCCAGCCTGACTGATCCTTCGACGACCACACGCCGGCTCTCCCATTCTCGGATCACGTGTGAAAAACTGAAGGAGGCTGCCGTCATGTCGGAGACGACCGTCTCGATGACTAACCGGTCGCCATAGCGAGCTGGAGATCGCTAATCTATTTCGGTGTCTTCGTAGTATATGCGAAATTCCATGTTCTCTACTCGCGAGACAAGCGGGACGGGCGCGACTCGCCAGTAGATTGCCTATCTCGCCTTTCGTGCCAGTCTCGTACGTCGCGCTAGAGGTTCAGCACCGGAAACTTTGGTAGTGACGTTTCGCTGACACCCGATAGCTTAACGACAACGTCGTACAGCTGCTGCACCCGCTCAGCTCTGACCGGCTCGAAGCCGTGGCCAAGGACTGCATGGTTGGCGGCGTCGAGCAGCGGCTTCATCGTCGGCCACTCGCGTAAAAAGGCTTGGCCCATCTGGTCACCCAATCCGGCAAGCGCCCGAAACTGAGCCTGCAAGGGCAATTTGTACTTGCCGTCGAGATCTTCCAGCCAACAAGATCGACAGATTTCTTGTAGCGCCTGCGGCAATTGCTCCGGCTGCACGTCCCAGGCTCTGATTGTGTATTCCTTGAATAGTTGTCTCTGGGCAAAGGCTTCGAGCGCACGAACGAGCGAGACCATCGCTGCCTCCGGATCGTGCAGGCCATGCAGTCGCCGGCCGGCATGGGCCAGCAGATCAGGGGCCTGCATGTCTTTCACGGGAGCAGGATCGAGGACAAGCTTTTCCAAGAATCCCGTGTTCGCTTTGATGGCCGGTAACAGTGACGTGAGTCCTGGTGGCCCGCCCCATAGGGACGCCATCTCGAAGGCCTTCACGGCAGTTTTGAGTTTCTCCCAGGCTTGACGATAGTGAAATCGCTCCCACAGATCGTAGCCATCGGCCACGTCAGCAAAGGCACGATAGAGTGGTTTCTGCCCGCCGCTCACCCGTGCTTCGACCTCGCGGAACAGCTTCGCCGCTGCGGCAAACAATCTACGGTTGAACAGCTCACAGCCCTCACGACGCGAGACAGAGGCCGCCTCATCCCACGGATTCCCCTGCGTCCATACGAACGGCTTCCCGGCAATATCAATCCTGTCCCCCTCCTGTCCCTCTTGCGCCGGCACGAGCGACACGATCCGTGAACTCATCGGCATGGTGACCAACGTCAGTGCCCC
>Ga0247727_10012546_pt1 | contig 14521 bp, 12 predicted proteins | sample WisWelCaveWW1625_FD_202498 | JGI IMG/M metagenome (GOLD analysis project Ga0247727, IMG submission 202498) | Biofilm microbial communities from Wishing Well Cave, Virginia, United States - WW16-25 | ecosystem: Environmental > Aquatic > Deep subsurface > Groundwater > Cave microbial mat | place... | reverse complement strand
CAGGAAACTGTCAACGGCGTAGCCGATGATGCGCGCGAAGAACATCACGAAGGTGTTGACCACGCCCTGAATCAAACTCAAGGTCACCATATCGCCATTGGCGACGTGACCAATTTCGTGACCGAGCACCGCTTTCACTTCATCACGCGAGAACCGCCGCAACAGTCCTTCGCTGACCGCAACCAGCGCATTGTTCTTGTTCCAGCCGGTCGCAAACGCGTTGGACTGATGCGACGGGAACACACCAACATCCGGCATGCCGATGCCGGCCTTTTGTGCCAGCTCGGCGACGGTATCGATCAACCAGCGTTCTTCCGCCGTGCGCGGTTGTTCGATGAGTTGCACACCCATCGAGCGCTTCGCCATCCACTTGGAAATAAGCAATGAAATGAGCGAGCCGGTCATGCCGAACACGGCGCAAAACGCCAGCAGATTGCCGAGCTGCAATCCACCCGGACCGATGTAGCGACCCACACCCAATATGCTGAGCACAACACCCGCCACCACCATGACTGCGAGGTTGGTTAACAGGAACAGCACGATACGCATGATGACTTTTCTCCTGGACCGAAACCGTGTCTCCGGTACAACTCAACGATTACGACTGCAATTCTGGTGACTTTGACCGCAAAATCAAGTGCGGAATCCACCAGGCAACACCCAGTAACAAAGCAGCGAGTAATGACACGGGCAACACACCCCAGCGCAACCAAAACGTATCAGGGATAGCGGCACTGACACGAGCGCGCAAGATTGCCGTTTCAAACTGCGGCAGCGTCGCCTGAATGCGGCCATCGGGGCCAATAATGGCGCTGACACCGGTCACCGTTGCCCGGATGACAGGCAACCCCGTTTCCAGCGCGCGAGTACGGGCGATTTGCAGGTGTTGCCACGGGCCCCAACTGGCGCCAAACCAGGCATCGTTGCTGACCGTCAGTAAATAGCCGGCCTTGCCCTGAAGCGCGTGCACGTTGTCGCGGACCAATTCTGCGTAGGCAATTTCATAACAGATCGCTACTACCATTGCCTGGCCGGCAACCTGAATAATCTGGCGCTGCTCGCCAGCGCTGAATCCGGACATTGGCAAATCAAAAACCGCAAACAGGCCGCGCAACAGCGATTGAAAGGGGACGTACTCACCGAACGGTACCAAGTGGCGTTTGTCGTAACGACCGTTGGCATTGCCGACGCCGATCACCGAATTGAAATAGCGACCGTCTGCATCCTGCACCGGCAGTCCGGTCACCAGTGCCGTGTTACTGGCCCGTGCTTGTGCATCCAACGCGGGGAAATAGTCGCCGAGATAGTGCGCGAATGACGGGATAGCGGCCTCCGGCCAGATCACTGCATCCACTTTGCCCAGCAACGGCGCCGTCAGCTCTCGGTACTGATTGAGAATCCGGTTCAATTGTTCCGGTTGCCATTTCAGGCTTTGCTCGATATTGGCTTGCACCAACGCGACTGACAACGACGGTGCCGTCGCATCCAACGGTAATTCAGCGCGCGAACTCATCCGTGGTGTCAGCGCCAGCATCAGCACCAGCGCAGTGGCCGCACGCAGCAAGAAAAATCTGCGTCTTTTTGTCGTCGGTTTTACCAGCAGCAGCACCAACGCCGCCAGCAGTGCCACCCCAAGGCTGGCACCGTAAACTCCCAGTACCGGCATCACCTGTGCGAGCCAGGTATCGGTCTGGCTATATCCGGCAAACAACCAGGGAAAACCGGTGAAAACATGGCCACGCAGATATTCGGTCAGCAGCCACAGCGGCGCAAACGCCACCAGCCGCGCTGACGGCAAGGGAAAAAAACGCGCGAGCAGCCAACCAGCGATTGCCGGAAACACGGCCAAAACGGCAACCATGCCAGCGGTCAAAAACAGCGACAGCGCAAGCGGCGCCTGGCCAAATTCGCGGATCGCAACATGAACCCAGGACACCCCTACGGCAAACGCGGCGAGGCCCCACATAAACCCGCGCCATGCCGCTTGTTTCGGCGTGGCGTCCTGCCAGCAGAGCAGCAATAACGCCAATGACAGCAGCGCAAACCAGGGCAGCGAGATCGGCGCAAACGCCAGGGGGAACATCGCGCCGGCGGCCAGCGGTAACAGCGTCAGCAACCAGCGCGACAGCAATGTGGGTATCAAACGGAAGCGGCCTCTGCGAGTTTTTTCTTTACCTTGAGCAATTTGATCCGCCGGCTGTCGCTGGCGAGCACGGTCAGTTCATAACCGCTCATGACCAATTGCTCGCCGCGTTGCGGCAGGTGACCAAACTGGTTAGCGACCACACCGCCGATGGTGTCAAACTCTTCTTCATCGAGCGCAGTCTGGAACTGGACATTGAACGCCTCCAGTTCCATGTCGGCACGGACATGCCACTCATTGTCGTCAAGCTGCCGCAAATATTCTTCGGCATCATCAAAGTCGTACTCGTCGGCAATTTGACCGACAATCTGTTCCAACACATCTTCGATGGTGATGAGACCGGAAACGCCGCCGTACTCATCGACGACCATCGCCATGTGGTTGCGGCTGCTGCGAAATTCGCGCAACAGACTGTCCAGCCGCTTGCTCTCCGGCACCACCAAAGCGGGCCTTAGAATCTCATGAATATCGAAGCGTTCGCGGGCTTGCTCCGGGCTCAGCAAACTGAATTGCAACAGATCTTTGGCCAGCAAAATCCCATCAACCTGATCACGCGAGGCGCCAATGACCGGGTAACGCGAATGGCCAGAGGCGACCACAATGGCCAGAATCTCCGCCAGATCATCGTCGGCATCGAGCACTGCCATTTGCGAGCGCGGGATCATGATGTCGCGCACCCGCAGCTCAGCCACGCTCAGCACACCTTCGAGCATCGCCAGGGTGTCGCGATCGACCACATTGGAGTCGGCGGCTTCACGCAGACTGTCGAGCAGTTCTTCGCGGTTTTGCAGGCCGGGTTGGAGCGCATCGCGCAACCGGTGTAACCAGTTGCGGCGACGCCTGTTACTGTCACTACTGGACGAGTCGTCGCTCATGAGAATGGGTTTGAGAAACCTCTAACAAAGTCCGAATCACAAAATCCGAATCACAAAATCCACTGTCACCCCGGCGAAAGGCTGGGTCCATTTTTATCGGTGAAAATGGATACCGGCTTTCGCCGGCATGACAGCGTCCTGATTTAACCAGAGCATCCTTAACACTCTCCGGCGTAAGGATCGGGAATGTTCAGCGCCGCCAGAATGGTACGCTCAAACGCCTCCATTTCTTCTGCCTCCGCTGTGCCAATGTGGTCGTAGCCTAACAGATGCAAGACACCGTGTACCACCATATGCGCCCAATGGTGATTGAGCGGCTTGCCCTGCGCCGCCGCCTCACTCGCAACCACGGCCGCGCAAACGACCAAATCGCCTAGCGAGCAATCACTTACACCCGGTGGCGCCTCAAACGAAAAGCTGAGCACATTAGTGGGCTTGTCCTTGCCGCGATAATCGCGGTTCAAGGCATGGCTTTCGGTTTCGCCGACAATGCGGATAGTCAGCTCTTGCCGGCCCTCGCAGTTTTGCAATGCAGCACGCGCCCAGCGCCGTAGCAGTGCATCCGACGGCAGATCGTGGCGCCGTGATGCTCGCTGCACGGCCAAACTCAAGCGAACACTCATGTCATATCCGACTGGTCTTTTTTTTCTGCGCTCTGATGCCCGCTTGCATTGCTGTCAAAATTGGCGGCATTGGCTTCGCGCAGCAAGGCCTGTTTATGTTCCCAATGCTCGTAGGCACGGACCACTTTCATGACCACCGGATGACGCACCACATCATCGGCCGAGAAAAAGGTGAAGCTGACCGAATCGATACCTTTCAGCACTTCGATCGCATGCCGCAGACCACTTTGGCTCTTGCGCGGTAGATCGATTTGGGTGATGTCGCCAGTGACTACCGCCCGGGAATCGAAGCCGATGCGGGTCAACAGCATCTTCATTTGTTCAACAGTCGTGTTCTGGCTTTCATCCAAAATCACGAATGCTTCGTTGAGTGTGCGTCCACGCATGAACGCCAGGGGCGCGACCTCTATGACGTTACGCTCCAGGTACTTGGCGACTTTTTCAAAACCCAGCATTTCGTACAGCGCGTCGTACAGCGGCCGCAAATACGGATCGACTTTTTGTGCCATGTCACCGGGCAAAAATCCGAGCTTTTCGCCCGCTTCCACCGCCGGCCTGGTCAGCACAATACGGCGTACTTGCTGACGCTCCAGCGCATCGACCGCGCAGGCCACCGCCAGATACGTTTTACCGGTCCCGGCCGGACCAATGCCAAAACTGATGTCATGGTGGCGGATACTGTCGATGTAGGCGGCCTGGGCGTTATTGCGGGCCTTGATTGGACCGCGCTTGGTAAATACGGTAAACCCATCGCCCCCGCCGGCACGCGCCTCGCGGTCGTCACGAACGTAGTATTGCTGTAGCAGCAGATGCAAATCGGAGCGGGTGATGGTCGGCTGGGTTTCACTCAGCTCATACAGGCTCTGGACGACATCGGCGGCGGCCTCGGCATGGTCACGCTCGCCAATCACCCGAAACTGATTGCTGCGACTGTTGATCTCGACGCCCAAACGCCGCTCGATCTGGCGCAAATTTTCATCGAGTTGACCGGCGATGGCGGCCAACCGCTCGTTGTCGAGCGGTTCCAGCAAAAAGTCCAGCGTGTGCAGATGACTCAAGCGGCGGCCACTTTTTCGACCAGTTCGCCGCGCAGGCTGTTGGTCATGGCCTGCGTGATGCGAACGGTGACAAACTCACCAATCAAGGCCTGTGCTCCATGAAAATTGACCAGTCGATTGTTTTCGGTGCGGCCACAAATTTGCAGCGGATCTTTGGTGCTCGGCCGCTCGACCAGAATGATCTGGTCGGTGCCGACCATCTTGCGGGCAATGTCCTGAGCCTGTTGGTTCAAACGATGCTGCAACAATTGCAGGCGCTGTTGCTTGCGCAGAGCCGGGGTCTCATCTGCCATGTCACTGGCCGGCGTACCGGGGCGCGGACTGAAGACAAAGCTGAACGACACGTCGTAGCCCATTTCGGCAACCAGTTTCATGGTGGCGTCAAAATCGGCCTCGGTTTCGCCAGGGAAACCAATGATCAAATCGGTCGACAACGAAATATCGGGGCGCACCGCACGCAAACGACGAATTTTGGATTTGTACTCCAGCACAGTATGGCCGCGCTTCATCGCAGCCAGAATGCGATCCGAACCACTTTGGATCGGCAGATGCAGATGCGAAACGAGTTTGGGCACCCGGCCATAGACATCGGTTAGCCGCTCAGAAAATTCGAGCGGATGCGAGGTCGTAAAGCGAATACGACCAATCTGCGGAATCGACGCCGCCAATTCAATCAGCTCGGCCAGATCGGCCTCGCCACCATCGTGACGGGCGCCGCGATAAGCGTTGACGTTTTGACCAAGGAAGTTGATCTCACGAACGCCGCGCTCGGCCAGGCTCAGCACTTCCGCCAGCACATCATCCAGCGGCCTGGACACTTCCGGGCCTCGGGTATAGGGGACCACGCAGAAAGTACAATATTTGTTGCAACCTTCCATGATCGAGACCAGCGCACTGGGCCCCTCCACGCTCGGTTCAGGTAGCCGATCAAACTTCTCGATTTCCGGAAAGGAAATGTCGACCGCCGGCCGATGCTGGCTGCGGACCTGGGTGATCATTTCCGGCAGCCGGTGCAGCGTTTGCGGACCGAACACGACATCGACATAGGGTGCGCGTTTGCGTATCGCCTCACCTTCCTGCGAGGCCACACAACCACCGACGCCGATCAGCAGGCCCGGTTTTTTTTCTTTCAATTCTCGCCATTCGCCCAACTGCGAGAACACTTTCTCCTGAGCTTTTTCCCGAATGGAACAGGTATTCAGCAAGATGACATCGGCCTCGGCCGGATCGTCGGTCGCAACCAGGCCATGAGTCTCCCGCAGCAGATCAGCCATCCGGGACGAGTCGTACTCGTTCATCTGGCAGCCCCAGGTCTTGATAAAGACCTTTTGGCTCGGTTTTGGGCTCGGTGGCAGGACAATTTCGGGGCTAGGGCTCATGCGGCTTCAGGTGGTGGCAAAAATGGCGGGCGATTTTAACATCAGGACGGTGCGCCGTGGCGGCCTGGCGAAAGACGACCCAGCAACATGCAGCTCGAAAAAGCCATCCCGCACGTTTGTCCAGACTTTGGCCGGGGCTGCCAAAGCACCCCTAGCGACGTTCGCTTGGTGAGAAATCCATTGCCATGGCCTGTTCGGACACCATATCGGCAATAGCCCGCTCGGCGCTGCGGCGGACCAGCTCGCCGGCCACGTCCCGAAACGCCCGCTTGATCAGCGCGGCTTTTTTCAGGTCATGATCATCGGTAAAAGGCAGGGCGTTGAGCTCGCCCAGCAGCTTGGAACTACGCTGATCCAGCCAGATTTGCATGGTAGTCATGGCTACGCCCTCCTCTGAATCGCGAACGCTAGCGGGCGCCGCAGGCGTACTCTGAGGGTAGTCACTTACTGGCTATCCGGCAATTTTTGGGGTTTTAACCTGATGAACTATCTCGCCCATTGCTGTCTGGTACCACCGACTGCCGAAGCGTTGGCTGGCGCGTTGATAGGCGATCTGATTCACGGCCCGAATCTGTCGGCGCTGCCGAATGAGGTCGCCCGCTCGGTGCGGCTACACCGAGCCATCGACCGCTACACCGACAACCACCCGGAAGTTGTCGCCGCCAAGAATCTGTTGCACGCGCCACTGCGACGCTATGCGGGGATTATCGTCGATGTCGCGTTCGATCACCTGCTGACCTGCGACTTTGCCCGCTGGCACGACGAGCCCTTACCGGAACTGGCTGAAAAGGTTTACGCCGCGATTCGCCAGTATCGATTGCTGGCACCGGAAACGACGCGACCACGACTGGATTACATCATCGAGCAACGGTTGCTGGAACGTTACGCCAATCCCGCGTCGATTGGCCGGGCGCTGGCCGGCATCAGCACCCGGTTACGACGGGACAATCCGCTGGCTAGTGCCGGTCCCGCCGTACTGCCGCTGTTGCCGCAATGGCAGCAGCACTTTGCCCGGTTTTTTCCCGAGCTGCGGCAATTTGCCGCAACCCACTGGCAAAACGGAAAGTGAATGCTGCACGAACGAAATACGAGAAAAACAAGCCGCTCAAGCCCCGGATAGCGATTCACTTCATCCGGGCTACTGGCGGCGCTAGTTGCCGCCGACACAGTCACTACGTTTGACGGTCATTGCCGCGAATGGCGGCTCCGAAAGCAGTGGCCGAATCTCGACCAAAGGCTCGAGGAAAAAGCCTGTGCAAGGAGTCGCAGTGCGACTCCTTGCATGCTAGTTACTTAAATGAATAGCGGAAGTAACCACCCAAAAATTCCCGCTCGATATAGCTATCGGCATAGCTTTCCTTGCGGGCCTCGATACCGGCACCGATGCTGGGAGTAAAGTTGATCTGAACTGTTACTGATTTGTAATCAGTGGTGGTGTCGAAAATGCGCTGACGTTTCAGATTCAGGTCGAACTCGATCAGCGCCACCGGCTGAAAGCGCCAACCAAGGTTGAGCTGATGGCCGACATCATCATCTTCGTAATCATAATCGTCGTAGCCACCATCCTCATCAAACGACCAGGCGGCGCTCAACAACGATACGTCGCCGTAAAACGCCATATTGTCACCAACGTCAAAATGCAGGCCACCGCCAACTGCGAGGGTCACCTCTGTGGCGCTGTATTCACTGGTATAACAGGAATAGGGCGAACAGTATTCGTCTTCATAATCGGTAACAGCCGATTCGATGGCGGCGGGCAGGTAGAAGTAGGACCCGAAGCCGACACTGCCGCGAACCCGGAGCGAGGTGATATCGGTGCTCTCTGAATCAAAATAACCGTCGCCAGAACCGAACCGGTCTTGGTCGTCTGCGGTAAAGAGTCCACCCTCAACATAGGTAAACCGAATATCGTTGGCAAACGCCTGCGACGACAACAAGACCAGCCCAAAAAACGGAAGTGCTTTCAAAATAATCCATCCCTGTCAGAGAAGGTATGCCCCAATGGCAGGCCGGAATTGTTCAGAAAATCGCTACTGTTGTCAACTGACGTTTACAAAAGCAGATCAACTTAAGGTGGGTTGCTGCAGTCAGTTGGGTCGGGCTGGAAATCAGAACGTAGTCTGGATGTAGCGCTAGCGAAATCCGGGGAACGCTAGCCGCTCTGGCTGCGGATTTCCTTTCACTCCATCCGGGCTACTCCCTATCCGCAACGGATGGCGTTTAACGCAAGCCACTGGTCCACCGCCAAGAGCGATGCAAGTTCGACACTTCAGTCAAGGTAAAGAGACACCAGAGTCAAGACCCGCTCCAGACTGCCACGCAACGCTGCCAGTTCGGTCAGCGCTTTCTCACCATCTCTAGCGCGGGCATCGCGTGCTGCCCATCGCTGCCAGACTTGCGCCAATGCCTCGGCGTTTTGCACCTCCACCAGCGCACCCGCGCGCCGGAACCGGCGCACCAAAGCGGCAAAATTAAAGCTGTGCGGCCCTTGCACAATCGGCAATCCCAACGCCGCCGGCTCCAACAAATTATGCCCGCCGGTGGCGACCAGCGAGCCGCCAACAAACGCGACATCAGACGCCGCGTACAGCGCCATCAGTTCGCCCATGCTATCGCCGACCAACACCTGCGTGCTGACGTTGGCATCGCTGCGACTGCGCCGTGCTGTTGTGAAACCGCGCCGCGCGACCAATGCCGCCACGGCATCAAACCGTTCAGGATGGCGCGGCACCAGAATCAGCGCCGCATCCGGTTGCTGTGCGCGCAACTGGGTGAATGCATCAAGTACTTGCTCGTCTTCACCGGCGTGAGTGCTGGCCGCAATGACAACAAATCGTTCAACACCGAGTAACGCCCGCAACGCAGCACCCGCTTCCCGCTGCGCCGGCGTCACCACGACATCGGTTTTGATACTGCCGGTAACGACGACGCGATCAACGGCAATACCCAGCCGGCGAAATCGGCGGGCATCACTGCGCTCTTGCGCGGCAATCACGGTGAGATTTGCCAGCATGGCGCGAGTCAGCACGCCAACTCTGGCGTAGCCGCGTGCCGAACGCCTGGACAACCGGGCATTGACCAACACCACCGGCACGCTGGCGTCACGACAACCGGCCAACAGATTGGGCCATAACTCGGTTTCCATGATGAGGCACAGGCGCGGGCGCACGCCCCGCAAAAATCGGTTGACCAGCCACGGCAAATCGTAAGGGCCATAGACATGCTGCACACTGTCGCCAAAAGCCGCGCGCACCCGTTCGGAACCCGTTGGCGTTGTCGTTGTGATCGTGATGGTCATGTGCGGATAGCGTTGTTGCAAGGCCCGGATCAGCGGCACCGCCGCCAGGGTTTCACCGACCGACACCGCATGCACCCAGATGCCGCCGGTTTTCATCAACGGCAGCCTGGCAAAGCGTTCCGACCAGCGTTGCCGATAACCGGGATTGGCGCGGCCACGCCAGTACAGGCGCAGCAGCACAACCGGCAACAGCAGCACAAAAATCAACGTATAAAGCCAACGCATAGTAAGGTGAGCGAGCAGCCAGGAAGGGTCGTGCAGGATAGCATAGGGATCTCGCCACACTGGAACAGAGTCTCCCTCAATGCGTGGTCAGGATTTCCGGATGAAACAGCAGCACTTCGCGTTACCAGCGCTGGCGATTGCAGTGGCCGCGTTCGCTGGAACAGCATTGGCCGCAACGACCGAAATGAAAATCGGATCGGCACCGAACGATAGCTGCCCGGCGGTTGACTATGCGCTCGCCACACTTGATCGCGTTGACGCGGTCCGCGAATCGCTCCAGCTCGACAATGGCTTGACCGTTATTCTGTTAGCCGATCAGGACGCCAGCACGGTGGCGGTGGTGACCAGCGTCCCGGTCGGTGCGCGTGATGAGCAGGACGGTGAAAGCGGTTACGCCCATTTGTTCGAGCATCTGATGTTCAAAGGTAGCGCCTTGCTAGCCGACGGCGCTTACGGCCAGCTCATCAACGGCGTCGGTGGTAGCTTCAATGCTGAAACTGATTTCGACCGCACCAGCTATTACGTCACTGCACCTGCGGAAAGTGTGTCGCAACTAATCTGGCTGGAAGCACAGCGCTTTGCCTCGCCAGAGCTGAACACAAACAAAGTCCACAACCAAGTGGCCGCCGTGCTGGAAGAGATGGCGCTACGCATCGACAATGTTCCTTTTATGCGTAGCGGCTCCGAGTTGCTGCTGACGCAACTGCAAGGCAGCGATTACGATCACTTGGTCCTGGGCTCGGCTACGGATTTGGCGGCGGCGACCGCAGACAAATTGCTGAGCTTCTATCACCGCCATTACCGGCCCGAGCGCTCCGTTCTGGTGATTGCCGGACGCTTTGACCTCGCCACCGTCCGCGCGCAAATTCAGCGCGACTGGTCGCTGTGGCACGCAACAGGCCCCGCAGCAATCGTGACCCCGCTACAACAACCGTCAGCGCGGACACTGCGTGCCGAACTGATGGACGCGCGCGCGCCGTGGCCGGCACTGGCGTTTGCCTGGCAAACAGTACCGGATGATCACCCGGACGCGGCAGCCATTGCTCTGATCGAGGAGCTGATGTTGCGCGGTGACCAGGCCCGATTGCGGCAACGCCTGCTGAGCCGACAACTGCTGCTGCACAGCGCCGAGTTACCGATTCATCTGCCTCGCCTCGGGCTGGCGCATTTTGTTGCGGTACCGCGCGCGGCCGCTTCACTTGCCGAAATCGAAACGGAAGTCAACGCCAGCTTCCGCGAACTGTCAGATCAACCGCCCGACGCAGTCTTGTTATGCGAGCTCAAAACCGCACGCGTGCGCCGCCTGATTGCGGTCAGTGAAGCACCCCTGATGTTTGCTTACCGCGAAAGCGTCGACCAGGTGTTGTGGCAGCAGGCTCGACTGGGTCAGGAACTGCGGGCTCTACAACAGGTTGATAGTGAGCACATCCGGCGAGTTAGCCAACTGTATTTTTTGCAAAATGGCATGGTGCTGAAGTTGTTACCACCCTGGTATCTGCGCTGGACCAAACGTCTGCTGGAGTGGTTACCAACGAGTTGGAGTGAAGCGCTGGAGGCGCGAGTATTGTGATTGCCAACAAGACCCAACTTCGTGCCACATCGCTATCGCCAAACCTGGGGCCATCGAAGGACTGCCTTTCGTGGGAGCGAGCTTGCTCGCGAATGGTCCCGATATTGCGAGCAAGCTCGCTCCCACAAGAGACGCTGACTCGAATCGGCTCACCAATTGCCATTCTCAAACACTTGACGTTCTTACTATTCATCATCGTGCTCGCCGCCTGTTCGCACCAACCGACAATACTCGCCACTGCAACCGAACCGGCGCAACTCTTGCCGCTACACGTCGTCGCTGACCTGCCTTTGATGACGGCCTATCCCGCGCTGTCGCCGCCCGAACTGCACCAGCACCAACTGGCCAACGGCGCGACCCTCACCCTGATACCGTCGACGCGCGCACCCTATGTCCAAGTGCAATTGATCGTTGACGCAGGGCGTTTGCTGTTCGGTGCCAACGCCGACGTGCTGGCGGAAATCCTGCGCCTGACCGGTGATGCCGAAACCCCCGCAGCCTGGCAGCAACGCTGGCGCGAGTTGGCTGCAACGCTGACCGTTCGAAGTGGCCCTCATCGATTGATTTTTAGCGCCGAGGTCCTGCCGAACAATGCCAAACAATTGCTGAATACTTTGCGTGACATGTGGCAAAACCCCAACCTGGACTCTGCCAACGTGTTGGCGCAGGCGCAGCGCAATCTGCGGGTACAACAACACGAGCAGGATTTGCTGGGCGGTGACTATGGCCGGCTTTGGCAACAACTGGCTTATGGTCCGGCGCATCCTTACGGCAGCAACGCTGTCAATCGCGTCGCCTTGCAAGCGGTCACGCTGAGTTCACTGCGACAGAGCTGGCAGCAAACCGCAACAGAAAAACAGCAATGGCTAATCGCCGGTGCCGTGCCCAACGAGCAAATTGCGAGCTGGCGAACAACTATCGCCCACGTTCCCGGTACTACGCCTGTTGCGCGCTGGCGCGGGCAACAAGCCGTTGTTGCCAGTGCTTCAACCCGTATGACCATACATTTATTGCATGCCGAGAGCGCGGTGCAAGTCAATGTGATGCTGGGCTTTGCGTTGCCGCTGCAAGACTGGTCTGCACGCTGGACCTGCGCGGCCATTGCGGACTTGCTCGGCATGAGCTTCAGCGGCCGCTTGTTCGCCGACCTTCGCGAACGGCGGGGCTTAAGTTACGACGTCGGCGGCCATTGTTCAGTCGCGCCGCTGGCGAGCGAGCTGCTGCTGTCAGGCAGCACCCGACCCGAACACGGCGCGGCGTTTATTCACGGCCTGCTCGCGCACCTGCGCTTGCTCAGCGTGCACGCAGCCACTGAACCAGAAATGCAACGGCTGCGCGGCGCGCTACGCGGCCAAACCCGAGTCCAGCTCGAAACGGCCCGACAACGCAGCCGGCAGTTCAACGCGGTGGAATTGCTCGGTGGTGACTGGCGAACCCTGGTTGAACAAGACGAGTTCTGGCAGCAGTTGCCCGCACAGGCACTGCCTGACTTTGCTAGGCAGTGGTTGCAGGGCGAACCGGTGATTGTGGTCAGAGGCGATGCCGGAGAACTGGAGCAACAACTGCGTTTGGTCTTTCCCGATGCGCAATACATCCGGCATGACGAGGTGCCGTAATCACATGGCTTTCTGGTAGGCAAAAGGGTGCGAACGTAGCGAACGTCATGACCCCCTCCTTGAAAAAGAGGGGGGAAAGTTCAGATCCCCGCGCCGCCCGGCAAACATCTGCGCAGCATCGCCAGGGCGATATCGTGCAGCCATTGGTCGAGTAATTCGCTGTGCTCGTGCGGGCGGGCCGCAACAAAGCCGTGGCCGGAACTGAGCAAGACCTGAAGCAGCCGGCAGTATTCGATCAGCTGCGGGCGCGGCAAAGTGGAGCCGCGCTGTTGCAGCACGTCGGCCCAGAACGCCGCCAGATCCTGTTGCAGGGCTTCGATCAATTCCTTGAGCTCGGGCACCCGCTCTATCATGGGTTGCAGGGAACTTAGCGACCAGCCATGGCCTTCCACCGGATACAGCGCGACGCTGAGTTGATCCAGCAGTGCCGGCAAACTCATCCGATCCGCCTCCAGCCGCCAGACTTCGCAGCGTGCCTGCAAACCGAGACAGCGCTGTTCGAGTAGCGCAAAAATGATGGCTTCTTTGGCCGGGAAATATTGATACAGGGAGGCGATATCGATGCCGGCTTCGGCGGCAACGGCATTGGTGTTGAAAGCGAGCAAGCCGTCCCGTACCAGCAAGCGGTCCGCCGCATCAAGCAGGCGTTCGACGGTTTGGCGCGACCGCGCCTGGCGCGGTTGGCGCCGGGGCAATACTGCTACGAGTCTAACCACGACGACGCATCCTTGCACACGAGAGAAGGGCACTGCGGTAGATGGCCCGAGTCTAGCGGAAGATGGCAACGGCATAGGGATAATTTTCAGCAACTGCTGATTTTTGCAGATGGACGGTAGTAACAAAAGCGATGAACCGCGCGCCGACCCGAACGAAGCCATCAGGTCGCCAGCGCCATTCCCCCTGCCGGTAACACCCTGGGCGCCGACGCTGGGTCAGTGATTTATGGAGTCACGCACGGGACTCGGCAGTCTGCCGACCGACGACAACTGTTGGCGTTGGCCGAATTGGAGTCCCCAGGCAATTGACGCGCTGATTCATACGTTGGTTCTTTGCGTCTGTAGGTCGGCCTTCAGGCCGACACGGTCGGGCTAAAGCCCGACCCACGACCCACAAGGATGTGGGAAGTGTCGTAAGGGCGTCAGGAACGCCCAAGACCAAACACGAACTGTGCTTACAGTCCTACCTATGATCACTGATTAGATCCACCCAGCCGTTCGTGGTGAGCCTGTCGAACCACAAGAGTCCGAGCTTCAACGCGAAATTCTTCGCATCCTTCGACAAGGCTCTCCTGAGCGGAGTCGAAGGCCTCAGAGCCTACCCCGCGAAGGCGGGGCAGGCACCGGGACTTAATCAGGACTTCCCTAATTGAACTTCACTTTCAAATCCCGCTGGACGTCGTGCATGGTGCGAATAATCGCCTCGCGCAAAATCTCGACCATTTCGTCGATTTGTTGTTTGTTAATGACCAGTGCCGGAGAAAATACGCATTTGTTCACGATGGGCCGTACCATCAAGCCAAGCTCATGGCAGTGTTGATCGATTCTCACACCAAGATTGCAGTCGAACTCATAAGCGGCGTCCTCGTGCTCGTGATCGATTTCCTTCACGGTACACTCAACGCAACCCACCAGGCCCATGCCCCGCACCTCCCGCACCAGGGGAATGGCTTCCAGTTCTTTCATCCGTTTTTGGAAATAGGGTCCGATGTCACGAACGTGCTGCAAAAGCTGTTCG
>Ga0247727_10012545_pt1 | contig 14521 bp, 9 predicted proteins | sample WisWelCaveWW1625_FD_202498 | JGI IMG/M metagenome (GOLD analysis project Ga0247727, IMG submission 202498) | Biofilm microbial communities from Wishing Well Cave, Virginia, United States - WW16-25 | ecosystem: Environmental > Aquatic > Deep subsurface > Groundwater > Cave microbial mat | place... | reverse complement strand
CAATTGTCGAGCAAAACGCTTGACTTTCCCGAACGATCTGTTTATCTTTTGTAACAATTTCCGGGTTTCCACGCGCTGCTTTGAGTGGAGTAATCAAATCGGTCTCGACGCCCGATAGCGGTTGTTTGCCCAATTTTCCCCTCGCACGCCAGCATTTGATTTTGGGAGGGCTGCCGAGCAACTCAATGCGGTACATGGCGATTTTTTTTGAAAGCTATGATTGGCACAACCGTATCGCATTACAAAATCATTGATAAAATCGGGCAAGGCGGTATGGGGGTCGTTTACAAAGCGGAGGATACCAAACTCCAACGCCCGGTCGCGCTCAAATTTCTTCCTGCGGAATGGAAGTATAGTGCCGAGGCGAAAGCCCGTTTTTTGCAGGAAGCGCGCGCCGCTTCCGCACTGGATCATCCCAACATCTGCACGATTTATGAGATTGGCGAGACGGCCGACAGCGCGCCCTTTATCGCGATGGCATTTTACGAGGGCGAATCCCTGAAAGAGCGGATCGAGAAAAACCCTCTGGGAATCGAAGAAGCCGTTGCGGTTTTGCTGCCGATCACCGTCGGCATTGGCAAAGCCCACGAAAAGGGAATCTTTCATCGCGATCTTAAACCGGCCAACATCTTTATCACGACCGATGGCGTTGTTAAGATTTTGGATTTTGGCCTAGCCAAGCTGGCCGGTGCGGCGAGGCTGTCAAAATCCGGATCAACGCCTGGCACCATTGCTTATATGGCGCCGGAACAAGTGCAGGGCGGAACGGTTGATCATCGCGCCGATATCTGGTCATTAGGCGTCATTCTGTTTGAAATGCTAACTAGACAACTCCCCTTTGATGGCGAGTTCGAGCAATCAATGATGTATGCGATTGTCCATAAACAAGCAAAGTCTGTTAAAGATTTTCGCAACGATGTTAGTGAATTGTTAGAGGCTGTGATTGATAGAGCCTTGACGAAGGATCCGGCAAGGAGATATCAAGATATATCAACACTTCGATCTGACTTAACTCGCTTCAACGACTCTTCTCATTCCTCTCGCCGAGAGACCTTTAAGATGGTGAGCCGAGAGAGTGATTTCAGTTTGCCCAAGATTCCATTGAAACGATCGTTGATTTTCATTTCCGTAACCCTGACGACAATAGTGATAAGCCTGTTTCCCCTCAAGATATGGAGAACCACTATCTTATATAGGGAAAAAGTGCTATATATTCCCACACAAGCACTTCTTCCTTCTCAAACGCAAGAAAAGGCCGAATTAAATATCGCGGTAATTTTACCTGAGGATCATGGATCGATCATAGATATAGCGGGAAAGATCAAGTATCCGGAAATTTTGTCATGCAAAAATTCTGCGCCGGAAAAGCTTAAAAGTTTACAACCTTATCTTGACCAACTCCAAATCCGGCATTACTGGAAAAAAGCAACTCTAATCGACAAAATCGCCGAAGGTTTTTTGGATCGAATTGATGATTTCCCTTTTTGGAGTACATTAGGTATTACCATCAACGCATGGCTTCTCTTATCCTGCGTCACTCAACTCAAGAAAAACTACAAAAGCTGTTATAATGCAGCATCCATGGTCCCCAAAACTTTGTACATATTATGGATTTTGATTGGCCTTCTGGCGATTTTGGTTCCGGCTTACAATCAAAAAGTAAAGGCACATGGAGTTATTCATGGCGCCTTTTGGACCGCGAACTTTCTTCCTGGCGTCAAAACCACACAGATTGTTGATTTTATATTATACTGCATAGTCTCTACAGCCGCTTCCTACTTACTCCTTATTAAGATTCACTTGGTACGAACGATGAGTTCTGCGAAATTCAGAGGCTTATTTCAAGAAAATGACTATCTTCATTCATGGGAATATCTTCTAAATTCTGGGTACTTTACTTTTCTTTTTGTAAGCGCAATTTTAATCTTAATTGGGACTTTCTTTCAAGAGCGTATGATTGGATGGGATAAAGTTAACTACGTGACGCAAAGTTTTGTTTTCCACCTCCCCTTTTTAGTGGTTACTCTCATTGCCTGGTCGTTGACGCGTTATCGCATGGACTATAAACTTGCACAGGTACCATTCTTTGTTTTCTGGATTTCTGTTGGCAAGAGGATTGATTAACTTAAGTGGTTTTTGAGCAACAGCTATATGAAATCAATTCAGCAAATAAATAGCCTGGCTGAAACGAGAAATGAAGCGCTTATCGATCTGGCCGCTACGCTCGTCCAACAAAACGATTATGAGCAAATTCTCAAGATCGTTTCGCATTATACAGCCAACATGTTGCGAGCCGATACGACGCTGGTTCTGTTAATCAACCCGCAAACCAGACAAACGGTGAAGACGGTCATTCGCGAGGGTTATATTGAGCAGAATCGTGAATATCGCAATTTGCAGAATCAGCTCAGCGGTTGGATATTAGAAAATAAGCAACCCATCATAATTGAGAATCTAAGGAGTGATCAACGATTTAAAAACCTCCTGCTAAGAAATATTAAAGTCAGCTCAATCATCGGCGTCCCAATATGGATTGAAAGAATTCTGTTTGGCGTTTTGCTCGCTTTAAATGAGCATGACAAAAATTTTTTCAGTAGTGAAGATCTAAAGCATCTTGAGAAAGTCGCTGTCATTGCGGCGCCATACTTACGAAATGCCCAGAAAATAAGTAGCTACTTTGAATCCCCATTACCCGAAGCGGCTCTTTTGTCAAAATATGCAGATCTCGGATTATTGGGAAAATCCAAGCCTTTTGTTGATATTTTGAAAGCAGTCGAGTCCGCAGCACGTTGTGACGCGAGCGTTGTCTTGGAAGGCCGTAGTGGCACAGGAAAAGAGTTAATCGCGCGAGCCATTCACAAATTGAGTGAGCGACGAGAGAAGCCGTTTGTAGCCATTGACTGTAGCGCCATGAATGAAGAAACTATTGTAAGCGAGCTATTTGGCCATGTGAGAGGTGCATTTACCGGTGCTACACAAGATCGCAAAGGCCTTTTCGTAGAAGCCAATGGTGGTACGCTATTTATTGATGAAATCTCGAACATTTCCTTAAATATACAGGTTATGCTTCTCCGTGCATTGCAGCAACGCGAAGTTCGGCCTGTAGGGAGCGATAAAGTCCATACAATTGACGTTCGACTTATTGCTGCATCAAACAGATCTTTAACGCAAATTGTAGAGAAAAGAGAATTTCGCGAAGACTTATATTACCGGTTGTATGTTTTTCCACTTAAACTACCGTCACTTAACGAACGCAAAGAAGATATCCCCATATTGGCAAATGAGTTCTTGAAGAGATTCGCAGCCAAACAGAAAAAGAAAGTGAAAAGTTTCCACGAAGAAATCGTTGATTTTATGAAGCTGCGTCCCTGGTCAGGCAATATACGTGAACTGGAAAACTTCGTTGAACGACTTGTTGCGATTGCCCCCGATACAATCGAGCTCATTGCACCGACACACTTGCCCGAAGAACTTAAAGAGGAATTTAAGAAGTTCAGCTTCGACGAGGCTTACGTGACTGCCAGTTTGTCCGAACGTGTCGAAGCTTTTGAAAAAGATATTATTCTAAAAGCGCTCATCAGACACAATTGGAAACAGGCAAAAGCCGCACGTGAGCTCAAAATCTCTCATCAAGCATTACGCTATAAAATGGATCGATTCAATATTCAGCCGTCAAAATAATTTTCTATTCTTGCTATCTCCTTATTTATTCCGGCAAAAAATAGCACGGACATCTTCTTTTTCCCTCCTGAGTCGGCCTCACTATCCAAGCTTAAAAATCTCTTTACTGTTAAAGCTTTTAAAAACAATATCCCACCGTTCCATAAAAAATTCTTTAAGATTTCCTCATTTCGGAACTACTACAGAATTTGAGCGCTCTCTTTAGAGTCAAATCTGTGCAAAAAAGCAAAGAGTTTTTAAGCAAAGTCAATTCTATCCAGTATTCATACGGGTTTGATGCAATTTTTAAAAGCCTCCAACTTTTACTACCTAAGGATAGATGAACCCAACGGATTAGTTTTTCAGTTGGATTCGTCCATCGTTGGGGAAATTATTTTTAAAGCCTGTTTGGTTGTGGCTCGTTCGTGTTGTGTTAATTCTGATAAATAACATACAGTTATTAGCAACACAATTTTTTGGCACTCATTTAGCATAAGAGTCGGTGCAAATGAGACAGCGTTTACAGAAAATCACTTTCATTTTTTTTAATAACCGTCAAACGAGAAGAGGATATCATGTTCAAACTATACATCGGTATTTTGTCGGTGATCTTTATTCTTATATCACCGACTTTCGCACAACAGGGATTGCAAGATGTGGTGTACCTCAAGAATGGCTCGATTATTAGAGGCATAATCATCGAGCAAGTACCAAATGTCTCTGTTAAGATTCAGACCAAGGATGGCAATGTTCTTATTTACAAAGTTGAGGAAATAGCCAAAATGACAAAGGAAAGACCAATCGGATATCAAAACTTATCTATGCGAGGCGAGAAGTCTCCGGCAGCGGCATTTCTTTTGTCTTTTCTAATCCCGGGGGTTGGCCAATACTATAATGGAGATATCGCCAAGGGAATTATTCAGGAAGCATTAGTGGGAGGTGGAATCGCACTCGCGTTAGCAGCTGGTACACACAGATATTCTGAATTAGATTACTACTATTCAAGACAGTTTGGATATAATTATTACAACTACTACGAAGAGACGACCGCGTGGTTTTACGTCGGCCTCGGCGTCGCGAGTGCAGCATCACTTTGGTCCATGATTGATGCCCCTCTTTCTGCGAACAGAATTAATCGCGAGAGGGAAAGAGCTTACGGACATTTGCTGGAATTTAATTCCGATAAGCAAGTTCTTGGATTTGACTTATCAAGCAATAGCAAAATGATTGGAGCCAAACTATCTTTGCACTTTTAATGCAAATGATCACCCCGAAACTTGCAACTCATGCCGTGACTTCACGTGGTGAGCTACATTCCAATCCTCAATCAGAACAATCATCAAGGAGACCGCATGTCATTTCATTTAACACAATCGATTGCCCCGATTCGACGGGCATGGCTTGCGTCAATGCTGATGGTCAACATCCTTGCAATCGCCAGCGGGTATGCCCAGAGCAAATGCCAAGCTGAGTTGGCAGCAGCGGAGAGCCGTTATAAAGCCGGCCGTTTCGATGAGGCCATCGCTACAGTCGGCCGATGCTTGACCAAGAGCAACGTCACTGAGCTTGAGCGCAAGGCCGCTTATAAGCTCTTGGGCAAGGCCTACCTCGCCAAAGATCAACGCTATGAGGCGAAGATCGCGATCAAAAGGCTTTTGGAGCTTGCTCCTGGTTTCGAGCCGGATCCGGTGCAAGACCCTCTGGCTTTTATCATAATGGTGGAAGAAGTGAAGCAAGAGCAGGGAAAACCGAAAGCTGAAACGCCCACCACGCCGTTTCCCCGAGAAGAAAAGAAAGGTGGGAGTAAGAAGTGGCTGTTCATTGGTGGAGGTGTAGCGGTCGCAGGTGGGGTTGCGGCGTTTCTGTTTTTGAGAGACGATAAAAAAGATTTGGCGGATTTGCCATCACCCCCTAACTTCCAATGAATCATTTTCAGTTGATTACATACTCAATCTATAAAGGCTCAAAGTATACGAGAGACTTATGAAATTAGCCAACTTTAAAACCTCAACCTTGAAGTTGATGATTACAGCTTTGCTGTATGTTGTTTCTTTGACCGTGACCGTCAATGGCCAAACCAGTTTTGAAACAAAAGTAACGACAGCGAACCCGGTTCGACAGATCGAAATTCCGGAAACCGTTTCAGCCCCGGCGCCAGGCCGTGGCGCGATCTTCGATCTTTCGGATTACAAGCCCATGCCTTTGCCGTCATGGAAACCGGCTGCGAAAGTTACTGCTGGCGAAAACCAGATTGTGGCTCATGAAATCGCAACAGGTCAAACGCGAATTGTTTCTTCCGCCGACGTTGACGCCGAGGAAACGGCTTTCATGGTCGGGAGTTCCGGACCCTGGAGTCAAGGCAAGAATCAGGATGAGTTGAACAAGATTACGAACTTCTCCGATCTGCAACGGGTCACCAATTCGGCTGACTATCCCTGGCGTGTAAACGTCAAACTCATTATGACTTTTTCCGATGGCATCTACGTCGGCTCAGGTGTTCTCATCGATCCCCGGCATGTATTGACGGCAGGTCATTGCGTCTATAGTGAAAAGGTTGATGCTTGGGCAAGCTCCATCCGAGTGGTTCCCGCTTATGAAAACGGTGAGACTCCATATGGCGACGCTTATGCTACCGAGCTCTATTCCTGGGGCGGGTGGACGGTGAATGAAAATTTTGACTGGGACATGGGCTATATCAAGTTAGATCGAGCCGTGGGTGCCCTCACCGGATGGCATGGATACGGCTATCATAACAACGAGGCGTTTTTTACAGGCAACACCTTCCAAAATCCCGGCTATCCCGCTGAATCGCCTTATAATGGTCAATACATGTATAATTGGTTTGGTAATTACGACGAAGCCCAAGCCTACAAGCTATATCACAACAATCTTGCCTATGGCGGCCAGAGCGGGAGTGGAAGTCACTATGTTGATGCCAATAGCAATCGGTATGTTTACGCCGTCTTGTCACACGGAAGATCAGGCCCACAGACCGGCCATACCCGCATGATTTCCACCCGGTTTAATAGCATCTCAAGTCAAATTGCAAGTAATACACCATCGCAATTCGATCTCGTGGCTTTAGATGCTCGTGTCTCGCCTTCCACTCTCAACGCCGGCGGCCAGCCGTCTGTCATCAGTTTCATACTCCACAACTACTCTTCGGCAACGTGGAGCGGCAGCGTCAATATCAAATGGTATCTGTCCACGAATAATTTTATTAACACTGCCGATGTGCTGCTCCAAACCCGGACGTTTACCGGCAACCTCGGCCCAAAGCAAACGATCTTATTGCGCGACACCGCCAATCTGCCAACGATTCCCGTTTCTACTGCCGGTGGCGACTATTGGATCGGGGTGGTATTGGACATTGCCGATACTGACAACGGCAACAATAATATGGCGGGTTGGGATCCTATGCCGGTGCATGTAAATGCCGCACCGGTCTTATCTGTTATTCCAGGGATCATCGATTTGGGCACACAACGAGGCGGCGCGGCTTTTTCTTCCAGCTTTGCCGTTCGTAACACTGGCGGGCAAACCTTGACTGGTAGCGTTTCAGAAAACGCGACATGGATTACCTCGTTGAATCCAACCAACTTCAGCATCGCGCCCGGGCAAACCACAACCATCAACTTTTCAGGAAGCTTTCCCACGACTGCGCCCAGCAGCTTCAGCACGGCCATCAACGTCGCTTCAAACGCGCCGATTGGCGGTAATCAGAGTGTAACGGTGCGCGGCGTGTCGACCTCTATCATCACAGTAAGCGGGCCGCCTGCCAACTCTTCTTGGGAAATCGGCAAATCTCAAAGAATTTCGTGGACCGTTTCGGGCAGCACCTTGAATAGCGTAAAGATTGAGCTCTCTCGTAACAATGGACAGAATTATGAGACCATTGTCGCGAATACCCCCAACGATGGAAGTCACGATTGGGTTGTCACGCCTCCGGCCTCAAATCAGTGCGTGATTCGAATCAGTGAGGCACAATCACATCCTAATGTGACCTCGGGTGTTAGTCCTGTGTTTGCAATCATACTTCCAGCGCCGGTTTTGGTTGTGAATCCGGGGGTTGTCGATTTAGGCACGCGTCCAGGGGGTTTTGCTTTTTCATCAAGCTTCACAGTTCGAAACGATGGCGGGCAAACGTTAACCGGCAACGTTTCAGAAGGCACGGCATGGATCACCTCGTTAAATCCGAACTTCTTCAACATCGCCGGCGGGTTATCAACCACCATCAACTTTGCAGGAAGCTTTCCGACGACCGCGCCCGGCAGCTTCAGTACGAGCATCAACGTCACCTCGAACGCCCCGAGTAACGGCAATCAAAGTGTAACCGTACGTGGTGTGTCGACCTCTGCCATCGCTATAAATGGCCCTGCACCCAATGCCTCGTGGGAAATCGGTAAGCCTCAAAAAATTTCGTGGACCGTTACGGGCAGTGCGGTGAATAACGTGATGATCGAGCTCTCTCGTGACAACGGGCGAAATTACAAAACCATTGCCGCGAATACTTCGAATGACGGCAATGAGGATTGGGTGGTCACGCCTCCTGTCTCCGGTCAGTGCTTGATTCGGATTAGTGAGGCGCAATCACATCCCAACGTGATGTCGGGTGTTAGCCCTGTGTTTGCGATCACCTCTCAATCCTTCGAGCAAGTCACCAAGAAACAGGAGGGCGGCGATCAACAAAGCGCCTATCGCCTATTCTCTGTGCCGGGCAGGTTGGACAACCCTTCTCCGCAAGCCGTCCTGGAAGACGACCTCGGCGCAAAAAATCCCAAGAAATGGCGCTTGTTTGATTATCGCAACGGCGGCTTTGTGGAATATCCCGGCACGGGCGACTTCACAGCCGGGCATTCCATATTTCTGAGCACTCGCGAACTCGCCACGATCGATGCAGGCCCAGGAAAGTTTGTGGGAGATTCGGTTTTTACGATAAGCCTGGTGCCGGGCTGGAATCTCGTAGCGAATCCTTATAATTTCGATATTCCGATCTCGGCGTTGTCGCTCAATACCGCCGATTCACTCAATCTCATCAGCTATACCGGAACGTGGTCAAGTCCTGTGACCGTGATCAAACCGGGAGAGGGATACGCGATCAAGGTCAGAAGTACCGCTACGCTCACGATTCGCCCCAATTTTCCCGGGAGCGAGATTTTGCCCAAGCAGCAGTTGGCAGCTCAGGGCAAGGCGTTGTGGTTAATACGGATTTTTGCGCGTTGCCAGCAGGCGCGGGATGAAAACAACTTTGCCGGTGTGAGCAATCAAGCCTCCGAGGGATGGGATGCGCTGGACCTTTACGAGCCGCCGGCCATCGGCAGCTTTGTCATGGTTTCCTTTCCACATGCAGAGTGGGGCGAGCATGCCGATCATTACACCACGGATTTTCGCGACGCTGTGAAAACTTCTGGCGGCAACGTGTGGGAAATGTCGGTGCGTTCCAATATCGACGATCGCGTGGATTTGAGCTTCGAGGCCGTGCAAGAAGTGCCGTCCGATCTCGAGGTTTATTTGATTGATGCGCAAGCCGGCGCGGCGCAAAACCTGCGCGCGAACTCGCATTACGCGCTGCCGCCCTTGTCAAATTCGTCGGGCAAAACGTTGAAGCTTGTGGTCGGCCCAAAAGCGTTTGCGGATGAGTTCATCACGGCTACGCCCAGCACATTCGCGCTGCAGCAGAATTATCCGAATCCCTTTAATCCGGAGACCGCGATTCGTTTCGGCTTGCCGGAGAAGAGCCATGTGACGTTGAAGGTATTCGACGTGGCCGGCCGTGAAGTGGCGACCATTTTTGAAAACGAGGAGTTGGAAGCGGGTTGGCATCAGCACATTTGGAATGGGCGTAGCGCACAAGGCCAGGCGTTGACGAGCGGCATTTACTTCTACCGCCTGCAAACGGACAAATTCTCCAAGACGCTTAAAATGACGTTGTTGCGATGATCCCTTGCATGCTTGATCGTCTCAAGCCATAAGAAGGCGCGCGGCAAGGATTTGCTTAAAAAGCTTTTTACTCTAAAAAATCTTATTGGGTTAACCATCTCAAAGGAGGATGTCATGATTAAAGCGACGAGACTCACTCTCACGGTAGTGTCGATGTGGTTTTTATTCGACGGAAACGGCCATACTCAAACCAGTGCGGGTATCACTTCAAGCTCGAAAGGAAATCAGGAGAAATTTCAGCCTCTTGATCTCTCGTCTTTGTCTTCAAAAACGACTTACGCTTTTGCTGCCGGATCAAACGAGCCGCTCAGGATTCAACCGGTGAATGCCAGTGAAGCGTTTTTGACTCCTACACATGCGATTATGGGCGATCTGCTCGAGCAGCAAAGCTTCGATGCGATTGCAGAGAGCGCACACTTGAACCAGGGCCAAATTCAAGAACCCAGCGCCATTGCTGCCGCGAACATTTTCTACTCCGGCATGTTTTCCAATGCCAGCAGCCAATGGAATTGGCTATTCAATGCGGATCTAAACAACTTTTTGAATGAGCTCCAGCGTCAGCGGAATGCAGGTTTGCGCATCGAAAGTATGGATATCTACTCCAATACAGATTATACCGGCGGTCTGTATGCTGCGACTTGGACACGCGACAATTTGGGGTGGGCGTGGGCGCTGGATTACTCAAACAACGACTTTGTAAATCACCTCAATACCTACGGTCAACAAGGATATCGCATTACGGATATCGAGCGCCATCCTCTCACTCAGCAGTTCGGCGGCGTTTGGATCATCGATGGCAAGGGCTGGTATTGGGCATTGAATGCTACGCAAGCGCAGCTTTCACAGCTTGTGCAAGAACAACAAAACGTGGGGCGGCGGCTAATCGACCTGCATGTTTATACCAGCGCCGATCACTTTACTTTGTTCGCCGGCGTTTGGGTGAGCAATTCGGATGGGTATGCTTGGGCTTGGACCATCAACCAGCCCTGGGAGAGTTTTCAAACTTTGCTGAACCAGCATGGCGCTGCTAATCGCAGGCTGATTGATTATGAGGTCTATGGCACGACACAAGGGGTACGTTATGCTGGCATCTGGGTGGGCGATGGCCGAGCGTGGGCTTATTCCGTCAATTTCAGTGATCAAACGAGTTTTGCAAATCAAATCGAATCCTGGAGGAACAACAACAATCTGCGTCCCATATCATTCGCGATGTTTACGAATCCTCCTCCGGTCGTCGCTGTGAAGACGAAGCCGGTGCAGGCTATTGAGGAGTATACACTCGCTCAAAACTACCCTAACCCCTTCAATCCCTCCAGAAGATGATTTTGATTCGATAGTAACGCATAGCGCATGGGGCATGGGCAAAAAGAAAAAAGCAAAGTGCAAGAGGCAAGTTGGTGTAGCCGCGCCAGTCCTCGAACGAGGAGATTTTCCGGGGCGGATCAGGAGAGGTTGTTCTGATCCGCTTTTTATTTTATTCGAATGCGAATTTTAACCGGGAGTATGATAATGAAAATACTTTTGATTGTGTCCACCCTACAAAGATAAAATAGTGCTGAATTACGTCATTAGCCGGGATTTTAATCACGCGGGCGGCATGCAAATCTTTGATGAAACTCTCGTGGTTCCTGTCGAGAATAAAGTTGATTCAAAAATTCTTTTTTTTGACGTAAAAGATCCGGAAAGGCCGAGAAGATTAAAAACCGAAATTATACGGAAAAACAAATTGGCCAACGCCGTAGGGATTTACAAAGAAAAAAGTGAAAACGCCGGCAGAGAACGCTTTGTTCTTTTGGTGAAAGCTGGTGATTTAGATGTCTATTATTCGACGAGTGGCAATTTGGAAGACACAGACTTTGAGTTAAAGTATACCTGGAAATATGATGACATAAAAACACAGATTAACTCTGCCGGACACTTCGAGGATTATCAAAACATCAATCTAATCAATCAAGACAATGGACAGATTTATTTTATAGGTCTATATAACAATACCACGCGATTGTTCAGATCATTTTCAAAAGACTATGCCGATTTATTTCGATTGGAGATTGACAAAAGGGAACGGATGGCATTGACAAAAATCACCAGGAAAAGTTTTTCGTGTCAAGAAGGTTTTTGGGGAAATCGGTATTGTAATTTTGACGCCGGCGCCGGAGTATTTATGGATGAACGGGACGGAATGATCATCTATGCCGTTGCCGATAAGCCGAAAAATGGAATCGCGACGTTTGTAGAATATTCTTCGTCTGAGAAGAAGTAAAGCTCACAAGCAAAAAGCCCTCATCCGACTTGCTTCGAATAAGGGCTTAATTTTTTTATAGAAAAGTCTGCTCAGCCAAGATACTTGCGCAGCGGCTCCAGGCGCGAACGATGGCGCAGCCGACGCAGCGCTTTCTCTTTGATCTGGCGGACACGCTTGCGGGTGAGCTTGAAGTGCTCGCCGATTTCTTCCATGGATAAAATTACCTTTGCAAAAATCGGTGAAACTGCTATCTTTTGAGCACAGACAAGGAATGGTCACAAGACTAACGGAGAGCTATCATGCAAAAACGTTGCGTCCTCGTCACCGGCGCTTCGAGCGGCATCGGACGCGCTGCGGCTTTGCGTTTTGCCGAAGCAAATGAAAATATCATTTTGGTTGGCAGAAATCACGAAGCGCTTGGTGTGGTTGAAAATGAGATCACTGCGAAGGGAGCCGGGAGTTTGATTGTCGCTGTTGATCTTTATGCGGAAGGCGCCGCGCAAAAAATTATAAAGGCGGCGATGGAAAAATTTTCGCATCTCGACGTTCTGGTCAACGCCGCCGGCATCATCGCCATGGGCAGCATCGAAAACACGACGCTCGCGGCATGGGACCGAATGATGGATATCAACGTGCGCGTGATTTTTCAGCTCATGCAGGCCGCGACGCCGGCGCTCATTCAAACCCGGGGCAACATCGTCAACGTGTCGAGCGTGACCGGAACGCGCAGCTTTCCGAACGTGCTGGCGTACTGCGTCAGCAAAGCGGCGCTGGATCAGCTCACGCGCTGCGCGGCGCTGGAGCTGGCGGCGAAAGGCGTGCGCGTGAATGCGGTGAATCCGGGCGTGATCGTCACCAATCTGCATCGCCGCAGCGGTTTTGATGAACAAAAATATGCGGCGTTTCTCGAGCATTCCAAAACCACGCATCCGCTGGGTCGCGTGGGAACGCCGGAAGAAATTGCCGAGCTGATTTATTTTCTGGCGAGTGAGAAGGCGGGTTGGATCACCGGTGAAACGATCGGCATCGACGGCGGCCGGCAACTGACCTGCGCGCGGTGAGGTTTCCCTTGCAATGAAAAGGCTGCGCCCGCAGAGTAACCGCAACAAAAAAAGCTTCAAAAATTAAATCCGAAATTCACATAAACCCCCCGCCGGCTGTTTTCATATTGTCCGTAGGCGATGCTGAGCGGCCCCAGCGGCGTTGCATAAGCGACGCTCGCGCCGAAGGCCTGGCGAAATTCTCGAAAGCGGGTGTCGGGTTTGTCGAGGAGATCATAACGCAGGCTCAGGTGCAAAGTCGGCAGCGGTTTGCGGCGGAGCTTGTAGCGATATTCCAGACTGCCGATCGCAAAACGCCGGCGGATGAATTCCTGCTCGCGCAGGCCGTAGACGTCGTCCGGACCGCCGAGGCGAAATTGCTCGCTGAAGAGCGCATTCAGGCTCGCGGCGCCGAGGCCGAGGCGCGGATGAATCGTGTGCGGCCCGCGCGAGTGAAACGTTTCCATTTTTAACGAGAAGCGCAGAAAAGATTCAAAAGGCTCTTTCTCGCCGAGATCGGCATTGAGGTTTTCAAACACGGCTTGAAAAAAACGGCCGCGCCGCGGAAACGGCAACTGATCGCGCGTGTCGACGATCGAACGGAGCGTGAGCGTGTTCAGCGTCGAATTGTCCGGCCCCGAGGCGCTCAAATTTCTCAACGTCACTTCTTCCAATCGCCATTCGAGCGAAACCACGCCGAATCGCCCGATTTGCCGGCCAAGCGTCAGATTTCCCCCCAATCGTTCTTCTCGATACGCGCGCGCCGAATCGCTTTGCAATTGATAATAAATAAAATTATCGCGCCACAGCCGATACAGGCTGCTCGAAAAATTGATATACGTTTTCAGCAGGCGGTCATTGCGCAGCGCCAGGCGCGTGAGCAGATCACGGCTGCCGATTTCCTGATACGCAAAAATTTTGGCGCCCGTGCCGAAAGCGTTCTCATCGCCCAGCTCGACAAAGGCGCGCGTCTTGCGCTCCGTGTCGTAACGGCCGCCCAGCCGCAAAACGGTAAACGGTTTCTCCTGCACTTTGATGGTGACAATCGCGCCGCTCGCGCCCGCAAGGGGGCGAAAGCCGGCTGGTCGCTCTTTTGAGCCGCGTTTGATGTTCAGCGTTACCTGATCGAACAAGCCGGTGCTATGAATGTCGTCGATGCCGCGACGGCAGATCGTCGAATTGAAAATGTCGCCGCTTTTCTGCGGAAACTCGCGCCACACGACGATGGGGTTCGTCCGCTTGAGCCCTTCAATGACAATTTCCCCGATGCGGCCTTCGTCAATAGTGATTTGCAACGCGCCGGCCGCCGTATCGAATTGCGCGTCGCGAATTTCCGCCAGCGCATAGCCGTCGCTACGATAACGCTCGATAATTGCCAGCAGATTCTCGGCACTGCGGCGGTGATTGATCACGGCGCCGAGTGGAGAATGCATGCATGCCAGCAAAGTGGAATCGGCATAAATCGTATTGCCGGCAAAGCGCACCTGTTGCAGCCGCGGATTTTCACGCACGATCAGCGCAAGAGAATCGGCGCGCAGCTCCGCGCGCACGGCGGCGAACTGGCCGGTGTTGTATACGGCGTCAATCCAGCTTTGAATGGCCGCGGCATTGAGCGCCATTCCTTTATTATTATCAG
>Ga0247727_10012544_pt1 | contig 14521 bp, 11 predicted proteins | sample WisWelCaveWW1625_FD_202498 | JGI IMG/M metagenome (GOLD analysis project Ga0247727, IMG submission 202498) | Biofilm microbial communities from Wishing Well Cave, Virginia, United States - WW16-25 | ecosystem: Environmental > Aquatic > Deep subsurface > Groundwater > Cave microbial mat | place... | reverse complement strand
GCTGGTAATCACGCCGATATTTTTCATCTTCGCACCTCTCTCACCATGTAGTCATTGCGAGCGACCGAAGGAGCGAAGCAATCTCTATTAAGGATTGCTTCGTCGGCCAAAGGCCTCCTCGCAATGACAAAAAATAAAAACTCAATAATTTCGCATCTTTAAACGATTGAGCGTGATTCTATCACTCAAAATAAAATTTGTGAAGTTCTTTTATAATGACTTTTCACTTGGACAATGATAAACTACACCTCAATCAGATAACATTCAAAAATGATTTCCACAAAAAACGTTTCGAAATTCTACGGGTCGACCCAGGTCTTGAAGGACATTTCCTTTGAGATCGTCCAGGGAGAAATCGTCGGCTTTCTCGGTCCTAACGGGGCAGGGAAGACCACCCTGATGCGCATCCTCACCACGTACCTGCAACCGACCTCGGGAAAAGTCATCATTGCGGATTGTGACATCAGCCAAAATAGTTTCGCCGCCCGGCAGAATCTTGGATACTTGCCCGAAAACCCTCCGTTGTATCTGGACATGACCGTCAAAGACTATCTTAAGTTCGCGGGAAAATTGAAGAATATTCCTTCCCGTCCCTTAACCACGCGTATCGATCAAGTGCTTGAGGAATGCGCGCTTCACGATGTCAAAAACATGCCCATTGCCAACCTCTCCAAAGGATATAAACAAAGAGTGGGCATTGCCCAGGCGATCATCCATAATCCCAGGGTCTTGATCCTCGATGAGCCAACCAACGGTTTAGACCCCCAGCAAATCCTTCAGGTCCGGAAATTAATCAAAGGGCTGGAACATAAAAGAACGGTCATTTTAAGCACGCATATCCTTTCGGAAATCGAACAAATTGCTCAGCGGGTGCTCATTATCAATAAAGGAAAAATTGTTACCGACGATTCGCTGAATAATCTACTCAAAGGTTCCCAGAAACTGGAAAATGTCTTTCTCCACCTCACCAATGACGATTCCGTGAATGTTATACAAGAAAATTCCTCCCTTCGGTCGCCCCAGCTTTCTTTAATAACACAATTAAGGGAGGAAGCTGGGACTGTCCCAACTTCCTCTAATGGCTCTTCAAGGTCAGTTGGGGCGTCATATCTTCGTTGCTGTGTAGGAAAAGAATTTTTAGCAGTTAGGAAAGCTTTACTTTCCTACACTGTGAAAAACACTTTATCCATTGCACTCAAAGAACTGAGCGGTTACTTCAAATCCCCCAAAGCCTATATTGTTCTGATGATCGCCATTTCTGTTTTTAACGTCTTCTTTTTTATGATCGTCGAACAAAATAAGGAGGCCAGCCTCCGGGACATCTTCAAGCTGATGGAATTTATGTTTGTCTTTATTATTCCGATCCTGACGATGGAAATTTTTGCTGAGGAAAAGCGTTCCGGTACTATCGAATTTCTGCTCACCAGTCCTGTCAGCAGCACCGCGATTGTCCTGGGGAAATATTTGGGCAGCCTGGGCTTTGTTTCTATTTTGATAGCCATCACCGCTGTCTACTACGGTGTCCTGGAATATTTCGGTTCCCCCGACCGGCTGGCAATCTTAACCGGCTATATCGGAATTTACCTGGAAGGAGCTTTTTTTGTGGGCATTGGCATGCTGACATCCTCCTGGACAAAAAATCAAATCATTGCCGCCATCACGTCCTATATGATTCTTTTCTCATTATATTTTTCCATTACCTTTGCCAGGCAATTAGCAAAAGGAGCGGCGGCCGTTGAAATCATAAAACATTTGAGCGTCTGGAGTCATTCAGAACGCTTTTTTACCGGATTGCTTGACATTTCCAGCTTGATTTATTTCTTAAGCGGAATTGGACTGTGTCTTTTTTTGGCGCGCATCAATATTGAAAACCGCTCACAGCCCTGATTTCCTCTAAAATGATTATTAACGGAAAGTCGGGGCAGTGCTGACTACAACAATTTTAATCGGAAAGTCAGTATGAATCATTTCCGTATTCGAAGATTGTTTCCCTCATTTTTTATTCTTGGGGTCAGCTTGCTGATGACGGGATTAGCCACAGCCTACATCAACGGTGGCTTTGTTATCTTCAGTACCGCTTTCGTTCTTTCGGGCGCGATATTTCTTTTTGTGTCATTTTCAGCCGCGTCTGATTCTCTAAAAAAGTCCTTCGATGGTTTTCGTTACCAGAAACAAAGTCTACGATCACTTTTGCTGACTCTGGCTGTATTTATCCTAATATGCATTTTAAATTACGCTGCCGCCAGCAAAAATATCCGATTCGATTTGACCCACACCGGACAACACACTCTTACCGAGGCCACGAAGAATATTCTCAAAAATCTCAATCTGCCAGTTGAGATCACCGTCTTTTATGTCGGTGTCGCCCCCAATTACATTGAAGACTTGCTGACGGAATTTCAGAAATTATCCCCGCGACATATCTCCACGCGCATAGTCGATCCTTTAGTTGAAATCGGTTTTGCCGCCCAGTTCGGTTCAGTGATCAAAGGTGATGAAAAAAAAGTCATCGTTCGCTCAGACAAAGAGCGCAAGGACATTGATTTTACGAAAGAACCTTTGAGTGAAGAAACGCTCATCAATGCTATTCTAAAAACCACGCGCGAAGAAAGGAAGGTTTATTTTCTAACCGGTCACAGCGAATACGACATCGATGATAAAAGTGCCATTGGTTTAAGCACATTGAAAGGGTTGCTTGAGCAAAATAACAGTGTCTCCAACGAATTAACCTTAGGTCTGATCCCAGAAATCCCGGAGGCCTGTGATGTCCTGATTATCGCCGGCCCCAAAGAGCCGCTTAACAAAGCGGACGAAGAAACAGTACAGAGATATTTGGAAAAGGGAGGCAAGGCCGTATTTTTCATTGAATCGTTTCCCATGGGGGATAAAGACCATCCTTTAAGCAAAGAGGATAAATTAAAAAATCCTACCTTAAATAACATCCTAAATCGGTGGGGAATTATCGTTGGGGACGATGTGGTCGTCGATATGGAGAACTATATCGGCCGTGATGTCGGCTGCCCGGCGACCAAAAATTATCCGCCACACAAAGAAATCGTTAATAACCTGGATTATACTTTCTATATCCGTCCCCGATCGATTCGACTCGACCACGCGTTGGCGCCCGGCGTTAATCTGGCGCCTTTAGTGAAAACCATTTCAGAAAAAAAAAGCTGGGCCGAGAAAAATCAAACCCTTGAGGTCAAATTTAATGAATGGGAGGATACCCCCGGGCCAGTCACGTTGGCAGCGGTCATCTGGGGGCCTAAAAATGAAAAAAGAAAAGCAGACTCGAAAATCATCGTTTTTGGTGATGCGGATTTCATCACGAATAATTTTATTGATCAATTCAGCAATGCGCAACTGGCGCTTAACGCCATTGGTTGGATTTCCGAATTGGAGAACATGATAGTTTACGGTAAAAAAACGGCTGAGGTCCAACGGTTGGATTTGACCAACCGACAATTTCGAACGATCATCGTCATCCTTTTGATCATGCCCTTAATCATTGGCTGTTGGGGATGTCTGGTCTGGTGGCGTCAGGCTTCCTAAAAATCCCCTGAGTGAATGTCCCCGCTGGGTCTTCGAAGTAAACTTCGGGTTTAAAATCCTTCTTAATCTCATTCAGTAAGTCCAGCTTGGCCTCTTCACAAACTAAATCATCCTTCGGTCGGCAAGGCAGAGCCCGGCTATCCCAAAATATATAATCCGCCGTACCAAGTCTTGAACGCAACTGGGATATTTTTTGCACGTCAAAAACCGGATGGTACATCAATTCGGTGGCCTTTAACCTGGAAAAAACCAATGTCCGCGGGTCAGATATCCAGATCGACTTTGATATTAAATGTTTTTCAGATTGCCCTACATACTTTTGAAAAACACTTAATTTGTTCTCAGGGAAACGGACTTTGCTCATTCGATAAAATTGGGACCCAACAAGGATTAGAATCATACCCAACACCAAATAAAATAAGAAGATGTTGCGCTTTTTCAGATAATCACTAATTTGGACTATCCCATCGGCGGACAAGAGATAAAGATATGGTAGCGACACAATAAAATATCTTGACATCTCCGAGTATATCGGCAACTTCCCAACCCAGGCAAAGGATATCAGGCCAATAATAAATATCATCATCTTCTGCTTAGACAATTTATTCAAAACTAATGCGAACACACTAAAAGGAACAAAAATAAATATCCATCCTTCGATCTTTAAAAGCATTCTCAAACAAAAAATGATTTCTTGATGCCAGTAGAACAAAACTTGGCCGTATATCTCTTTAGCTTCTCTAAGTGAGAAAAATATATCGCCATACAATCGAAAATAAGTAACGACAAAAGGTACTGTTGAAATAATGAGTCCCAACGCATATCTAACAAAGCTCAATGATAGTCTCAAGGGAGCTCGTTCGACGACATGAAAACCTCCTAAAAAAACAATAGGAATTATCTGAGTAAACCTCATGAAAAAAGCTAACCCGCCAGCTATACCCGATAAAAAAAACTGTTTCTGAAGAAATGAACACACAGCCAAAAGACCAAGAAACGAACCAGGAATATCCGAATAAAAATCATTTTCCCAGAAAAAATAGCTGGGAGAGAAACTAAAAAAAAGTGCGGCTATTAATGCTGTCTTTTGACCATAAACTCTTTGCCCTATTAAATAAACCAACACTATATTCCCCAGCGAGAATAGAATTTCAAATATTCCCCCTAAAAAAATAGGATCTCCATCAAGTTTCCAGAAAAGTCCCAAAATAGCCGGCCAGATAATGGGTCGAAACGGTTCAATCAAACCAACTTGACCACCGGAGAAAAGATATTTGCCCATTGAAAGATAAACCGCCCCATCCCAAAGCGGGGGATGGGGTTCATGCCACCAGAGTTTTATTAATAGGATGATAAAAATGATAACACAGATAGGTAAAAATTTTTTAGCGATGGCAGGGAAATAACGCATACTTTTGAGTTCAAATATTCATCATTTATCAGCACGAATAAATACCCAAACAACAGGTAATTGTTCATCAATACTGTGAGTAATCTTGGTACTTTTTGTAATAACTTTTGCGAGACGAAATCCTTTTTGTTCCAAATATTCAATCTTTTCTTGTAACAATGGAAAAACCCAAGCCGGCTGCGTTCTTTCCCAGTAGTCCACTTCTAAAATGATTGGAGCTTGTGAATCGAGTAAAATTTTTTCAAACTCTATTTGGTTTTTTGGCAACTTCTCGAGATTCCCCCCATATTCTACAAAATTAATTCCCGTGTAATAGCGAATCGCCCGCTGAGATCCCGCAAAAATTCTTGTACTGCTATTAAAGTACTGCCCGATAACTTGTCCAGCTTCTCTAAAACCAGTATATTCACTTATACTTTGATCAAGAAGAGCTTTTGTCCTAGGGTATAATTGCCAGCAAGATAATGCAACCAGCACGAGACATGAAATTTTTGCAATCAAAATTTTTCTTGGCATCTTGAATATCTTCTCTATTAATATTTCCGCACCTAAACCCGAGATCAATAGACAACAGGGAATCATAGACACACTGTATCGTAAAGTTTTTTCAGGAATAAAGGATATCGACAAAAATAGAATTATAAACCAAAGACTCATCAACACAGATCTACTGTCGCGCTTTAGGGTAATAACAAATAGCCCATATAAAAAAAATGGCACTAGAAACGGAATAATTAAAATATTATGGAAGTTAACCGCATAATACCAAAATGGCTTAATAAGATATTGCCCTTGCAAAGCTGAGATATCAGGAAAAAATTTTCCCAGTTGAATTCGATTATTAAAAAAAAGAAATAAGATTGTTATCGTTGGTATCATAAGAATGGTGATTTTTTCTTTCAATCTCTTCCAAACTGTCGGTTGCTTAGAAATGAAGAAATAATAGCTGAGTAGCAAAGGAATCACCAGAATTCCTGACCATTTCAATAAGATTATAGAAGCAGCCATCAAACCAATACAAATATTGCCCCGGCGTAAGCTGACACGGTCAATTCTTAATAACAACAGAACTAATAGGAGATATGCGCTTGTTGTTGGCGCGTCTATCAAAATATGTGTACCACTATTAATATATAAATAATTAAACGATAAACTAAGCACACCAAGGAGTCCTAAAAAACGACCGCTCATCTGTATCCCCACAAAATAAATGGCAACTATTCCCAGGCTATTAAAAACAAAAGGGATAACTCGTAATGCTAAGTCTGAAGAGAGAAATAAGCGACCTATTGCCAACAATGCCGCAAAAAGAGGGGGATGGAATTCGATAATTTCTTTTGAGAAAATAATAGTAGGATCAGCAAATAGTCTTTGCGCGTACCACGCGTACAAAGCCTCATCGGGCCACATACGCTCAATAAAAATATACTTAAAGCGAATCGCAATGGCAACAATAACCAATAGAAGAAATAATACATCATAAGCGATCTCGCGTTTTAGTCTCATGAGTGTCATCGTTAGATGCATTATAATATTTTAATAAAAAAAAACTATATCTTCGACCAAAATCTTTGAATGAAAATGACCCGGATAGAAATCCTGCTTTACAGTCATTTATAAATTTGATATATTGGCCTCCGTTAAACAGAAAGAAACATGCGACGAACTCAGCACCATTTTTTTAAAAAGATATGGGGAGGTAGATAACACCGTACTGATTTATTCTTCATAAAGTATAAAATGCCGATGTAGCTCAGTTGGTAGAGCAGCGGTTTTGTAAACCGCGGGTCGGGGGTTCGAAACCTCTCATCGGCTTTTATAAATTAGAACATGGATAGTGCAGTACTGGTTACCATCAAATATTTTAAGGAAAATCAGTGCAGTTGGTAGAGCAGCGGTTTTGCCCCTCGGGTCCTGAGGAAAACGTTTACCTTCGGGATTCCTCGCCCGAGAAGTACCGAGCTACATTAAAACATTTACAGGAAAGGCTCGGTATAAACCGCGGGTCGGGGGTTCGAAACCTCTCGCCAGCTCCATGTTTTCTTTAAATCGTTTTCAGAAAGACAAGGGCAGCCCCAACTTACCTTAAAAGAATTAAAAGGAAGTTGGGACAGCCAAGCTTTTTCTTTAATATAATAATTTAATTAATGGTAAGTTTGGGCAGCACTTGCTTTCTTTAAAAATATTTAAAGGTAGCAAGTACTGCCCAAGTCCCTTCTTTTATAGAAAAATTAGAATAGTGGTAGACTTGGGCAGATACTCAAGTGGCCAACGAGGACAGACTGTAAATCTGTTGGGCTTCGCCCTACGGGGGTTCGAATCCTCCTCTGCCCACCATCTTTATGCGGGCGTAGTTCAATGGTAGAACTCCAGCCTTCCAAGCTGGTAACGTGGGTTCGATTCTCACCGCCCGCTCCATAGTTTAATCCTCACTTTAATCCATGAAATTATCTCCTAAAATCCGCTCCAGCTTTCAATCCGATTGGTTTATTGCTCTTTTGCTCTTGGGATTATTTTTATTCATCGCCGGTTATAAATACGGATGGGATGACCAGCATCTGGAAATTCCTCTTCTAAAAGCCCTGATTGACAACTCGCTTTATCCCGGCGACTATTATGTGACCAGCCTCAAAAATAGCTTTCCCAGTTATTTCTATCCCCTATTATCACGGCTCATCACCGTTGAGCAGATACCGGCCGCCTATTTTCTCCTGTACCTTGCCAGTCGATATTTTTTATTATTTTGGATGTACAAGATTTGGTTTTTCATATCGGGACGAAAATCTCTCGGCTTGCTGTGTGTACTCATCCCCGTGTCCTTGGGCCGAATGCCGGAATTCTTTTATCGGACGTTCTCCCATCAAGAATTTGCTTTAGCCATTATTTTCGGTGGCTTGTATTTTTTCTATAAAGGGAGGTATATCAGGGCATCGCTTCTGTTGGGAATAGCCGCAAATCTCCACGCTGTCTATAGTCTTTTTCCCATGATTTACATTGGTATCTATATGCTGTGGCAGCGAAAGACAGTCACTTGGAAGGCAATAGGGAAGGCCTTTTTTACTTTCCTCGTCTCTGCCACACCGGTAATTATTTGGGCAACGCAAAAGCGCCTTATGCTGCCCACAGAAATATCGCATGAACCGGCCACATGGCTGCCCATCTATAGATTGGCCTGTCCTCCGAATTTTATTTTTGACGGAGTGTCATTCAGCTATTTTTTAAAAAGTCCTTTTCAATGGCTACTGATCGCCCAAAAAGAAATACTCCTGATCATACTTTTTTTCTTTAATCTTATTTTCAATGAACGATTTCGATCGGACAAAAAGAGTCGTGCCATTATCTTTGGGGCTTTTATTTTACTGGCCGTATCGTACGTTTTTACTTATATGCAACCATCACGGTTTATGATTGACCTCAATATTGTCCGAAATACCCAGTTCTTATCGTTTCTGCTGACCGGCTATTTAATACTTTTCACTATGACCCTTATTGACAACGAAAAAAATTATCCGGGTTATTGGGCGGCCATCGCCGTGAGTTCTCTTATTTTTGATCCCCATCTGGCGACTACCAGTCTTATTGGTTTGAGCCTTTTGTTACTCTGGCAAAAAAGCCGGGAAGATCGTCCAAGACACGCGTTTGATGTCATCGTTACTGTTATTCTTTCGCTGGGGCTGCTTATCTGGGGATGGTTTACCTACAAAATATTTTCCCATCTGATGAAAACCGGCTACCTATTTCTCGCCACGATCATCATTGAAGCTTCATTTATCTTGTTTGGGCTGCAGTTACGACAAATCGAAAGATTCCGGCCCGCCGTTAAAAAGCTCCTGATTATTTTACCCTTAATTTCACTTATCTTTTACCGGGGTTACAATCATCTGAAATTTTATGTTCAGGAAACCCGGCCTAATGCCGGATTCTGGAAACTGCAGCACGATTGGGAAGACATGCAACAATATGTCCGGGACAATACCCCTAAAACAGCCACCGTCTTAGCGCCCCATGACATGGAAATGGGAGGGTTTCGTATATTATCGGATAGGACCATCGTTGCCTGCGACCGGGATATCGGGATTATCGGTTTTAATTATCCGGCGGCTTTGGAATGTCTTCGGCGTCTTCGTGACATTGAATCGTTGAAAGTCGTCCTCACAAAATCAATTAACCCCCAAGATATGCTTAAATGGATCATCCAATATCACGTGGATTATATTGTCTACATGCGCTACTATGCCCCGAGGGATGAACAGGGGGGAGCGTATCAAAAAATCCATGAAAATGATAATTTTTCTCTTTTTCAAGTACGTCCCGAAACCCTAAAACATCTTTCCAAACTCTCTCTTTAAAATCTCACAGCCGCCATTTTTTCCCTTGAATAGAAAAGACAATAATATATAATAAGCTATCTTTTTTAATCCTTGGAGATAATGTAGTTACAAAAATTGGATGAGATATGCCTCGGAAGAAGAAAACAGTATTGGAACGCCGCAGCGCATTGAGAATTTCCTGCCAGACCCCGCTTGAGTTTAAAGTCTGCAAAAAGGAAACCGTCTCCAAAATCATGCAAGGATACACCAAGAACGTCAGTTCCGGCGGTATTCAATGCACCATTTCTCACGAGGTTCCCGAGGGCTGTACACTTTGGTTAAAACTTGACATTGACGCTCTGACCCTTTGCGAGGAAATGGATAAACGGGCGGTTATCCTGCAACAAGGAATTTTGGGAAAAGTCGTCTGGATCAATAAGATTGAGGATGACAAATTCGACATCGGGTTGCAATTTTTAACGCGAGAAGAAAAATACTGATTCCCGATTTCAGACAAAAGACAACCGTCGGGCCAGGTGACTAAGTCCGTGACTCAGCAGATCAAAAATATTACTATTATCGGTGATGGCGGATGGGGGACAACCCTGGCCGTTCATTTGCACAAAAAGGGATATTCGGTCAAACTGTGGGGACCTTTCGCCCAATACGTTCATTTTCTTGACCGCTATCGTATCAATAAAAAATTTTTACCCGGGATAAAAATCCCCCGGGGGATCAGCATCTTAAGCAAACTTGACTTAGCTTTAAAGGATGCTAATCTTATTATCTTAGCAATACCATCGAAATATGCCTTAAAAATTATTCAGCAATTAAAAAAATTTAGGTTCTCTGACAAAATTCTATTAAGCGTCATCAAAGGCATTGAAGAGTCGAAACTCAAGACTATATCGCAGATCGCCAGTCAAGAGTTCGGAAATGTCCCTTTCGCCGTTCTCTCCGGCCCGACCATCGCCATGGAGGTAGCCCAAGGGATTCCCTCGACCGCGGTCATCGCTTCTCGAAATGCCAAGATAGCAAAAGAACTACAAATCGTTTTTCACTCTAAAACGTTTCGAATCTACAAGAATAGCGATGTCCTGGGAGTAGAAATAGGCGGGAGCATAAAAAATATTATTGCCATTGCCTGCGGCGTTTGTGACGGTTTAGGTTTTGGGAGTAATACGAAGGCAGCTATACTGACCCGTGGGTTAACGGAAATGACCCGGTTAGGAACCGCCCTGGGTGCCAAGCGCCAAACTTTTTACGGACTAAGCGGTTTAGGCGACCTGGCGACAACCTGCATAAGCCCACGCAGCCGCAACCGCTCAGTAGGCGAGCAGCTCGGAAAGGGCAAAACCATTGATCAGATCACCAACTCCATGGACATGGTGGCTGAAGGGGTGACCACAGTCAAAGCTATTTTAAAATTAAGTCAGAAACACGGCGTCTCCATGCCGATCACAAAGGAAGTCTACAACATTATTTATCGCAAAAAAAATCCTTTAAGCGCGGTTAAAGATTTAATGACACGTAAATTGAAATCAGAATAGATATCAACAACGTCGGAGCGTAGCGCAGTTGGCTAGCGCACTTGAATGGGGTTCAAGAGGTCATGAGTTCAAATCTCATCGCTCCGACCATAACCAGCCAGCGTTTTAGCAGCCAGACTATTTTATTCGGAGGTTCTTATGATCAAAGGGTGGGGATATCGGGAAAGAAGACGCTACATTCGTATCGAAAAACATTTCATCATTTCGTACTATGAGAAAGATGATCCCATGATTAAACATGATATATCGCAAATTAAAAATATCAGCCTGGGAGGCATGTGTTTTGTGACGGCGCGCAGTTATGTCCCGTCTACAAGAATAGGGATTGACTTAAGGACGCCTTATTTGGCTGACACGGTCCATATGGAAGGGACCGTATTGGAATCACGTGAAAAAGTCAGAGATATGATTTACGAGACACGGCTGGTATTTGATCAGCTTTCCGAAGAGGCAGAAGTGATCATCAAAAAACTTATTGCGACATTCGCGAAAATTCAATGAACCTACTGTAAACGGGGGGACGCACGGTGATGAATAAAATTAATATAGGTTTAATCGGATACGGCAATGTCGGTTCCGGCCTCGTTAAACTCCTTAAAGAACGACGTAATTTTATTAAAGAAAAATTCAACACGGAATTGAGCATCAAGATCGTTTGCGACCGGAGCATCCAAAAAAAGAAACCGGCTGGGTTTTCTTCCGCCCAATTGACAACGGATTACCGGAATGTCGTTTACAACAAAGATATCCATGTGGTCGTTGAGCTCATCGGGGGATTAAAACCGGCGGAGACCATTGCCTTGGAATCGTTAAGAAATGGCAAACATTTAGTCACCGCCAATAAAGAATTGGTCGCCGAAAAAGGGAAAGAACTATTCCGCGAGGCGATCAAACAAAATCGTAATATTTATTTTGAGGCCTCGGTGGGAGCCGGTATCCCCATCATCAATGCCGTCACTGATGGCTTAGCCGGTAATAAATTTAATGGCCTTTATGGTATTATCAACGGTACCTGTAACTTTATCTTGAGTGAAATGACTAAAACCAACTGTTCCTTTGCGCATGCCCTGCAAGAAGCGCAGAAAAAAGGGTACGCCGAAAACAATCCGACTTTGGATATCAACGGGATGGATTCCGTCCACAAACTCGCTATCTTAACATTTTTGACCATTGGTAAGTTCGTCAAGCCCAGTGAAATTTTTGTGGAAGGAATTACTCACATCGATCATATCGACATTGAATTTGCTGATAGCTTGAATCTGCGCATCAAACTTCTGGCTATCGCCAAAGAGGTCGACAATGAACTGGAGATCCGGGTTCATCCGACTTTGATTCCTAAAAAGCATCCCTTAGCGTCGGTTAACGGCATCTTCAACGCCCTTTTCTTAAATACCGACCCCGCTGGTGATATCCTTTTGTACGGACAGGGGGCCGGGCAGATGGCCGCAGCTTCGGGCGTGGCCAACGATTTGATTAACTTAGCCACCCGTCATAGCGATAATGCCGCGACCAGAATCGGGAATCTCTCCAGAGAATTTGCCAACGTGCGGCTGCGGAAGATGGACCAAATCGAAACCAAATTCTACATCCGATTTATGGCCGTGGACCGTCCCGGTGTTTTAGCGAAAATCTCCGGTATCCTGGGGCAGCATGGCATCAGCATCAGCTCTTTAAATCAAAAATTGCGACATCGGTCTTCGGCGGTGCCGATTGTGATGCTCACGCATCTGGCGAAAGAAAAAATGATCCGTCTGGCTTTAGAAAAAATCAACAAGCTCCAAATCATCAAAAGCAAGACCATCGCCATCCGTATGGAGAATCTCTAATGAGCTGGCAAGGTTTAATACAACAGTATAGAAAATTTCTTCCGGTCTCGGAGCAAACACCCGTCGTCAGTTTGCAGGAAGGCAATACCCCGCTTATCCATTCCGATTATTTGACAAAATTAATTGGACTGGACGTGTATTTAAAATATGAAGGTCTCAATCCGACGGGTTCTTTTAAAGACCGCGGCATGACTATGGCCATTTCCAAGGCTAAAGAGGCAAAGTCCACAACTGTCATGTGCGCCTCAACCGGGAATACCTCGGCCTCAGCCGCTGCGTATGCCGCGCGGGGCGGTTTAAAATGTATTGTGCTTATCCCAGATGGAAATATCGCTCTGGGAAAACTCTCACAGGCCATGATCCATAATGCTCTTGTCCTGGCGATTAAAGGGAATTTCGATGACGCCTTTGAGCTCGTTAAAGAAATCACAAACAAATATCCGGTAACGTTAGTCAATTCCCTGAATCCTTTCCGGATTGAAGGTCAAAAGACAGCGGCCTTCGAAGTCTGTGATGTGCTCGGAGATGCGCCAACGTACCATGCGATTCCCGTTGGCAATGCCGGCAATATCACGGCCTATTGGAAAGGTTACCAAGAATATGTGGGGGCGAGGCTGTCCAGGCAATTGCCCAAGATGCTCGGGTTCCAGGCCGTGAAATCCGCGCCCATCGTTAAGAATAAAATTATCAAAAACCCGGAAACGATTGCCACCGCCATCAAAATCGGGAATCCGGCCAGCTGGAAATCGGCGCTGGCCGCCCGCGATGAATCCCAAGGACTTATCGCGGCGGTGACCGATAAGGAAATATTGACGGCCTATAAATTGCTCGCCGCGCATGACGGCGTTTTTGTAGAACCGGCTTCGGCCGCTTCCGTTGCGGGAATCATTAAACTGAAGCGAGAAGGCTATTTTAAAAATCAAAACGGCAGTATCGTCTGCACCATCACAGGTCACGGTCTTAAAGATCCCAACATCGCGATTAAAAATATTAAGAATCCCGTTAAGGTGAAGGCAAATTTAAAAGCAGTCCTTGAGCAAATTGGTTACTATTGACGTTTGTACAACGAATATGACAAATTCCAGGAGGACAAACGTCGAGATACTGCCCTTGTTTACCTCAAAATATTTGAAAGAGGAAACAAGGACTGTCCCAACTTCCTCTTTAAACATTAATAAAGGAAAGTTGGGGCTGACTACCTCTGTTCCTATTACTCATACAAAAGTCAGCAAGCGATCTTTAAAAAATAAAAAAGTCCTTTTGACTTTTGGTCCCACCTGGGTACCGATTGATAATGTCCGTGTCATCAGCAATATTTCTACCGGTAAACTAGGTTATATTTTAGCCGACTTATTAACTAAGGAGGGGACTCAATTAACGGTATTGCAAGGACCGGTTGTTGAGCAGATCAAAAGTCATTCGATACGCGTGGTCGAGTTTCATTTTTATGGCGAATTGGCCAGCCTGATGAAAGCTGAATTCAGGCGACATTACGATATCATTATTCATGCGGCGGCTGTCTCAGATTACGAATTAGCCAGTCCTTTTAAGAAAAAAATCAGTTCGAGACTATCGCAATTAAAATTTCATTTAAAACCCACAGGCAAAATTATAGAAAAAATAAAAAAGGGGTCTCCCAACTCTTTCCTAGTTGGGTTTAAATTGACGGACAATATAAACAACGATTCTGTCCGCCAAGAAGTCGAAAAACTTTTTAAAAAGGCCCAATGCGATTTGGTCGTAGTGAATAGTCTTACAAAGAATAAATATAGCGGACATATTCTGGACCCCAAGAGAAATGTCTTAGCCACAGCACATCAACGAGAAGAGTTGTCCCGAAAATTAATTCATCTGCTCAAAGAACGGGCATAA
>Ga0247727_10012543_pt1 | contig 14521 bp, 12 predicted proteins | sample WisWelCaveWW1625_FD_202498 | JGI IMG/M metagenome (GOLD analysis project Ga0247727, IMG submission 202498) | Biofilm microbial communities from Wishing Well Cave, Virginia, United States - WW16-25 | ecosystem: Environmental > Aquatic > Deep subsurface > Groundwater > Cave microbial mat | place... | reverse complement strand
CCGGTTTTTTAGCTGCGCGATCCCTTCCGTAGACAAAAACAGGGACGGGTTAATGTCGGAACCGATAAAAAAAGCAACCCTCTCTGATCCCACCCATCAAATACCCTTCAAAACAAAAAGCCCTGCGGACAGCCTTGTCTTCCGGGATTGTTCAGAGTAAGGTGTTGATGGATATGGTCGAATATATCTTCACACTGGAAGATGGCGCTTCGCATCGTTTTGAGGTAAATATTGATCGGGGATTGAATCCGGCTACGGACACTGCGGAGCATGCTGCCTGGACCAAACTGGATTTCAACCAGTGCAGCAATTGTCCATTGAAACCCGACAGGCATCATCGTTGTCCCCCGGCCGTTGATCTCGAAAAGATCGTGCCGATTTTCCAGAAACTTTTATCGTATCAGAAAGTGAGCGTTGAGGTCCGGACCCCTGAGCGCACCTATTCCAAACAATGCGACGTTCAGACGGGTCTGGCATCCCTGCTGGGGCTGGTGATGGCAAGCAGCGCGTGCCCGATTCTTTCCAGGCTCAAAGGCCTGGCGCATTACCACCTTCCATTTGCTACTGTTGAGGAAACAGTTTTTCGAACGACGGCAGCCTACCTGCTGGGCCAGTATTTTCGGTATAAGGGAGGGCATTCTCCCGACCAGAACCTTTCGGGTCTGGATGAGCTCTACAAGCAATTGCGCATTCTCAACCAGTGCTTTAAGAAACGGATCGAGGCCACGTCCGAGCAGGATGCCAATATGAATGCCATCGTTTCGCTGTGGGCGATTTCCATGGGGGTCACCTATTCGCTGGAGGATCAGCTCAATGAGTTGAAACCTCATTTCTGCGCTTGAAATTATCCTGAATTGATATTCTTCGAAAGATATGCGCTATGATCTGGATGTTGCAGGTTTTGAAGGGCGCGAATTATACGTTGAAATGAAGGGTCTCGGAGAAGCAAAAATTCTCTTGGACCAGCAGCCGGCGCCCCCGGCAGACAAGAAAGGTCAATTCATGCTGACCCGAAATGATGGTCATATCGTAACGGCACAGTTTCGCGCCAAATTTCCAAATCCGGTTCCAACGCTGGTTGTGGATGGCCAGGAATATCAACTCATGGAACCGTTTCAGTGGTATGAATGGATCGTGGCCGGCTTGCCACTGGTTTTAATCCTGGTTGGAGGCTGTATCGGAGGGGCTCTGGGAGGAATGGGGTTTTACTTGAACGCACGTATTTTGCGTTCCGACATGCCACCGATTGCCCGTTACGCGATTGCCCTGGGAATCTCCACATTGGCCCTTATCCTGTCAATACTGGTAGCGGGAATGGTGCACCTGATTTTTCCAGCAAAGGCGTAGTCGTGCTGATTAACGAAATTTAACACCGCCGGGGATCAAAGGGGTCAAGATTTATTTTGATGGAAAAGATGGCTTGCCATAAAAGAGCCCATCGAATGGTGCGCGCTGCAGGTCTCGAACCTGCGACCTCTTGCGTGTGAAGCAAGCGCTCTACCACTGAGCTAAGCGCGCAAAGACCCGATCATAAAGCCTGATGCCACGGTTCGAATCAAGTGCGAATCTTTTTTCGATTTGTGCTGGCCCGCATTTCCCGTTAGGTATGAGCAAGTCTGGACTTGCTTGAAAATCATACATCGCCACCTGCTTCGCTCGCTCTTGACCAGCCTCGGGTTGACACTGGCGGTGTTCACCTTCGTTTTACTGATGGGCAACGTGTTCAGGGACATCGTGGCGTTGTTGGCAAATCGAAGCATCAGTTCTTTCTCCATTTTTCGGATCTTTTTGTTGATGTTGCCCTATGTCCTTTCTTTTTCCATGCCGATGGCCCTGCTGGCTGCCACACTTCTGGTGGTGGGGCGTTTTTCGGCCGACCAGGAATTGACGGCATGCCGGGCTTGTGGTGTCAGCCTCCTGGAGCTGTTGTTTCCGATCCTTGGAGTAACGACATGCCTGGCTTTGGTCAGCCTTTATGTTAACCATTCACTGGCGCCACAAACAAAATATCTCTTCAACCAGGTTTTTATCGATATTGCCAAAAAGGAGCCTGTTTCCCTCCTTGAAGAGGGACAGTGGATTCGGGACTTTCCGGATATCGCCATTTTCATCAGGAAGCGTGACGTGAGTAGTGGGGAGCTTGAGGGAGTGAGAGTGATTCGGATGCAAAACAACCGAATGACGGAAGATATCTCTGCGGAACGGGGAATTGTTTCTTCCGACCCCAAACAGCTGAAAATCTCGATCGCGCTGTTCAAGGTTCAGATGGATCTGCGAGATCCCGCGGATCCTTACAAGCGGCAAATGAAATCGGATACCTATCCACCGATTGAGCTGGATCTTATGAAACTGGTGGATCAACGGCGAGCCAAGCAGGAGATCCATCACCATACTTCCAGTGAACTGTGGAAGCAGATCCTGGAATTGGAGAAGCGTGGAGGTGGTCATCCGGCGCCTATTTTTGTCGAGCTGCACAAGCGGACGGCGCTTTCGATAGCCTGCATTGCCTTTGTTCTGATCGGTTTGCCGTTGGGCATCCAGATTCAACGGCGAGAGACTTCCGTTGGCGTTCTGATCAGTCTGGTTCTTGCGGTTGTTTACTATCTGCTTATTTTGATTGCCGAAGGATTCAAGGATCGTCCCCACCTCTACCCGGAGATCATCGTATGGATTCCAAATCTTCTCTTTGAGACAATCGGTTTGTATTTGTTGTGGAGGCATAGCAGGGTTTAGAATTAAGAATTAAGAATTAAGAATTAAGAATGAAGAACGGAGAGTTTCAATCTGTTGTTGGGGACAAGAAAAAGGAAAGTCTTCGCCCATACAAATCCTTGATTGTCATTCCCACCTATAACGAAAGGGAAAATCTCCCGGAATTGATTTCCCGCATTCCGGGGGTGGAATCATTGGAATTTTTATTCGTGGATGATCACTCCAATGATGGCACGCCTGCATGGATCAGGGAACTGGCTCTTACGCGGCCGGGCGTTCATCTGATTGAACGGCCGGGAAAGCTGGGCCTTGGAACAGCTTATATCGCCGGTTTTAAATGGGCTTTGGAGAAGGATTACGATCTTGTTTTTGAGATGGATGCCGATCTGTCACATGATCCGTCCGAAATTCCGAATTTCATCCGGGAAATTGATGAAGGCGCCGATCTGGTCATCGGCTCGCGGTATCTTCGTGGTATCCGGATTATCAACTGGCCATTGGGCCGGCTGGCGTTAAGCCGATTTGCGACTGCATACACCTGTTTCTGGACGGGCTTGCCGCTAACCGATCCAACCAGTGGATTCAAATGCTTTCGTCGCAAGGTGCTTGAAACATTGAATCTGAACCGTATTCGCTCGAATGGGTACGCGTTTCAGATTGAGATGGATTATTATGCCTGGAAACAGGGGTTCCGGTTGAGGGAAATCCCCATCATCTTTACAGATCGTCACCACGGCTCTTCGAAGATGAACCGCCATATTGTGTGGGAGGCTGTGTGGATGGTGCCGCGCCTGCGGTTGTTGTCTCTTTTGGGTTTCTGATTGGATTGCGTCCAACAAATCCGATATCAGCGCCAGTCCAGAGCACGATTGGACTGTAAAAGAGATGATGGCGGATGGCATGCCGCCAGTGTCCAATGGTGCGACTTGCGGGTGGAAACAGGGGCAGCATGAACCAGGATTTAAATGCCCAGCGGACTGCTCGGTAGAAAAAGGAAGGATTCATCCAGGCTCCAAAATAACGGACATTTTCGAGATTTAAGGATTCAACCAGATGTTTGAGCTGTGGAAGTGTGTAATAAGTCTGCCAGCCGGCGAACCATTTACCCATCCAGATCAACGGTCGTGAAAGGATGCTTTGAATGTGAAATGTCTGCGGCACATCGACGACAAGCCATCCGTGTGGTTTCAATACACGTAAATTTTCGTGGAGAATTTCTTGGGGTTGTTGATTCCGGAAATGTTCGATTAATCCCTGGTGGAATATCAGGTCCAATGTTTCGCTTTTAAATGGAAGCTGGAATACATCGCCACGGATCAGGGATACTCCACTCCCAACATGGAATCGTTGGCGGCATTTATCCAGCGAGTGTTGAGATAAATCCAATAGAATGGGTTTCATGCCGAGTTCCAGCATGAAATTTCCGGCGCTGCCTGTTCCAGAACCCACTTCAACCGCCCAACAGCCCTGCCAGGCTCTAATATCACGAACGGCCCGCTCGATGCGTTCATGTTGAGAGTAGAAGTCGTCAGCCGTGGCGCGACTGGCCCAGAAACGGTCCCAATGGTTCATGTCGTCTTGATTCGGGGATGAAAATAAGAAGATCAAGTTTAAATGCAGGGGGATGAATGCTCGTTAAAAAACTTTAACCTCAATTTAATCAGCCTTTAACTCTTCTTTGAGAAGATGACAGGGAAGGCGAGTCTTTTAACGAGCAACGAATACATCTTGTAACGTAGAGGAGGATCATTCATTTTTCGCGTTCAACTCCTGCCCTCATGAAATCGAATTATTTCAGCCGTTTGGAGTGGAGTGGATTCTGGATCACAACGCTGGTTTCGTTCGGAGTCTATCTTTTTACACTGGCGCCCAATGTGACATTGGAGGACTCGGGTGAGTTCCTGACCGCTGCTTATCATTGGGGAGTTCCGCACCCTCCCGGTTATCCGGTTTGGGCCATTTCAGCCAATCTGTTTGAGCTCCTGATTCCGTATGGTAATGCGGCCTGGCGGGTGAACATGATGTCCGCTTTTTATGGCGCCTTGGCCACGGGGATGTTGTGTCTGTTGACCTCCAAACTGGCGGCCCGTGTCTGGAGCCTGGAACGATTCAAGGATTTCACTGTCCCGGGGGTTTCACGGGAAGCCATTGCTCTCATGGCGGGAATTGTCGGTGGACTGATCTTTGCCTTTATCGACACCATGTGGTCGCAGGCAGTCATTGCGGAAGTATATACGCTCAACGCATTTTTCTTCACCGCATTATGTCTGATTGTGTTGCGCTGGTTTGATTCGCCGGAACAGTGGCGTTGGCCTTGTTTATTGGCCTGGTGCTTTGGTCTGGGGATTACCAATCACCAGACTCTTCTGGTAAGCGCACCGGCATTTCTTTTTACGATGTATGTGGTCGATCGCGCATTATACCGCGATACAGCGCTTCTGGCTTCAATTGCCTGCTCTGTCCTTGCCTCGCAAAGCCAATTCTGGTTCCTCTGGTTTTTTGCGATCGGATTTCTGTTCCACTATGCATACTTGATGTTTTCGGATTCACGGGCGTGGACCCTGCGCAGCCTTTTCACCGCGGCCTTTTCGGTGATGTTGGGTGTGCTGGCGATGGCGATGTTTGCTGAAAAAGATGATCGTTCCAACTGGTTGTTTCTTGGTGGAGTCCTGTTCATTACCTGGACACTTTTATTGGTCTATGAACTGGCCCTGGGAAAGAAATGGATTCATTTGATTTCTCAGGTCGTATTTAATTTGATGATCCTGGGCGTTGGCATATATCTTTATTCCAACCCGGAGAGTGTATGGGAAGAAAGTCTTTGGACGCTGACAGGAGCAGGTTCTGTCATAGGGGGCCATGTTTATAACTGGATTTTTGTGGGAGCGGGCATGGTTGTATGTGTGGCTGTCCTTATATATAGCCTTGGTTTTCAAACTCGGACGCTCCATGCGAGCCTGCCATTCGTATTGAGCTTTTTCATGTTTGTCGCAGGCGCGAGTCTTTATCTGTACATGCCTCTCTCATCCCATACCAATCCCCCCATGAATTGGGGTTATACGCGGACCCTTGAGGGGTTTCATCATCACATCACACGAGGTCAATACCAAAGCGAGCAACTCAAGCGTTCTCCGGAGATGTTCATTGGACAACTGAAGGACTTCTTTAAAGATTTGAAGGAGAACTTCAGCCTGCCATTGGCGTTATTTGGAGTCCTGCCGCTCATTTTTTTTCCGGAATTCATGAAGAAGGAAAAATTCTATCTGGCGTTCACCGTGCTTTGTTTTATCTTCATGGGGTTTTTCCTTGTTTATCTTTTAAATCCGCGATTTGACGAGCAATCCCGCTACATCATTCGTGTTTTCTATTCATCGGCGCATGGAGTGTATGCTCTCTGGATCGGGCTTGGAACGGTCTTTCTGCTCTATCTTGCACAACGGACAAAAAGGAAATTGTTTTTTCTCGTGCTTGCGTTGCTATTGACCGCTGCAGCATTTATTGAAACGCTGCCGAACTGGAAAATCTGGGAAGTCCATTTTCTGGCTCTTGGGGTCAAAAGTACGGCACATAGCGATGCCCTCTGGCTGGCAATTGCTCTTTTGTGCTTTCCAGCGCTTGGGTTTGCTTTGCGTCGACCAGGAGGCGGGGTGATGGCAACGGGGATTATCTATATGTTGCCGATCATCCCTCTGACAATGAACTGGGCCGACAGTGAAATGAGGGGTCATGAATTCGGGTGGCGTTATGGTCGTGACATGCTCAAAGGTTTGGATCGTGATGCCGTGGTCTATGGCGGCACGGACCCCGGCCGGTTCATCCCGACCTACATGATTTTTGTCGAGAGTTTTCAACCCGATGCCTGGAAGCGCGACCCGACTTTTGATCGTCGTGATCTTTACATCATCACGCAGAATGCGCTCGCGGATCAGACCTACATGCATTACATTCGCGATCACTATGATGTCAATCGTCCGAAAATGGATCAGTGGCATCACCGGCTTCTGGGACGACATGAACAGTATCCCCGGGAACCGCTGCGTATTCCCAACCTTGCTGAATTCGACGAGATTTTTCATAGTGCCGTGCAGGCTGCCGGAAATAATCCGAACAGTGGTGTCACGGTTCAACGCGATCCTTCCGGCAGGGGCGCCCGTATTTCAGTTAAGGGACTGGAAGGAGTCTTTACCATCAATGGAGGCATTGCCCAATGGATTTTTGAGAAGAACAAGGATAAGCACACTTTCTATGTCGAAGAAAGCTGGGCGATCCAGTGGATGTATCCTTATCTGGAACCCGCGGGTTTAATCATGAAATTAAACAAGGAGCCACTCAAGGCTCTTGACCCGAAAGTTGTGGCGCAGGACATGGCTTACTGGAGCAGGTTGTGCGCTGAACTCATGTCAGATCCGGCTTTCTGCCGGGATATCTCTGCCTACCGCTCATTTTCCAAGTTGCGAAGTTCAATTGGCGGATTATACAGTTTTCGCGGAATAAAATGGGCAGCGGAGAAGACATACAGACAAGCGCTCGATTTATATCCAACCAGTAGCGAAGCCCGCAGTCGTCTTATGGAACTTTATGTCGCCGCCGACCAATTTGAAGAAGCCTTTCAGGTTGCACGCGAATGGTACCGGTTGGATCCGGACAGTTTTTCCGCTGCTGATTCCTTGAATCAGGTGATTCAGCTGAGAGCCTTATTCACGGAGCAAATGGAAATGGCTTCGCTTTATGAATTCTGCAAAGACGACCCCGATTTTATTTTTCAATATGCCGGTGTGTTGAGAGATCGGAACAAGATGTCTGAGGCAGACAAGGTTATCGATGAATTCCTGAGCCAAAAGATCATCAATCTGAACATTTGGGAAAAAGCCATCCAGTTTTATGCTGATGCCAAACGGCCGGATCGTATTGAGGGGCTGCTGACGCGTTTGAGTCAACGCGAGCCAAAGAACGCCGTCGTATGGCACAACCTCGCTGCCATCCAATCGGAGTTGCTCAATGTGACCCAGGCTTGTACAAGCCTTGAAAAGGCAATCTCTTGCGATAAGAACGTTGCCGGACAAGTACGGAATGATGCGCGCTTCAATAATATTCGAGCAACGGAGCAATATCAGAAGCTGGTGAAGTAGCATGTCTTCAAGTTCATCCCAGCGCGAGTCTTCGAAAATGGAGAAGATTGTTTCCCTGTGCAAACGGCGCGGATTCATCTTCCAATCCAGCGAAATTTATGGAGGTCTCAATGGCATATGGGACTACGGTCCCCTTGGCACGGAATTAAAACGCAATATCAAGGATTACTGGTGGCGTTCCATGACCCGGTTGCGGGATGATGTTGTGGGAATGGATGGCGCGATTTTGATGAATCGTGCCATTTGGAAGGCAAGTGGTCACGAAAGCACTTTTTCTGATCCGCTGGTGGATTGCAAAACCTGCAAACGCCGTTTTCGCGCTGACCAGCTGGATTTGACGGGGTGCGGCCAGAAACCGTCAAAGACGCCCTCCACCTGTGGCGGCGAATTGACGGAGCCAAGGGCATTTAACCTAATGTTTAAAACCTACGTAGGTCCGGTGGAGGATGACTCTTCGATCACCTACCTTCGCCCCGAGACAGCACAGGCCATTTTCGTCCAGTTTAAAAACGTGCTCGAAGTGGCTCGCAAGAAATTGCCATTTGGCATCGCTCAGATTGGCAAGGCATTTCGAAATGAGATCAATCCGCGTAATTTCATCTTTCGTTCCCGGGAGTTCGAGCAGATGGAATTGGAGTTTTTTGCTCATCCCACCCAGGGCTTTCAGTGGCTGGAATATTGGAAGGAGGAGAGGCTTCGGTGGTACGAAAACATCGGCATTCCGAGATCAAAAATACATGTTCTCACCGTGCCTGATGAGGCCCGCGCGTTTTATTCCAAGGGCACTTATGATCTTGAATACGAATTTCCATTCGGCCTGCAGGAGCTGGAAGGGATTGCTTATCGGACGGATTACGATCTGAAGCAGCATCAGCAGGCCAGCGGCAAGTCGCTGGAGTGCTTTGACGATGAGACAAAGTCAAAATTCATTCCGCATGTTGTGGAGCCGAGCGCCGGAGTGGATCGCACGGTACTGGCCGTTCTTTGTGAGGCGTTTGCGGAAGAGGAAGTTAAAGGTGAAGATGATAAATCGGAAATCCGAACGGTGCTTCGATTTCATCCCCGGATTGCGCCGATTAAATGCGGTGTTTTTCCATTGCTTAAAAATAAACCGGAGCTTGTGGCGAAAGCCATGGAAGTGCGTGACCTTTTGCGCCCTGACATGGCTGTTTTTTATGATGATGCCGGCGCCATTGGCAGACGCTACCGCAGGCAGGATGAAGCCGGCACGCCTTATGGAGTGACCATTGACTTCGAAACTCTTGGGGAAAAGGGCGCCGATTTAAAAGATACCGTTACCCTGCGCGACCGCGACTCGATGAGGCAGGAGAGGGTGCCGATTACAGAACTGGTTGGACGTCTTCGCGCTGCGATTTCATAGTGTTCACCACCCCTGCACAGGGTGGTTCACCTTACCAGGATATCAGGTCTTTCGATGCATCCATCCGCATGATGAACATGCACCATGGGCCATCGATTGCTGGAGGGTGTTAGAATCTCCAGTCCATCCTTCCTTACCAGAACGGTATCCTCACATTTGGTTCCGGTGATGGATGGATTCCAGGCGAATGCCTGATTTTCCAGAACAACCTCTTTGCAACCTGGCGAGCCAAACCACTCTCTGCCGGCATAACCAGTGGCTCCGCCCTGATGATGGAGTTTCCATTCGTTGACAAAACCTTCCTGTGCATAAGCATGCATGCCGGCTCGGAAGATCATGCTTACAGGATAGCCCACACGGGTTGACATATTAAATGCCGTGTCCACACGGCAGACGGCGTCATGCTTCCCTCTCAATTCCCGCGGAAGTTTCCCAAAATGCACCAAACGAGTGGCATTGGCGATGAGGCCATATTTTTTAACACAGACCACCAGCATGGCGTGGCGCCGGAGTTTTTTGGATTGGGGAATGGGATGTCGAAAATGGATGATCCGTTCATCCGTGGCCACAAGAATGACATGGGGCAGGGCTCCTTTACTCAGGATCAGCCCTCCCAGCTCAGATGCAATTTCGTATTCTGTCGTGCCGGGTTTGATTTTACGACAAACGGTTTCCAGACACTGAATGGCGGCGGCCCCAACTTCACGATAACGTTTGATCTCCTCAGGAAGCAATTGCCAGCGCAGGCGGGCTAAAATCCCCCCCATGTTTCGGGTGCCATACGCTCCGTTGTCAGATACCACGATCCCTTTTCCAACCACTTTCTTGATAAGCTTTTTTGCGCTATCTGCTTCATACCACGGATGAACCAATGGTTGGAATCGGGCTGGTGTGATTTCTTCAGCATACAATCGAGGATGCTCAATCGCATTGGTAAGAACATGGGCACGGCTGGAAGTAACCAGAATTCCCGCAATTGCGGCTTCACTTGCGAGAACCACGTGCGCGTTTTTACCGCCGGTAATCCATGAAAAGTTATTCTGATTCCCCAAAAGGGCGGCCGAGAACTTGCGCTTTGCCAGGAACTGACGGACCCGTTGCAGCTTCAGGGATATTTCACTCATGGAATTGACAGGGTTTTATGATACATGATTTTGTATTGTAACACACTGTTTTAGTTTGCGTTTTGGAGTTTGAGTTTTCAGGCTGCACTTGAAACCCGTTTCAAAATTTCCATGGACGACTGGAATATTCAAGCCAGGAAGCATAGCTGCAGTCAATGCGGCCTTTTGTTTGTTGAAAAGAGCCCGTGTTATACAGTTTTGATGAATGGTCCTTCAGGTTATCAGCGGCAGGATCTTTGTCGCGCCTGCTGGGATGCATCCGGGGGTGCGATAATTCGTGAGAGGTTGGGGGTTATTTCCTACTGGCAAAGCGCGTACAAACTGCCGGCATCGCCACCGGTGGATCCACTGCCCAAGGAGGATGCCGAATCTCTTTTGCGCAGGATGCTCAAGCAGGATGATCCTTCGGAAGTTGAGGTCAGATATATCCTTGCGGTTATGCTGGAACGCAAACGGATTTTGAAACACCGTGAAACTCAAGGAGCTGCCAACAAGATTTTGGTTTATGAGCACCTGAAGACGGGTGAAGTCTTTATGGTCAGGGATCTCGAGATCAGGCTGGATCAATTGTCGGATGTCCAGAAGCGGGTGACTGCCATGCTTCAGCCATCCGGGCCTGCGCCAAAATAGGTGGTTCCACGACAGGATCAGTTTGGTTTGCCAATCGTAGTTCGCCGCGGCGAACGAAGGTTGGTCGGGCTGCAGGGATTTGAACCCTGGACCTCGTGGACCCGAACCACGCGCGCTACCAGACTGCGCTACAGCCCGACGTGACAAGGACACAGTAAATATGTTATCGATTCAATGTCCAACTCAAACTTTCAAAAGCAAGTTGGCAGGCGAAATCTGTCAGGAATTTTACTTTCAACTTTCAGCGCTCATTGATAGACAAAATGTGTGAAGATTGTTTTCTTTGCCACATCTGAGTTTGCCTGTCCGTCGCTGGAAAAACTGGCGCGCCACTCTCCCTTTGAAGTGGTTGGGGTGGTCACCCAGCCGGATCGCCCGAAGGGGCGCTCAGGAAAGCCGATGTCATCTCCCATCAAGCTGCTGGCGCTGGATCTTCATTGCAGGGTGTTCCAACCCGAATCACTGAAATCGCCCAGTTTTCTTTCACAACTCAAATACATGCGACCGGATTTCTCCGTGGTGGCATCCTACGGAAAAATTCTGCCGCGTGAGGTGCTTGATCTTCCCATCCATTGGAATTTCAATATTCATGCTTCCTTGCTGCCCAAATATCGTGGGGCCGCGCCCATTCAAAGAGCGATCATGGATGGATGTGATGAAACCGGCGTCACGATCATGAGAATGGACGAAGGCCTCGATACGGGTGATATCGTGCTCCAACAGAGCACTCACATTCGCGATACAGACAATTTTCAGACGTTGCATGATCGTCTGGCAGAACTCGGGGCGGAACTGATCACGCAGGCATTGGGACTGGTCGCTGCGCGTTCAGCACGGTTTATTCCACAGGATAACAAGGAAGCAAGTTATGCGCAGAAAATCACCCGCGATGATGAGCTTATCTTCTGGGACGGCAGTAAGCGTCACATATGGAACCAGATTCGCGCTCTTCACCCCGGCCCCGGCGCATACTGCTATCTTCAGTTGGAAAAGAGCGCCAGATTGGTAAAGCTGCTGGTGGCCGATTACGAACGGTTCGTGAATGGAGAAGCCGGTAAGATTATCCGGATTGACAAACAGGGTATCCATGTGGCTTCTTCCAAGGGCGCAGTGGTGGTCAAGGAGCTTCAATTGGAGGGAAAGAAGAAGATGTCCGCCGCTGAGTTTCTACGGGGTTGCCCATTGAATGTGGGCCAGTGTTTCATTTCCAAACCATAACCTTATCTTCCATCACCATGCCTCAAATTCTTGCACAAACCAGTGGTAAACCATTGGGTCAGATCCTTCCCAATCTTCCGGTGCCGGCTCTTTATGAAGCCGCCATTCAAAATGGAGGAGGGCTCATCGCCTCCAATGGCGCGTTAATCGCAGCCACAGGAAGTCGTACGGGACGTTCCCCCAGGGATAAATGGGTGGTTGAGGAACCGACCTCCCAATCCCAGGTTTGGTGGGGCAAGGTAAACCAGCCGATGAAGGAAGAGACGTATGATCGTCTCTTTCACAAAGTGGCCGGGTATTTGTCGGGTAAAAATCTTTATGTGCTGGATGCCTGGGCGGGCGCTCATCCGAAACATCGGCTGGCCTTGCGCGTGGTGAATGAACTGGCCTGGCATAATCTTTTTGCAAAGCAGCTTTTTATCCGGACCACGGCCGCAGAACAAAAAGCGCACCAGCCTGAATGGAAAATCTTCAGCGCGCCGCTCCTTCACGCTGATCCAAAAACAGATGGCACCAACAGCGAGGTTGCCGTCTGCATTCATTTTGGTCGGAAACAAATTTTGATTGTCGGAACGCAATATGCGGGTGAAATGAAAAAAAGCATTTTCACGGTGCTCAACTACATCCTGCCCCAAAAAGGTGTGTTTCCCATGCATTGTTCTGCCAATATCGGTTCCAAGAGTGACGTGGCGCTGTTTTTCGGATTGAGTGGCACAGGCAAAACCTCTCTCTCTGCAGACCCCAAACGTAATCTGATTGGTGATGACGAACATGGGTGGGGAGAGGATGGTGTGTTCAACTTCGAAGGTGGCTGTTATGCCAAATGCATAGGCCTGACTCGAGAAAGAGAGCCACAGATTTGGGACGCCATGCAGTTTGGCGCCGTCATTGAAAATGTTGTGGTGGACCCTGTCACCCGTGTGCCGCAATATGCGGATAAATCCATTACTGAAAACACGCGGGCAGCCTATCCGCTGGATTTGATCGCCAACGCCGTACCTTCGGGTTGCGGTGGACATCCGAAAGCAGTGATTTTCCTCAGTTGTGATGCCTTCGGCATATTGCCTCCCGTTGCCAGACTCACTCCGGAGCAGGCGATGTATCACTTCATGAGTGGGTACACAGCTTCCATGGCAGGAACAGAAGCCAACACGGGATCAGAACCGGTCCCCACCTTCTCGGCATGTTTTGGAGCGCCATTCCTACCGCTGCATCCCACAACTTATGCACAGATGCTGGCGGAACGACTCCGGGTGCACAAGGCATCATGCTGGTTGATCAACACCGGCTGGACCGCCGGAGCCTATAATCAATGCAAGCGCATTCCTATTCAATATAATCGTGACTCTGTAACAGCCATCCTTGATGGATCTTTGAGCCGTGTTGCTTTTGTCAAAGACCCGGTGTTTGGAATAGAAATTCCACAAAATTGCCCGGGGATTCCTGATCCGGAACTGCAGCCCCGCCAGATGTGGAAGGATCCGAATGCGTATGACAAGGCCGCCCGTGATCTTGCGGCCAAATTCCAGAAAAATTTTGAGCAATACAAGGATGCGCCCGCAGCAATTCTAAACGCCGGCCCACAAGGATGAATGAACCTGAAGGTGATATTGGCGTACGATGGCAGCGCCTATGCAGGCTGGCAACGGCAGGCTTCGGGTATCTCGGTTCAGCAACGGCTTGAAGAAGCGCTTCAGCAAATCAGTGGCCGGCGTGTAATCGTAAAGGGGGCAAGCCGTACCGACAGCGGAGTTCACGCCCTGGGTATGGCAGCTGATTTTGAATGGCCGGTGACCCGTCCGGATTTCAAACAGCTTCCATGCGCATTGAATTCCTTGTTGCCGGAGGATATTCGCATATTAAAAATCATGCGAGCTTCTCCGGGATTTCATGCCCGTTTTGACGCGCGATGGAAGCTTTACCGTTACCGTATTTTGAACACACCGGTGAGCGATCCTTTCCGTCGAGCAACTTCGTGGTTTATTCACAAACCTCTGATCCTGTCCCGGATGAGGTCGGCGGCCCGTTGTTTTGTTGGTAAAAAGGATTTCTCTTCTGTCGCGGCTAATCCGGGTTACGAGCGGAGCACGATGATACGTCATATTCGCCGATGCGCTGTTCTTCGCCGGAAAGACGAAGTGCATATCGAAGTGGAAGCTGACGGATTTCTCTACAAGATGGTTCGGACTATTACCGGCACGCTGGTTGAGGTGGGGCTGGGTAAACGCGCGCCGGAATCCGTTAGGGAATTGCTGAAGGCGCGCGACCGGAAACTGGCTGGGAAGACCGCTCCACCACAGGGGCTTTTTTTGGTGCGGATTTATTAC
>Ga0247727_10012542_pt1 | contig 14523 bp, 15 predicted proteins | sample WisWelCaveWW1625_FD_202498 | JGI IMG/M metagenome (GOLD analysis project Ga0247727, IMG submission 202498) | Biofilm microbial communities from Wishing Well Cave, Virginia, United States - WW16-25 | ecosystem: Environmental > Aquatic > Deep subsurface > Groundwater > Cave microbial mat | place... | reverse complement strand
CAGACCAAGCCGCTTTAGTCCAGCAGGAGAAATCCTGATCCGATCCATTGATTGGATCAGCCAGAACCCCTTGGCCAATGAGTATTTCTAATTGTCGCCATGGGTATTTCTAGTTGTCGTTGACAGCAAAGTCTGTCACGGCCTTCGAATACCCATCCCACATATCTGTGCAAACCTTTTTCATCGTTGGCCAGAGCTGTTTGGGGATACTCTCCAAAAACTGGCGCACGGTTTCCTGCTGTCGGTCGGCCAGGACGCCCAACACGGCTACCCGCCCATCCGCTTGCTGCGTCGTGATAATCGCCACAAAATCCCGGTGGCCTTTCCGCATGGCAATTTCATCCATGCCGATAATTTCTAACTCCCTGAAGTGGTTCCAGGCTAAGGTGCCCAGAAGGCAACGCTCGATCGCCCCCTCAACGGCATCATAGCCAACCTTTTCCTTGCGGCTTACATCTGCGACGGTGCTGTTCACCAATTGCAACATGAGGCAGCGGTTATAGGCTTTTGTATGCGGGCTTTTCTCGTCGTACCAATCGGATTTCTGCGTGGTTGTTTTGCCATGACAGGTTGGACATGCATAGCGCTTGGGACGCAAACGAAGATACAGCCGATGGCCTAATTGAGCAAACAAATCGAAAACGCACAATCTGTCATTCCGACCAACGGGAGGAATCCCTGCACCCATCTGCTAAAAATCAGCACTGCGGGGATTTCTCGCTCTGCTCGAAATGACACATCATTGTCCAAGTTTGAATTAAGCGCTCAATAAGATGGGCAAATGGCGCAATTCAATCTCTCGCCCGCAACCATTTGACTTCGTAATGAGCGCCCCACAGCTTTCGCAAGTGGCGCTATTTTGTGTGCTTTCCACTGTGACGATATAATCGCCATGTTCATTGATCGTTACAGTGCGGATCTCTACGTCTGGAATGTCCAACGGAAGTGTGATCAGATTTCTTGATTTTAGACCCTGATGATTTGGCATTCTGTAACCTCGTTTTTTCACCAGTTATACTCCCATCTATAGGCGTTGCCACGCGAACGACCATAGAGCCGCATAAATTTGATACCTGAGGCCATCGCTCACAAGTTAAGGGTTTTAAGGCCGCCTCAAGGGCAAATTTCAGCTATTTTGAGCAGATTTTGCTTTCAGATATACTCGCCCAAAGGTTGACAGGTTGGTTGTTTGACCAAATTTTCCAAAAAAGTGCGGCTTGGAGGCCAAAAATTTACCAAAATTTCATATTCTGTTGCGTTCGATACCTCAAAAATGCGCCTTGACAGCCATCCGAAATGCTTAACTTGTGACTGATGGCATAAACTAAAATGGCTCTTTGGGATTCAGTGGGGTGGGGTACATAGATGCACGGAAAACTCAGCGAAGACCCGTGCGATCCGCGCCCCAAAAGGGAAATACCCCACCAAAACCCAAAGAACCACTAAAAATATAATCATGAATATCGCCAATTGTTTCTCGATTTTCACGAGAATAACGTTCTGCCATACTATGCTTGGAATAAATTTATCTCGTCCAAATAGTTCGTCAGTTATAACTTTCATGTAATGGGATTCTTTGTCGTCAATAGAAATCCAAATTGAGCCGTCTTCTTTGATGAAATTCCAAAGTAATTCAAGGCGGGGGTATATTGTGGATAGCCAGATTGAATGTTCTAAATTATCGTCATAATCTGTAAAAGCATTTTCGGTGTTATAGGGCGGGTCAATATAAATGCACTTCACCTGTCCCGCATAATAAGGTAGCAAGGCTTTCAAAGCTTCAAGATTATCGCCTTGAATGAGCATGTTTTCAGTTTCCGAATCGCCATAAGAAAGTTTTGTGTCGGCTTCGAGCAAGCGATAAGGGATTCGACTTGATGTTTTACGGGCTTCTTCGTCATTCAGCCAGTGCGGGGTGGGCATACGTTTTCCAATTATCCGGCATTGTACGAATTGTACATTGGGAATACTGATTCTTGCACTTGCATGGGTTGGCCCCTATTGAGGCGCGGATAAATTCGCCCCACAACTTACACCCCCTCCTCCTCCTTAAACTGCGTCTGATACAACCCTGTACACAACAACCCGCCCCGCGCCAGCACGCTTTCGTGTGTCTCCGCCTCCATCACACGCGCCCATCGGCGATTAATTGCTTGCGCCCGGTATTGCCGAGATCAACGCACGCAAGGCGTTGTTCACCTGCTCCGTGGATTTGAAAATCCTTGCCACATCCTCATCAAGAATGACGACGATGGGCGATGACTTCATCTTTTCGGCAAACCGATTGGGTTTCGCTTTTGCATAATCAAAGCGATACCCTGCGGCGATCTCGTCATAGTCAGGTGATGTCGGCGTGGACATTTCTCAGGCTCCACCAGTCCTGCTGATGGCAGCCTCTGATGCCTCTTTTTCGCGTGTAACTCGAATGAGAAAGCGCAAAGCCTCGTTCACGGATTCTGCGCTGGGAAACATTTCCACCACATCCGGGGCAAGCTGGATAAAACCGCCAAACCCGGTGCGCCCAGGCCCCACATGCCTGACGCGCAGGTTCCCAAAATCGTATTCAGGGCGAAGTTCGTCGTTCATTTCATCATTCATATTCCAAGCATATCACGAAACAGTGGGAGGTATTCTGAAGAGTCCTCCTTCAGAAAGCATCGACAAACCCGGCTCAAGGCGCGGTGTTCGCTGGCCCGCTGGCTGAGCCTGTCGAAGCCAGTGAAGTTTTCCCCGCTTCGGCAGAGTCATCGGGCGACGACTCCGCTTCGACAAGCTCAGCGGGCGGGTACTGGGTATAGTTTCGGGAATACTCCACCAATTTCTCTGGATCCTCTGTAATCAATGCATCCTTCTTTTTTCGGCTCCAGCCCTGTACCTGCTTTTCACGGTAAAAGGCGTCGGCGATCCAGTCATATTATTCACAATAGACCAATTTGACGGGCAGGCGTTTGGCCGTATGCCGCGCGCCCTCGCGGTTGTGGTGTTCAGTCAAGCGGCGTTCCATGTCCCAGGTGCTGCCCGTGTAATAACTGCCGTCACTACATTCGAGAATGTACATATAGGGCATTTTCAATTACCTTGCATAGGTTGCGCCTTTCGCCATTTGCCCTTCGACAAGCTCAGGGCGCGGTGTTCGCTGGCCCGCTGGCTGAGCTTGTCGAAGCCACCCCCTCCTCCTCCCTAAACTGCGTCTGATACAACCCTGTATACAACCCGCCACGCGCCAGCAAGCTCTCGTGCGTCCCTGCCTCCACCACGCGCCCGTCGGCGATGACGAGGATTTTGTTGGCGGCCAGGATCGTGGACAAGCGGTGGGCGATGACAATACTGGTGCGCCCGGCAAACAGCGGCCCCAGCGCGGCCTGGATCAGCGCCTCGCTCTGGCTGTCAAGATGCGACGTGGCTTCGTCCAAAATCAGGATGCGCGGGTCTTTCAGGATGACGCGGGCAATGGCGATGCGCTGTTTCTCGCCGCCGCTAAACCGGTAGCCGCGCTCGCCGACCACGGTGTCGTACCCGTCCGGCAGTTTCATGATGAAGTCGTGGATGTTGGCGGCGCGGGCGGCGGCCTCCAGTTCGGCGGCGCTGGCGTCCTGTTTGGCGTACATCAGGTTGGCGCGCACGGTATCGTGGAACAGGTAGGTCTCCTGCGTCACCATCCCGATCTGCGCGGCCAGGGACTCCTGCGTCACGTCGCGCAGGTCGTGGCCGTCCAGCGTGATGCGCCCCGCCGTCGGGTCATAGAGGCGGGGGATCAGGTAGGTAATCGTCGTTTTCCCTGCACCCGACGGCCCCACCAGCGCCACCAGTTCGCCCGGATTGATCTCGAAACTCAGATCGTGAACCGCCCAGCGGCGGGTGGAAATGGTCGGGACCGGGGCATCTTTATCGGGTTTGCTCCCATTGGGGGTCATGGCCCCCGGTGAAGGGAGGGGTTCCAGAGGGGGGACGCTGAGTTCAAGGGGGGCGTCACCCTCCTGGGTCTGCCACTCCCCATCGGTGAGATAACTAAAGGAAACCGCCTCGAACACAATATTACCGTTCACCCTTTCAAGGGTTTCCGCATCAGTCCGGTCGGCGATTTCAATCGGCTTGTCGAGATATTCAAACACGCGCTCAAAGCTGACCATCGAAGCGGCAATCTCCACCTGGATATTCGTCAGGCTGGAAATGGGGCCGTAGAGCCGGAAGATATAGCTGGCAAAGGCGACAATCGTGCCGACCGTAATATCGCCTTCCAGCACGAGCCGCCCGCCGACCCAATAAATGAGCGCGGTGCCGATGGCGGCGGTCAGGCCAATGGCCATAAAAAACCAGCGCCCGATGAGCGCCTGTCGCACCCCGATGTCGCGCACCTTCCCGTTGATCCCGGCGTAACGGGCGATCTCGTGGCGTTTGCGGCCAAAGATTTTGACGAGCATGGCCCCGTTAATGCCGAGCGTCTCGTGGATGATGTTGCTCATGTCGGCGTTGTACTCCATGCTCTGGCGGCGGATCTCGCGCAGGATGGTGGCGACGCGGCGGGTGGGGAGCATGAAGAGCGGGACGACGATGATGGAGAGCAGGGTCAGCCGCCATTCAATCGTGAGCATGACGATCAGGGTGGAGACGAGCGTGATGACGTTGGTGGTGATGTTGGGCAGGGTGCCCGTGATGGCGCTTTGCGCGCCGACCACATCGTTGTTCAGCCGGGAGAGGATCTCGCCTGCCTTGGTGTGCGTGAAGAAGCGGATGGACATCTGCTGGAGATGCGTGTACATCTGCTGGCGCAGGTCGAAGATGATGCCCTCGCCCGATTTGGAGCTGGCCCAGCGTTGGAGTACGCCGATCAGGTTGTTGAGGATTGGCAGGCCGATCAGGGCGAGCGCCAGTCCGTTGAGCCGGTCAAAATCCCGGTTGGGGATCACGTTGTCGATCAAGTCGCGGAAGAGCAGGGGGGTGATCAGGTCAAGCAGGGAGGAGACGATGATCGTGACGAGGACGATAGTCACCAACCCGCTGTAGGGTTTGGCGTAGCCAAGCACGCGGCGTATGAGTTGCCGGTCAATTTTGGGTTTTTCTTTGGATGGGTCGTGGCGGATGTAATTCCACCAGCCGCCACGACCGCCGTGAAACATCATGGGGGACTCCAGGGGAGAGGGTGAGGTAATGAGTGATGAGTAATCAGTAATTGGTAATTGCGTTTCTGTTGGATGGAATGCAGAAAAGCTGTTCGATCTTACCAGCGATTGCAGGGGTGGATACTGGAAGAATGGAGAGGCGATGCACGCGACCCCGATTTATGAAAAAGGCAAGCTTATGGCTGGAACCAGTCCGGGAATGCACCGCCGTCTGTCCCGGCACATGAGCCTTTTGAGATTTGCGCCAGCCTCAAATCATTTACATCCATCACTATCAGGCAGCCATAGCGGGAGAAGAGCAGCAGCCCAGCGCGTGCCCAGGCCGGGAAGGAATCATCCTCCTCCGGGTGGTGGGTGAGATTGATTTGTCCGGTACCATCCACGTTCATGATGTAGATTTCGAAGTCCCCGAATTGTCCCGGGTCGTAACCCAGCGGTGTAAAGTCCGGGAGCGTGGGCCAGCCTTCCCGGTTGGACTGGAAGGCGATCCGCGTGCCATCGGGCGACCAGGCAGGCAGTTTGCTCTCGCCGGGTGCGTCCGTCAGTTGGATCAGCCCGCTCCCGTCCACATTTACCACGCAGATTTCAAAATCCCCCGCTCTTGTGGCCAGGATTTTTCCAAAGGTGCAGTGGAATGCAATCCGACTGCCATCCGGCGACCAGGTGGGGTATTCCGAAATGCCGGGCAGGTCTGTGACCTGGTGAGGGTCTGAGCCGTCGGGGCGCATCACCCAAACGTTATTATTTCCCTCCCGATCCGACATGAAGGCGATCCATTCGCCATCCGGCGACCAGGCAGGAGAGTAATCCCCGCCCGGCGCGTTCGTCAGGTTTTGCTGGTCTGACCCATCCGCATTCATCCGATAAACTTCTTCGTTCCCATCGCGATGAGAACGGAATGCGATCCGTTTTCCATCCGGTGACCATACCGGGTCAAAATCCGGTGCCGGGTCCGTCGTCAGGCGGGTGACTTCCGAACCGTCGGCGTTCATCGAATAGATGTCGTCTTCATGGGAATAGACGATCCCGCCAGCGAGCGAACTGATAAGTAGAGCTGGTTGCTCGGGCGTGTTGGTGGGGGATGTGATTGCGGTTGCAGCTGGCAGCGCTGAAGTTGCAGTTGGAGTTTCTGCGGCTGGTTCGGTGGGCTGGATAACAGGTGTACAAGCGCTCATCACCGCCCATGCAACCAGCAAGATTGAAGATCGGATATTGAACAACCGGCGGCGGATGTAATTCCACCAACCGCCACAGCCGCCGTGAAACATCATGGGGGACTCCTTCGTGGTAGACAACCCGCTGCCCTGGCGGAAATCCAGCACGTTGGATGCCATTGCGCGCCGCCGTTTTTTTTGCGTTTGGGCGGTGTTGGCAATCTTCTACGTCGTTGATCTGATGCCCGAAAGGGAGATTGCTTCGCGCAACGACTTCCGATAGCCCGGATCGCACTGACATGTATGTGGCAGGGAATTGCCTACAAAATATTTTGTTTTATGGGGACAGCCCGGAAAGGATTTGGGCGATGATTTCCTGTGCTCGATCCAGCATTTGTTGGGTTTCCAAGTCCGAGTATTCAGGCAGCGGTCCCGGAGGATACCGCTCGGTGTAATAATAGGCGGTCAAGTTTCTACCAATATCCAGGTATTCTTCAAATTGTTGGTTGAAATCAGAGGCTTCAGTGAGCAGGGTTTCCAAATCGTGGATCTTCTTCAGTTCCCAGCCATGATCAATCAAGTACCCTTTAAGATACTTTTCGACTGCCTGATGGATATGGAACAGCACTACATCTGCGTGAGCATTGCGATCCATCAGCAACTTTGCCGCTTCAAGATCGTGCGCTCCCCGCTCGATCCATTCCTTAGTCATCGGCTTCAAATAGCACCTTGCCGTCACGCAGAATCTCTTTGATAAAATCGTCCCCCATATTCAACCGTTCTTCGACCTCCGCGGGTGTGTAAACGAGAGGCGAGACAGGAATCCTGAGATCCTGGTTGTAGATAATGCCCTTCACCCGAACAAAGCGTTGAATTCGGTTGTCGTTCGTTTCCTTAATGATAAACAGGTCAATGTCACTATCGGGGGATGTCTCGCCTCGTCCATAGGAGCCGAAGAGAATTATCCGCTCTGGCTGGTATTGGCTGCCAATTTGGTCGGCGATATGGGCAATGTACTGGTAAATACTGTCGTCGGACACGGTAGTCTCCATTAAATGATACCTTCCAATCTTACCAGCATTTGCAGGGCCGAATTTAATTTCCCCTCACCGCCCCCCTCAACTCCGCATAATCCCGGAAGCCCCAGCGCGCCTCCACCTGCTCGCGCCAGATTTCATCGAGTTCACGGTCAAGGTTGGGCGGGAGGCGGTAGCGTTCATCATTGGTGACGCCGGACGATACTTTGTGGGAGCGCCCGAGGGCGGGAATCCCCCCGCGTTCCTCCGCCGCCCGCCGCATATATTTGTCGTCAAAAAAATGCTTGTTCGCCGACATAAATTCCCACGACGACTGGCGGAGCACGATTTCACGGAGTTTGTCATCCAGTTCAATCCCCATGAAGCGGGCGACCGCTTCCACAGTGGCGGGCAGGTCGGCTTTCATGTCCTCATAGCAAAGGAGGAGCACATTTGCGTTCTCCCGCTGTTCCCACCACGAATTGAGGTGATACCAGTACCCCATCGAATCCATCTGCTCGCGCGGCCAGCGCCAGCGCGCCAGCTCAGCGAGGCCGATGCTGCCCTTCTCAAACAACCAGCCCTCAAAGAACCGGTAAAAGGAAACGAAGGCGCTCTTCGGCTCCCGGAACGAGACGATGTATTTTGCGCCCTTTGGGATGTCGTGATACGCCAAATGGCTCTTATAGAGGCGGGGTTGCGCCACCTGTTCGGCGTCCAGGTCCCAGCCGATGGTGTGCGCGACCTCGATCCACGGCGTGACCTCCGTGATCTCTTCGAAATCCAGGTTGCCGCGCGTCCGCAGGCCGTGGGCAATCTGCTGGAGCCAGGTCGTCCCGCACTTGGCGTAGGGGGAGATGATCACATCATCGGGACGCGGCTGGAACTGGAGGCCGCGTTCGCGGCTCTCCGCCGGGAAGGTGCGCGTCATCACTTCCTGCAATTGTTCAAGGTTGGTGGGTCGGGTATCCAAAGGCGCTCCTCCTTTCGTTGGGGTTGGCAACGCCTGGCCCGGCTGGTTCCATTCCCGGCGCGCCAGAACGATGGTCAGCGCCGCCCCAAGGAACATCCCCTGTATCGAATAATATACCCAGAAAAGGATGACCACCAGCGACGCAGCCGCACCATACGCCGACCCGATCCGGGCGCTTGAAACATAAACGCTCATCAGCGATTGCAGGGCGGTGTAAATGACGGCGGCCAGAAACGCGCCTGCCCAAATGTATTTCCATGGCACCCGCACCTGCGGGACGTACCGGTAGATCAGGGCAAACAGCACGGCGGTGCAGAAAATGGAAACCGCCTGGTTGGCGTACCAATACAGGGCGAGATGCCCTGCCGCAAATCCCCTCCCCAACGCGCCCACACCAGCCGCCACTGCCAGCGTCGCCAGCAGCAATATCCCGGCCCCCAGCGCCAGCAGGAAAGCCTTTACGCGCACCTGTACCTGCCCGATGGCAAACTCCAGCGCACGGCGCGGGAGCGGCTTTTTCGGTGCGGGCGCGGCGGGCGGCACGGCGGCGGACCAGAACTGGTTCAACCCATCCGTCGCCCGCTGGAACAGGATGGACGCACTCATCATGACCAGCAGCGCGCCCACAATCCCAGCCGAGACCCCCGCCGCCGGATCCCCGACGGCATCGGCCAGCCCGCGCACCAGCCGCACATTCTCCTCGCCCACCGCTTTCGCCATTGGCCCGGTCAGGGAATCGGTCACCTGTTGCGCGTCAAACGCCAGGCTGGCAATCGAAATCAGGACAATCAGCAATGGGGCCAGCGAGGTGAGCGTGTAATACGTCAGCCCCGCTGAGAGATACGGCGCTTGCTGATCCCACCAGTAGCGCCCCGTGCGGTATAGCAAGCGGGCCAGGTTCTTCATCGCGTCAATACCCCAGTTCCAGGTTCACCCGGTTGGGGATCGGCTCGCCGCGGGCCGCGGCGTTGAGCAGTTCGGCCAGCGCGGCGTATCGGTGCGGCTCGCGCTCGTCAATCTCCCCGCCGCGGTGCGGCGTCATCACCAAATTGGGCAACTCGTGGTGAGGGAAATTGGACGGGAGCGTGTGCGTGCGCGATGCCTCGTCGGTCGGGTAATTCCACCAGACATCCAGCCCGGCGGCGCGCAGGTGGCCGGATATGAGCGCATCATACAAGGCGGCCTGATCCACAATCAGGCCGCGGCCCACATTGACCAGGATGGCTCCTTTCGGGAGCAATTGCATCTCCGTGGAACCGATCAGGCCACGGGTTTCCAGGGTCAGGGGGGCGGTAATGATCAGGAAATTCGCGCGGGGGAGCAGGAGCCGAAGTGACCCCTGGGGATGAATCTCCACCCCGGGGGCCGCGTCCCCTGTTGAGGGTGTCCGTTTCACGCCGATCACGTGTGACCCCATCCCGGTGAGCATCCTGCCCGCATGCCGCCCAATCGCGCCGTAGCCGAGGATGAGCGCCGTTTTCCCGTAGACGAGCGCCGACCCGGAGGGCTGGTAGCGCGGCGTCCAGTCGCCCTGGTGCAGGCGGTGATCCTGCATGGGGATAAACTTGGCCGCGGACATCAACAGCGCCACAGCCATCTCCGCGGTGGTGATGTCGTTATGATGGAGGTTGTGGAGCGTGAGCGGTGGGTGGGCGCGGACGAGGTTGATCAGCGGTTCGGGCGGGCCGGCCCAGGGAATGATGATGGTGCGTAAATTTGGGGAGGCGGCCAAATCGGCCTCGGTCACGCGGCCCCCGATGAGGACGTCCACGCCCCCCGACGGGAGTGCGTCCCCCATCGAGATTTCGATCCCGTCAATCAGGTGATCGGTCAGGAGGCGGGGGTTATCGGGTGGTTGGAGCAGGTGGGCTTTCATGGGGAGGAATGTTGCTGTCTTCGACAAGCTCAGCTAGAACGCAATTAAATTATGGTGACCAAATGCCGGCGTCATTCAAAGTGTTTCCGACGAGCCAAAAATCTCCATCCAGGATGGAAAGAATTCCGATGTATGGATGCGTAATATAGTTTCCATCCTCATAAGCTATACAAAATGAAGCACAACCTATATTTATTGAAATAAAGCTACCATCCGGGGACCACTCATAACTTTCTATCATGTAACCAGGCTCCATCCCCAAGATATGTTCAAAACATGAAATAGTGTCGCTTGAAATATCCAGAAAACATAACTGGCTTCCATCAAGCAGATAGCTGATTTTGGTGTCATCCGGGGACCATTGAAACTCATTAAAATTAAGATTGGCGTGTTCTTTCAAGAGTTGTGAATAACAAATTGTTCTCGCAACCTCCCAATTCAAAATACAGGGCGGATTTCCCGTTAATGATGGCCCTTTGTAAATGTAAAGGATTTGACTGCCATCGGGAGACCAAAGAACATTGCCGCCAACATCCTCATATTCCCCAATCCATTCGCCCGACCTTACATCATAAATCCGAAGAAAATATCGTTCAAATTCTATTGGGTACCCATCGATATCAGTAACGAATGCTATACGACTGTAGCCGAATTCCACACTTACGAGGGCGGCCACTGGCGACCAGGCCACAGATAGTATTTCTTCATCTTCTCCTGCTGGATGGTAAAGAGAAACGTCCCCCGATTTTGTATCAATTATTTTTACTTCCGATGCTTGATACTGAGCCAGAAACTTGCGATCTGATGATATTGTTCTTTTTGAATACCGATCAAGCAGGACTATATTTGCATCACCAATATTTTCGGGAATTTCATTACCCCATTCCAAAATTGAAAAAGTTGGGATTCCAACATCTTTCCCCACCGTAAAATATCCAAACAATCGAAAATTCCCATCACCATTCCTATCAACCGATAAAATTGATTTCTGCATCATTTCCGCTGGAATGATAAAAAATGTTTTTTCCCCTGTGTATAGGTCAAGCAGCATAACTTCTCCACGATCAGAAATCACACCCAAACTCCTGCCATATGGCATCCAGAAGTATCCCGTTGCTTGTATGCCGGGCAAATCAAAGCGTTCCCCCGACACCGGATTGAGTACTGATAAAACTGAGGGACTGCTTTCATCATAACTGCCCAGATTAACGACGAAAAGATTCGTCTCCGAATTGGTCAGCCCATCGGGGAATTCGAATACAGGCAATGAATTTAGAGGAAATGGTGTCGGGGGTGGTGTTGAAGTTATATCAATTTGCCGAGGTGTAGCAGTTTTTTGTTGAGGGGTTGCAGTGATGAAGATGTACCCTGTCACCGGTGTTGCTGACGGTTGACTTGTTGGTGGTTCAAAATCGAGCTTTTTGGCAGGCAGGCACGAAGCCAGAAAGCAGCAAAGGCAGGCTAAAGTAAAGCGGGAGTAAATGAGAAATCTTCTGGGGCCAGGGGGCATGAAAAATCCCAACCGTTCTGGTTGCATTTATTTTCGTGTCAAGTTGCGGTACACCATGCGCTTCGGGGTATCGGCGGATTTGCCGAGGCGTTTGCGGCGGTCGGCATCGTAGTCGCTCCAGCCGCCTTCAAACCAGATGATCTCGCCGTTGCCTTCAAAGGCGAGGATGTGCGTGGCGATGCGGTCGAGGAACCAGCGGTCATGCGAGACGACGACGGCGCACCCGGCATATTCTTCGAGGGCGTCTTCCAGCCCGCGCAGGGTGTTGACATCGAGGTCGTTGGTGGGCTCGTCGAGCAGGATGACGTTGGCCCCGAGGGTGAGCATTTTGGCGAGGTGGACGCGATTGCGTTCGCCGCCGGAGAGGGTCTTGACGAGTTTTTGCTGGTCGCTCCCGGCAAAGTTGAAACTGCCCACAAAGGCGCGGCTGTTGCGTTTACGCCCGCCCAGTTCCAGGTGTTCCGCCCCGCCGGTAATCTCCTGCCAGACGGTATTCTCGCCGTTGAGCGATTCACGTGATTGATCGACATAGGCCATTTTCACGGTTTCGCCGATGCGGATGGTGCCGGTATCCGGTTTTTCCTGCCCCGTGATGAGGCGGAGAAATGTGGTTTTGCCCGCCCCATTGGGACCAACAACCCCGACAATGCCGCCCGCCGGGATGTGCAGGCTGAAGTTGTCCAGCAGGAGATGGTCGTCGTAGGCTTTGCTGACATCCTTCAATTCGATGACGAGGCTGCCGAGCCGCGGGCCGGGCGGGATGTAGATTTCCAGGTCTTCGCGGCGCTCTTCGTATTCCTGGCTGAGCAGGTTTTCGTAGGCGGTGACGCGCGCTTTGCTCTTGCCCTGGCGCGCCTTGGGGGTCATGCGGATCCATTCGAGTTCGCGCTCGAGGGTGTGCAGGCGTTTGTTTTCGGATTTCTCCTCTTTGCGGATGCGATCCTGTTTTTGTTCCAGCCAGGAGGAGTAGTTGCCCCTCCAGGGGATACCGAACCCCCTGTCGAGTTCCAGAATCCACCCGGCGACATTGTCGAGAAAGTAGCGATCATGGGTCACGGCGATTACGGTGCCCTCGTAATTCTGGAGATGCCGCTCCAGCCAGGCGACGGATTCGGCGTCAAGGTGGTTGGTGGGTTCGTCGAGGAGGAGGATATCGGGCTTGGTGAGGAGCAGGCGGGTGAGGGCGACGCGGCGGCGCTCGCCACCGGAGAGGACGCTGACCGAGGTATCGCCGGGCGGGCAGCGCAGTGCGCTCATGGCGAGGTCGAGGCGGCTGTCGAGGTTCCAGGCGTCGTGATGGTCGAGGAGTTCCTGTACCTTGCCCTGCTCGTCGAGGAGTTTATCGAAGTCGGCGTCGGGGTCGGCGAAGCTCTCGTTGATTTGGTCAAATCGGGCGAGCAGGTTGACGATTTCCTGGACGGCTTCTTCCACGACCTGTTTGACGGTTTTGTTCGGGTCGAGCTGGGGTTCCTGTTCGAGGAGGCCGCGCGTGTACCCGGGGGAGAGCGTGGTTTCCCCGGTGTATTCGTCGTCCACCCCGGCCATGATGCGGAGTAGGGTGCTTTTGCCCGCGCCGTTGAGGCCGAGTACGCCGATTTTTGCGCCGTAGAAGAAGCCGAGGGTGATGTCGCGCAGGACTTGTTTGGTCGGGGGGTGCAAGCGCCCGACGCGCATCATGGAGTAGATTACTTGTTGGTCGGTCATCAGCGATCCTTGAATGAGGAGTTTTGACGCAAAGGCGCCAAGGCGCAAAGTCAAAAAAATTTTCTCTAAATCTTTGCGCCTTTGCGACTTTGCGTCGGGTATTTGTTTAACCAGCCAGCTGTACCCGTCGAAAGCGTTCGGCGTAGTGGAAGGAGGTGCCTTCGGCGGAGCGGACGGCAAATTCGCGCATCCGTTTTTCGAGTTCGTCCGGGTCGCCGATTTGGGATTTGTGCTCCCGGAGGGCGGCGATTTTTTTGTCAAAGGTGGCGGTGATGTCCACGGTCAGGTTGGGTTCGTTGCTGCCGGTGAGGAACAGGTCGAGGACTTTGTACGGCTCCAGCCCTTCAGCTTCGTGTTCGGGAAAGTTGAGGCGGTCGCGGGCCAGCGGGTAGACGGCGTTGAGCACGGCGTTGCCCACGGCGCGATGGTCGGGATGGTTGATGCGCTGATTGTTGATGATGACGGCGGTGGGGTCGTGCGTGATGAGGACATCCGGGCGGTACTGGCGGATCAGCCGCACGCAGTCGCGCCGCACATCCACGGTGTTCGCAAGGCGGCCATCCTCGTAGCCGAGGAAGACGACTTCGGTCACACCGAGGACGGCGGCGGCGGCGCGTTGCTCCACCTGGCGCATGGCGACGAGTTGTGCGCTTGTCATGCCGGGTTCACTGGAGCCTTTGCTGCCATCGGTGACGATGCCATAAGTGACCTGCACACCCTGGGCGGTCCAGTTGGCGATGGTGCCAGCGGCGGGGAATTCCGGGTCGTCCGGGTGGGCGACAATGACGAGAACGCGGGTGGGGGAGGGGTAGGTGTTGGGGGACATGGGGGGAGGGGTAATTGGTAATTGGGAATTTGTAATTGGGGGATTTGAGATTGGAGATTGGGGATTTGTCCTGAGCTACATCTTGCGAGGTCGAAGGAGAAGCGAAGGATTGGGGAGTTTAGCACAAATCCGGGGGTGGCGGCAATTCGGGTAAAATTTCGGCATGTTTGATCGTAGGAGGACAAGTGAATAAAGCAAAACCCTTCCCGTTTTATGTATTAGAGTTGTTCCCGAATAGGTAAATCAAGTACACTTGAGCGAAAAATTACCCGGAGTGAAAACAAGCATGGCACCAGAAATTCGAGATGATCGCCAAATGCGCGCATTGACAGGCGTCTCAATAG
>Ga0247727_10012541_pt1 | contig 14524 bp, 15 predicted proteins | sample WisWelCaveWW1625_FD_202498 | JGI IMG/M metagenome (GOLD analysis project Ga0247727, IMG submission 202498) | Biofilm microbial communities from Wishing Well Cave, Virginia, United States - WW16-25 | ecosystem: Environmental > Aquatic > Deep subsurface > Groundwater > Cave microbial mat | place... | reverse complement strand
CAGCAGCAGCAGCCTGCTTCCGGATTCGACCTCGCGCCGGGCTCGTTGATGGAAATGACGACCGAGATGACCGGCTTCTCCAGCACCGTCGATACTTCCAAGCTGGAAGTTCCGGCTGGGTTTAAGCAGGTCGAGAGCGAGGTGACGAAAGTGATGAGGAAGCGCTAGGCTAGGCTGGATTACCGGTAGAATGGCTGCATGATCACACGCCGAGATTTCCTGGCCGGGGCCGGAGCGGGGCGCCTGGCGGCGGCCGCCAGCTCTTCGCCCGCGCCGCAGATCTGCCTGTTCTCGAAACACCTGCCCGAGCTGGACTATCCGGAGCTCGGCCGAACGCTGAAGCAGTTGGGATTCGCGGCGGTCGACCTGACCGTCCGGCCCGGCGGGCACGTCCGGCCGGAGCGCGTCGCCCAGGATCTGCCGCGCGCCGCGGCCGCCCTGCGGGAGCAGGGGATCGCCATCCCCATGATCTCGACCGGCCTGACTTCGGCGCAGGATCCGGCCGCCCGGCCGACCCTGGCCACCGCCGCCCGCCTGGATATTACCTATTACAAGCTGGGCTACTACCGCTACGGCAAGCTGGCCGACATGCAGGCGCAACTGGACAAGACCCTCAGCGAGGTCGAGGGTCTGGCGGCCCTGAGCCGCGAGGCCGGCATCCAGGCCGGCTTCCACAACCACTCCGGAACCTACGTCGGGGCCCCCATGTGGGACGCCTGGGAGATTCTCCGCCACCAGGATCCCCAATGGATCGGCTTCTACTTCGACCCCTGCCACGCCACCATCGAGGGCGGCCTGGCCGGCTGGAATCTCGGCTTTCACCGCCTGGCCGGCCGGCTCAAGATGGTGGCGGTCAAAGACTTCTTCTGGGAGAAGGCCAAGGGCAAATGGACCGCCCGCCAGTGTCCGCTGGGAGAGGGGATGGTCGCCTGGAAGACTTTCTTCCAACAGCTCGCCGCCTTGCGGTTCACCGGCCCCATCTCGCTGCATCTCGAATACGAGATCCCGGGGGCGAGCGAAGCGGCGCGGCGGGAGAACAATCTGCAAGCCATCGCCCGGGACTTCGCGGCGCTGAAGGCCATGATGCGGGTGTAGGGCGGTCCAGGGGAAGGCCTCTATGGCAACCGCGTCGTCTGGTGCGCCGCCAGACGCCACTGGCCGCCCTGTCTCACCCAAAGGTGCAGCATCATCACCTGGTTGTCGAAGGGCTGCCCGCGCGTCTTGCCCGTCATGCGGACCTTTCCGTGAGCGACGGCGGCGTCGCCGTGGACCCGGAAGGTCATGCTCTGGTGCTCGATGGCGTCGTACTTCTGCTGGCCGCTGCGCAGCTTGCCCAGGTACTCGCTCTTGTTCTCGACGCCCCCGCTGGCGTGGGCGTAAATGAGCTGATCGGCCAGCATCCGGTCCACAGCCGCATGGTCGCCCGCGGTCACCGCCGCCGCCCAGGCCTTCTCGGCCGCGCGGATCTGCTCCTCGCTCGCCGGGATCTGGCCCGGCAACAGGATCAATAGAATCGTCAGGATCTTGTATCTCATGGAATCCCTCCTGCCATACAGTTCTTACTCGACTTCGGCCAATGTTTCCCCGGCGGCGACCGGGGCGCCCACCGCAGCCCGCAGCGACACCACGCGGCCGGCCTTGGGGGATCGGACCTCATTCTGCATTTTCATGGCTTCGACCACCGCTACGCCCTGCCCGGCGGCGATTTCGTCGCCTTCCTTCACCAGCACCCGCGCGACTTTCCCCGGCATGGGCGAGGCCACCTTCTGCCGTCCCGACCTCCCCGCAGCCGATCCGCGCTGCCTGCGTTGCGGGTCCCGCGCGTGGATCTCATAACGCCGGCCGTTGACCGCGGCGCAGTATCCCTCGCCGGCGCTCTCGATCTTCACTTCATAGCTCCGGCCGTCGATCAGGAGGGAATAGACTCCCGGCTCGACCTCGCGCGCGTCGGCGCGGGCCCTTCGCCGATCCAACTGCAATTCCCAGGCGCCTCGCCCGGCGCCGCACTCGTCCAGCTCCAGGCTGCGCGCCTTCCCGTCGATGACCAATTCCCACTTCATCGCAGCAGGCTCAGGCGTCCCTCCAGCTTCCAGCGGGAAGCCGGCTCGGGCGCCGCCGATCCGCTTGCGGAGCGGGAGCTCAGGCTGTCGAGAGCCACGGCCAGGGCGGCCGCCTGCTCCTCGCCCTCGTCGATCTCCGCGGCCGGCGCGGCGCGGCTCATCCAGCGCCCGATGAAACCCGTGTCCAGGCGGCCGTCCCGGAACTCCGGGCTGTCCAGGATCCGGCACAAGAAGCCGAGGTTGGTTCGGATCCCGGTGATGCTGTACTCGGCCAGCGCCCGCTTTAGCCGCTCGATAGCCTGACCGCGCTCCGGCGCCCATACCGCGAGCTTCGCAATCAGCGGATCGTACTCCACCGGCACCGTCCATCCCGGGTAAGCGCCCGAGTCGATCCGCACGCCGGGACCGGCGGGCTCCTCCAGTTGCTGGATCTTCCCGGGCGAGGGGAAGAAATTGTTCTCCGGGTCCTCGGCGTAGATGCGGCACTCGATGGCGGCGCCGCGCCACTCGATCTGCCCCTGTTCCAGATCTAGAGACTCGCCGGCAGCGATTCGAATCTGCCGCTGGACCAGGTCGACCCCCGTGACCAGCTCGGTGACCGGATGCTCGACCTGCAGCCGGGTGTTCATTTCCAGGAAATAGAAGCGGCGGTCGGTATCGACCAGGAACTCGACGGTCCCGGCGCTCGAGTAGCCCGCGGCCCGGGCGGCCTGGACCGCGGCCTCGCCCATCGCTTGCCGCAATTCGGGGTAGGCGGCGACCAACGGAGAAGGACACTCCTCGACGATCTTTTGATGCCGCCGCTGCAGCGAGCACTCCCGCTCTCCCAGATGGATCAAACGGCCGCGCCCATCCCCCAAGACCTGGATTTCCACGTGCCGCGGCGCCTGGAGCGCCTTTTCGAGGTAAATGCTGGGGTCGCCGAAGGAGGCTTCCGCCTCGCTGGCCGCATCGCGCAGGGCGGCGGGCAGCTCTTCCTCGGCTTCGACCAGGCGCATGCCCTTGCCGCCGCCCCCGGCCGCGGCCTTCACCAGCACTGGATAACCGCACTGCCGGGCCTCGCGCTTCGCCTCCTCGAGCCCCGAGACCGGACGCTCGGCGCCGGGCACCACCGCCACCCCGGCCGCTTTCATGGCCGCGCGGGCCCGGGTCTTCGAACCCATCAGCTCCATCGCCTCGGCGCCCGGTCCGATGAAGACCAGGCCGGCCCGCTGGCAGGCTCGGGCGAACTCCGCGTTCTCGCTCAAGAATCCGTAGCCGGGATGGATGGCCTCGGCGCCCGCGTCCCGCGCCGCCTGCAGGATCTTTTCGATCGAGAGATAGCTCTCGGCCGGGGCGGAAGGGCCGATCGCGCGGGCCTCATCGGCCATCCGAACGTGCCGGGCGCCGCGGTCCGCCTCGGAGAATACCGCCACCGAGCGGACTCTCAGTTCCCGGCAAGCGCGGATGACCCGCACCGCGATCTCGCCCCGGTTGGCGATCAGGATTTTCCGGAACATTCCTGGCAAGGGCAGATGCCGCGCAGATGCTCGAAAGAGTAGATGCCGGTCGCGTGACCGTCGTTCCACAGGAAGCGCAGGGCGTAGCGCCCGACCGGCTCGGCTCCCTCCATCTGGATCGCCTTCCGATACAGCGCGAACGGGGAAGCCGGCGGCGGCTTGTGCGGCCCGGACGTGCAGGTTGCGCACGGGCAGTGGTCGCGCAGGTATTGCAGGCCGTAGTCGCTATGATGGCCATCTCCCCAGTCGATCTGGACGCCGGAGGAGAGCGAGACTTCGATGTTCTTGGGGTCGCTGGAGGCCATCCGGTCCGCGGTTCTCCCTATAGCTTGTGTACGCGCTCGACGTCCCGCACGCCGGAGATCCGGCGCATGGCGCCCACGATGCGGTCGAGCTGCTTCACGTTCTCGACCTCCAGGGTCATCTCAATGACCGCCGGACCCCCGGACTCGGCTCGGGCCTCGATGCTGGCAATATTGGTCCGGTCGTCGGACAAGACGCTGGTCACCTCGTTAAGCATCCCGGGGCGGTCCTCGGTATGGATGGTGAGCCGGACCGGATAGCTGGCCTCGGAGACCTTGGCCCACTCGACGTCCATGCGGCGCTCGGCTTCGTACATCAAGTTCTCCACGTTGGAGCAGGTGCGGGCGTGGACGGCCACGCCCTTGCCGCGGGTGACATAGCCGACGATCGACTCGCCCTTGATGGGGTTGCAGCACTTGGCCCGGTAGACCAGAAGATCGTCCATCCCGTGGACCCGGATGGAGAGGGCCCCGTCGGAAGGCTCGGCCGCGGCGCGCTGCGGAGCCCCGGGCTGCTCGGTCTCCGCCGTTTGCAGCGGCGCCAGCTTGGATAACACCTGCCGCGCGGAGAACTTGCCGTAGCCCAACTCCGCCAGCAGGTCCTCCGCCTTGGCGCAGCCGTAATCTTGAGCCACGCGGTCCATGGCCTCCGGCGCCACCTTCTTCAGACTCACCGAGGCGCGCCGGGCCTCCTTTTCCAGAAGCTTCGAGCCGATCTCGATCGCCTTCTCCCGCTGGCTGATGTTGATATAATGCTTGATTTTCTGGCGCGCTCGAGAGGTCTTCACCACGGCCAGCCAGTCGCGGCTCGGAGTGTGGCCGGCCTGAGTCAGAATCTCGACGATGTCCCCGCTACGCAGCCGGTACTTGAGGGGAACGATCCGCCCGTTGGCCTTGGCCCCCACGCAGGTATTGCCGACCTCGGTGTGGATCGCGTAAGCGAAGTCGATCGGGGAGGCTTCCCGCGGCAGGACAATCACCTTGCCCTGGGGCGTGAAGGTGTAGACCTCTTCCGGATACAGGTCCACCTTCAGGGTGGAGAGGAAGTCGCCCGAGTCCTGCATGTCGCGCTGCCATTCCACCACTTGCCGCAGCCAGGCCATCCGCCGCTCGTCCAACATGGGGCCCTTGTGCCCCTCTTTGTATTTCCAATGGGCGGCAATCCCCTCCTCGGCCAGCCGGTGCATCTCCTCGGTGCGGATCTGGACCTCGAAGGGCTGGCCTTGCGAGCCGATCACCGAGGTGTGCAGGGACTGGTAAAGGTTGGGCCGCGGCATGGCGATGAAGTCCTTGATGCGGCCGGGGACCGGGCGCCAGTGATGGTGGATCACTCCCAGCGCCGCGTAGCAGTTCTTGACCGAATCGGTGACGATCCGCAGCGCCAGCAGATCATAGACCTCGTCCAGGGTGCAGTGCTGCCGCTTCAGCTTCTGGTAGATCGAGTAGCGGCGCTTGATGCGCCCTTCCACCCCGGCCGGCACGTCGGCCTCGCGGAGCTTGGCCGTCACCTCGCGCTGGATCTCCTGGAGAAACTCCTCGTTGGCCAGCCGCTTGTCTTCCATCTGGCGGCTGAGCTCCTGGAAGGCAATCGCGTCCAGATAGGCAAAAGCCAGGTCCTCGAGCTCGCCGCGAACCTTGCCCATGCCCAACCGCAGCGCGATCGGCGCGTAGATCTCCAGGGTCTCGCGGGCCACCTGCTCGCGCTTCTCCTCCGGCAAGTACTGGAGCGTGCGCATGTTGTGCAGCCGGTCGGCGAGCTTGACCAGAATGACCCGCGCGTCGCTCACCATGGCCAGCAGCATCTTGCGCACGCTCTCGGCCTGCCGCGCCTCGGGGGAGAAGAAATCCAGCTTGTTCAGCTTGGTGACGCCGTCGACGCAGTGGGCGATCTCCGGGCCGAACTCCTTTTCCACCTCGGCGGTGGTGGCCGGCGTGTCCTCCACGACGTCGTGGAGCAGTCCGGTCGCCATCGAAACCAGGTCCATGCGCATGTCGGCCAGGATGTGCGCTACTTCCAGGGGATGGGCCAGAAAGGGCTCGCCCGATCTGCGCTTCTGCAGCCGGTGGCGATCGCCGGCAAACTGGAAAGCCCGGCGAAGCAGAGCCAGATCCTCGCGCGGCCGCGCCGCGCGGACTTTTTCCTCGAGCTCGCCAAAACGGTCCAGAATGGCGGAGGACTCGACTGCCGTCGGTATCGGAATGGCCGGCTCGGCGGACATAGCGCAGATGGGGCCCCAAGAACCCGGCCCCCTGCTGCTATTATAGGCCGGATGTAGGGAGACGGTTCGGTCCGTTTCTCAGCCGCGAGCGCAGGGAGCGGATACTCGCGGGGGCCAGACCAACACCTAAAGGGATCGTCACGAAATAACTGTGTCAGATGCCGCATCCGCTTGCTTACGCGCGCGGCTCAGAAAGCGCTTCCGAGCCGCGACCGTGAGGGAGCGGTTGCGATGGTTATTTCGTGACAGGCCCTAAGGGCGGCGGACCTGGCGCCAGGACGTAGTGAACGCTTGGCTGCCTCTGTTGGAGAGTATGATCGGAACAGTCTTTGGCTCGGACTACCGGGACCGCCCGGCTAGCTGCTCTTGGCGGGGGCCTCCGCCTTCTTTTTCCGCGTCTCCAGGGCTTTCTGCATCCACTGGTCGGCCTGGGCGCTCAGGCTCTTGTTCTCCTCGACCGTGTCGGCGATGTACGCCTTCTGCCGGTAAATCAGGTTGAGATAGGCCATGGCGTCGTCATAATCGGGATCGATGGCCAGCGCCTTCTGGAGCATCTCGATGCCTTCCTGCGCCACTGGCTCATTTTGGGCCTTGAGTTCCTCGCGGGCCTTCTTGTCCTTGATCGGGCCGGGATCCTCGATCTTCATCCCAATCTTGACGAACATCTCGGTTTGGGGCTGGTAGCACTTGGTCCAGTTAATCACCCCGATCGTGTAGAAGGCCTCTTTTTTCTGGCTGTTGAGCTCGGTGAGCTTGAGGTACCACTTCTTGGCGTCGTCCCACCTCTGCGAGTTGAAGGCCAGCGAGCCCAAGCTCTCGATGGCCAGAGCGTTGTTGGCATCCCGGTTCAGCACATCCAGGAAGCCCTTTTGAGCCGCGTCGGCGAAGCGGGTATTCTCTTCCGAGGGAGCGCCGGGCACCCACTGGCTCATGTAGGCGGTAGCCAGGTAGAGGCGGGCGTTGAGGAAACCCGGATCCAGATCGACGGCCTGCTTGAAATTCTCGACCGCCTGCGTGAAGTTGGCGTTCTTGAAGGCGTTCACGCCCTTGTTGAGCTGGTCGCGCGCGCGCAGGCTGCGAATCATGTTGCTCTGGCAGCCCGCGCTGAACACCGCCCCGGCCAGACCCAGGGCCATCCACAACGCTCGTTTGTATCGCCTCATGGCCAGTTCCCCTCCCGCCGACCGGCGCCGGCGGCTTACAGCCCCGCTTCGATCTTGGCGGTAATCAACCCGATTTTGTCGATCCCGGCGCCCTTGGCGATATCGATCACCTCGGCTACCTCGACGAAATTCAAGGTCGCATCCCCTTTGACAAAAACGACCCGCTCGGCGCGCGTTTTGAAGATTTCCTCCAGCCTCTGCGCCAGAGCGCCCTTGGTGATCGGATCCTGGTTAATCATCAATTGATTGCCCGGATTGATCGAGATCACTACCGTGCGCGTGTTGTCCTGCGTCTGCTGCGGGTTGGGGTTGGGTTGCGGAACCAGCGCCTCCAGGCCCTTGGGCTTTACCGGCGCGATGACCATGAAGATGATCAAAAGCACCAGCAGCACGTCGATCAGCGGGGTCATGTTGATATCCGCCTTTTGGACCCCCGCGCCTCCAATTGCCATGGACATAACCAACTCCTCCTTTCAGTTCAGCCACCCAGCTCCGCCCCGCTCCCTGGCTCAGGGCGCGGGGGTCGAGGCGGCCGCCGGCCGGGCCGGACCTTTCTCCTCGACTTTCTCGGTCAGCAGTCCGATTTGTTCGACTCCCGAGGTGCGGATGTTGTCCACGACCTCGACGATCAGCCCATACTTGGCCCGGGAGTCGCTCCGCACGTAGACCATCTTGTCCATCTTGTTGGCGATCATGTCCTTGACCTTGGGGCCCAGATCCTTGAGGTCCTGCTGCACCTTCCCCAGATAAACCTTGCCGTCGCGCGTGACGGCCACCACCACAGCGTCATCCTTCTCCGCCGCGTCCATGGCCGAGGGATTCCGGGCCCGCACCAGGTCCACGCTGATGCCCTTGGTGAGCATCGGCGTGATCACCATGAAGATGATCAGCAACACCAGCATTACGTCCACCATGGGGGTCACGTTGATATCCGCGATGGTGGCGCTCTTCACGGCCTTTTTCATGCTGCCTCCAGGCCGGGCGGGTTTCGGCCGGCCAGCCGGCGATCCGCGCCGGAACCGCGCTACTTGCGCCCCGCGCGCAACTGGGAGCGCTTGATGAAGTAGTCGATCAACTCCGAGCTGGAGTTGTCCATCTCGACCGTAAAACCCTCGACGCGCGTGGTGAACAGGTTGAACATCCACACGGCGGGGACGGCCACGAACAGTCCAATGGCGGTGGTCACCAGGGCTTCCGAGATGCCGCCAGCCACCGCGCCCAGGCCAGTGGATTTCTCCGTCGAGATCTGCTCGAAGGCGTTGATGATCCCCACCACGGTGCCGAACAGACCCACGAAGGGCGCCGTCGATCCGATGGTGGCCAGCCCGCCCAGCCCGCGCTTCAGCTCGGCCTGGACGATCGCCTCGGCCCGCTCCAGAGCGCGCTTGGAAGCCTCGATGAACTCGCCGGGGATATCCGGCGAGACCTCGTGCGCCTGAAATTCCCGCAATCCCGCGGTCACCACCTTGGCCAGATGGCTCTTCTTGTGCCGCTCGGCGATCTTGACCGCCTCGTCCAGCTTGCCTTCCCGGAGCGCCCCGGCGACAGCGGGAGCGAAGGCCCGGGACTGCTTCCGCGCGGCGGAAAACGCCAGCCACCGGTCAATCATGACTCCGATCGACCAGGCCGACATAATGAACAGGGCAATGACCACCAACCGCGCCGCCCACCCCATCTGATTCCACAACGAAATCGGGTCCCAGCCCACCACGGTGGTTTCCTGCAACAGCAACATGCCCCACGCTGAAATCTGAGAAAACATGGATGCCTCTTCCTCCTGTCCTCGGGTTGGTTTGGCCACCGCCTCGGTGGGCGGCCGGTCCTGCTACTGCGTCAATGTGAAGTTCACATCAATCTGGGTGATCACTTCCACTGGCTCACCGTTCAGCAGAGTCGGCCTGTAGCGCCACTGCTTGACGGCCTCCAGCGCCGACGGGATCAGCAGCGGGTGGCCGGTGATCACCGTCAACTGCTCGATGGTGCCGTCCTTGCTGATAATCGCATTCAGCTTGACGACACCGGAAATCCGGGCCTGCTTGGCCAAAGGCGGATACGTCGGTTTGGGCTGGTGGATCAGGTTCGCCTTCTGGACGTTGCCACCCACCCGGATGCGCTGCGGGGCGGCCGGCTTGGGCGCCTCCACCTTGGGGGGCGGCGGCGCGACTGCGGTCGCCGAAATGATGCCGCCGATCACCCCGCCGAGCTGCCCTCCCGGCACCCCGCCGGGAACTCCGCCCACCACCCCGGAGATGGCCGCCGGCGGCATGTCCTCTTCTTTGATGATCGTCACGTTCTTCGGGATGGCCTTGGGCTGCATGAGCTTGCCGGCGTCGAATTCCCGCGGGATCACCTTGACAATCTTCACTATCGCCGCCGGCGGCGGGGGCGGCGGAGGCGGAGGCGGCGGCGCCATGAAGTAGGCCGCCAACTGATAGGCCGGCAAAGAGTTGGTGTAGATCAGCGGAATCAGGACCGCCACCCCCACCATCACGGCCTGCACGAAGAACGACACACATACTGTGTATTTGGTCTTCGTCTTTCCGGAGTCGAGCAAACTTTGTTCAAACATAGATGCTCCTGAGGCCCGTTACCGGCCGGCCACCTTGCGGCGGTTGGCTGGCTTCTCAACCAGGACCGGCCCTCTGGCTCGTGTCCGCTTCTCCGCCATACCCTTCCACCAAATCAGGATTGGGCTGGCGATGAACATCGTCGAATAGGTCCCGATGATTATACCCACAACCAGGGCAAAGGAAAAGCCGTTCAGAACCTCCCCCCCGAACAGAAACAGCGAGAGCACGGTGAGGAAGGTCAAGCCCGAGGTCAGGATCGTCCGGCTGAGGGTCTGATTGATGCTGGCGTTGATCAGCGGCTCCAGCTCGGTCCGCCGCGACAGCTTCAGATTCTCCCGGATCCGATCGAAAATGACTATCGTATCGTTCATCGAGTAGCCGACCAGCGTCAACAAGGCCGCGATCACGGTCAGCGAAATCTCCTTGTTCAACAAGGAGAAAAAGCCCACCGTGATCAGCACGTCGTGAAACACCGCCGCCACGGCCGCCACCCCGTACACCCACTCGAAGCGGAACGCAATGTAGATCAGCATCCCGGCCAGCGCGTACAAGGTCGCCAGAATCGCCTTTTGCCGCAACTCCTTGCCCACCCTGGGTCCGACCAGCGCCACCTCGCGAATGGTGAAGGCCCCCAGGTAGGTCTCGTTCTTGAGCGCGGATATGATATCAGGATTCACCCCCGGCAGGGAGGCCAGATCCTGGTAATTTTTGATCAAGCCCGAGCGGGGGGGGCTATTCCGGAACTCCAGCAGGGTCCTGGCCAATTGGTCGACTTGGGCCGAGGTCAGGGCCGATCGCCCGACCTGGGGGCTGTCGCGCAGGCGGTCGGCCAGGGCGGCCACGCTGGCGTTGTTAAAATCGAGCTTGTTCGCCTCGCCCCCCAGGGCTTCCCTCAGCGCCTCGACGATGGCGATCCGCCCGCGGTCCAGGGAGGATTCTTCCGCCAGCTCCAGCCCTATCAGGACCTGGTTGAGCTCCGGCCGGTCATAGGGCTGTAACGTGCTGCCCCCTAACCCCTTCTGTTGCAATGCATTACGGATCTTGTCCAGGTTCGGGGACTGCTGGAACTTCACCTGGACCACCGTGCCCCCCCGGAAGTCGATCCCGTAACGCGGTCCACCCTTGAGGATCAGGCTCACCATCCCCGCCAGCGCCATCAACACGGACAAGCCGATGAAGAGCCGCCTCTTGCCGAGGAAGTCAAAGTTCGGATTCGCCAGGATCTGCATTCACGCGCCGCTGGATAAACGGGGGTTCGAGCTTATGGACACCGACCCACCCCGGAAAGTTCCACGTCCCTCAAATGCTCAACTCCACAACTTGTTGTTTCCGCGAAAGCACGTAATCGAACATCACCCGGCTGACGAATACAGCCGTGAACACGTTGGCTAGCAATCCGATCACCAGGGTCACGGCGAAGCCCCGAACCGGGCTGGTCCCGAAGATGAACAGGAAAGCCGCCGACACCACCGTGGTCACGTGCGTGTCAATGATGGTCAGGAACGCCTTGTTGAAGCCGGCGTCAACCGCCGCCACCACCGTCTTGCCTGTCCGCAGCTCTTCGCGGATGCGCTCGAAGATCAGCACGTTGCTGTCCACCGCCATGCCAATGGTCAGGATCACTCCGGCGATGCCCGGCAAGGTCAGGGTGGCCTGGAAATAGCCGAGAGCCGCCATCAGGATGATCACGTTGAAAAGCAGCGCCACCACCGCGTTGACCCCGCTGAACTTGTAGTAGACCAGCATGAACAGCACCACGGCGGCCAATCCGGCTAACCCGCTGATCACTCCGTGACGGATCGAGTCGGCCCCCAGGGAGGGTCCCACGGTGCGTTCCTCGAGCACCAGGATGGACGCCGGCAGCGAGCCGGCCCGCAGCACCAGGGCCAGGTCGCTCGCCTCTTGCTGGCTTCGCAGGTTGGTGATCTGCCCCTGGTCTTCAATCCGGCTCTCGATCACCGCCACGCTGCGGATCCGGCGGTCCAGCACGATGGCCAGGTTCTTGCCGATGTTGCCCTCCGTGTGGCGGGCGAAGCGTTGGCCGGCCTCCCGCGACAGGGAGAACCCGGTTTCCCAGCGCCCGCTCTGGTTGTCGCGGCCCTCCCGCGCGTTGCGCAGGTCCCGTCCGGTAATGATCGGACTGCGAGTCAGGATGTACCAACGCTCCTCGGGCGCCTGGCTGCTGTCGCCCCGCTCGATCTGCTTCTGGACCTCGCTGTTTTCCGGCAGCACGCCTCCGTGAGCAGCCAGCGCCGCGTCCACCGAGCCGTAAGGTCCCGCCTTCACCTCTTTGACCTCCAGCAAGGCGGTGGTCTGCATGATCTCCTTCACCCGCGCCGGATCATCCACGCCCGGCAACTGCACCTGGATCTTGAAGTCGGCTTCCGCGCTGCCGTACTGCTGGATGCTGGGCTCGGTCAAGCCCAGGCCATCGACTCGCTGGGTAATGGTCTGGATCGACTGGGTGACCGTATCGCGCTTGACCTGGACCAGCATGGCCGGCTTCATGTTCAGCCGCCAGGAAGTCGAGTCCACCGGCACGTAGTTCCATTCCGGAAAGCGGTCATCCAGCAGGCCCTTGAAATCGCTCGAGCGCCCCGACGGCAGGCCCTTGACGTCGATCTGAATCGAGTCCGCCTCTTCCAGCTTCTGCGGAGTGTTGTGGTCCACCGACTGATACTGGATCCCCAGGCGATTCAGATCCGCGCGCAGTTTCTCGACCGCGGTGGCGGCGTTGGCCCGGATCGCGTCCTGCACTTGCACCTGCAGGACCAAGTGCGAGCCGCCCTTCAAATCCAGCCCCAGCCGGATTCGCTTCTGAACGTTGGCGTACAGCTCGCTCTTGGAGCGGGGCGCCTCAATGATGCCGTACAGGCACCCCAGCACCGCCAACAGAATGAAGATTGACTTATACAGCAGGGCTCGCGACATGATCGGTTTACTTCTTCTCCTCCTCGGCCACCGTGGTGACCGAGCTCCGGGTCAACAGCAGCTTAACGTTGTCCGGCTTGATCCGCAGGACCAGCGTGTTGTCCTCGTTGAGCCCCACGATGGTTCCCACCAGTCCCCCGTTGGTCACCACCTGATCCCCGTTCTTCAGACCTTCCAGCATCCGCCGCTGCTTCTTCTGCCTCCTCTGCATCGGGAGGAACAGGAGGAAGTAAAAGATGACAAAAATGAAGAAGAAAAGCAAAAGCTGTCCCGTGGCCGGGGAAGAGGACAACTGGAGCAGCAAAGCGACGGTCATCGGCCAAACCACACGGGCAAGTTACTCCTGGTCCACCGGTTGGGAGTGGAATGAGCGGAGCAGTTCTGGCAGGTTGCCATCCATAATAGATAGCCTGATTCGGCGCATTCTGTCAAGGTAGGTCGTAAGGTTGTGGCCGGTGGCCAAGACGGCGAAAAGGATCTCGCCGCTGAGGAACAGGTGGCGGAGATAGGCCCGCGAGTACCGGGCGCAAGCGGGGCAGGCGCAGTCTTCCGACAACGGGCGGGGGTCGTCGCGATATCTCTGGTGCTTGATGATCAGCCGGCCCCGCGAAGTGAACAGATACCCGTTGCGGGCGTTGCGTGTGGGCAGCACGCAATCCATCAGGTCCACGCCGCGGGCCACGTATTCTCCGAGCTCCTCGAGCATCCCCACGCCCATGCAATAGCGAGGGCGATCGCGCGGCAAGATGTCTTCGCTCGCTTCTACCATCTCGAAGCTGAGGCTGCGCGGCTCGCCCACCGAGAGTCCCCCGATGGCGTAGCCGGGGGCGTCGAGCTCGACGAGCCGGCGCGCGCACTCCCGCCGCAGGTCGGCGAACATCGACCCCTGGACGATGGGAAAAACCGCGCCGGGGTGGTCATCGCCGCCCGGCTGCTCCCGCGCCCTGGCCAAGCCGCGCTGGGCCCAGCCGAGGGTCCGCTCCATGGACCGGCGCGTGTGTTCGGGAGTGGCTGGATACTCCAGGCATTCGTCAAGCACCATCCGGATGTCGCTGCCCAGCGCAGCCTGGACCTCGATCGTCGATTCCGGGCTCAGCCGGTGCTCGGATCCGTCCAGGTGCGACCGGAACACCACGCCCTCGTCACTGACGCGGCACAGAGCGCTTAGGCTGAACACCTGGAAACCCCCGGAGTCGGTGAGCAGGGCCCGAGTCCAGCTCAGGAACCGATGCAAACCGCCCAGCCGCGCGATCAGCTCGTGCCCCGGACGAAGGAACAGGTGATAAGTATTGGCCAGCATCATCCGGACGCCCAGCTCTTCGAGCATCTGCTGGGTCAATCCTTTCACCGAGCCTTGGGTGCCCACCGGCAGGAAGGCCGGCGTCTCGAGGACCCCGTGGGGAGTGTGGAGCAAGCCGGCCCGCGCCCGGGTGCGGGGGCATTCCCGCACCACTTCGAACCGGACCGCCTCCGGCGTCATCCCATCAGCGCCTTGAAGATTAGTACGTATAGAACCCAGGGCGTTAAGACGATGGCCAGCGCCGATCCCTTCCCCTTCCCGGTGAGCCGGGCGATCCCCACGGTCAACAAAGCGATGACCCAAAAGCTGAACAGGTCGAAGCTCGAGGCGATCGAGTACAGTTTGCTTTGTTCGGTCGGATCAAACAGCAGGCTCAGGTTGGACATGGGGACCACGTTGCGGAAGTCCACCGTCTCGGGATCCTTGGCCAGCAGGATGGGGACGCTGATCAGGCTGTAGAGCGACATCGGCAGCCAGCCG
>Ga0247727_10012540_pt1 | contig 14524 bp, 15 predicted proteins | sample WisWelCaveWW1625_FD_202498 | JGI IMG/M metagenome (GOLD analysis project Ga0247727, IMG submission 202498) | Biofilm microbial communities from Wishing Well Cave, Virginia, United States - WW16-25 | ecosystem: Environmental > Aquatic > Deep subsurface > Groundwater > Cave microbial mat | place... | reverse complement strand
ATCCAGATGCGCGCAAGCTCAAAGGCGACAAATCCATGGAGGAGTTCGAGCGCGCACTCGCGGGCCCGCCCGCCGTGCCGGGCACGTACCGCGTGCATCTGAGGCTCCCGGACGGCGCCACATCGAGCGCGTCCCTCGAGATCCTCAAGGACCCGCGCACGGCGGCGACGCAGCAGGAACTCCAGGCGCAGTTCGACCTGCTGCTCGCCATCCGCGACAAGCTCACCGAGACGCATGCGGCTATCGACCGCATCCGCGAGATGCGCACACAGGTCGGCGACACCGTGAGACGGGCGGAGGCGCTGCGCGCCCAGGCTCGCGCGGACACCGGGTTCCGCCGGCTCGCGCTGGCCGCCGAGCCCCTGAAGAAGAAACTCACCGCGATCGAAGATGAGCTCGTCCAGTTCCGCGCCCAGAGCCGCCAGGACACCCTGAACTACCCCATCAAGCTCAACGCCAAGGTGGGCATGCTCGTCGGCGTCGTCGGGTCGGCAGACGCGGCGCCAACGAAGCAGTCTACCGAGGTGTTCATGTACCTCTCACGACGCATCGACGAGCAGCTCAGGCGTCTGCGGCGGCTTGGCGACACCGGCATTGAGGAGTTCAACCGGCTCGCCCGCCGGTCCGGCCTGCCTGCGATCGTCTCCACGGCCGCGGCGCGCGCACCCGACCGGCGGCCGGCAGTGACGAAGGCAGCAAAGAAATAAAGTACACTCCTCAAGGGAGGCAGGCATGACACGACTCGGGACGTTCTTGAACGCTGCGACGGTAATCGACGGGACGACGCTGGCGGCTTCGCTGGCCGTCGCCGAGTTCTTCTACAAGTTCCATTCCTTCACGCTCGAAGCGCTCGCGTTCCTGGGAACCTGGTACGTGCTGCGGCGGGCCGCCCGATTCCTGGCACGCGTATCCTAGCAGCCGCTGGTACGATTCGAGCGCAGGCCGGTCCCCGGAGGCAGGCTAGCGGAAGAGCTCGGTGAGTGGGACGGCCAGCCCAGGCAGAACCTGCTCGCCGTCCAGCACGTCCTCATCCCTGAGGAAGCGGGCTGACCCATCGGGCCGGTAGACCGTCACCGTTCTGGCGCGGGGTGCAACGATCCAGACGAGAAGCGCGCCGGCTGCCAAGAAGTCTTGAACTTTCTGCTGAATGTCGATGGGGTCGTCCGAAGAGGACAACACTTCAACCGCCAAATCCGGCGCCCCTGTGAGATAACCGTCGGGCACCTCGCCTCCCGGTAGGCGAGCGCGGGACACGTAAGCAACATCAGGTGCACGGACTCGCTCAGGATCGGCAGGCAGGCTGAGCACAAAACCCACGTCGCCTACGAGCAATTCGCCGGCGCCAGCACGGTTGACGTGTTCCGACAGTCGGAGGCAGATCCGGCTCACGATCTTGCCATGCGTACCTCCTGGTGGCCCCATCTCGATGATCCGGCCGTCGACCAGCTCTTGCCTGCGGTCGCCCTCGGGCAGCTCCCAAAAATCCTTGGCCGTGATCCGGGCCTTCGTGGCCATTACGCGCGCCCTCCGATGTGGCTCACGCTGTCAGTGTAGCAGCCTAGAACCCCGCGACGCCAGGGACCACTCCGAATGAATCATCGGCATGTTCAGATCCCTTATGCGGGGAGGACATGCCGACGTGGGGTGCACGCTGATGATTGGTGGGCCCTGAGGGACTCGAACCCCCGACGCACTCACTCACAGATTGTCGACAATAAAGTTGACAGGTTTGAGCCGTAGAGATAGCATGGGCCTGGTGCGGCTCGAACAGCCCTCCCACTCTGCTACGGTGGCGGTGTTCGGCCTCGGGGAGGCCGGTTCTGCCATCGCCGAGGATTTGGTGCGGCGCGGCGTGCGCACCGTGGGCTGGGACCCCCAGCCCAAGCGGATTCCCCCGAATGTCACCCTTGCCCCGAACCCTGCGGCGGCCGTCGCCGAGGCCGACGTGGTCCTGGTGCTCACGCCCGCGCGGGCGGCAGCGGATGTCGCGCAGGTTCTGTTGCCGCGCCTCAGGGACGGCCAGGTGTATGCCGACGGCACCAGTGCTTCCCCAGGGCAGAAGCGGGGAACCGCCTCCATCCTGGAGCCCGCCGGGGTGTTGTTTGCCGACGTAGCCCTGATGGCGCCGGTGCCGGGGCGCGGCCTGCGCACCCCCGCGCTGGCCAGTGGACCGGGTGCTGAAGCGTTCGCCGCGTGGGCGGGGCCGTTGGGTATGCCCGTGCGGGTGCTGGGCCCAGAGGTGGGTGCCGCGAGCGGCCGGAAGCTCGTGCGCAGTATCTTCATGAAGGGACTCGCCGCGAGCGCCATCGAGGCGCTGCGAGCGGCGGAGGCGCTCGGCTGCGTCGATGAAGTCTACCGGGACGTGGCGCAGACCCTGCAGGAGGCCAATGACACCCTGTTGCGCCGCCTGTTGGAAGGTACGCGGACGCACGCGGCCCGACGTGCCCAAGAGATGCGGGACACCGTCGAGCTCTTGGAGTCGCTCCGAGTCCCTGCGCGCGTGGCCCGCGCGTGCGTGGAATGGCTGGACGAGCTGGCGACTTCTCGATGAGCGCGCATCCGGCGTGTAGCGAGCGGGCCCTGGCCCTGGTGCGCGGCGGCTACGACCTCCACGTGCACAGCGGGCCGGATGTCCTGCCCCGGCAGGCCAACGACGTGGAAGCGGCCCGCCGGTTCGCGCAGCGAGGGCTCGCGGGGTTCGCGATCAAGTCACACTACGCCTCCACGGCCGCGCGGGCCCGGCTGGCCCGCTGGCTCGTGCCGGAAGTGGACGCGCTGGGATCTATTTGCCTCAACGCGTCGGTGGGCGGGCTGAACCCGCTGGCCGCGGAGATGGCCGCCCGCGAAGGCGCCCGGATCGTATGGATGCCCACGGTGGACGCGGAGAACGAAAGCCCATCCGGCCATCCGGCAGCATCCGGCGAGAACCGGCCTGCCTGGGCCGCCCTGCAGGATGAACTGCAGACTCTGGGCGTGACCCGCGGGCCCGTCCGGGTCATGGACGGCAACGGACGCGTGCTCCCGGAGGTCCGGGAAGTGCTTCAGGTGGCGGCCCGGCGCGGCATGGTCCTGGCCACCGGCCATCTGGGTCGCGACGAGATCTTCGCCGTGGTGGAGGCCGCGAAGCGCGCCGCGGTTCGGACCATCGTGGTGACGCATCCCGACTTCCCCACCCAGCGGCTGTCCGCGGAAGACCAGAAGACGCTGGCCCGTGAAGAGGCGCTCCTGGAACGGTGCTTCACCACCGCCCACACGGGAAAGATCGCCTGGGAGAAGATGGCCGACATGATCCGGGCCGTCGGCGCGCGGCACTCGTTCCTCTCCAGCGACCTGGGACAGCCGCACAACCCTCCCGTAGAGGACGGCCTCGCGCTCATGGCGGACCGGCTGCTGGCGCTGGGGGTTCCTGATGAGGAGGTTCGGATGATGGCGGTGCACAACACCGTGGGCATCGCCCGCGGCGAGGTGGGCGCGTGAGCCCGACCCGCGTGCGATGGCTGAAGCGGGGAGAGGCAGATCGGCACTGCTACCGGGAGCTCCGCCGGGCCCTCCTGGAGGGACGTTTGGTTCCGGGGCAACGGCTGGTGGAGTCCGAGCTGGTGCGCATGTTCGGCGTGGGCCGCGCCGCGGTGCGTACCGCCCTGGCGCGCCTCGAACAAGAGGGTGTGGTGGGGCGATCGCCCAACCGCGGGGCGCAGGTGCGGCTGCTGACCGAGGAGGAGGCGGTGGAGATCCTGGAGGCCCGGGCGGCCCTGGAGTGCCTGGCGGTGCGCCATGCGGCCATGCGGGACCGATCGGAGCACGTCCAACCCCTCAGGGAGTTCCTCCGCCAGATGGAGGAGTGTGCGCGCACCGGAGACCTCCTCGGCTACTCCGAGCGCAACGGTCGGTTCCACCATGAGCTGGCCCAGAGAAGCGGCCACGCCACCGCCGTGCGCCTGTTGGAGTCGTTGCGGACCCAGATGGTCCGCTACCAGTACCGCACGGTGCTGGCCCCCGGCCGAGTGAGGCGATCCCTGGAGGAGCACCGGACCATCGTGGCGGCCGTGGCCGCCAGGGACCCGGATGCTGCGGAGGCGGCCATGCGCGCCCACCTGGAAGCGGTGTTGGAGGGGCTGCGCCAGGTCGCCCGCCGCGTCCCTGCCGCGGCCTTGCCGTAAGTGGCGATGGAGGAAGCGCGTAAGCTGCTCGTGGTGAGCGCCCACGCCGCCGACTTCGTGTGGCGGGCCGGGGGAGCCATTGCCGCCGTCACTACCGCCGGGGGTGCGGCCCTCGTGGTCGCCCTGTCCTATGGCGAGCGCGGAGAATCCGGGGAGCTATGGACTCAGCCCAATCAGACGGTCGAGCGCGTAAAGGCCATCCGCCACGAGGAGACCAGCCGCGCCGCGGCGATCCTGGGCGCGTCCTTCCGGTGCCTGGACTGGGGCGACTACCCGCTGGAGGCCGGCCCACAGGCCACTCAGGAATTCGCCGGAGTCATCCGAGAGTGGGCGCCGGATGTCATCCTCACCCACCCGGAGCACGACCCCTTCAACCCCGACCACCCGGTGGCCTACCAGGCCACGGAACGCGCGCGGCAACTGGCGGCCGGGGCCGGGGTGGCCAGCGCGTTCGAGACCGTACGACCGCCGGAAGTGCTGGCGTTCGAGCCGCACCAATCCGAACTCTGCGGGTTTGTCCCCACCACCTTCCTGGACATCACTCCGGTCTTCCCGCTCAAACGGCAGGCCATGGAAGCCACCGCCTCCCAGCGCTACCTGGTGGACTACTACGCGTCTACCGCGATGCGGCGTGCCAACCATGCTCGCCGCATCTCGGGTGACAAGAAGATTCAGTACGCGGAGGCGTTCCAGCGACTCCTGCCGCAGGTGGTGAGGGTGCTGTGAGCATCGACGTGCACTTCTCCGAAGGGCCGCTCAGCTTCGACGTGGCACACCTGAGCCACGTGGAGCTGCTCACGCCCAAGCCGGAAGAAACGGCCCGGTTCTTCACCGGGGTGATGGGCCTGGTGGAGAGCGGCCGTCAGGGTGAGTCCGTCTACCTGCGCGGCTGGGACGACTACGCGCATCACACCCTGAAGGTGACGGCGTCCGCCCTGCCCGGGATGGGCCACTGCGCGTTCCGGGGAACGAGTCCGGAGGCCCTGGCGCGGCGGGTGGAGCGCATCGACCGGTCCGGCCACGGCATCGGGTGGGTTCACGGCGACCTGGGCCACGGGCCCGCGTACCGGTTCCGTGCCCCGGACGGTCATGTGCTGGAACTGCTGTACGAAGTGGAGTGGTACCGGCCCACCCCGCCGACACGCCCCGCGCTGAAAAACCAGGCCTCCCGATTTCCCGCCCAGGGTGCCAACCTGCGGCGGCTTGACCACGTGAACTTCTTCGCCGCCGATGTCCGCGCCAACCGCGCCTTCTTTCAGGAGGTGTTGGGGCTCCGCCTGACCGAGAGCCTCGTGTTCGGCGACGGGTCGGAGAAGGGTGCCTGGCTCACATCCTGCAACAAGAGCTACGATCTGGCCATCACTGAGGACGGCACGGGGAGCCGCGGGCGCTTCCACCACGTCACGTACGCGGTGGACAGCCGGGAGGAGGTCCTGCGCGCCGCGGACATCTGCCTGGAGCACGGCGTCTTCATCGAGACGGGTCCGCACAAGCATGCCATCCAGCAGACGTTCTTCCTCTACATGTACGAACCGGGCGGCAACCGCTTCGAGGTGGCCTGTCCGGGGGCCCGTCTGATCCTGGCCCCCGATTGGACGCCCGTGGTGTGGAGCGAGGCGGAACGCAAGAGGGGGCAGGCGTGGGGGCTGCCGACGGTGACCACGTTCCACACGTACGGGACGCCCCCCGTGGAGGCCAGTTGATCATGCGCGAAGGCGAGGGGATGGCGATGATCACGGGTGGTGCGCCGCGCAACCTGCAAGAGGTGCTGGACTCGGTGCCCAGCATCCCAGACCTCCTGTACAACAACCCCACTGGGACGCGCATTTACCCGGTGGTCCCGCCGGAGTTCACCAACTGGCGCGACGAACAGCGGTCGTGGCGGGAGAGCGTGTGCCTCTACGACCTTTCGTACCACATGACGGACCTGTACGTGCGGGGCCCGGACGCCTTCCGGTTGCTGTCGCGACTCGCCATCAACAGCTTCCAAGGATTCGAGCCCGGGCGGGCCAAGCAGCTGGTGGTGTGCAACCCCGACGGCTATGTGATCGGGGACGGCATTCTCTTCTACCTGGAGCGGAATGTGTTTCAGCTCGTAGGCAGGCCGTCCGCCCACAACTGGGTCGAGTACCACGCTCGGACGGGCGGCTACGACGTGGAGCTGGAGTGGGACCAGTGGTCCGTGACCGACCCCCATCGTCCGCGGAAGATCTACCGGTTCCAGGTGCAGGGCCCCCACGCCCCCGCCCTGCTGGAGAAGCTCAGCGGTGGCCCGCTCGCCGGCGTGAAGTTCTTCCATATGGGCTGGATCAACATCGCGGGGCGCAAGGTACGCACGCTGCATCACGGAATGGCGGGCGTGGCGGGCGCCGAGCTCTTTGGTCCCTTTGCGGAGGGGCCCGAGGTGAAGGCGGCCATCGTGGAGGCCGGGAAGGAGTTCGGGCTTCGCCAGGTCGGCTCCCGGGCGTATCCGAGCAACGCCCTGGACTCGGGGTGGATCCCCTGCCCGCTGCCCGCGGTCTACACGAGCCCTCCGCTGCGGCCGTATCGCGAGTGGCTGCCGGCCAACGGCCATGAGGCAGTCGGGTCCCTGGGCGGGAGCTTCTACTCGCGCGACGTGAAGGACTACTACCTCACGCCGCGGGAGCTCGGCTACGGACACATCGTGAAATTCGACCACGATTTCGTGGGGCGCGAGGCTCTGGAGGCCCGGGCCAAGGAGGCGTATCGCCGCCGGGTGACCCTGGTGTGGAACGGGGACGACGTGGCGGCCACGTTGGCCACCTTCTTCACCCGACCCAAGGGCCAGCAGGCGAAGTACATCGATCTTCCAGTCTCTCAATACGCCACGTGGATGTACGACAGGGTGATGAACCGGCGCGGCGACGTGGTGGGTGTCTCCATGTGGCCCGGCTACAGCTGGAACGACGCCGCCATGGTTTCACTGGCCATCGTGCGGGAGGAAGACGGCCAGCCGGGAACCGAGGTGGTCGTCGTGTGGGGCGAGGAAGGCGGCGGGTCGCGCAAACCCAGCGTGGAGCCGCACGTGCAGACCGAGATTCGGGCCACGGTGGCGCCGGTGCCTTTCTCCGACGCCGCGCGTCACTACCGAGCCGCGGTGACCCACCGCTGATGGCGAACGGCGACCCGCTCCGGGAGTCGCTCCAGACGAGGGCGTTCGTCCTCACCGTGGAGTCGCCCCCGCTGGTGGGCTCGCAGCCGCTAGAGAGGGTCGTCGACGAGGTCGTGCGCCTCGCCCGCTGGATCCAGGAGGATGGACGGGTGACCGCCCTCACCGTGTCAGACCGCGTGCGGACCGACCGGGACCACGACGCGGTCGAGGTGGCGCAGCGTGTCGCGGAGGCCACGGGGCTGGTGCCGCTGGTGCACTGGGCGGGTAAGGGCCGGACCGTGGACACCCTGCTGCGCGATCTCGAGACCGCGGTGTCCTCCGGACTTTCCGCCTTCCTGCTGCTCACGGGCGACGCGCTCCGGGAGCCGCCGCGGGAAGGACCACCCCGGTACGTGGACGCGGTGGACGCCATCCACATCGCGCGCCGACGCTTCCCGCATCTCTTGCTCGCCGCGGCGGTCAACCCGTTCAAGTACCGGGAAGAGGCGCTCCTGGGCCAGTATGTCAAGGCGGTGAAGAAGCTGCGGGCCGGCGCGAACGTGCTCATGACCGAGATCGGGTGGGACCCGCGCAAACTCCGGGAGGCGGCTGAGTTCTTCTCCGCCCGCGGGCTGGACGTGCCCGTGCTGGCCAGCGTGTGGCGGCTCACCCCGCGAGTAGCGGCCCGCGTCCTGGGCGGGTCGCGCCTGGCCGGCGTGTTCGTACCGCGAGATCTGCTGGCGTGCCTGCGGTCGGAACTGGACACGCCGAACCTGGGGCGCAGGCGGGCCGTCCACCGTGCGGCCCTGCAGGTGGTGGGAGCGCGGCTGCTGGGGCTCGCGGGCGCGCACCTCTGCGGCGTGCACAGCGAGCGCACCCTGGAGGAGGTGTTGGATGCGGTGCGGCGCTTCACCGAGTCCTGCACCGACCTGAGCGGATGGGAGGCGGCCTGGGCGGACGTGGTGCGGCACCCCGACGGCCGCGCGATGGCACTCGCGCCCGCGGACGGGTACTACCTGGGTGCCGAGATGCTCTCGGTCTCCGCGTCACCCGGCGAGATCCGTCAGTTCCAACTGCTGCGGACCGTGGACCACTGGGGCTTCGATCACGGCTCCCCGGTCTCCCGGCTCGCGGGAGCGGCCCTGGGCTCCGTGAACCCTTACGGCCCGGTCGGCAGACTCCTTGCGCGCGTGGAAGGCGCCGTCAAAGGACCCTGGCTCGGGTGCCAGCTGTGCGGCAACTGCCGGCTGCCCCACACCCTCTTCGTGTGCCCCGAGACATGCCCGAAGGGTCTGGCCAACGGCCCGTGCGGCGGTACCGACGGCAATACCTGCGAGTTCGGAGACCGGGAATGCATCCATGCTCGCATCTACCGCCTCGCGAAGCACACCGGGCAACTGGACGCCTGGGAGGCCACGTGGGTGGCGCCGGTGCCTGAGTCCGTCCGGGGCACCTGTTCATGGATCCATCACTACCAAGGGGAGGGTTCGCGCGCGGAGGTGTTGCCACAACCCCACGCCGCATCCGGACAGCCCTCCGAAGGGCGGACGCTGTCGGACGTGGCTGGGCAAGCCTACAGCCGTCAGTGATTCTTCAGAGGGGGTGGTGGGTGTGCAGAATTGCGCGGTCGCCCTAGCGGCCGCTGTACTCGCGCTGGTCGTACTGCTGGTGGCTCCTGCGGGAGGCCAGGTCAGGCCCCTTCGGATCGCTATGGTGGCTTCCCTGAGCGGCCCCTTCACGTTCTGGGGTGTCAATGTGCGGGACGGGATGAAGATGGCCACCGAGGAACTAAACGCTGCCGGGGGCGTATTGGGGAGACCGGCGGAGTTCGTCGAGCGGGACGACCGCAACAACCCGGCGGAGGCGATCAGCGCGTTCCGGGCTCTGGTGGAACGCGAAGGGGTGGCGGCCGTCGGGGGGATCCTCAGCAGCGATGTGGGGCTGGCCCTCTCCCGGGAAGCGGAACAACTGCGGGTACCCGTCTTCCTCAACCGGGCGGGGGCCCATACGATCCTCCAGCGGAGCACCCGGTATACCTTCCGCACCTGCCTCGTCTCTTCTCCGATGTACGTGCAGTCGTCTGCGGCGCTCGTCCGGTACGCCAAGTACAGCCGGATCGGCGCCGTCATCGCCGACTACGGATGGGGACATTCCTACAGGGAATGGCTCGGGCGCTTCACGGCCACCATCCCCGGCATGCAACTGCAGTTGGAGGTGGCACCCGTAGCAACGTCGGACTTTACCCCGTACCTGCGACGCATCCAGGGGATCAATCCGCAGTTCCTCGACATTGGGGGGCATCCGCCGGGAAATCCCGTCTTGGTGCGCCAGGCCGCGGAGCTCGGGATGACGCAGCAGATGTTCGGCGCGGCCAACCCACCCGAGCTGGTCATGCAGCGAGCGGGGGAAGCGGCCCTCGGCCGGTACGTTGACTACACGTGTGCCGATTTCACGCACCCGACCTTCCGGCGCCTGGCGGCGCAATTCTACGGTACCTACAAGCGCTACTTCGACGACAACGCGTTCTCCGGATACGTCACGGTGAAAATGATGGCGGATGCCGCCAAGAAGGCGAACACGGTGGATCCCCGGAAGATCGCCGATGTGATCCGTGGCGGTCGATTCGCGCAGCCCGGGTACGGCTGGCCCCTCTCCTACACCGAGTGGGGCGAGATGAAGGAGGCGCGGCCGTTCCTCTTCAGCCTCCAGCGCGGCGAGGCGCCCGGCGGGATCTGCCCGGGGTGCGGCTGGGTGCAGAGGCTCGAACTGCGGACCCCTCGCCTGGAGCCCTATGTCCCGGAGCAGTGAGCGGCCTCTCCTCCGATGCCGGCGGATCACGAAGCGGTTCGGAGGGATGGTGGCCCTGGGTGATGTGAGCATTGAGATCGGGTCGGCGGAGCTGGTGGGGTTAATCGGCCCTAACGGGGCAGGGAAGACTACGCTGCTGAACGTAATCAACGGGCTGCTGCATCCCGACCGGGGCGTCGTCGAACTGGATCAGCGCCGTATTTCAGGCATCGCACCGCATGCCGTCGCGCGGCAAGGGGTGGGGCGCGTTCTGCAGATCCCCCGGCTCTTCCCCACCCTCACCATAGAGGAGAACGTGCTGACGGGAGCGCTCTTTGGCCGCGATGGACAGGTGACGCTGAGTGAGGCACAGGAGAGCTCGGCGGATTCCCTGGCGCGAGTCGGACTGGAGGAGATGCAGCACGAACGGGTCGGCCGGTTGAACACCCAGGAGCGGCGGCTGGTGGATCTGGCACGGGCCCTGGCGGCGCGGCCCCGCCTGCTGCTCGTAGACGAACTCATGAGCGGGCTCAACCCCGTCGAGATCGAGCGCTGCACATCCCTGTTGCGCCGCATCCGGGCGGAGCTGGGCGTGGCGATCCTGTGGGTGGAGCACGTGATGGAGGCGGTCTTGGGGACGGTGGACCGGGTCATCGTCCTGAACTACGGGGCAGTCATCGCCGATGGACCCCCGGGGGACGTGGCACAGGATCCGGCCGTCGTGGAGGCCTACCTGGGCGTACCCATCGAGCAGCTCGAGGGAGCCGTTGGCTAGACCATGCTGGAAGTTCAGGGCCTGTGGGCCGGGTACGACGACGTGGCGGTGGTGCGGGATGTGGATCTGGAGGTGCCCCCGAAGGGAGCCACCGCGGTGCTCGGCGCCAACGGCGCAGGCAAGACCACGCTGTTCCGAGCCATTGTCGGGCTGATCCGACCGCGTGGTGGATGCATGCGGTTTGATGGCGAGCCCCTGAGCGGCCGCGCCCCTCACGAGGTGGTGCGCCGGGGGATCGTGTACGTCCCCGCGGAGCGCGAACTCTTTCCGCAACTGACGGTCGAGCAACACCTGGAGCTGGGAGCCTACTGCGTCCCCGGGGCCTTCCGGTCGAGGCGTCAGCTCGCGTACGATCTCTTTCCGCGGCTGGCAGAACGGAAGAGGCAGCGGGCGGGAACGCTCAGCGGCGGCGAGCAGCAGATGTTGGCCATCGCCCGTGCCCTGATGGCGTCTCCCAGGCTGCTCCTGCTGGATGAACCCTCCACGGGACTGGCCCCTCGGTTGGTGGCGGAGCTCTACCGTCTGCTGGCAGCCCTGCTGCGGGAGGGTGTCACCATCCTGCTGGCGGAACAGCACGTGCAGGCGGCCCTCAAGTTCTGCCAGCGAGTCTACGTGCTGAAGGATGGACGCATCGCCTATGGTGGGCCCGCCGAGGCGTTGCGCGGGAATCCGGAACTCAGCCGAACCTATCTCGGTGAATCCCGAGGCTCGCCCGACCCCACCGTGGGACCTCCATGATCGGCATTGTGCTCGATGGTGTGGTCCAGGGTTTGCAGCTCGCCCTCCTCAGTGTCGGCATCGTATTCGTGTACGGCCTGGGCGGCGTGCTGAACCTGGCACACGGCCAGATGGCGGTGGCAGGCGGCCTTGCGGTGGCCATATTACTGCAGGCCCGCTGGACTCCGCTGCTGGCCTCCGCGGCGGGAGTGGTCGCCGCGGGATCCGTCGCCCTCCTGTTGGACCGCACCTTGCTGCGCCCGGCGTACACGCGGCGCGGGGAAGAGCGACTGCTCCTCGGCCTCATCCTGACCCTGGGTGTCTCCTTCGCGCTCGATGGAGTGTATGCCCTGTGGGCGCCGAACATCGCGTTGACGCTGCGGATGCCCACCTTATCGATAGAGGTCCTGGGGGTCCGCGTCCGTACCGCGAGTCTCGCCGTCGGCGCGCTGTCGCTCGTCACGTTCGTGGTCCTGCTGGCATTCCTGAAGGGAACACGCGTCGGCCAGGCGATCCGGTGCGTCATCCAGAACGAGGTGGGCGCCGTACTGTGTGGAGTGGATGTGGAGCGGGTGCGGACGTTGACCGTGTTCCTGAGCGGCCTGTTGGCCGGCATGGCCGCCCTAGCCCAGGGCTACTTCTCCTTCCTCGGGCCTGAGATGGGCTCCGAGTTCACCATCCTGGCCGTTATCGTGGCGGTCGTCGGTGGCGTCAGGAGCCTCACGGGGACCTTCCTGGCAAGCCTTCTGCTGGGCCTGGTCAACGCGGGGCTGAGCTACGCGGTCGGGACGTACCTGACGTGGATCGCACTCCTGGCCGTGGCCGTGCTCACCCTCCTCGTACGGCCTGAGGGACTCCTCGCGTACTGGCCGTGAACGGGCGTTCCCGCCTCCGCTCCGTGGCCCCGGTGCTGACCACCGCTCTCCTGCTGGCGGCGGTCCCGGCCATCCTGGGCGGAAGTTCCTACGGGCTTCGCATCGCCAGCCTCACGGTGATCGTTGCCACCTATGCGATCGCCTTCAATCTTCTGTTCGGACACACCCGCCAGCTCTTCCTCTGCGTCGGAGCCCTCGCGGGGCTGGGGGCCTACGCATTCGTCCTCCTGAGCCGCGTCGGGGGGCTGGTGCCGGTCCTGGCCCTCCTGATCGTGGCAGGGGGGGGCGCCATCTTCGGCGCGTTCTTGAGCTATGTGAGCATCCGGCGGGGGTTCGGTGTGCTGTTCGTTGGGGTGGTGACCCTGGCGGTCTCCCTCATGTTCCACAATTTGGTGTTGGGCCTCCGGCAATACACCAACGGCGAGACGGGCCTGGTGACCCGGGGCATCGGGTTTGGTCTCGGCGAGCACCCGAAGGAAGCGTACTTCGTGCTGGTCGGCGTCCTGGTGATGGCTCTGGCAGGGTACCAAGCCCTCCTGCGCTCCCGACACGGGCTCGCGTTCCAAGCCCTTGGCGACGACGAGATCAGCGCGGAGTTGTCCGGCATCGATGTCACGAAGTACAAAGTGGGCACCGCCGCCATGGCATCCGGCTTGATCGGCCTCATCGGAGCCCTCTACGCCGAGGTGAATGGGTTCATCAGTCCTTCGGTGTTCGTCCTGGGACATGTGGACATCCCCGTGTTCGTCGCCCTCTTGCTGGGTGGGATGCGGACGCTCCTCGGTCCGGTCGTCGGCGCCGTGCTGCTCAGCGCCGTGGACGAAGTGGTCCGGCCGTTTGGACAGCTCACCGTGCTCACCTATGGCACGCTGATGGTGGCCCTCTTCCTGCTGTTCCGGGAGGGGGTCGTTCCAGCGGCTCAGCGGGTCCTGGTCCGGCTGGGCGCGTTGCGCCTTCGGGTCCCTCGACGTTCGTAAAATTGGAGGCCCGACGCACCGCAGGAGGGCTTGGCATGCGGGGACGTACGCAGCCTGAGTCTTGGCGACTCTCGGCTGGTGGGCCCTGAGGGACTCGAACCCCCGACGCGCGGGTTAAAAGCCCGCCGCTCTGCCTGCTGAGCTAAGGGCCCGTGATGCGAAAGCTGGAATTCAGGCCCCAGTATAGCACGAGGTCGTCCCACTCAGCCTTGAAAGAGAGCCGGAACTCGGTCTGAACCGAGTTCCGGCAATCCTCTCCCGAACTGCTGATGGCTGATGTACGCGCGGCGTGTCCGCTTAGCCGCGAAGAACGATCGTCAGGTTTCCCGTGTCAAAGATGATCAAGAAGCTGTCCAGGTCGCGCTCGATGACACGATACCTGCGGTGCGGCAGTAGTACGACATCGTCGTAGTAAACCGGATGCAACACGATGAACCAGCCGAGGTAGAATACCACGATATCTCGCGGGATCACAATGAAGTACCCAGGCCGATGGCCGTAGAACGGAGGGGGCCTGTGTCCCGGGAAACGATCGCGCCACTGCCAGTCGGAGCGGTCGCGCCAGCGCCCGTCAGGGCGATCACGCCAGCGCCCGTCGAAGCCGCCGCGGAACTCGTCGCGGCGATCCGGGATAAAGTCGCGTCTTGCGCCACCCATGGAGCGGCCGCGTCCGTCCTCGGAGAACGCACCGCGCCTGTGCTCGATCTGCCCGCGTCTGTGCTCAATGCGGTCCCGTCTCTCGTGCCTGCGTTTGCCGTCTTTCGCCCACGCCGGCGCCGCCGAACCGAGCACTGAAGCCAGCAGCACCATCACGGCAAAGACAACCGTCAGTCGACGCATAGCGAGCCCTCCCCGCGAATACTGGTCTTCGGACGCGTCCGGCCGCGTGGTCCTTCCTTGGTTCTACGTACCACCCTGTCTCGCAGTTCCCGGTGGCGAGCCCGGCGCCGGTCGCCACCAGGTCAGGATCTCACGGACGATGACGACGGCAGGAACGGCGAAGAACATCCCCAGCAGTCCAAAGAGTTGCCCCAAGGCCAACAGGGAAACGATGATCGCGAGCGGGTGGGTGTGCGTCATCCGCCCGAGCACGAGCGGCACCAAGATGTTAGAGAGCAGCT
>Ga0247727_10012539_pt1 | contig 14525 bp, 14 predicted proteins | sample WisWelCaveWW1625_FD_202498 | JGI IMG/M metagenome (GOLD analysis project Ga0247727, IMG submission 202498) | Biofilm microbial communities from Wishing Well Cave, Virginia, United States - WW16-25 | ecosystem: Environmental > Aquatic > Deep subsurface > Groundwater > Cave microbial mat | place... | reverse complement strand
CGAGGCATTCGGGCAACAGCGTGGACTGCGTGCGATCCGCCCCCGCAACAAAGCGCTTCATCGATTCCCCCGCCGAATCATCAGGAGAATCATAGCAAGCACGACGTTTTCACACAGCCAGGGTCATGTACGGTGGTCAGGTGCCACCTTGCCTTTGCTCCTCGGTCTGTCGGCTTCACCCCCTGGAACCGGATGATATGCGGCTTGGAGGTCTGCGCCGTCAGGCAGAGGAGGCCCCTGGCGCTCAAGTGCTACGTCAACCCCGGCCCGGCACATCCCGCCGCGGCCAGCCGCGGCCGTTGTCGGCGTAGTCGAGCACGATGCCGGCGGCGGCCTCGCTGGGGCTGGAGCCTGCCACCTGCAAAGCGGCGGGAATCTTCGCCAGGGCCGCCAGCTGCCTGGCGCGCTGGGGGCTGTCCTCGAGCAGGGGTGCCAGGGCATCGGCGAGCTTCGACGGCGTGCAGTCCTCCTGAAGGAACTCGGGGAATGCCTTCTCGCCCAAAACCAGGTTGGGGAGCACGACCGAGGGTGCCTTGATCAGGCGCAGCACGATCGGGGCCGTCAGCCGACCCACCTTGTAGGCCACCACCGTCGGCGTGCCGGCCAGCGCCAATTCCAGCGTGACGGTTCCCGATGCTGCCAGCGCCGCCTTGGCGAGCTTGAAGGCGCGGAACTTGTCCGCTTCGCCCTCGACGAGACGCGGCTGCAGCGGCCAACCCGGCAGGTGCCGCTCGACGATCGCGCGCACCGACGGCACGACCGGAATGACGACCTCGAATTGGTGGCCGCCGCGCAGCAGCCGGGTCAATGCCTGGCCGAACGGGCGCATCAGCCGCGACACCTCGGAGGTGCGGCTGCCAGGCAGCACGACCAGCAGCTGCCTGTCCGGCGCGAGACGCGACGCGAGCGGCGCGGTGTCGAGCGCGGCAATCCACGGGTGGCGTTCGATCAACGGATGGCCGACGAAGCTGCACGCCGGTCCGCCCAGACGATCGTGAACGTCGGGCTCGAACGGCCAAAGCGCCAGCACGTGGTCGACATAGTCGCGCATCTTGCGCGCGCGCCCCGGCCGCCAGGCCCACACGCTGGGAGAGACGTAGTCGATGATCGGGATGTACGGCCGCCCCCGGCGGATGCGCCGCGCAATCGGGTGGGTGAACTCCGGGCTGTCGATGATGACGATCGCGCTCGGCTCCGCGGCGATGGCGGCGCCGACCGTGCCCGAGATGCGCCTCAGAATGAGCGGCAGGCGCGCCATGATCGCCCCCGGCCCCATCACCGCCACGTCCTCGAGCGGAAACTGCGACACGAGTCCTTGCGCCGCCATGGCCCGGCCGCCTACGCCGAGGTAGCGAATACGGCCGCGGCGGCGCTCGTTGAGGGCCTCCATCAGCTTGCCCCCGAGCGCATCGCCTGAGTGCTCGCCGGCCACCATGAACAGGCGCAGGTCGTGGCCGTGGGCGGAAACCGTTCTCTCGCGCACGGCGGGAGACGTTCCGCGTGCTGCTGGGCCACCGGACTCTGGGAGGTCAGTCATGGCCGCTCTCCACAGGCCGCCAGAAAAAGGCCGTGACGGTCGGCAAGGCGCGCCGCATCGTCGAAAGCGGCCAGCGCCGCGGGCGGCCCCGTGACGGCCACCCCCGCGAGACCTTGTGCCGCCGCCTGGCCGAACAACTGCTCGATGGCGGGCAGGTCCCCGTCCGGCATGCCAACGCGGCTCACCAGCACGCCGAGGCGGCGCTTCGCTCCCACGCCCCATTGCCTGAGCGCAGACGTGCGCTCGAGCATGGCCGCGGCAGTTTCGCCGGCAGCAATAGCCAGTATGTAGGCGCGCGCCACGACCACGGCGTGGCCCGTATTGAATGCCGAGAGGCGCTCGATCGCGGCAAGGCCCTTCTCGATGTCGGCCTTGTCGCGCTGGCTTGGACGCAGGCGCCCGATGACGCGCGCGGAACTCCCCGCAACCGCAACGCGCCCGGCCGGCGTGGCAGCGGCCTTCGGCAAGGCCTCGATGGCAATTCCGCAGGCGTCAGCCGCATGCACGGCTTCGCCCCGGTCGAGCAACAATACGGCGCCGGCTTCGACGGCCATGCCAGCGAGGCCGGCCTCGGCCGCAAGCTCGACCGTGCGCGGGCCGATGGCCGGCATATCCACCCGCAGCTCCTGCCCGGGCTTGGGGCCCTTGGCCAGCACGCCGCTGCGCTGGCCCTCCTGGCGTCCGCCGCTGCGGATGCCGGCGACGCGCGCCAGCATGGCGTCGGTGCCCTCCGCGCCTTCGATTGCGAGCACCCTGCCATCGGCAACCGCAACCGCCTGGCCGGCGTCGAGCGGACCGAGCGCCGCTCTTACCGCAAAGCCCAACGCGGCGTCCGCATGGCTCTGCCGGCCGAGGGCCACGGCGCCGAGCCGGCCGCCAGCCGCCAGCAGGTCGGGCGCCACCTGGTGCGCCCCATGCACGGTAAAGCCCTTGGCCTCGAAGAACCGCACCACGCGCGATAGGACCGAGTCATCGCCGCCCGCAAGCATGCGCAAAATCTGCGGCAGGCTCAGGAAGAAGCCGGTATCGGGACGCACCTTCCACAGGTCGGGCCGGCGCACGCCGCCGGCGATCACCAGTGCGTCGCCGCCCTCGCTGCGCAAGGTCGCCACCAAACGTCCGATCTCGCCCCAGTTGACCCAGGTATGCGGAAAGAACGTGATGCCTGGATCAGCCTCGCCCTCAATGCCGACGATATGCACGCGGCCGCCGTGCTGAAGCACGCTCTCGGCGATCATTAGCGGCAGCCGCCCCCCTCCCGCAAGAATGCCGAGCCTTTCGGTCGGCCGCCACGACGCGCCGGAGAGCGAGCGCTGCTCCAGGTTTGCGGGCGCCGTCCGGCTCATACCTCGGCGTGGGGCATGCACAGCCCGCGCTTGCCGCGCTCACGGATGAATGCGACGATTTCCCTGACGATGGGATGGTCCTTGAATTCCTTCTCGACGTCCTCCATGCGCTCCACCAGCGTGCCTTCGTCGGCGAACAGCAGCCGGTAGGCGCGGCGCAGCGTGTGAATGTCGTCGCGCGAGAAGCCGCGCCGCTGCAGGCCGACGATGTTGAGCCCGGAAAGGTGGGCCCGGTTGCCGAGCGCCATGCCGTAGGGAATGAGGTCGTTCTCCAGCCCCGACATGCCGCCGAGGTAGGAGTGCGCACCGACCCGGGTGAACTGGATGACGGCGGCCCCGCCGCCGATGCCGGCGAAATCGCCCACCGTCAGGTGTCCGGCCAGCATGACGTTGTTGGAGAGGATGACGTTGCTGCCGATGCGGCAGTCGTGGCCGACGTGGGAATTGGCCAGAAACGTGCACCGATCCCCGATGATGGTCTCCATGCCTCCACCTTCCGTGCCGGGATTCATGGTGACGCCTTCGCGAATCATGCAGTCGTTGCCGATCGTCAGGGTGGAGGGTTCTCCCTTGTACTTGAGGTCCTGGGGCTGATGGCCGATGGACGCGAAGGGGAAGATGCGAGTACGCGCGCCGATGGTTGTCCGCCCGGTCACGACCACGTGGCTCAGCAGCTCCACCCCGTCGCCCAGCGTGACGCCGCCCGTGACCTGGCAGAACGGCCCGATGCGCACGCCGTCGGCGATCTGTGCGCCGTCCGCCACGAGGGCCGTCGGGTGAATCTCAGGCTTTGGCATCGTCCTGATCCAGGATCATGGCGCTGATCTCCGCCTCGGCCACCACCTGCCCGTTCACCTTCGCTTCGCCGTAGAAGCGCCATGCACGTCCCCGGCTGCGAATCTTCTTCACGTGGTAGTGCAACTGATCTCCCGGCAGCACGGGGCGGCGGAACTTGGCGCGATCGATGCCCATGAAGTAGACGAGCTGCGGCTTGTAGGTAGCTCCCAGATGATGCACGCAGAGCGCGCCGGCGGTCTGTGCCAGCCCCTCGACGATCAGCACCCCCGGCATCACCGGAAAGCCCGGAAAATGCCCCTGAAAGAACGGCTCGTTGTAGGTGACGCTCTTGATGCCGACGGCGCTCTCGCCGCCGTCCATGTCGATGATACGGTCGACCATCAGGAAGGGATAGCGGTGCGGCAGAAGTTCGAGCACCCGCCGTATGTCCGCCGTCGCGAGGTTTTTGCCCGGCCCGGGTTGATGCATCAAGTCGAGCGCTCCCAGCTCCTGCTCTGACAACTCCCACCGTCTCTAAAGCAAATTCCGCCAGATTTGAAGCGGCAGCGCGCTCCAAGCCAGCCGGAAGGGCACTTCGAGGGTCTAACCGCAGGCGGAGATGATCTATGGGCCGTCGGTCAGCACAGCTTTGCCCGCGACCCAGGCTTGGTGAACCTCGATATCCCCTGGATCGAACGCAACCAGGTCGGCCCGATAGCCGGGGGCAACCCGGCCGAGCGTTTCCCCGAGCCCGAGGAAGGCGGCGGGCTCCGCCGAGGCGAAGCGCAAGGCCTGCGTCAGCGGCACGCCGAGCAGCTCGACGCAGTTGCGCACGGCGTCGGCCATACCGAGCGCGGCGCCGGCGAGCGTGCCGTCCGCCGTCGCGCACCGTCCATTGTTAACCCTGATCTCCCGGCCGTTGAGCAAAAAGCTCGGTCTTTGTCCGCCGACCGGCGGCATTGCGTCGGTGACGAGCATGGGACGCGCGGCGCCCCGCAGCGCCAGTCGAAGCATGGCCGGGGCGACGTGATGGCGATCGACGATCATGCCGAACCAGGCGCCGGAGGCTTCCAGAGCCGCGGCAACGGGTCCCGGCTCGCGGCTGTCGAGCGGCCGCATGGCGTTGAACAGATGCGTGAAGCCGGTGAGACCCTCCGCCAGCGCCGCTCTTGTCTGCGCATAGGTCGCCGTCGAATGCCCAAGCGCCACCCGGACGCCGGCATCGACGAGTTGCGCTATGAAGCCGGCGGGCACCCGCTCGGGCGCCAGCGTTACCAGCACGCCCGCTGCCCGCCGAGCGGTCAGCATCTCCGCGTCGCGCTGGTCCGGGACGCGGAACATGGCGCGGTCGTGCACGCCCGGCTTGTCCGGGGAGAGAAATGGCCCCTCGAGGTGAATCCCGACAACGCTGGGATTTGCAACGGCCGCCTGATGCACCGCCTCCAGCGCGGCGCGCATCTTGGCGGGTGAATCGCTGATCAGGGTTGGCAGCAGCGCTGTTGTCCCGAAGCGCCGATGGGCGGCAGCGATCTGTGCAATCCCGGCAGGCGTCGGCTCGTCGTTGAAGAGCACGTCGCCGCCGCCGTTGACCTGGCTGTCGATGAACCCGGGAGCGAGCCACGCCCCGTCCGGCAAGTCGCAAACCGGCATGGTGGCGGGAAGCTCGCGCCTGGGCACGATGCCCACGATGCGGGTGCCTTCGATGACCACCCCGCAGCCGTGGTGCAGCACGGAACCGTCGAAGACGGTGCCCGCCGCCACCGCGTGCCGGTCGAATTCCTTCATCTGGTGCGCGTGACTTTCTGCAGGTGCCGCGGCCGGTCGACGTCGGCGCCGAGGCGCTCGGCCAGCGGGATGAGCATGGCATAGAAACTCTGGATCAGGCAGACGGCGTCGGCCTCGGGGTGGTCGGGAGCGAGGACGGGCAGCCGCCCGCTGCCGGGCTCGCCGGGCTCCGTTGTGAAGAGAGCGGTTCCTTTCTGACTAAGGTCGGCCGCCAGCTGCTGCATCCCGTGCGCCGCCTGATCCGTCGGCATGAACATCAGAATGGGATAGCGGGACGAGACCAGGGCAACCGGTCCGTGCAGGAACTCCGCCCCGCTGAAAGCCTCGGCGTGCAGGTTGCACGTCTCCTTGAGCTTGAGCGACGCCTCGCGTGCGATGGCGAGCGTCGGCCCGCGGCCGATGGTCACCAGGCTGATGGTGCCGATCAGTGCGCTCACCACCTCGCTCCAATCGACAGCCGCTGCATCAGCCAGCCGGCCGGGTAGCCGCTCGATCGCTTCGGCAAGCTGGCTGTCGTCAGTCCACGATGCGACAAGCCGCAGCAGCACGGAGAGCGTCGCGACGAACGTCTTGCTCGCGGCCACGCTGAGCTCGGGCCCGGCGCCCATCGGCAACACGATATCGCTCGCCTTTGCCAGCGGGCTGTCGGTGGCATTGACGATCGACGCAGTGAGTGCGCCAGCCGAGCGGGCGGCCGATGCCATCTCGACCAGATCGTCGCTCCTGCCCGACTGCGAGACGGCGAGAAAAAGCTGGTCTCTGAGGTGCAGGCGCCGGCCGTAAACGCTGGCGATGTTGGGCGCGGCCTCGGCGACGGGAATGCCGAGATAGCGCTCGATCAGATGCTTGGCGTAGGTCGCCGCGTGCGCGGAGGTGCCCCGCGCACAGGTGACGACAACCTGCGGCGGCCGGCGTTCGAGGCGCGCCACAAGCTCCGCCATGGGTCGTGCCAGGCCCCGCGCTTGTCTCCTGACGGCTTCCGGAGCCTCCGCGATCTCGTGCGCCATCCGCGCTTCGATGTCGTTCACCCGCCACTCCGATTGTCATACCGGCCGCGCACGTCGGTGCGCGAGCCGGCACCCATGACACCAGCTGCCGCCCGAGCCAACTGCAGGGCACCTTCCAGGGCATCGCCTGCCGGCGCAACCAGCCGCACCGTCGTCTCGCGGCTGAGCCATGGCTCGATGCTCTTGGCGAGGCCGCCGGCGAGAACGAGCCTGCGTGCGCCGTGCGCGGCGAGGCCCGCGGCGAGGGCATCGACATGGCTCGCGGCCAGCCGCATCAGCTCGCATCCCGCCGCATCGCCGCGTGACGCGTGCTCGACCACGAGTGGCGCCAGCGTTGCAAAGTCGCGCGGCCTCGCCGAACCCATCCAGCGCACGATGGCGTGCGGGTCCGATCCGAATTCCTGGGACATATTGCGCAGCAGGGTCGTCCAGGCAGTGCGTCCGTCGTGCGCCCACAATGTCCGGCGAACGACCTCGCAACCGAGCCAGGCACCGCTGCCTTCGTCCGACGCAGGAAATCCCCAGCCGCCGACACGGCAGTTCCGCCCCGCGAGGACCGCCCATCCAATACTGCCGGTGCCCACGATGATGACGCCGCCGTCCTGGCCGCGATGTGCGCCGACGCACGCGGCGTGCGCATCTGTCGCGATCAGCATCCGCCGGAAGCGATGGCCGCTGTAAGCCTGGGCTGCAGCGGCGTTCGCCGGCTCGCTGGCCCCCGCCAGCGCCAGGCAGGCGATGATGGGGTCGTCGAATGACAAGCCGGCCTGCGCCAGGCACTGGCCGGCCGCGTCGAGCACGGCCCGGAAGCTTTCGTCCAGTCCCAGGCGAATGTTCGCCGGCCCGGCCACGCCCTCGCCGAGAACGGTGCCGGCAGCATCGGTGAGGCGGGCGCGGCACCGCGTGCCGCCGCCATCAACCCCAAGAAAAAGTAACCTTTCGTCCACCTACAAGCCTCGGCCCTTACGCCTATCTATGAATTGGCACGCCAAGATCCAGATGGACGCGACTCATGGTTAAGCCTGCCGATACCGAACGCTTGTGCCCGCGATACTCCGGTATCGACGTCTGGGAGCCGCGGGACGCCTTGGACGCGATGATCGAGGCGCAGTTCGCCGCAGTTGCCGCAGTGCGCGCCGCGCGTGGCGCAATCGAGGCGGCGGCGCAAGCGATGGAAACTCGGCTGCGCGACCGCGGACGTTTGATTTACGCTGGTGCCGGAACCTCCGGGCGCCTGGCGGTTCAGGATGGTGCCGAGCTGATGCCGACGTTCAGCTGGCCACCGGAGCGGCTGCTGCTGCTGATTGCCGGCGGCCGCGAGGCCTTGATCCGAGCCGTGGAGGGTGCCGAGGACGAGGCAGCGAAGGCTACAGAGCTTGTAGGTCTCCATGGCGTCGCCGAAAGCGACGTGTTGATCGCCGTCGCCGCAAGCGGGACGACGCCGTTTACGGTGGCGTGCCTGCGCGAGGCGAAGCGGCTTGGCGCCCTGACCATCGGTATCGCCAACAATCCTGGCACACCTCTTCTCGATGAGGCCGAGCATCCGATCCTTCTCGACACCGGGCCCGAGCCGATTGCCGGGTCCACGCGCATGAACGCGGGCACGGCGCAGCGGATCACGCTCAATCTCCTGTCCTCAGTGCTGATGATCCGGCTCGGCCGCGTCTACAAGGGCCTGATGGTCGACGTGCAAGCCTCCAATGCCAAGCTCGCGCTGCGGCGTGAGACCATTGTGCGCAATCTGACCGGCAGGAGCAGAGAGGACGTGCGCGACGCACTTTGCAGGGCGAACGGAAGCGTCAAGCTTGCCGTATTGCTGCTCGATGGATGCGACTTGGATCTGGCGCGGACGGCGCTGGATCGCGCGGGCGGCCAACTGAGAGCGGCAATCGATCTCCTCGCGCAAGAGCGGCCCCTTGCCCCCGGATTGTCCGCCGGGCGAGCGTCGATCCCAGGCAGCACCAGCGCTCGCAGAGAGTAGCCCCTGGCGCCTTCCCACGGTCGCCAAGTCGGAAACTGGAGATTGTCTGGCCGGCACGCCCAGGACATGGCGCCAAGGGCGACGGGTCTATCTGCTCCGTTGCTCTTCGGCCGTAATCTCGCCGCCCCGCTCGCCCGGCCCGATGACCTCCTCCCGCTCGGCGTCGGCTGCCGTCTCGACTCGTTGGGCCGGCGGCTCAGGCAGCATATCCTCCACGATCGGTTGCGGGCCCAAGCCTGGAGGCAGGGTCGTCTCGGCGGTCGGGAGCAGGGTACCCGCCTTCTCCAGCTTCTTGCGCTGCTCGTTCTTCTCGCGCTCCAGCCGAAGGGCCCCCTTCTTGACCTCGGCGTCGAGGTCGACCTGGGAGCACAGCCCGAGCGCAACGGGATCTTGCGGCGTGAGATTGTTCGAATTCCAGTGCGTCCGGTCGCGGATGGCGGCAATCGTCGGCTTGGTTGTGCCGACCAGGCGCATGACCTGACTATCCTTGAGCTCAGGATGGTTGCGAAGCAGCCACAGCACTGCGTTGGGTCGATCCTGCCTGCGTGAGACAGGCGTATAGCGGGGACCCGGCTTGGTTTTCACCTCCGGGATATCGACCTTGCTCTCGGCCAGCACCAGGCGGTGATCGGGGTCCTCTTCCGCCTTCTTGATCTCCTCGCGCGTGAGTTGTCCGCTGGAGATGGGATCCAGGCCCTTGATGCCGTGCGCCACGTCTCCGTCGGCTATGCCCTTCACTTCCAGCACATGCAGGCCGCAGAACTCGGCGATCTGTTCGAACGACAAGGATGTGTTCTCCACCAGCCAGACGGCGGTGGCCTTCGGCATCAGTGGCTTGTGACGGCTCATAGGAACCTTTCCGTGAGACCGGCATTGGGGCATTCACCAATGTAGGCCGACATGCAGAAGTGTGAGGGAACGGGCCGCTTATAGCCCAGGGCCCGATGGGCGCGCAACCTGTGTGCGGCGCCTAGAAAATGGGCAACCCCTTGGCGTGCTGCATTGCGATGCAAGCCAGGCGTGCGTTTTCGCGGCTCCCGCATTGCCACGGCTATGGCGGCGAAACCATAGACATTGCGGCAAATGGCGCCCTTACGGGTACGACCAAAGCGATCTTGTTGCGGCGCAAACTCTTAGCGACTATTTTTGCGGCGCGGTATGAACGCGTGATGGGCGACGAAGGGCAAGGGGCATGAACGTGGTACTTCGACAGGTCTACTATTTCGAGGACCTGGAACTGGGCATGGAGGCTAGTTTTGCCAAGACGGTGAGCGCGGCCGATATCCTCGCATTTGCCGAGGTCACTGGCGACAAGAACCCGGTTCACCTCGACCCCGACTTTGCAGCCAAGACGCCTTTCAAGCAGCCTATTGCGCACGGCATGCTGACCGCCAGCTATATCTCGGCCGTTTTCGGCTTGGAGCTGCCGGGGCCGGGCGCCATCTACGTGTCGCAGACGCTGAACTTTCGTGCACCCGTCATGATCGGCGACCGCGTGGTGGCCAAGGTGCGGGTCAGGGAACTCTACCCCGCCAAGCGCCGCGTTCGTTTCGAGTGCGTCTGCGCCGTCGATGGCAAGCCCGTGCTGGAAGGCGAGGCGGTGCTGATGGTGCAGGGTCGCCCCGCTGCGCAGTGACAGGACACACCGCGATACCGAGGCTTTGTCGTCTGCATTGTCCCGCCGTTTCCCTCAGCCTGGCTCACTGACCGCATGCACTCGCGGGACCCGGCGCCGGGCGGCCGAGACGCGGCACGCGCTTGCGCAGGAAGGCTACCGGCAGCAAGCAGTCGGGCCCAAAGGCTTTCACGCCGCGGGAGGCCTCCCGGTAACCGTATCGTTCGAAGAATGCGATCGCGTTGATGGTGGTGCTGGTCCCAAACTGGTCGAAGCCGGACCGGCTGGCGCGGGCCTCCACCTCGGCCAAGAGACGGCCGCCGATCCCCAACCGCGCGAACAGGGGGTGCACGAAGATGGAGGCGATGCGGGCAGTCTCGCCGTCGTCGCCATTGACATGCCAGGAGGCGGTTCCCACCAGCTGTCCGCTGACGAAGGCACCATGCACCTCCTCCGCGAGCAGGCAGTCGCTGTAGGCGGGTGAGCCGACGAAGGCGAGGAAAGCCGCGATCTCCGAGTGGCTCAGGGCATCGCCGGACTGGGAGCGCATCGACCGCGCATGCAGGTGTCGCACGTTCGAATGATCATCGAGCCCGAGCAGCCGGATGACAACGGTCTTCCAGGCAGTGCCGCCGGAAAGGGTCATGCGCGTCACTCGCCAGCGTGGCCCCGCCGGGGCCGCCACCGAGCCACCTAGTTCAAGCTACTTCTTGGCGCCGATGCGAACACCGGCGGCCGGCGCTGTCAAAGCCGGAACCTCGGCCTTCTTCTCCGGACCTGGGCTATGCTCCGCCTGCTTGCACGAGCAGCCGTGCACGAACTCCTTGCGATAGCGGAAAGCCGTCTTCAGGCCCATATATGGCTGCTGGGTGGTGGCCGACACCATCTGCTCTACGGCCCCACCGGGGTTCTGATGATAGTAGAGGTCGGCCGGCGCCGCGCACTGCGACTGGCACACCTGGGCATCGCGCTGGAAGTGATTGGGCAGCGTCGAGAAGCTGACCGGGAAGTAGTAGCCGTCGCACAGGCGCACGCACAGGGTGCGGTAGGTGGCGAAGGGCAGGTTGCCGAACTGGTTCGTGGGGCCCCGCGGACCCTCGGTCTCCTCCCCGCCGAACAGCAGGGCGAAAGGATTGCGCGACGCATCCCGCTTGCGCGCCTCCTGCACGTACTGCTGGCCGCAGCCGTTGCGCGCGAGCTCCCGAACGATATCGTCCTGGAGCGAGGTGCGTTCCCCCGTGCCCATGATCTGTTTGCGCTGGCGGTCGAGATCGGCCAGCCGCTGGCGCGAGCTCTCCACCTCCGTGTTGAGCTGAATGCAGCGCGAGTCGCGGCGCAAGGTCCTGGAGAACAGGAACTGCTCCCAGCAATCGGAGCGCTCGAGCCGAAGGCTGGCCGTGCGAGACGTGCGTTCCAGCTCCCGGATATCGGCCTCGATCTTGGGCAGCATCTCGCGCCCCTGACCGGTGCCCTGCATCTCGGTCACCAGCCGCTGCTCGAGCTGGAGGCAGATGTTGCTGGGGCCGCGCGGGCCGAACGGGGGCGGTTGCGACGCGGACGGAGGCAACTGCCCAGGCGGCGCGGGCTGTAGGGGCGGCAGCTGGCCCGGCGGCGTCCGCATGGGCTCGCGCGGGACCGGCGGGCCTGGCTCCTGCTTCCCCCAGGGCGGCCACCACTGCGCGGCGGCATCGACAGCCGTGGCCGCGATCCCCGCGGTAATGCAGAGGGCAGCCACGGCAAGCCGCCGGGTGCGCGATGGTGATCCCCCTGTCCCCATGCAGATTATTCCCAAGCTCGAAGAGCGGCCGACGATCGATTCCAACGGATTTTCCTTGCCAATTATGGGATTGTTGCGGCGGGGGGTCAACGTGAACCCGCTCCGTGCGGTGGGCCGCGCTTGACGAGGCTGGGGAAAGCTTCGATAAGGCGCCATGCTGGCCCAGTACAAGCGGACCGATAACGTCGATTGCGGCATTGTTGCATCGACCCCGGCTTGAAGCCGGGGCACAGGCTGGCGTGCGCGGCCGCTTCTTTGCCCTCCCGCGACAGAGAAACGCTCCCGCCAGCGGCAGGGGATCTCAGTGACGCTCACGCTCTACAACACGCTGACGCGCAGGAAAGAGCCGTTTCAGCCCATCGATCCCGGCAATGTCCGCATGTATGCGTGTGGACCGACCGTTTACGACTATGTGCACATCGGCAACGGGCGCATGGCCGTCGTGTTCGATGTGCTGTTTCGATCGCTGCGCCACGTCTATGGGGCCGACCACGTCACCTACGCGCGCAACATCACCGATGTCGACGACAAGATCAACGCGCGGGCGGCGGAGGCGGGCGTAGACATCCGCGAGCTGACGGAGCGGACGGCGCGGCGATATCAGGAGGACGTGGCGGCGCTCGGCTGCCTGCCGCCGACCGTGGAGCCGCGGGCGACCGAATACATCCGCCGCAGCGACAACCAGCTCGACATGGTGCGCCTGATCGAGACGCTGGTGCAGCGGGGGCACGCCTACGTCGCGCAAGACCATGTGCTGTTCGATGTCGCATCAATGCCGGACTACGGCCGGCTGTCCAACCGGTCGGTGGAGGAGATGGAGGCCGGCGCCCGAGTGGAGGTTGCGCCCTACAAGAAGGGCGACATGGACTTCGTGCTGTGGAAACCCTCGAAGCTGGGCGAGCCGTCATGGCCCTCCCCGGCGGGAATCGAGGCGCCGGGCCGGCCGGGCTGGCACATCGAGTGCTCGGCGATGGCGGGAGCGCTGCTTGGCGAGACGTTCGACATCCATGGCGGCGGCATCGATCTGGTGTTCCCGCACCATGAGAACGAGATCGCGCAGAGCCGCTGCGCGCACGGCACGCCGGTGATGGCCAACGTGTGGATGCACAACGGCTTCCTCACGGCGCCCGAGGGCGAGAAGATGAGCAAGTCGCTCGGCAACTTCACCACGATCCATGCCCTGAGGCAGGTGTGGCCCGGAGAAGCGCTGCGTCTTGCTCTGCTCTCCACCCAGTATCGCCAGCCGTTGCCCTGGACGGAGAAGGCGATTGCCGACGCGCGTCGCACGCTCGATCACTGGTACGAGCTGACCGCCGATGCGCCCGACAGCGCCCCGCTCTGCGCCGACGTCCTGGAGGCGCTCCAGGACGATCTCAACACCCCCCAGGCCATTGCCGCCCTGCACGTGCTGCGCTCGGAAGCGGCCAAGGGTGCCAAACCCGCAGCGGCATGCCTCAAGGCATCAGCCCGACTGATGGGGCTACTGCAGCTCGATGCAGGTGCTTGGAAAGCGTGGCGGCCAACCGCCCTCAAAGTCGACGAGCAGAAGGTGCAGGCCCTCATCGCCGCCCGCAACGCCGCCCGCAAGGCCAAGGATTTCAGGGAGGCCGACCGCATCCGCGACGAGCTTGCTGCGATGAGCATCCAGCTCAAGGACAGCAAGGACCCCAAGACCGGCGAAGTCGTGACTCGGTGGGAGGTGAAGCGATGACCTGTCATCCCGGAATTTCGCGGCAAGCGAAAAATCCGGGACCCAGGGACGGGGAGCGCGGGCGTGGAGTTTGCGGTCCTGGGTACCGGGTCTCGGGCTGACGCCCTCGCCCGGCATGACAGTGGTGCGTGCCGTGGTATCCCAGGCAACGCAGCACCGGAACCTGGGATCAGGGCGGCGAAGCGGTGTGCTAACAAGTCTGGGAACCAAACCGGAGAGTTGCTCCATGTCCAGCGTCGATCATACCAGCCTGAGCGTGTCCAACTTTGCCGCCGCCAAGGCGTTCTACAGCGCCGCCCTCGAGCCGCTCGGCATCACCGTGCTGATGGAGTTCTCGAAGGCCGTGACAGGCAGTGCCGACGTTGCGGGTCTCGGCAGCAACGGCAAGCCGTTCTTCTGGCTGGCGGATGCCGGCAAGACCACGCCGAAGGTGCACATCGCCTTCGCTGCCGGCAGTCGCACCGAGGTCGATGCCTTCTACCAGGCCGCGATCGCCGCCGGCGGCAAGGACAACGGCAAGCCCGGCATCCGCGCCCAGTATCACCCGGCCTACTACGGCGCCTTCGTTCTGGATGCCGACGGCCACAACGTCGAGGCGGTGTGCCACAAGCCGGAGTAGCGACGGGCGAGCGCGAGGCGCTCCCTTCTCCCTCGCGCTGGTAGTGTCTCAGTTTGAATTTCACCTCCGGCCCCGAACGGACCTTGAACACGAGGCGAGCGGGTGAGGTCCGATGGGGGAGGCCCGGGACTCCAATGATCGCAACCCCACGCCTGATCCTCCGCCCCTGGCGGAAAAGCGATCTTCCTCTGTTTGCCGAGCAAAATGCGGATCCGGTTGTTATGCGATTCTTGCCAGGTGTGCTCACTGCTGTCCCATGATTCGATAGGTCGCAAGGCTCGGCGTCGCGAACGATGGCAAGGGTGTTGTTGTGAGAAACGCCCGAAACATCGAAAGGACGCGAGCCTTGCGACACTTCGATACCGTATTT
>Ga0247727_10012538_pt1 | contig 14525 bp, 11 predicted proteins | sample WisWelCaveWW1625_FD_202498 | JGI IMG/M metagenome (GOLD analysis project Ga0247727, IMG submission 202498) | Biofilm microbial communities from Wishing Well Cave, Virginia, United States - WW16-25 | ecosystem: Environmental > Aquatic > Deep subsurface > Groundwater > Cave microbial mat | place... | reverse complement strand
ACTACGCCTGCCGCGCCCCGACGAGCGATCCCGAGGTGCTGGCCCGGAGCCTTGGGGGGTCGTAGTCTTGGCGCGGCGATTCAAGAACTCATCCTGGGTCCATCTGTCCGACGAGGACCTCTTGAGGACCCGGATCGCGGATCTGGGCGTCAGCATCTCGGGGAGCGAGGTCCAGCCGCGGGTCCGCCAGCTCTACCACGAGCTCGAAGAGAAGGGCTTGGGCTTCCGGCCGGTGTGCTACCTCTCCGACGAGTGGCTTTCTCCCGACGGCCAGGCGGCCATCGGGATCCCGTTCTTCCTCGCGCACCCGCGGCTCAAGTCCCTGGAGTTCCGCATGATGTTCGAGGTGGAAGGCGGAACGGCCAGCTCGTGCATGAGGCTCCTCCGCCACGAGGCGGGCCACGCGTTCGACCACGCCTATCGACTCCACCAGCGAGAAGACTGGCAGCGTGTCTTCGGTTCTCCGCGGCTCGCGTATCACCCCCACCTGTACACCGCCGATCCTCGAAGCACGGAGCACGTGAGGAACCTCCCCGACAACTACGCCCAGTCGCATCCCGCCGAGGATTTCGCCGAGACGTTCGCCGTGTGGCTCAATCCCTACTCGCAGTGGCGGACCCGCTACCGGGGATGGCCCGCCATGAGGAAGCTGCGGTACGTCGACCGCCTCATGCGCGAGGTGGCGGCGCGAGCGGTGCCGAGAAAAGAACCCCGGCTCGCGTTCGAGGCAAGGGCCACAAGGGCGCGGCTCAAGAGCTACTACGAGCGCAAGTTCCGCCTGTACCGCCTCGGCGACCTGTCCTCGGCCGCCCAGGATCTCAAGGGGATCTTCGCGGTCTCCCGGGCCGCGCGTCCCAAGGACCCCGCCTCGACCCTGATCCGCAGGAACAAGCGTCTCCTCGTCGAGGCCGTCTCCGCCTGGTCGGGCCAGAGGCCCGGAGAGGCGGCGCGCGTCGTGGCGCGCCTGGCGGATCTGTGCGACGAGCACCGGCTCGTCGTGCGCGAAGAAGCGCCCTCCGCGCTGATCCGGGTGTCGGCGTACGTGAGCACGCTGATCGTCAATCGGATGAGAACCCACCGCTACGAGACGAGGCGCGCGTGAAGAAAAAGCACCTCAAGGTTCTGGTGCTCTTCGAGGTGAACGAACCCCCCGCCGCCCTCGAGGAGTACGAGCGCCTCATGAAGGAGGAAGAGGACTGGTTCACCGAGGGCCACGTGGTCGCGACGCTTCGGGAGAACGGGCACAAGATCCACCTGGGACCGATCCACAAGCACCCGCGGGAGGTGATCGACCTCGTCGAGAGAATCGAGCCCGACCTGGTGTGGAATTTCGTGGAGTCGTTCCGCGGCCACCGCTACTTCGAGAGCAACATCGTGGGGATCCTGGAGCTTCTGGGAGTTCCGTACACCGGCTGCGGGCACCGCAGCCTCATGCTCTCCCAGGACAAGGCGCTCTCCAAGGAGATCCTGAAGCACCACAAGGTGCACGTCCCGCGTTTCGTGGTGTCGAGGCTCGGCCAGCCTCTGCGCCGGATCGCCTCCTCGCTCCTCCCGGTGCTCGTCAAGCCCCTCGCCGAGGAGGGCTCCGTGGGGATCAGCCGCGATTCCTTCGCCGAGACGGACGTGCAGGCGCTCAAGCGCGTGGAGTTCCTCCACGAGAGGTTCCAGCAGGACGTGATCGTGGAGCAGTACATCGAGGGACGCGAGATCTACGTGGGTGTCCTGGGAGACCATCGCCTCACCGTCCTCCCACCCCGGGAGCTCAAGTTCGCCAAGGTGCCCGACTCCGAGCCCAAGTACGCGAGCTTCAAGGCCAAGTGGGACGACGAGTACCGGCAGCGCTGGGGGATCTACAACACGTTCGCCGAGGACTTCTCGGAGCCGGTCTTGAAGGAGGTGTGCCGGGTCGCCAAGCGCTCCTTCCGGGTCCTGCAGATGCGCGCGTACGGACGCATCGACATCCGCCTGACGGCCGACGGCAAGGTCTTCGTGGTCGAGGCGAACCCGAACCCCCAGATCGCCATGTACGAGGACTTCGCAGAGGCGGCGCGAAAGGCGGGGATCTCCTACAACGACCTGATCGAGCAGATCACCCGCATGGGCTCGCGGGTGAAGGTGCCCTGATGGACTTCCTGGGTGGACATAGCGTCGGCGCCTTCTGGATTGGCTTCGGCGTCTTCGTGCTGGCGATGCTGGCTCTCGACCTGGGCGTGTTTCACCGCAAGTCGCACACCGTCGGCATGAAAGAGGCGCTGACGTGGAGCGGCGTGTGGGTTGCGCTGGCCTTGCTGTTCAACGCGGCCGTCTGGCACTGGCGCGGCCACGACAAAGGGCTGGAATTTCTCACCGGCTACCTGGTCGAACTGTCGTTGAGCGTGGACAACCTGTTCGTCTTCCTGCTCATCTTCGCCTACTTCAAAGTGCCGGTGCAGTATCAGCACAAGGTTCTGTTCTGGGGCATCCTCGGCGCGTTGCTCATGCGCGCGGTGTTCATCGCGGCGGGCGTTACACTGATGCAGAAGTTTCACTGGATAATCTATCTCTTCGGCGCGGTGCTGGTGGTGAGCGGCCTCAAGATGGCGTTCGAGAAGGACAAGGAAGTGCATCCGGAGAAGAATCCCGTCCTCAATCTTTTCCGCCGCTTCATGCCGGTGACGCCGGAGTATCACGGCGGCAACTTTTTCGTGAAGCGGGAGAAGTTGTGGCTGGCCACGCCGCTATTCATCGTGCTGCTGATGCTGGAGACGACCGACCTCGTGTTCGCCGTGGACTCCGTGCCCGCCGTGCTGGCCATCACCACCGATCCGTTCATCGTCTATACCTCGAACGTGTTTGCCATCCTCGGGTTGCGCTCGATGTTCTTCGCGCTAGCGGGCGTGATGACACTCTTCGCCTACCTCCACTACGGGCTGGCGGCGGTACTGGTGTTCGTCGGCGCGAAGATGCTGCTGGCCGGCTTCTACAAGATCCCGACGCTGGCCTCGCTGCTGGTCATCATCGGGCTGTTGGCCGTGTCGGTGGTGGCGTCGCTGCTGCACGCCTCGCGCCGGTCAAAAGAGACAAACGCTGCCTCTGCTGCCGCAGCCGATACTTCCCATGCAACGACTGATTGAGAGCGACGAAAGACGAGCGATCGGACAGGAGAGCCTCCGGGTAGCCCTTCAGACGGAGATGCGGGTCGGTCGAGGCTTCACAGAACGAACCAGGGAGTCGACGGCGTCGGCGTCGAAGAGCTCCGCGCGGTGCTCCTCGAGGAAGGCGAGCGCCTGCGGCGTCCCCAGAGGTGCGCAAGAGCGGCTCGCCGTCATCGCGTCGTACGCCTCCGCCACGGCGAGGATCCGCGCGCCCCGTGGAACGCTGTCGAACGGCTTGCCGAGGTAGCCGTGTCCGTCCGGGCGCTCGTGATGGTAGAGGATCACCCGCGCCGCCTCGTTCTCGAAGTCGAGCGCCTTGAGGAGCGTCGCCCCGCGCTCGGCGTGGGTGCGGACGAGCCGCATCTGGCTCTCGTCCAAAGGACCGCGATGTCGGAGAACCTCCATCGGGAGGGCGACCTTGCCGATGTCGTGAAGCATGGCGGCCCGCAGGAGGACCTCGACCTCGTCGTCCGGAAGGCCCAGACCGCCCGCGATCGTGCCGCACAGCGCGGTGACCCGTCCGGGGTGGCCGGGCTCGAAGGTGTCCCGGCGGTCGGCCCACTCCGCCACCCGCGCCGCCACGTCCAGGTACGGGGTCCTGGGCTTCGGAGCGCGGCGCGGCCTGCTCCCGAAAAGCGCCGCGACCTTCCGCCCGAACACGGGTCCCGGCGGGGAGGACGCGCGCCCGCGGTGCGCGATCTGGTGGACCTTCATCAGCGCGTCCACCCGGGCGAGCAGCTCCTCGACCATGAACGGGCTTGTGAGCCGATCCACGAGACGGTCCTCGAGAAGGACGTCCTCTAGAGGGTCCCCGTCGTGCTGGACGAAAAGGAGAGGAGCGGGGAATCCCCGGGCGGCCCGGTGCGGCGCGGAGAGAACCTCGGTGGGATCCTCAACCGCCGCCACGATCAGCTCGGGCCGGATCTCCTGCTCGGCCGCCGGCCACTGTTCCGAGGACCGGACCCAGGCGACCTCGTGACCGTCGCTCCGCAGCGGGGAGCGCAACCCACCCGCGCGCGCCCGGTTCTCCCCGACCAGTAGAATGGTCGCCATTCGGCCTCCGCACCGAATATAGGTCCCTCGAGGTTTCTGTCACGCGCGCGGGAGGGCCAGGTCCAGATACCGGAGGACCGCCTCCCCGGCCCAGTAGCGCGGCGTGCCCGTCTGCCAGTAGCCGATGTGGCCCCCGCGTGCCGGATGGACGAATCGCACGTGTCGAGACCGAAGCGGCCGGAAGCGCGCCAGGCTCTCCAGGGGCACGATCGGATCGTTCTCCGACGCGATCACGAGAGCGGGAACCCGAATGCGGGCGAGATGCGGCCCCGCGCTGGCGCCCACGTAGTACTCCTCCGCGGTCGCGTACCCGGCGTCCGGGGCCGTGTAGAGGGAATCGAGACGCCGTAGCGTGCGGACCGTCCGGATCCGGGGCAGAGGGCCCGCGAGGGGCCTCACGCTCCGGATCCTCTGGAGGATGCGGCAAAGCCTCCAGGTGAAGTACGCGTGGTAGGCGGAGTTTTCCCTCCGCTCGAGGCTGCGGCAGCACGCTTCGAGGTCGACGGGCGGGTTCACCGCGGCGACGGCGTCCGCTCCACACGCCGCGGCGGCCCTGCCGGCGTACCGCAGGACGAGGCTCCCGCCGAGCGAGAACCCCACGGCGGCGATCGGGCGAGAGAACCCGGCCGCCTCCAGGTCGAGGATCACGCGCCCCACGTCATCGCTCTGCCCCGCGTTGAACAGAGTCCGGGAGAGCGCCTCGGTACCCCCGCAGTTCCGGCAGTTCATGCGCGCCGCGATCCAGCCAAGGGACACCGCCATGGCCGCCGTGCGCCTCATGTAGCCCGACTCGGAGGAGCCGCCCATCCCATGAACCAGGAGGAGGGTTCCGCGGCACGGTCCCGCGGGCCAGGCGACGTGCACGCGCACCGCGGACCCCGTGTCGACCAGGACGATGCGGGTGATCTTGAGGGTTCCGGGAGAACGCGCCGGCCAGAATGCCGGCACGATCGTCTCGAGGTGCTTTCCGGGAAGCCACGCCGCGGGCGCGAATTCCGGCAGGAGGAGGCTTTCCCCCGGTTCGGACGACGTCACACCCTGCGCACCACCACCAGGGTCACGTCGTCCGCGGCAGGCGCTCCAGCGCCCCAATCGGCCACGGCGCGGTTGACCGTCTCGATGATGACCTCCGCCGGGTCGGTTCGGCAGTCCTTCAGGATCTCGGCGAGTCGGTCCTCGCCGAACTCCTCGTCCTGCGGATTGGTGGCCTCGGTCACGCCGTCGCTGTACAGGACCACCATGTCCCCCCTCCCCATCTCGCTGCGCAGCTCCTCGTAGCCGAGATCCGGCATGATCCCGAGGACGGTCCCCCCTCCCTTGAGCCGATCGACCCTCCCATCGGAGCGCACGAGAAAGGGGGGGTTGTGCCCCGCGTTGCAGTACGTCATCGCTCCGGTCTTGGAGTCGAGCACCGAGAAGAACAGGCTCACGAAGCGGTTGCTGGGGCAGTGGGAGGCGACGAACCGGTCCAGCCGCGACATGAGGTGCGCGAGGTCGTCCGGTTCCTCCGCGAGCATGTGAACGGTGGCGTGCAGGCTCGTCATGACCAGGGAGGCCGGAAGGCCTTTCCCGGACACGTCCCCGAGGACGATCCCGACACGCCCGTCGGGGTACCCGAAGAAGTCGTAGTAGTCTCCTCCTACGGTCCGGCAGGCGGCGTTGTGCCCCGCCAGATCCAGTCCCGGAATCGACGGAGCGCGCTCGGGGATGAACCCGCTCTGGATGATCGCCGCCTGCTCCAGGTCGCGACGGGACATCTTCTCTTTCTCCTCGACGGCCCGGAGTCGCTCCTGCTCGATGCGAATCGCGGCGACGTTGGCGAACACGGTCAGGAGGGTCAGGTCGTCCGGGGTGAACTCGCGGATGAAGAAGCGCGAGTCCAGGTAGATCATCCCGATCACCCGGTCCTTGGTCTGGAGCGGCACCGCCATCATCGTTCGCACCTGCTGCTCGCTGATGCTCTGACGCGCGTTCCAGTTCTCGTCGTGGAGCACGTCGTTGACCAAGAGGGAGGTCCCGGTCTGGAGCACGCGGTCCCGCACGGCGCTCGAGATCTTGAACCCGTCGCCGTGGACCGCCTGGGTGACGACCCGATCCCCCTCGAGCGTGGCCAGGAGCGCCCGCTCCGCGCCCACCGCCTCGATGGAGAGATCGAGGATCCTCTGGAACAGCTCGCTCAAGGGACGGTCGCCGCCGAGCTCCTCTCCGGCACGGAGCACCGCGAGAAACGCCGAATTCGCGAAGAGGCGTGCCGGAGGCGAGGGCACGGGGGCGGGCTCGACGCCCTTGGGCAGGGGCATCGTGCGGTCGCCGGAGAGCAGCCCCCGGAGATTCGTCATGATGGTGCCCTTGGGGATCTCGGCCTCGGCGGACTGATAGAAGTAGTCCTCCTCCGACGGACCCTTCTCGGACGGTTCGTAGATGAGAACGACCTGGCCCGCTTCGATCCGGCTCCCCGGCTTGAGCCGGCGGCGCCCGGAAACGCGCACGCCGTCGACGGCGGTTCCATTCTTCGAGCCCATGTCCTGGATCACCCAGTCGTCGCCCTCCCGCTCGAGGACGAAGTGGACGCGAGACAGGCTCGGGTCCTCGGGGAAGTTGATCTCGCTCGTCCGGGAGCGGCCCGCCGTCAGCCGATCGCCCTCGAGCCCGATGCTGCGGGTCGTCCCGTCCGGGAAACGGATGAGGATCTCTCTCGCCATCGCACCGCTTTGTACCCGCGATCGGAGCGACCCGGGTGCGGGTCTGGCCGCGCAGGCCCCGTTAGGATACCATCGCCCGCCCCTTGTTCGAGGGTGATCGCCCGAACAGGAAGGGGCCGTCTTCGACTCGTGAGCCTGTTTCGCGTCTCCCTCAAGATGACCACGCTTGTTCTGGTCACGGCGGCGAGTGCCTTCGTCGCCGCTGCCGCCCGTGCGATCTGCTTGGGTCGCCTCAGGCCGTCTGCCTGGGCGGGGAGCCGTACGTGTTCGGCCTGGTCGAAGATGGCGTGCAGGATCCTCGGCGTCCGTCGGAACGTGCGGGGCCGGCCGGAGGGAGCCTCGTTCCTCGTGGCGGCGAATCACCTCACCTACCTCGACATCTGGGTGCTGGGCTCGCTGTACCCCAGCGTGTTCGTGGCCAAGCGCGAGATTGCGCGATGGCCGGTCTTCGGGTGGGTGGCCCGAGCCGCCGGCACTCTGTTCGTCGACCGCGACGCGGCGCGGGACGTGGTGCGGGTCGGCAAGCTCATGGGCGATCGCCTGGCCGCCGGCGTCCCGCTCACCGTCTTCCCCGAAGGAGGAACCTCCCGAGGGGATCTCGTGCGGCCGTTTGTCTCCTCGATCCTCGAGCCCGCGGCCCGGATCGGCGCCCCTTGCTATTCCGCGAGTATCGGGTACGAGACACCGGGAGTGGTCGACCCTCCTTCGCGCACGATCTGCTGGTCGGGTGGAAGACCGCCTTTCCTCCGGCATCTGATCGGGGTGATGAAGCTCCGCCGGATCGAGGCGACGGTGATCTTCTCTGCCGTTCCCGTCCGATCTTCGGACCGGAAGGAGCTGGCCCGCCGGCTGTGGGAGGAGACGCAACGGACTTTTGTCCCGATCCGCCAGGGGCCTTTCCCCGCGCCGGGATGTGCACCGTAGCCTTCTTCGCGGAAGCCCCGGGAGGGTACCTGCTGGGGCACAACCGGGACGAGAGCCGTTCGCGGTCGCGCGGCCTTGCTCCGACCCGGCTGATCCGGGGCGATCGAGCGGTCCTTGCACCGCGGGACCCCGACGGCGGCGGCGCGTGGATCGGGGTGAATGACGCGGGGGTCACCCTGTGCTTGCTCAACGCGCCCGAGGCGGATCCGTCCAGGCTCCCACCGGATCCCGAGAGCCGGGGCGTGGTGCTGTGGGAGGCTCTGCACCTGGATTCGATCGAGGCGGCCGTCGATCACCTCGCGCGCGCACGCGCCGCGCTCGACGACGTCCGGGCGTTCCACCTCGCGGTCGCGGAGCCCCAAGCCTCCGGGCGGCTTCCGCGGGTCGGACGCTTTCGATGGGACGGCCTCCACGCCCAATGGGACCTCCACGAGGGCCCATCTCTGTTCGTCTCGTCCTCCCGGGATCAGGCGGACGCGGAGCGGGAACGAGGCGCCTGCTGGGCTCGCCTTCTCGGGGAGACAGGGCGCGCCGACCGGGACGCCCTGGCGCGCTGGCTCGCGAGCCATGAGCCGAAGCGCGGCCCTCTCTCGGTGTGCATGCACCGCCCCGAAGCCCATACGGTCAGCCGCACCCTGGTGCGGGTCTCGGGGACGATGGCGGAGATGGCGTACGTGGACGGCCCTCCGTGCGAAGGGGGCCGGGAAAACGTGCAACGCCTTCCTCTTCGGTTAGGATAGGCACTCCGCTCTCCCGGAGGGACCGCGTGGAACAACTTGGCCGTTTCTTGAGGTCGCTCCGCGGCTTCGACCGATCGTTCTGGTCGGCCAACGTGTCGGAGCTTTTCGAGAGGGTCGCCTTCTACGGGATGACGACGTTCCTCGTTCTGTACCTGAGCCAGTCGAAGGGATGGAGCGAAACGATGGCGGGGAGCGTCGGCGGCTATTTCGGCCTATTCACGTATGGCCTCGCTGCGCTCTCCGGCTTCCTCGCGGACATGCTCGGCTACCGGCGTGCGATGCTCCTGGCCTACACGCTCTTGGCCTCGGGCTACTTCCTGACGGGTCACGTCTCCGGCACGGCGCCGATTCTCGGAGCCCTGTTCCTGATCGCCTTCGGCGCGTCACTGATCAAGCCTTCGATCACCGGCACGGTTCAGAAGACCTGCTCGGAGGAGCAGCGCCCCCTGGGGTTCTCCATCTACTACACCCTGGTGAACATCGGGGGATTCCTGGGGCCGAACATCGCCGGGCAGATCCGTGACCGGGCGGGAGACACCGCCGCACTCACCGCCAGCGCGGTCTCGGCCGCGTTCGCGCTCCTGCTCGTCTTCCTCGCCTTCCGTGAGCCGGCAGCCCCCGCGGCAGGAGCCGAGCGCAAGAGCTTCGGGAGGTTCCTCCGCGACTTTGGCCGCGTGGTGAGCGACTTCCGTTTCGTCCTGCTGATCCTCCTGGTGGGTGGCTTCTGGAGCATGTTCTTCCAGTTCTACGTCGCCCTGCCGCTCTACGCCGCCAACGATCTCAAGATCTCGAGCGGGCGGCTTGGCTTCGTCGTGTCGCTGGACGCTGCCGCCATCGTGTGCCTCCAGGTGATCGTGGGATACCTCGTCCGGAACTTGCCGGCAGGGCGTGCGGTGTCGATCGCCGCGGTCATCGCTGCGGCGGGCATCGCGGTCATCGGGCTCCACGCTTCGGTCTACGCCGTCGTCGCGGGGATCCTCGTGTTCTCCATCGGCGAGATGATCTACTCGGCACACTTCTACCGGTACCTCGGGAGCATCGCCCCTCCCGACCAGGTCGGCATGTTCATGGGGTTCGCGTTCCTCCCGATCGCCCTCGGCTACTTCCTGGCGGGCCTCGTCGGCGTCCCGGTCTACTCCTACTGCAAGAACACCCTGGGCGCGCCGCAGCTCATGTGGTTCGCCTTCGCCGGGGTCGGTTTCGTCTCGGCGGCGGGGATGGCGTTGCTGGGACGGGGGAAGAAGGCCTCCTGACAGAACGGGAAACTGCCGTTTGGCGTCCATCCGGGTTGCCTAGAATGGCAGCGGGAAGGGGCAGAAACGACAGGGACAGAGCGCCATCCGTGCACAAACGGCGCGACTCTTGCGCTGGCGACGGGCTGGGAAACCGGAATTGTCAGAGTTCTTGCACGATGGCCCCCCTGGCATCGGCGTTGCACTCATGGAAGCCGAATTCGAAAAGGAGACTTCCTATGCTGGATCGAAGGTCAAGAGGATTCACCCTCATCGAGCTTCTCATCGTGGTCGCCATCATCGGGATCATCGCGGCGATCGCGATCCCGAACCTGCTGAACGCCATCGATCGCGGCAAGCAGAAGAGAACGATGGCCGATCTCCGCTCCATCGGGACGGCCGTGGAGGCGTACGCGGTGGACAACAACATCTATCCGACGGCGGCGAACATGGCGGCGGCCCAGCCGGTCCTGGAGCCGGTGTACATCAAGAAGGTGCCCCTGTCGGACGGATGGAACAATCTCCTCATCTTCGAGCCGGGCACCTCCTCGGGCGCCGGCTACACCCTCGAGTCGTACGCCAAGGGCGGAGCGGACAACGGCGACACCGGTGGCAAGACCAACGCATTCGCCGACGACATCGTCTTCGTGGACGGTCAGTTCACCCAGTGGCCGGAAGGGGTCCAGCAGTAACATCCAAGGTCCTCGACCTACCGGAACCGCGAAAGGGCGGGTCTCCCAGGAGACCCGCCTTTTTTTCACTCTCGCGCGATCTCGAAAACCTCCGGGCCGAGGAAATCCCACGGAAGACGCCCCTCGTCGGTCTGGTCGGGTTCGGGCGAAAAATGGAGGTCGGTGAGGTAGAGGATGCGAGCGGCTGTCCGGCCCAGGTTCCGGCACCCGTGGGCCACTCCGGGGGGAATGAGGACCAGGAGCGATCGGACATCCCCCAGGAGGATCCGCATGCGCCCCCCCTCGGTCGGGGAGCCTTTCCGGATGTCCGCGAGGACGAGGAGGACCCGATCCTCGGGTGGGACGTACCAAACGTCCGTCTGGGTACGGTGCACGTGGAACGCCTTGGTCGCTCCCGGCTCGAGGGTCGAGTAGTTGACCTGCGCGACCGAGAAGCCGTCAAGCCCCTCGAAGCGTCCCCCCACGAGCCGCGCGATCTCCGTCATGGAACCGCCGTCGTCGCTGAACCGCTTGAGCTCGACGACCTCCACCCCCTGGATGGGGGGCTCGCGGTGCGTGTAGTCCTGCTTCCGGTATCTCGCCTCCGCGCCGTCGCTCAGCTTCATGGGCTCTCCGGGACCGCCTCGCGCGCGACCACGATCCGCCGATAGTGTACACGGGGACGCGCGGGGTGTTTCAACGCCCGCGGGAAAAACGCCTCCACAGCCCGTACGCCACGAACCCGGCCGCGAGCATTCCGACGCCGTGGAGCGAGCTTGCGGTATCTTGCACCATGAGGCCCACGGTCATTCCGGTTCCGGTTGCGAGGACCACCGCAGGAGCCGCGACACCGCCGGGGGCTGTCCACGCACCCTCCCCGCCCACGCGACGGCGCCTGAGCTTCAGGACCGCGATCGCCGTCAACCCGTAGAAGATCCAGACGCTGAAGGAGAAGTACTGGAGCAGATTCCGGAACGTGCCCACGTGCACGTAGAAGATCGAAGCCGCGACGAGCATCCCCGTGGACCGGGCCGGAGTCTCCCACCGCGGGTGGATCGCGCCGAACCATCGGACAAACGCGCCGTCTCTCGCCATGGCGAACCCGAGCCTGGAAACCGCAAGGACGATCCCGTTGATCGACCCGAAGGTGCTCACGACGACGAGCAGCGCGACGAGGCGCCCGGCCCTGGGTCCGAGGCCTGCCTGGACGGCGTCCGTGACAACGCTCGCGGAGGTGGCGGCGGCGCCTGGCGCCAGCAGCACGCCGACGGCCAGCTGCACCGCCGTGTAGAGCAGGACGAGGATTCCCGTGCCGACGAGGACGGCGAGAGCGAGGTTCCGGGAGGGATCCCGGATCTCCCCGGACACCAAGGTCACGTCGGACCACCCGTCATACGTCCAGAGGAGAGCCACGAGCGCGGACAGGAGGCCGACCCAGGCCACCGGAGCCGAGCCGTGATCGGCCCCGAGCTCCGAGGGCCGCGGGGTGTCGGCCACAAGGACGGCCGCGAGCGAAAGCGCCCCGAGGGCGGCCACCTTCGTGCCGGCCAGGACCCGCTGGGTCAGGGCTCCGGTCCGGACGCCGACGATGTTGAGCGCCCCGGCGGCGAGAATCACGGCCGAGGGCAGAAGGCCGCCTCCCGCCCCGCGGAGCGCGGGAACCGCCTCCCCGAGGTACTGGGCGAAGATCAGGGCGATCGCCGCGATCGATGCGGGATAGGTCACGAACAGGGCGACCCAGCCGCCGACGAACGCGAGGGCGTCGCCGAAGGCCTCCCGGTAGAAGACGTAGAAGCCGCCCGTTCGCGGAAGCCTGGCGCCGCACTCGGCGTAGCAGAAAGCGCCGCACACCGTGATGACGCCGCCCACGATCCACAATCCCGCGGCGATCCACGGCGATCTCGTCACGCCGGCCACGGCCGCGGGAGCGACGAAGATCCCCGAGCCGAGAATGATCCCCACGAAGAGGGAAACCGCGTCCGTGAGCCCCAGGCGACGCGGGAGGTCGGGCACCCCGGCTCAATCCAGGTAGGTGTAGTGCGTCAGGCGCTGACGGTAGTCGTCGACCAAGGCGTCCGCTTCCTGCTGCCCCATCTCGGCTCGCTTGACCTTTTCCCTCAGGACCGCCTCCACGCGTGCCACGAGGTCGTCCTCGTGATAGCCGTAGGACCGGAGGGTGTCGGCGGCGCGGTCGCCGCGCCGCACGTCGCGGATCATGGTCTTCGCCCGGGGGTCGATGAGAACATCCGCCTCGTTCACCCTGCCGAAGAGGTTGTGCAGGTCCCCCATGGTGTCCTGGTAGGCGCCCACCAGCAGGAAGGCCAGGTAGTACGGCTCCCCTCTGTGCAGATCGTGGATCTCGAGGGCTTCCTTGATGTCCTTGAGATCGACGAATTTCTCCACGTTTCCGTCGGAATCGCACGTGATGTCCACGAGAGTCGCGCGCCGGGTGGGAGGCTCGTGGAGCCTGTGGACCGGGATCACGGGGAAGAGCTGATCGAGGGCCCAGTGGTCCGGAATCGACTGGAAAACGGAGAAATTGCAGATGTACTTGTCGTGGAGCTGCGACTCCAGCTCCACGAACTCGTCCGCGACGAACTTGGCGGACTTGGAGTGTCGGACGGATTTGCCGGCGATCTCCCAGAACAGGGTCTCGCCCTTGGCCCGGTCCTCGAGGTCCAGAAGTCCGAGGTTGAAGAGCGAGTACATCTGGTCGCGATACTCGACCGCATCATGGTAGAACTCGCGGTAGTTCTTCACGGAGATCTTCCGCGCGACCTCGGCGAGATCCATCACGACCTGTGGCTCCCGGCCCGTGAGCGCCGGAGGGTCGGGCTCCATTCCGGAGATCTCCGCGCGCACGTCCGTGACCAGCATGGAGTGATAGGCGACCAGCATGCGGCCCGACTCGCTCACCAGGCTCGGGGCGGGTACCCGCTCCTCCTGACAGACCTCGCTCACGCCGAAGACGACGTCGTTGGCGTACTCCTGCACGGTGTAGTTCACCGAAGCATCGGAAGAGGTCTTGGAGCCGTCGTAGTCGATTCCCAGGCCGCCGCCCACGTTCAGGTAGCCGATGTCCACGCCCAGCTTGCGCACCTTGGCGTAGATCCGGGTCGCCTCGCGCACGGCGTTCTTGATCTTGCGGATATCGGTGATCTGGCTCCCGATGTGGAAGTGGAGGAGAGCGGCCCGCTTGCCGAGCCCGGTCGTGCGCAGCTTCTCCAGGGCGCGGAGGAGCTGGAGCGTGGTCAGCCCGAACTTGGAAGCGAAGCCACCGGATTTTTCCCACAGCCCAGATCCGCGGGCCTGGAGCCGGATCCGGAAGCCGACCTGCGGGATGACCTCCTCGTGCGAGGCCAGCTCCAGGTACTGGTCCAGCTCGAACGGCTTCTCCACGACCACGACCACCTGCTTTCCCAGCTTGACCGCCATCGAGGCCGAAGCGAAGTAGTCGAGGTCCTTGAACCCGTTGCAGATCAGGAGCGCCTCGGGGGGCGTCGAGACCGCCATGGCGGCGAGCAGCTCGGGCCGGCTGCCCACCTCGATCCCGAGGCTCGCGTTCCACCCACTCGACAGGAGATCCTCGACCACGGAACGTTGCTGGTTCACCTTGATGGGGAACACCGGGAAATAGCGCCCCGGGTAGTTGAACTCGCGGGTGGCGTTGGCGAAGGCGTTCGCCAGCTCGTTGACCTGCCCCTCGAGAAGCTGGGGGAAGCGGAGCAGGAGCGGCGTCCTGACGCCGCGCTTGGCGAGGCTCTCGACGACCTTCAAGACATCGATGGAGCGGCTCGGGTCTCGCGAAGGGGTCACCAGCAGATGACCGTCCTCGCCCACCGCCAGATAGCCGTTCCCCCACCCGTCCAGTCCGTAGATCTCGATGGCGTCGTCAACGGTGAAGCGATCGGTCGCCGACACGTTCATCTCTTCGCAATACCCTCCCCACCGACGCGGGCCGCCCCAGGGCGAACACGCGGGATTATAGAGCCAGCGCCCCGCTTGGCAAGAGCGCGGGCGGGTTTTTTCCACGCCAGGGCTCGCGTGAGCTACCCTGGGACCGTGCGAT
>Ga0247727_10012537_pt1 | contig 14527 bp, 15 predicted proteins | sample WisWelCaveWW1625_FD_202498 | JGI IMG/M metagenome (GOLD analysis project Ga0247727, IMG submission 202498) | Biofilm microbial communities from Wishing Well Cave, Virginia, United States - WW16-25 | ecosystem: Environmental > Aquatic > Deep subsurface > Groundwater > Cave microbial mat | place... | reverse complement strand
GCGCCTACCTCAAACACGCCGTGCTCAACGGAACCGTCGTGATCAATAACCCGTTCTGGTGGAGCGCCGACGACAAATTCTTCAACTACTGCCTCGCCGAGCGGCTCGGCGTGGCGGTGCCGAACACAGTGATCCTGCCACACAAGGAACACCCGCCCGGCACGACCGCGCAATCGATGCGCAACCTCGAGTATCCGCTCGACTGGCAGCGTGTATTCGATCACATCGGGTTCCCGGCGTTCCTGAAGCCTTTTCTCGGCGGAGGCTGGAAACACGTCTACCGGGTCGATTCGCCGGAGGAGTTCTTCGCCGCCTACGATCGCACCGGCGACCTCGGGATGACGCTCCAGAGCGCCGTCGATTTCGACCAGTATTTCCGCTGCTACGTCGTCGGCCGCGAGACAGTGCGCGTCATGCGTTACGATCCGCGCCAGCCGCACGAACACCGCTACCTGACAGACCCGCCGCCGGTCGAGCCCGCATTGCACGATCGGATCGTTTCCGACGCTCTCAAGCTCTGCCGCGCCCTGGGCTACGATCTCAACACCGTCGAATTCGCGGTCGCCGACGGCGTTCCGTACGCGATCGACTTCATGAATCCGGCGCCGGACGCCGACCTCCATTCGGTCGGCGCGGAGAATTTCGCCTGGATCGTCGGGGCGGTCGCCGAGATGACGGTCGGCGTGGCGCGGAGCGCGGAAAGGCCCGCGCCGGAATTGAGCTGGTCGGCGTTCCTCGGGGAAGGCCGCGTCACCGCGGCGGGGTAACAGAGCTCATGCCCCGTCCCAGCCTCACCATCGGCATCGAAGAAGAGTACATGACGGTGGACCCGGTGACGCGCGATTTGCGCTCGCACATCGACGCCGAGATCCTCGCGAAGGGGCGGATGCTGCTGAAGGAGCGGGTGCGGCCCGAGATGCACCAGTCCGTCGTCGAGGTCGGCACGGGCGTCTGCCGCGACATCCAGGAAGCCCGCCGCGATGTCCACGAAATCCGGCGCGCCATGGTCGAGCTGGCCGGGCAGAACGGCCTGCGGCTGGCGGCCGCCGGAACGCATCCGTTCGCCGACTGGCGCCACCAGGGCATCTACCCGGATCCGCGCTACGAAAGCATTGTCGAGGACCTCCAGATCGTCGCCCGCGCCAACCTGATCTTCGGCCTGCACGTTCACGTCGGCATCGAGGACCGGGAAGATGCCGTGCATATCATGAATGCGGCCCGGTACTTTCTGCCTCACATCCTGGCGCTCTCGACCAACTCGCCGTTCTGGCTGGGCATGGAGACCGGCCTGAAATCGTACCGCTCAAAAGTCTTCGACCGGTTTCCCCGGACCGGCATTCCGGATTATTTTCAGAGCTGGGGCGAGTACGACCGGTTCGTGGATCTCCTGGTATCAACCAACTGCATTGACAACGCCAAGAAGATCTGGTGGGACATCCGGCCGCATCCGTTCTTCTCGACGCTCGAGTTCCGCATTTGCGACATTCCGATGCGCCTCGACGAGACGATCGCGATCGCGGCGCTGATTCAGGCCACCGTCGCCTTTCTCTACAAGCTCCACTCGATGAACCAGGGTTTCCGGCTGTACCGCCGCGCCCTGATCATGGAGAACAAGTGGCGCGCGGTGCGTTACGGCATCGACGGGAAAATGATCGACTTCGGCAAGAAGACCGAATCGCCCTTCCGGGATCTCATCGAGGAGTATTTCGAGCTGATCGACGGCGTGGTCGACGAGCTGGGAAGCCGCCGCGAGATCGAATACCTGCGCCAAATCCTCAAGACGGGCACCGGCGCCGACCGCCAGTTGCGCGTCTGGCGCCAGACGGGCGACCTGACCCGTGTGGTGGACTTCATCATCGAGGAGACCGAGGCGGGATTATTCAGCGAGGCGGAGCGGGAGGTCAAATCGGCTCCGTGAGACCACCGCTCGAGACGATGCCTTTCGATCCGGAGCTCGAGCCGGGCGCGCGCAACGCCATTGCCGTCTGCCTTCGCGTGCAACCGGAGGAGAAAGTAACGCTGGTTACCGATGAGGATGCGCTCGAGATCGGGGCGGCGCTGGCGTCGGAGCTGGCGCGGAGCGGCGCACGGTTTCGGAGCTGGGTCCTGGAGGACTGCGCGGCCCGGCCGCTGGCGCGGATGCCGGCGGCGATCCTGGCGGACCTCGAGACCAGCGACGCGAGCCTGCTGGCGGTTCAGGTTCAGGAAGGCGAGCTGGCGAGCCGGATGGAGATGACCGCGGTCGTGAACCGGAGGAGGATCCGGCACGCGCACATGACCAATATCACGCCGCGGATCATGCGCGACGGGATGCGCGCCGATTTCGAGGAAGTCGACCGCATCAGCGGCCGGGTGCTGGAGATCGCCAGCCGCGCTGCGGTGGTGCGCGCCACCACGCCGGCGGGAACCGACCTCGTGGCCCGGATGAGCCCGGGCCACCGATGGCTGAAGACCAGCGGGATCATCAGCGCCGAGACGTGGGGCAATCTTCCAGGTGGCGAGGTATGGACGACGCCGGAGGAAGTGAATGGCCGGTTTGTCGTCGATGGCGTCGTCGGCGACTACTTGTGCGCCAAGTACGGCGATCTGGGCGCCGAACCGCTTTCGCTCCGCATCGAAGGCAACCGGCTGCGGGAGGTTCACTGCGCCAACCGGCGGCTGGAGGACGAGTTCTGGCGCTACACGCACACCGATGAGAACAGCGACCGCGTCGGCGAGTTCGCCATCGGAACCAACATCGCCGTGCGCGACGTAATCGGCAACATCCTCCAGGACGAGAAAATCCCGGGCGTGCACATCGCCTTCGGCGATCCCTACGGCGATCACACCGGCGCGCGCTGGTTCTCGTCGACGCACATCGACGTCGTCGGACGCCGCTTCGACATCTGGGCCGACGACCGGCAGATCATGAAGCGCGGCGAATTCACGCTCCCCCTTTGATCCCCGAACTCCGCGCGCGTTTCAACGGCTCGTTCTCGCCGGCCCGCTACCAGTCTCTGCTGGCCAGGATCGAAGAGGCCTGCGGCGTTCCGACTCCGTTCCGCGTCAGCGAGACGCCTTGCTTTTTTCCGTCCCACCTGCTCGAGAGGCTGGCGCGGGCCGGCGGCGAGCTGATCGCCCAGCTCGTCGGCAATCCGGAGTATGAATCGGTCTCGGCTCGCGCCGTACCGGCGGCGTACGATGTTCCCGGCGAGCCCGCTCATCCGCTGTTTGTCCAGGTGGATTTCGGGCTGATCCGCGACGAGCGCGGAGAGATCCAGCCGCGGCTGGTCGAGATCCAGGGCTTCCCTTCGCTCTACGCCTACCAGGTCGCGCTCGCGGAAGCATACCTCGCGGCGTATGGGCTCGACCTCGGTCTCCGGTATCTGCCCGGAGGGCTTGACGCGGCGAGCTACCGCCGTCTGCTCGGGCGAGCGATCCTGGGCGGGCACGACGCGGAGAACGTGATCTTGATGGATATCGACCCGCGGCGTCAGAAGACCCTGCCCGACTTCACCGCGACCGAGAAGTGGTTCGGGGTCCCGGCGGTCTGTATCACGCAACTCCACAAGCGCGGGCGCCGTCTCTTCTACCGGAAGCAGGGCCGGCTCATTCCGGTCGAGCGCATCTACAACCGCGCGATCGTCGATGAGCTGGAACGGCGCCGGATCCGGCCCGCCTTCGATTTTCGCGACGATATCGAGGTCGAGTGGGCCGGGCATCCCAACTTCTACTTCCGGATCAGCAAGTTCTCGCTGCCGTATCTGAGCCATCCGACGGCGCCGCGCGCCTGGTTCCTCGATCGGATCGACCGGCTCCCGGAGAATCTCGATCGATACGTGCTGAAGCCGTTGTTCTCTTTCGCCGGCGCCGGCGTCGTGATCGGCCCGACTCGCGCCGAGATCGAGGCGATTCCGCCGGAGCGCCGCGGCGAGTTTATTCTCCAGGAGCGGGTCGATTTCGAGCCGGTGATCGAGACGCCCCACGGACCAACCCAAGCCGAGATTCGCATCATGTACATCTGGCTGGAGAAGCTCGAGCCGGTGTCGACGATCATTCGCATGGGACGCGGAAAAATGATGGGCGTGGATCACAACCGAGACATGGAGTGGGTGGGCGCCTCGGCGGCGTTAAGTCAACGGTGAAACCGTCGTTGACTCAGGAGTGAATCGAGGAACTCTTCCAGCAGATTCCCGGCAACCTGGCGGCGATATCGCGCCGTAGAGCGAAAGTCGTCGATCGGAGCGATCTCGCCGGCCAGCGTGTCGCGGGCCCGCGCGACAACACCGGGATCGAGCGGCCGGCCGCGCAGCCCCGTTTCCGCCTCGAGGCAGCGCAATACCGCCGGCGCCACGCTGCCGACGGCGATGCGGATGTCGCGAACCACGCCCCCATCCATCCAGGCGACGCCGGCGAAGACCACCTTCGAGATCGCCTGCGCCGCGCGCGTTCCCACCTTGCGGTAATAGTGCCGCGCCCCGGGCGCCGGGCGTGGCAGCCGGATCGACCGCAGCAGCTCGTTCGAGGCGAGTCCTGTTTGCTTGTAGCCGGTATGGAACCCGTGATAGGGGACGCGGCGCGTTCCGCCGGCCGAGACCAGCTCGAGCTGCGCGTCATAGACCATCAGGACGGGCGGCGAATCGGCAGCCGGCGACGCATTCATGATATTGCCCGCGAGCGTCCCCCGATTCTGCGTCTGCACACCGCCGGTCAGCCGGGCCGCTTCGACCAGCAGCGGAAACTCGCGCGCGAGAACCGCGCTCCGGCGCACGTCCGTATAGGTCGTCAACGCTCCGAGAGCGATGAATTCCGGCGTCTCGACGATCCCGCGCAGCTCGGCCAGCTTCCAGAGTCCCACCAGCCGCATCGAGCGCAGCTTGCCGGCTTCGAACTGGACCATCAGGTCGGTGCCGCCGGCCATCGGCGTCCAGCCGCCGGCAAGCAGATCCAGCGCCACGGCGAGGGTCGCCGGAGCGACCAGCTCGTAGGCGGGAACGAAGGCTCTCATGGGAACCGCCGGTAGGCGCCGCGGACGGCGTCGAATATCCTGATATAGCCGGTGCAGCGGCACAGGTTGCCGGCGAGCCCTTCCTGGATCTCCTGGTCACTGGGACTGGGCGCTCGTGCCAGCAGATCCACGGCGGCGAGGATCATCCCCGGCGTGCAAATCCCGCATTGCGCCGCTCCGTGATGGAGGAACGCCTCCTGGACCGGATCGAGCCTGCCATCGGCTGCGAGACCTTCAATGGTCGTGATAGTGGCGCCGTCGGCCTCGAGCGCGGGCATCAGGCAACTATTCACTACCTGGCCATTGATCAGTATCGAGCACGCGCCGCACTCGCCTTCCCCGCAGCCTTCCTTGGCGCCCGGCAGCCCCAGTTCATTCCTCAACACGTCGAGCAATCGCTCCATCGGCCAGACTTCGACCGTGCGGCCGGAGCCGTTCACGGTGAACGAGACGGTGGCTTGACCGGGCATCAACAGGTCTCCATCACCGCCTCCGGCAGCAGCGGCACACGCGTGAACGACCGCCCGGTGGCGTTCTCGATCGCGTTCAGAATGGCCGGCGCCGCGCCGTCCATCGGCAGCTCGCCGATCCCCTTGGCTCCGGCCGGGCCGTAGGCGTAGGGCTGCTCTTCAAAGTACACGCGAATCGGCGGGACGTCGGCGGAAGTAGGAATGATGTAGTTTGTCATCTGGGCGTTCTCCATGCGCCCGTTCTTCCAGACGACATGCTCGTAGAGCGCATAGCCGATGGCCTGCGCCACGCCGCCCTCGATCTGGCCGGCCGCCAGCACAGGGTTGAGCACTCGGCCCACTTCCTGGACGGCGACAAAGTCGTCGACACGCGTTTCGCAAGTCGTCATGTCGACGGTCACCTCGGCGACGTGTACCGCCCAGGCGTAAGCGCCATACGCGTCGCCGCGATAATGAACGTCGTCCCACTGAATCCCTGGTGGCGGCTGATACCGGCTGTAGGAGCGCAACGGCCCGAAGCGCCGGGAATGCTCGGCGCAGGCGCGTTGGAAGTCTTCGAGCGAACAGGATTCGCCGACCAAACCGTTGTCGAGCAGCGTTTGTTTCAGGCCGAGGGCCGCCGATTCGACCAGCTTGCCGACCACCATGGCGGTGCGGGAGGCGACCGTCGGCCCGCTATTAGGCACCAGTGCCGTGTCCGGCGGCGCCATGTCGACGGCTTCGTACGGCAGGCCGAGCGCGTCGGCGGCGATCTGGCAGAGCACGGTGCGCGCTCCCTGCCCCATCTCGGCGCTGGCGGCGAGGATCCGCACGGCGCCCTCGGCGGTCGCTTCCACGCCGACCACCGAATTGAGGTACGCTTCGCCCGACCCGGTGAAGCCCGCTCCGTGCATGAAGGAGGCGAAACCGATCCCTTTCTTGTTCCGCCGATGCGGGTTCTCGGCGGCAAACCTCTCCCGCTTGGCGTGATAGTCGCTCAATAAAAGCCCTTTGTCCAGCAACGCCCCCAGATCGAGCTGCTCGCGAATCACCTGGCCGGTGGCGGTCGTCTGTCCCGGTCGAAGAAAGTTACGGCGGCGCAACTCCTCCGGCGACAACCCGGCGGCGCGCGCCACTTTGTCCATATGGCGCTCGAGGGCGAAGATGCTCTGCGGGGCGCCGAACCCCCGGAAGGCGCCGTAGGGCGGCGTGTTGGTGGCGACGGCGCGGCTGCGGATGCGCACGTTCGGACAATGGTACGGCCCGGCGGCGTGAATCGTGCCGCGCGAGAGCACCACCGGCGACAGCGTCATGTAGGCTCCGCCGTCGAGGACGAACTCGATATCCATGGCGACCAGCCGTCCGTCGCGGGCGACTCCCGTGCGGTGGCGGGTGCGCGAGGGATGTCGCTTGGTGGTCGCCGCCAGATCCTCGGCGCGGTCATAGATCATCTTGACCGGCCGGCCGGACTTCCAGGCGAGCAAAGCCGCGTGGCCGGCGATCAGGGATGGATATTCTTCCTTGCCGCCGAAGCCGCCTCCGGTCTCCGCCTGCACGACGCGCACCTTGTCGTCGGGAAGCCCGAACAGCCGCCGCAGCGCCTTGTGCACGTAATAGGGACACTGCATCGATCCCCACACGGTCACCCCATCTTGCGGGTTGGCGACGGCGATCATGCCCTGCGGCTCGATGTAGAGCTGCTCCTGCGCCCCGGTCGAGTATTCGCCCTCGACCAGGATTTCCGCTTCGGCCCACGCCTGGTCCACGTTTCCTTTGTCGAGCAGGAAAGACTTGAGGACGTTGTCCTCGCCCCACACGATCTCGCGGCCCGCCAGGGAATCGTCGAGGCTGAAGATGGCCGGCATCGATTCGATATCGACTTCGACGGCCCGCCGGGCCTGCTCGAGCCGGTATTTGTCCGGATGCGCCAGCAGCAGAACCGGCTCCTCGACGTGGTTCACATTGTCGCGCGCGAGCATGGGCTGGTCGTCGCCGATCAGCGCGACCACGTTGTCGCCGGGAATGTCGGCCGCCCCGACGATGACGAACTCGCTCCAGGTCACACGCTCGCCGAAACGGATCCCGCGGATGCGCCCGCGCGCCGCCGGGCTGCGAACCGTGGTCCCATGAAGCAGGCCGGGGAAAACAAGGTCGTCGACGTAACGGGCGCGTCCGGTGACTTTTTCGTATCCTTCCTTGCGCCTTACGGCGCGGCCGATGAGGGATTCGGGCATGGGTCTATCTATTGTCCGCCAGCAAGCCGGAAGACGCGAACGCGCCCGCGCTATACTGGCGCAATGCCGACTCGTGTCTCGAAGCGGAAGTTTCTGGCTGGCGCGGCATCTCTGCTGGCCGCCCCGGCCAGCCCGCAAACGCCCGTTCCCGACCGGCCCCCCGCGCTCGATGCCGGCCTGGTCAAGGAATTCGTCGGCGTGGCGCACGGCAAGTTCGAACGCACCCAGGAGCTGCTCGAGCAAACCCCGGGACTCCTGAACGCCACCTGGGACTGGGGCGGCGGAGATTTCGAGACGGGGCTGGGCGGCGCTTCCCACATGGGGAATCGCGAGATCGCTCTCTATCTGCTCGGGAAAGGCGCCCGCATGGACCTGTTCGCCGCCGCCATGCTGGGCAAGCTCGACATCGTTCGCGCGGCGGTCGCCGCTTTCCCGGGCATCCACAAGGCGCTCGGCCCGCACAAGATCCCGCTGATCGCGCACGCCAAGCGGGGCGGCCCGGACGCCGCCGAAGTGTTGAAGTACCTCGAGTCTCTGGAAAAGTCGTGATGGCCCGGCGGTAAAAACGAATCGTTGAATTTACCGCAGCGCGTGGCCGAGCCGCGGCCGCACCCGGACGCGATAAGCGATCGCCTGCTCGATCACGGCGCGGTATTCGGTGACCCTCACGTCGCGCTCGGAGCAGACCAGAAACAGGCAGCCGTCGTCGCGGAAGTTCTCGTCCCAGGCCAGCACCTGCTCATCGTTCCATTCGCGGCGATAGAGGCGCATCTTCTCCTCCGGCATGCGGTCGAAGTAGGCGCGCAGATTGACGCTGGTTTCGTCGCCCGGCTCGCCGCCGTGTTCCTGCTCGAAATTCCAGATGGGTTGCTGCATGGGGAAGCTCGATCGCCGGGCCCGATAAATCTCGCGGGCGTTCAAGAAGATGGTAGCATCGATGACGCGGCCGGCGGCCAGACCACGTTGCGCAATGGCTGGCCGGCGGCCAGCCGGTTGATGTTGTCGGCGATGTCGCGCGCGCGCCCTTCGACGGTTCGGCTCGTCCAGCCGGAGATGTGGGGGGACAGGAGCACGTTCGGCAGCTCGTGGAACGGGAATCGCGAGGGCAGGCAGGCATCCTGCTCGCTGCCGGGATACTGATACCAGACGTCGATGGCTGCCCCGGCGATTCGACGGTCCCGCAGCGCCTCGAAGAGCGCCTCCTCGTCGACCACCTTGCCGCGCGAGGTATTTATCAGATACGCCGAGGGCTTCATGCGAGCGAACTCGGGAGCTCCGATGAGGCCTTCGGTGTCGGCGGTCAGCGGGCAGCACGGAACGACGAAGTCGGCCTCCGGGAGCGATTGACGCCAGGAGCCGGCGTCGGACCGCCCCACCGCGAGGACGCGCATGCCGAAGGCGCGCGCGCGCCGCTGGACCTGGCGGCCGATATGTCCTCGCCCGATCAACAGGATCGTCCCGCCGTCGAGCTCCGCGAGCACGGGCGGCTCGCCCCAGATACAGCTTCCCTCCCAGCGGCCCTGGCGAAGCCGGGCATCGTAGTGGTGTGGCCGCCGGGTCAGATAGAGCATCGCCAGCATCACGAATTCGGCGATCGAAATCTCGTGATGAAAGGTGTTGGCGACGACCGCGCCGGGCGGCAGCCGGTCCAGCGGAACGCCGTCGAAGCCCGCCCCGGCCGCCTGCACCAGGCGCAGCCTCCGAGCGCTCTCGATGAGCGCCCCGGGCAGCGGCCACCCCACAATGACGTCGGCCCGTTCGACGGCGGCGGAATCGGCGGCCGCCGGATCGGCGAAAATGTGGATCGCATGCTCGCCCTGGACCAGCGGCGCCAGCCGCCGGCCGACGTGCGCCGCCAGCCTTCCGAGAACGACGATTTCGAGCATCAGATCAGTTGATCGAGAAGGCCGATGAGGTAGTCGGCATCGACGACGCCTGTGCGGTGCGTGCGCGGGTCGAGAAAGCGCCACGCGCAGGCCTCTTTCCCGAGGCAATAGAAAATCCACTGCTCTTCCATCTCTTCGCGTTCCAGACGCTCCTGGTTGAACCAGCGAACCGCGCCCTTCAGAATATAGGGCGTGCGGAAATCCTCGGTGGACGTGGTGGTCTCGCTGCCCTCGAAGGTGATTTGCACGATGCGCCCGTGGGCCTGGATCTGGAACAGATTGCGGCCGGTGTCCTCATAGTCGTTCTCGCCATAGACGGGCGGGGCCAGCTCGAGGTTGACTCGCGTCAGCATGGGATTGAGCGAGTCGACCACGGTCGCGCACAGGGTGTGCAGCGCGAGCGCGCCGTGCCGGCGCAGTTGCTCGATCTCGCGCTCGCGGCGCAGCCGCCGGTCGTCCTTGTCGGCAAGCGCATCGAGCCGGCCGGCCAGTTTACGAAGACGGTCGGGGCTCATGTCGAACTCCCCGGGATACTGGTGGGACAAGCTTCAGTTTGTCGGTCGGTCGCCGGCTGAAGCCCGGCGCTACGCGGGCGTGTCAGGCGAACCAGGAACTCTTCCAGGATAATCCGGTCGTCGGGGCGGGTGTCCCGGAGATCGCGGTCGGCGGCAGCCACGCGGCCGATGGCCTCGGCCAGCCGCGCGCCGGAGTACTGGGTCAGCGTCTGGCTGATCTGTTCGGCGCGCGAAGGCCACATCGGCACGCCCCATCGGGCAAAATGAGACTGAACCTGCCCGGGGCCGCGCAAGCCCTGCTCGCGGGCGACGAGCGCCTGCCGGAACTGCGTCGAGAGAAACGTGAGCGCCAGGGGCAGATACTCGCCCTCGCGCACGAGCGTATCCAGCAGGTCGAGCGCGCGCCGGCGATCATTCCGGCCAAGCGCGGCGACCAGCTCGAAGATATTGGCCGCCCGCGCGCTCGGCACCAGCCGCGCCACGTCCTCGGCGAGCACCGGGACGCCGGCGCCTTTGTACATCCGGAGCTTCTCGATTTCGAGGCTGACGCGGGCGGCGTCTTCCCCGGCGGCTTCAACCAGCAGGCTCAGCTCCGCGGGACCGATCTCGAGGCCCGTCTCCTGGGCCAGGCGGGCCGCCAGACGCCGCACCGCCGCGCCGGGGAGGCGGGCGAACTCGACGCGCTGCGGAATGGCGGCGTAATACTTGCGGACGCGCTCGATCCTGCTCTTGTCTTCGCCTTCGAAATCGAAGCGCGGCGCATCGATCACCACGACCACGCCCGGCGTCGGATCCTTTACGTAGCCGGCGAGCGCGGCCTGCCCGGCCTCGACACCGTCTTTGCCGGTTGCCGCCTCCTCCGTTTCGGGGGCGCCCCGCGCGCGCGGCAAGGCGGCTTCCGCTCCCGCCAGCCAGATCAGGCGGCGCGGCGTGAACAGCGAGAGGGACCGTGCGTCGTCGATCGCACGAACCAGCGAGACGGACTCGAGGTCGTGGCGGACAAAACCGTCCTCGCGCTCCTCCGGCGCGAGCGCGCGCTCGATCAACGCCCGGCGGCAGCGGTCGCGCATGTAAGTCTCCGGTCCGAGAAACAGGCAGACCGGCGCGGGATTCTGCCGCTCGAGTTCGGCGAGGAACTGGTCCGGCGTCATCGGGTGCGTCTCTAGAAACCTTCGAGGATAGCGCTGACCAGGGTCCGCCCAACATCCCTAGCGAGCCGCTCCAGCGCCGCCTCGCTTTCGTCGAAGTACGCCGTCTGGTCGACGCTGATCTCGTAGCGCTGCCGGAACTCGACCGGCCGGTGGAACAGGATGACGCCGGTGGCCCGTTCGGTCAGCTTGACATCGACAACCACCGACAGTTGCACGGAGGTGGCCCGGCCGGTCACCGGATCGTAGACTGTCGGATAGGAGAAGTAGTTGATCACCGATCCGGTGAGAATGGCGTCCGCCTCGTCCGCCTTGTGCACCACGTGGTACCGCGTGCGGCCGATGAACTCGCGGGCGATCGCCGCCGGCAGCCTGTCGGTCAGTTTATAGCGGGTGGTGACGTTGGCGAAGGCCGGTATATGGATTTTGCGGAGCGTCTTGGGCAACAGATCGGCCCGGCCTGCAACGTGGTAACCGCAACCGGCCAGGAAGGCGATAGCCAGGGCAGGCCAAGCCACACGGTTCATCGGGCGGCCTCCGCGCCGAGCAGTTGGCGCGCGACATCGACCGCGTTCTCGGCGGCCAGCCGGTGATTGTCCGCGACCATCCACAGCCAGGCGGCCTGCCGATGGTTGCGATCCGTCTCGATCGCTTCCACGGTGACGCCGCTTTGACCCGCCGCGCCGACGTTGGTGGGCGGCTCGTGCGTGCGGGTTCTGACGTCGAATCCGGGGCCGGCGAGCGATTCGGCCAGCGCCTCCGGCCCGGGGTTGTGCTCGAACTCGGCCCAGAGGGAAAAGCTGTGGCCGTGAAACACGGGCGCCTGGACGAGCCGCAGCGAAGGCATCGGGATTCCACCCAGCCGATCGAGCAGCGTCGCCAGGTGCCGATCGATTCGCAGCTCGGCGGCATCGAGTGGCTCGGGGGCCTCGGTCCCGTAGCGCGGCAGCAGGTTGAAGCTGAGCTGCGCATCGAAAACCTCTTGCGGCAGGGTCTGGAAGGAAAACAATTGAACGGTCTGCTTTTGCAACTCGTCGATGCCGCGCCGCCCGCGCTCGCTGGCGGGCTCGAACACGACCGCGACGGAGCGCCGGAGACGGTGGCGCTCGGCGAGCCGACGGAGAAGCAAAGCGAGGGCGATCGCGGCCGGATGCGCGACGACATGGATGGCGGCGGGGTCCGCCGGCCAGCCGGGTGGTTCCACTTGCGGCGCGCGAATCTGCGCTTCGGCTCTGCCTTCAAGCCCATATGTCAGGTCGATGACGCCGGGGCGCGGCGACTTTCGCGCCGCCAGCTCCCAAAGCTTTCGCCCGCTTCCTGAGGTCCCGGCGAGAAACACCAGGCCCGCTTCACCAAGCTCGCTCTCCTCGAGCGGGATCATGACGGAGGCTTCGCCTTTCTCCTCGGTCAGCACGGCTTCCTCTCCGCTGCCCAGCATCCTCAGCCGCACGTCCAGTCCGCTCCCGGAGAGCACACCGCGCACTTCCTTGCCCAACAAGGATTCCCCGCCGACGATGACGACGCGCGGCCTGGTCATCCGGTTTGATGTTCCGGCCGCGGATGGACGGACCGGAGCCGGCGGCGGACCATGCCACCGATCCGGATGAACACGCCGCTGCCCGCATAAGCGAACGCCATTCCCAACAGGACCGGTTGCGAGTAATTCCAGATGAGGTAGATGAGACTGCCGATCAGCACGACGGTCACCGGCGAGCGCGGCCGCAACAGACTGATCTCCTTGAAGCTGCGATAGCGCCAGCTGCTGACCATCAGGAACGAGAGACCGGCGATCCCCGCCAGCCAGACGATGGCCAGCGGCCACCACCGCAACGGCTCGCCTTCGGCGGCGTACACGACCGAGGCTACCATCGCCGCCGCCCCGGGAATCGGCAATCCGACGAAGTATTTGCGGTCCGGCTTGCCGGGATTCTTCGGCGTCGGGTTGGTTTGGATGTTGAACCGCGCCAGCCGGGCCGCGCCGCACAGCAGGAAGAGGAAGGCCAGAAAATAGGCGGCCCGCACAATATGATCCCGCAGTTGGCCGACGGCGTCTCCGCCGATAAACTGCACGCCCCAGACGAACGCGAGGACGGCCGGCGCGAGGCCGAAAGTGATCACGTCGGACAGCGAATCGAACTCGCGTCCGAACTCGCTGGTGGTGTTGGTCAGGCGCGCGATGTTGCCGTCCAGCCCGTCCAGCAGCACGGCAATGCCGACCGTCTTGGCCGCCGTCTCGAAGAAGGGAGCGGGGCCGGCCGTCGATGTCGCGCCCGCCATCGCGCCTTCGAGCGACTTCATGATGGACAGGTAGCCGAGGAACAAGTTGCCGGACGTGAACAGCGCGGGCAAAACGTAGGCGGCCCGGCGCGGGCGGCGGTCGGGCGAGCGCGGATCGATGAGCCGCTCGCGAAGCCGCAGGCGGCGGACCGCGCCCGTCATGCCGATCTCCGGCGGGCCAGAATGGTGGCGCCAGCTCGCACACGGTCGCCTAGGCGGACCGCGACCTGCCAGTCCGGCCCGAAGAACACGTCCACGCGCGAACCGAACCGGATCAGCCCGACGCGGTCGCCAGCGCGCACTTGGTCGCCGGGCTTCTTGTAGAAGATGATCCGGCGGGCGATCAGGCCCGCGATCTGCTTGAAGACGACCCGGGTTCCTTCGCCCTCGACGGTAATCGTGTTCTGCTCGTTGGCGTCGGAGGCATCTTCGCGCAAGGCCACCAGAAACCGGCCGGGTTTGTATTCGACGCTGGCGATGCGCCCGGAGATCGGCGTCCGGTTCACGTGCACGTCAAACACGCTGAGGAAGACGCTGACGCGCGTCTGGCCGTCGCCAACCTGTTTCACCGATACTACTTTGCCGTCGGCCGGCGAGACCGCCACCGGCCCCTCCGGCGCCACCCGCTCCGGGTCCCGGAAAAAGTACAGACAAAACGCCGCCAGGATGTAGAAAGGCATCCCGAGGGCCGGGTGAGTCAGCCAGGAGATGAACAGACCACCCGCCGCCAACCCGCCGGCGTAATAGATTCCAGTGACGACCATGGGCGCCCAGCCACATTGTCTCAAACTCGCGGCCGTTGCCGTGCTTCGGGCAGCGGCGTCGCAAGCTGAAGCTTACGCTACACGTGGGGCATGCTTCAGCTTGCCGGAGACTCTTGTCAGCAGCCGGCTAACTGAGGGCAAAAACTTACTTGACACATTTGGCCTTTTCTGGGTTAACTGGTTGTCTCAACCGAGGGCTCCGCCCCAATCGAGAAGTGTTGTTGCGACCGACGGCGATCCCGCGCAGGGCTCGCTCGGCCGCGTTGT
>Ga0247727_10012536_pt1 | contig 14528 bp, 12 predicted proteins | sample WisWelCaveWW1625_FD_202498 | JGI IMG/M metagenome (GOLD analysis project Ga0247727, IMG submission 202498) | Biofilm microbial communities from Wishing Well Cave, Virginia, United States - WW16-25 | ecosystem: Environmental > Aquatic > Deep subsurface > Groundwater > Cave microbial mat | place... | reverse complement strand
GCCCGCGGCAGGCCAAGTTCACACCGCTGGTCCTCACCGCGAATCAGGCCCGGCTCGCCTTCTGGGGGATCCTCGTTCTCCCCCCCCTCGCCATGATCGGCACCTGGGTTGTCGTCTTTCTCCGCCGGAGACGATCGGCATGAGGTTTCGCACCACCCTGTTCCTCGCCGGCCTCCTCGTGCTGCTCGGCCTCGCCTACTATTTCCTGGAAATCAGGGAGGCTCGGAAACAGGACGAGACGAAGCTGGTCCCTTTCCAGGAGAAGGAGGTCAGCAGCCTGAGCATCCGACGCGGGGAAGCGATTATCACCCTGACCAGAGAGGAGCAGGGGTGGCGCATGAGGCAACCGGTGGAGGACCGGGGGGATGAAAGGGAGATCACCGCCCTCCTGGGGAACGTGACCCGGGCGAAGATCGAACGGACGTTAGAAGCCCAGGAGAATATCGGCGAGTTCGGCCTCCAGAATCCCGCCATTGTCTTGACCGTTCAGCTCAAGGACAAAGACCAACCCTTCACCCTGGAAGTCGGCAGCGCCGTGCCTACCGGTTTCTCGGCCTACGCCCGGCGTCCCGGAGAGAAAAAAATCCTCCTCGTCCCCGCGACCGTCAAGACCTCTCTGGAAAGGGAGCCATTCGCCTTTCAGAGCAAGGCCCCCCTCTTCTTGGATCGAGAAGGGGTGAAGACAGTGACGGTCTCCTGGAATTCGCTCCGCCTTCGCCTCGAGCGCCGGGAGAAGAACGAGTGGTGGATCACAGAGCCCCTCGAGGCCAAGGCCGATCCCACCAAGGTATCGGACCTCCTGCGGGCCGTCACTCAAGACCAGGTGACGACCTTCCTGGACAAACCCCCGGCGAATCTGGGCAGCCTTGGCCTCGACCCTCCCCGAGGCGAGATCACGTTCACGCTGGAAGGGGAAGCTGATGCCACCCTCCTCCTCGGAACCCGGAAAAAACCTGGGGGTCTGTATGCCCGGCGGCGCGGAGAGCAACAGATCCTCGAGCTGCAGGAGAACTTTGTCAAAGGCCTCCCGCAGCAGGTGGCCGACCTGAGAGACCGGACGCTGCTCAACTTTGACCATGGACAGGTGGCCCGGCTCGAACTCGAAAGTCCCAGGGGACGGACCCTCCTCAAGAAGGAGGGGGACGCCTGGAGGATCAAGGAGCCGGAGGAGACGTTAGCGGATCAGCGGGTGGTCGAGGACTTGCTGTGGGACCTCGTCCGTGCTCGGGCCAAAGAGTTTGTGACCGACAACGCGAAGACCTTGAAGCCCTACGGTCTTGACGCCCCCGCCGTGACCATCCGCCTCTGGGACAAAGAGGAAAAGCCCCTGACCAGCCTCGCCCTGAACAGGGCAGATAAGCGGGAAGGGGCCTTTGTCCGGGTGGGCTCCGGTCAAGCGGTCGCCCTGGTAGAGGCGCGACTCTTCGAACAGCTCACCCAGGGGCCCCTGGACCTGCGTCTGCGGCAGCTTTTGAGCTTCGAGATGTGGGACGTGGGAAAGATGGAACTCTCCAGGGATGGGCAGGAGATCCTCCTCGAGAAGCAGAAGGAGCGCTGGCAACTCAAGAAGCCCAGAGAAGGGAAGACGAAGTATGCGGCCGTGGCCGACCTGTTGAACGACATCAAGAATCTCAAGTGGGAGAAGGTAGTGGCACGAGAGCCGACGGATCTGGGCCGCTACGGTCTCGAGAAGCCTGCCGCCACCGTGACCCTCACCAAGACCGACGGCAAGCCCCTCGGGACACTGCTCCTGGGGAAGACCGAAGGGGACCTGCTCTACGTCAAGACGCAGGATCACCCCGACATCTACGCCGTCCCCTCGACCTTTCTGAAATCCCTCCCCCAAAATCCTGCCGCGCTGCTCGAATAAAGACCCTCATCACCCTTCTGCGCCCTGGACCCTCGCAAATCCATAACGAAGTAATGCCATCGGTCCCCCCCACCGGTGGCGAAAATGAAGACCGACCAGCAGGAGGCTCTTTCCGTTCCTGGAGGCGGTGGCAATCAGGCAATGGCCAGCCTCACTCGTAAAGCCGGTCTTCAGCCCCGTGACATCCGGGTTCACGAGAAGACGATTGGTGTTGGAGAGTCGAAAATGTCGCCGTTCATCGATCGTCGAAATCTCCGTCTTGGCCGTCCGAACGATCGTGGCAAACACATCATTCTTGAGCGCCTCCTCGGTCAGGATTGCGAGATCGCGGGCGCTGGAGTAGTGTTCCGGGCCATCAAACCCGCAGGCATTCGAGAAATGTGTGTCGACCAAGCCGAGAGCCGCCGCCTTCTCATTCATTATTGCCACAAAGTCCGCCTCGCTCCCCCCAATGTGCCGCGCCACAGCGAGACACGCGTCGTTCGCCGACGTGATCAACATCGCCGCCACCAGGTCTCGAAGCGCAAACCGGTCGCCGGGTCTGATGCCAATCTTCGGCCGGCGACGCACCACGGACTCGCCGTCTATGGTAACCGTCGCCTCGAATGAGTCCGATTCGAGGGCGACAAGGGCCGTCATCACCTTGGTGAGGCTTGCAGGAGGAAATCTTTGATCTTCTGCCTTTGCATAGAGGATCTGGCCCGATTCCCTATCGATAAGGAGGGCTGCCCTTACCCTGACAGATGGAGATGAGGGGGGCCGGGGTTGAGAGGGCTTTGCGAGGGCCTGCACGCCCGTCCCAACGAGACAGAGGATCAAGAGAGGGAAAAGAAACCGTCTGCTCCGGTGGAATCCTTTCACTCAGACGCCCCCTGGAAGCAACGGACACGGGCGCACATCCGGGCCTTGCCTACCTAGGGCACTGATCTCGTGTGATGAACCTTCGGGACGCTGAAATGGAACCGGGGGGAATCTAGGCAGAATCGCAAAGGCTGTCAAGGTGAATTTCAAGGGGGGTCGTTCTCGAAGCGCTTTTTCAACTTGACAGCCGATAGATAATAGCGGAAATAGACTGCGTGGTCTCGCAGCCTAAGTCCCACAAGCCGGACCTTTTGCGATCAAGTGGTTACTCTCACAGGCCCGACCCCGGGCCAGATGGACAGGCTGCATGCCGTCGCAGTCTTTTGAGGTATGCGATAGTTCTGTCCAATGCTCGTTAGGGCGCATCGCGGCCCGCCGCGAAACGGCATAGACTTTGCAAAACGAGAAAGATTATGCTAACTGCTTTTTCCGCCTCCGGCATCCAGAGCGTCAACCCGGCTTCCGTAAGTTGCCCCAGCAGCTTGCAGGGCGCCATCTGGATTGACCTGCTCGACCCATCCCCCGAGGAGACCCGCGCCGTCGAGTCTGCGTTGGGCATCGAGTTGCCGACCCGAAAGGAGGTTCAGGAGATCGAGGTTTCCAGCCGCCTCTACGTTGAGAACCAGACCGTGTTTATGACCGCGACCGTCATGGTGCAGGCGGATGCGGCGCACCCCGAGACCACCCCAGTAACCTTCGCGTATCAGCCGCAGCGGCTGGTAACGTTGCGCTTTGCCGAGCCGACGCCTTTCACCACTTTCCCCCCCAAGTGCCAGAGGACACCTGAGGCTTTCCCAACGGCCCAAAAGGTATTCATGGGACTGGTGGATGAGATCATTGACCGAGTGGCCGACATTCTGGAATCCGTCGGCTCCGACCTCAATGCAGTCTCTCGGGTCCTCTTCGCCGACGCCAGCCCTCAACCGGTCAAGAAGCCGAGCGTGGACTACACTGCGATGCTCACGCGCATCGGCCATAACGGCGAGCGAGCCGCCAACGCGCGCGAGACCCTCGTGAGCATCAGTCGCCTGCTCGCGTTCTTCGCCGAGGCGCGCCAGGGTCCCGTCGGCGAGCCGCTGGACGAGCACTGGCGCACCGTCAGCAAGGATGTCTCCGCGCTGAGCGACCACGCCACGTTTCTCTCCAACAAGGTCAATTTCTTCCTCGATGCCACCTTAGGCCGCATCAACATCGAACAAAACACGATCATCAAGTTGTTTTCCGTGCTGGCAGTCGTCTTCTTGCCGCCGACGCTCATCGCCAGCATCTACGGCATGAACTTCGAGTACATGCCGGAAATCAGGTCGGTGCTTGGGTATCCCTTCTCCCTCCTCCTCATGCTCTTGTCGGCGATTCTTCCCTACGTGTTCTTCAAGCGCAAAGGATGGTTGTAGTAACGCACCACACAGAGCCCCCCCTTCTTCACCACTTTTCGGTCCCGTTGAGACAACCGTGATGGCCGCATTTCTCCTTGACAGAGGCTGATCCAAGGGCCTACCGTAGATCTAAGTCGACGTAACCCTTGAACCCTTCAACCCTGGGCCTCGCCACTCATAGCGCTCGGCGGAGCGACCCTATGGCCAAGAAGGTCGGCATCTTCCTCTGCGACTGCAACCGCTCCCTCCCCCTGGATGTCGGCGCCATTACCCGATCCTTGAACCTGCCGACCCAGCCCCAGCTCTATTCCCGGCTTCGGCTGGACGACATTCATCCCCTCAAGTATCAGGCCCAGAAGGAGAAGTACGACCGACTCCTGATCGGCTGCTGCGGCCCCCGGGACTTCTTCCTCCAGGAGCTGGGCACGATCGGATTCCAGCCGGGGCAGATCCAGTTCCTCAATCTGAAGGAGGAGTGCTTTTGGGTCCATGAGGGGCGGGAGGCGGCGAATGGGAAGGCGGCCCGGCTCCTGCGAGCGAGCCTGGAGACGGCCGATGCCCGCCAGCAGATGCCGGAGCGGCCGGTCAAGGCGGGAGATCTGATCTTCATCGCGGCCGAAAGCCCCCTCGCCTTTTCCCTGGCGAGAAGGCTCGCGAACCATGCCAAGGTGAGGCTCCTCCTCGAGGAGACCTCGGAGGCCTTCGACAGCTTCCTCCCCTCGCCGCTACCCTTTGAGGTGAACCGTGGGCGGATAACCGAGATCCAGGGGCATCTGGGCAAGTTCAAGGTTTGTATCGAGCGGGCGCAGTCCATCGACCTCGACCGGTGCGTCTCATGCATGCGCTGCGTCCCGGTCTGCCACACCCAGGCGATCACCGCAGGCCTGCGCCTCATCGATGCCAAGTGCGATCGATGCGGGGATTGCCTCATCGAATGCGGCGAGGTCCGGGCGATCAAGATCCCCCGGAAAGACCAGCAGGTGGTCGAGGCGGATCAGGTGATCCTCTTCGGGAGCCGGGAGCTGCCGCCCCGCCACCGCCGGCCCGGCATCCATCACGTGCCGGGTGTCCGACCTGAGGACATCGATCAGATCGCCTTCGACGTTATGGCGCTGATCGGCGACTTCATGAAGCCGGAGTTCGTGAAGTACAACATCGGAACCTGCGCGGGCGGCTACGCCGATTTCAAGGGATGCGGCATCTGCATCCCGTCCTGCCCCTACGATGCCATCCAGCGTGACCCGGCGGCTTCCCCTTCCCGGGTCAAGGTGGACCCGGTGAGCTGCGAGGCCTGTGGCGCCTGCGTCTCGGCGTGCCCCACCTCGGCCCTGCAGTTCGCCGAGCCATCCCCCGACTATCTCTATCGCAGGATGCGGGCGCTCCTCGCCCCTGTCAATGGTGGCGATACGGACCGTCCCGTCCTCGCCTTTCACTGTAGCAACCAGGGCCGGGTCGCGCTCCAGAACGCACGGGCCTCAGGTGTCACGCTCCCCGCCAATCTGCTGCCGGTCGAGGTTCCCTGTCTCCGTTACGCCTCTGAGGCGAACATGCTCGCGGCCTTCCGCATGGGGGCGGCCGGCGTCGCCTTGCTGGGCTGCGAACAGTGTCCCCATGGCGAGCGGCAGCTCCTCCTGGAGAAGCTCGATTTCGCCACAGTCGTCCTCGAGAGCTTCGGATTCGGCGGGGACCGGATCCGCCTCTTCACCACGGCCGAGGCGGCGCAGGAGCCCCTGGCGGCCCTCGGTCGCTTCGCCGCCGACGTCTCCCCCTTCCCTCTCAAATGGGACGGGCAGTTTCCCGACAAGGTGGAGAACCGCGAGGTCATCAGCGACGCGATTTCCACCTTCCTGTACGGCACCGGCAAAGAGCCGGGACGGGTCAGGGAGAATACCTCCTTCCCCTTCGCCTGGGCCGAGGTCAGGGCCGAGGGATGCACCATGTGCCGGGCCTGCGTGAACATCTGCCCGGTCCACGCCTTCAAACTGGATGACGACAAGCACACCCTGGAGTTCCGGTACATGAGCTGCGTCGCCTGCGGCATGTGCGAAAAGGCCTGCCCGGAAAACGTCATCACCCTGCGGCGGGACCTGATCCTGGAGAAGGCGGCCTTCGCGTATCAGGTCAAGGTCCAGGACGAGATGGTGGGCTGCCTCCAGTGCGGGAAGGAGTACATCAACAAGAGGGCGCTCGCCGCCATTCAGGCCAAGGTGGGGACGATGGAGGCGTTTCTCGGGGGTCGGGCGGATCTGTTGCTCATGTGTCCGAACTGCCGCGCCGTCAAGGCGATGATGGAGGTGCAGAAGGGGTGGGAGCCGTGAAGATCCCATGAGGGAGACTCGGAAGAAGAAAGGGCCAAAGAAAGAGAAAGAGTTTCTGGACGTCGCCCCCGAGGCCTTTGCCCGGTACCTGTCCCTGGACATCTGGCAGAGGGTCGAGGCCGTGCGGCGGGAGGGCGGGGGGCGCGAGGAGGACCTCAAGACCATCCTCGCCTTTGACGAGCGCTATCCGTATCAGGAGATCTGGCGCGAAAGATGGCAGGGTGATGTGGGGGACCGGATCTCCACCACAGAACCGGGTGAGCTGTTGGGGTTCATCGAGAGGATGGTGGCCGCGGCGCTTCACGCCGAGGAAGCCGAACGGAAGGCCCGGGGGGACGGCTCGCTCTACGACGAGGACGACTATCTCGCTTTTGTGGATTCCCAGCTCCAATACCTCTTCCAGCATCGGGACGATGAATTCCTCACGCCATAGGAGTTGGGAGGGGCCTGAAGGGCGAAGAAAGAGACCGAAAGGGTCGGGGGATGATCGGAGACCGAGAGATCTCTGCCTTCCGCCGGGGGTATTACGGGCTGCTGAGCAGGGCCTACCTCGAAGAGCCTGACGGCTCGTTCCTGCAAGTCCTCCGGGATGGGATGGAGGCCCGTATCGAGGCCGCTGAAAAGCTCAGCCCTCGCCTCGCGGAGGGATGGCGCACCATCCGGAGCTGCCTTCTCCACGACACGGTCAAGCTCGGGGAGACCCTGTCGGACGAATACAACCTCCTCTTCGTCTCCCCCACCGAGACAACCATCTTCCCGTACGAATCCTGGTACATGGAGAAGGAGCCCTACGGCCCTTCCCTGGCCGCCGTCCGAGGCTTCTTGGGCCGGATCGGCCTGGAGAAGCGGGACAGCCTGCCCGAGCCGGAGGACCATATCTCGTGCGAATTCGAGATCATGGTGGAGCTCATCGCCCGCCAAGAGGCCGCCGCCGAGCGAGCCGAGGAAGAGCGCTGGCTCCACCTGCAGGGGGAGTTCTTCAAGACCCACCTCCTGTCGTGGGCTTTCCTCCTTTGCCAGGACCTGGAACAGCAGGAGGCCGCCAACTTTTACGGGGGGATTGCCAAACTCACCCGCGGCTTATTGGAGCTTGAGCGGGAGGTCCTGGCGGAGTGGGGCGCCGCCGTCCCGCGGCGGCAACCGCTCGGCGCACGGGACGAACGGTGGAAGGGACCGACCTTTGACCTGCTCCAGATAGGCAAAAAAGAGGCGCCGCGCGGGGAAACGGAGGACCCGGATGAAAAAAACGCAGGTAACTGGGCGTAGGCCCCTGTCTCCCTCCCCCAGGGGGCGGGGCCCGCTCAAAACATACTTGACAGAGAGGGTCGGGAATCAGTTATATTATCGACAGGTACTTAGCCCGAGGCAGCAATGAGACGTCCTCGGGGAAGCGTCTACAAGGGAAACGGGGTTTTGTCAATCCACCTCAAAGGGATTAGGCCTGCCTGAAGGGGGGTGAAGTGCTTGATCGAAGGGACGCTCCGTAAGCTCGATCGGGCCAATCGCACTGCTGTGGTCGAAACCTCTGACGGAAAGGAAGTCGCAGTCCACTTCGATGCCGGGAGCTATATCGCCATCCCGGATCCCGCAACGATGGGCAACATGACAGGAAGCCTGGACGATCTGAAGGAAGGGTACTGGATCCAGGCCGATTTCGTTGAGAAGGAGGGAAGCTGCCACTGCACCTCCGTAACCTGCCTCAGTTGAGGAAAGGTGAGGTGAGGCTATGGGTGAACAGAAGCAAGGCCAAGGGTTTGAAGGCGGGAGGAGGAGCTTCCTGAAGGGGCTCCTAACGGGAGCAGGGGTCGCCGTCGCCCTTGGGATGGTACCGAAAAAAGCTGCGGCCCAGAAGAAACCGGGGGTTCCCGATCCGATCCTCTACCGCCGGACAGAAGAGGCTGAGAAGTACTATCGGACCCTTTACAGGTAGGAGGTGTGGGGATGACGCTACGCAGAGTTCGGTCAAGCGGCTCGCCCCGGACTTCCTTGGCCGAGAGGCTGAACCCCTTGATGGACCGCCGTGCGTTCCTGAAGACGGCGGGGGTTGGGGTCGGAGTCGGCGTGGCAGGGTCCCTCCTGCCGAACCCCATCTTCCGCGAGGCGTCCGCGGCGGCCAAGCCACCAGAGTATAAGCAGATCAAGACGATCTGCAATAACTGCGCGGTCGGGTGCGGCTTTATCGCCGAGGTGCAGGACGGGGTCTGGGTAAGTCAAGAGCCCTGGTTCGAACACCCGGTCAATTTGGGAAGTCTCTGCTCCAAGGGGGCCGCGGCGCGGTCGAAGGTGATCAGCGAAAAGCGGCTCCGCCATCCGATGAAGCTCGTGGACGGGAAGTGGCAGAAGATCAGCTGGGACCAGGCCATGTCCGAGGTCACGAGTAAGCTCCAAGAGATCCGCAAGAAGTATGGCCCGGATGCCCTGATGATCAACGCCTCGGCCCACCACAACAACGAGTTTGCCTACGCCATCGCGAAATTCGCCCGTTTCTGGGGCACCAACAACATCGACCACCAGGCGCGCATCTGCCACTCGACGACGGTGGCCGGGCTAGCCAACGTCTTCGGCGTGGGGGCCATGACGAACTCCATGCCGGACATCCGGAACAGCCGCTGTATCTTCTTCTGTGGCTCGAATGCGGCGGAGGCCCACCCGATCTCGATGCAGCACGTGCTGGTCGCCAAGGAAGTCAACCGGGCGGTGGTCATCGTGGCCGACCCCCGCTTCACCAAGACGGCAAGCTTTGCGCACATGTATGTTCGCCATCGGTCCGGCACCGACAACGCGCTCCTCATGGGGCTGGTGCATATCATCCTGGCCAATGGCTGGGAAGACCGCAAGATGCTCGAAGAGCGGACCTACGGCCACGAGGAGATGCGGGAGGTCGCCCGGGCGTACACACCTGAGGTGGTCTCTGACATCACCGGAGTCTCCAAAGAGGACCTCCACCGGATCGCCAAGACCTTAGCCGACAATCGCCCGGGCACGATCATCTGGGCCATGGGCCAGACGCAGCATACCAACGGGACCGCTGTCGTGCGGGCCTCGTGCCTGCTTCAGCTCACCTTGGGCAACATGGGCAAGCTGGGCGGCGGGGCTAACGTCTTCCGGGGCCATGATCAGATTCAAGGAGCAACCGACGTCGGCGCCGACCCCTCTAGTCTCCCGGGCTACTACGGCCTGGACGAGAAGGCCTGGGCGCACTGGGCCAATGTCTGGGGGGTGAGCGTCGAGTATCTCCAGTCCCGGTTCAAGAACAAGAAGATGATGGAAGACAAGGGCCTCACGGTCTCCCGGTGGTACGAGGCGGTCCTGCTCGACCCGAAGGAACTCGGCCAGGACGTCCCGGTCAAGGCTGTGATCTACTGGGGCCACTCGTCGAACTCCATCTCCCAGATGGATCGGCTCAAGAAGGCGCTCGATAAGGTCGATCTCATCGTAGACATCGACCCGTTTGTGACAAACACGGCGGTGCTGCCCGACCGGAAGGAAGGGGTCTACCTCCTGCCGGCCGGAACCATCTACGAGAGCATCGGCAGTGCCACGAACAGCAACCGGCAGGTCCAGTGGCGGCCTCAGATCGTGAAGCCGGTCTGGGAGGCGCGCGAAGACTACGACATCCTGCTGGACTTCGCCGAGCGTTTTGGATTCAAGAAGGAGTTCGCCAAGAACAGCAAGTACGGCGCGTGGAAGCGGGAAACATTAGCCGAAGACCTGCTCCGGGAGATCAACCTGGGGGTCCGAGGCGTCGGCTATATCGGCCAGACCCCGGAGCGGCTCAAGCGGCAGCAGCAGCACGCCCACACCTTCCAGATCAACAGCCAGCGGGCAGAGGGGGGTCCGGTCAACGGCGAGTACTGGGGTCTTCCCTGGCCATGCTGGTCCGACAAGCACCCCGGTACGCCGATCCTGTATGACACCAGCAAGTCGGTGGCCAACGGCGGCCTGCCCTTCCGGCTGCGGTGGGGGCCCAAGGCGCCGGATGAGAAGTCGCTCTTTGCGACCGCCGATATCAAGGGCAGTACCTCCGAGACTCCGGGATACGGGCCAGCCAAGGACTACGGCACCGACCTCACCGGCAAGTCAATCGAGGAGGCCCTGGCCAAGGGGTTGGCCCCGTGGGGGAACGGCCGGGCCCGGATCAAGGCCTGGAACATCCCGGACCCGGTCCCGATCCACCGCGAGCCGATCCACAGCCCGCGGCCCGACCTGATCGCCAAGTACCCGACCTACGACGACGTGAAGAACCACTGGCGCGTGCCCACCCTCTTCAAGAGCCTGCAGAAGCCGGACTGGGTGAAGGAGTATCCGATCATCCTGACGTCCGGCCGGCAGGTCGAGTTCGAGGGGGGTGGCGCCTCGGAGCGGGCCTCGTGGTGGCTCGTGGAGCTGAACGATATGTACTGCGAGATCCACCCCAAGCTCGCCAACGACCATGGGATCAAGAACGGCGGCTGGATGATCATCGAGTCGCCGCCCGATCTTGACGCTAAGCCCAGCATGATCAAGGTCAAGGCCAAGGTGACCCGCCGGGTCGGCCCCGACACCGTCTTCCTGCCCTTCCACTGGGGCGGGTTCCTTGAGGGGAAGTCGCTCGAGCAAAAGTTCCCCGAGGGGACCGTGCCCTACGGTCTCGGCGAGTCTGCCAACACGGTCACCAACTATGGGTATGACATCGTCACCCAGATGCAGGAAACCAAGACCGGCCTCTGCCGGATCAAGAAGGCCTGAAAGGGGGTGTGAGTTATGGCTTTGACGACCGCGCGGATGAAGTTCTACATCGACGCCAAGCGCTGCATCGAATGCGGCGGCTGCGAGGTCGCGTGCAAGAACGAGAATAACGTCCCGCAGGGCATTGCTCGCATCCGGGTGGTCACGGTGAACGAGGGGCAGCCGGGGGAGACCAACATCGCCGTCCCCTGCATGCACTGCTCCAAGGCACCGTGCGTGGCCGTCTGTCCGGTGGATGCTCTGTACACTCGACCGGATGGGATCGTCCACGTCAACAAAGAGACCTGCATCGGGTGCGGGTATTGCCTGTATGCGTGTCCGTTCGGGGCCCCGCAGTTCCCCAAGGGTCATGCTTTCGGGGCGCGGGGCGTCATGGACAAGTGCACCTACTGCGCCGGCGGGCCCGAGGAGCCCTTCTCGGAGAAGGAGCGCAAGTTCTACGGGTCCAACCGGATCGCCGAGGGGAAGCTGCCCATGTGCGCCTCGATCTGCTCCACCAAGGCGCTGGTCGCCGGGGATGCCGAAGAGGTGGCCAAGGTGGTGCGCGCCCGAATGGCCGCCCGCGGGCCTGGTGGTAGCGCCTGGGGATGGGAGACCGCCTATCCACCAGGGCGGTTTTAGGCTCGTTCTCTATGGCAGTGACCGGGATCCCCACCGGCGCGGACGGGTGCCGGTGGGGATTTCCCTTTTGGAGGGATTACCATGCCACCAACGATGTCCTCGCTGCAACAGTTCGAACCGATCATCCTGGCAACCCACAAGTGGTCTGCCACCCCGCACGTCCCCCTCTATCTCTTCTTCGGGGGTCTCACGGCCGGGCTATTGATCGCGGCCGCCCTCGCAGAGATCGCCGGCTGGAAGTACCCTCGGTTTGACCCCCTCGCGCGGGTGGCCGTCTACCTCGCGATCCCCTCTGCTGGTCTGGGGGGCTTCTTCGTCTCGATGCACTTGGGCAAGCCGGAACGGGGGATCCTCTTCCCCTTTTTCTTCACTAATTACAGCTCCTGGATGACGTGGGGGGGCTGGATCCTGGGGGTCGTATCGCTGATCGCCATCGCATACGGCGCCCTGTGGTACTTCCGCGCCGGGAAGGGGCCCAGGACCGTCGTGGCCGTCCTCGGCTTGGTCATGGCCCCGTTCCTGGCGATGTATACGGGATGGCTTCTTTCCGGATTCGGGACCATCCACGGTTTCACACCCCTGTGGTCGCACAAGTATCTGCCGGTCATGTTCCTGAACTCGGGGGTGACGACCGGGATCGCCTGTGCCGGGCTCGGGCTTTTGGTCGCGCGGTATCTGTCTATGCGCTGGCCATGGGTGGGGGTCTCTCTGCCGAGTCAGGAGCTGAGCAATGTGCTGCGCTGGACAACCGTGGTCCTGGCGGGTGCGATCCTGCTCGAGGCATTCGAGCTCTACTCTTTCCTGACGCATCTCGCGAAAGGAGCGCCCGAAAAGGGAGGACCCTACGTCTACCATATCCTCACCAAGGGCGACCTGGCACCCTGGTTCTGGTGGGGCTTCGTGGTCCCCGGCCTCGCCATCCCCCTCATCCTGGGACTCGTCGGGATCTTCGCGCAAGCCCGCAGGCCGATCCCGGCCCTGGCCGGCGCGTATTTCAGCCTTGCGCTCATCGGCGGCGTGATACTCCGGTTCCTGATCGTCACGGGAGGTGATATGGTCAAGCAGCCGCTCCCCTTCCCGCCATGGGCCGCTATCTATGGGGAGAGGGGCCCAGGAGCCACGAAATAAGATTCGGACCGGAGTGAACGCCATGCCACGCACCTATCAGTACCGCCGGGGCGCCTTTGAGCCACTGGACAAGGGGGTCGTCACGGAACGGCCCCTGACCATCCTGGTAAACGGCCAAGAACTCGCCACGATGATGAGCACCCCGGTCAAGCTGGATTGCCTCGTGGTGGGGTTTCTCTCCTTCGAAGGGATCATTCAGGATCTTGCCGACATCACCTCCCTTGAGATCCACGAAGAGATGGGCCTGGCCGAGGTCACCCTCGCCAGGCCCTTCACCCCCCCAACCCGGCGTGTCTTCACCTCGGGGTGCAGCGGAGGGATCACCTTTTCGCTGGCGCTGCAGCCATACCCCCCCATCCTGTCTGAGGAGGTGCTCAGGCCGGAGCAGGTCCATCCCCTCATGCGCCAGCTCTTTGAGGCCTGTACCCTGTATATGGCCACCCGAGGGGTCCACGGAGCGGCCCTGAGCAACGGCGAGAAGCTGCTCATCGCGGCCGAGGACGTGGGGCGCCACAACGCCCTGGACAAGATCATGGGCGAGGCGCTCCTGAAAGAGATCCCGACCCGCGGGCGAATCCTCTTGAGCACCGGGCGCATCTCTTCCGAGATGCTCCGGAAAGGCGCCCACATGGGGACGCCCTTCATCATCTCGCGGACCTCGCCCACCTCGTTAGCGATCGAAGGGGCAAAGCAGCTGGGGATCACCCTAATCGGCTATGCCCGGGGGGACGGCTTCAATCTGTACACCCACCCGGAACGGATCCTCTACACCCCCGCTGCTGAGCCCGCCCCCACCCGGTAGTCGGGCCCCCCTGATTCACTCGATGGCGTGCTATGATATTTTGATCACCGGGCAGGTCCGTAAACACTGAGACCCCCCACATATGTGAGATCCTTCGATGAAGCACGTCATCGTCGGGACCGCTGGCCATATCGACCACGGCAAGACCGCCCTGGTCAAGGCCCTCACCGGCATCGACACCGATCGACTCAAAGAGGAGAAGGAGCGGGGCATCTCCATCGAGCTCGGCTTCGCCTTTCTCCGCCTCGAAGATGGGTCCACCCTGGGCATCGTCGATGTGCCTGGCCACGAACGGTTCGTCAAGACGATGCTGGCCGGCGTGGGCGGCATCGACCTGGTCATTCTGGTCATCGCGGCCGACGAGGGGGTGATGCCCCAGACGCGGGAGCACCTCCACATCTGCGAGCTGCTAGGCATCCGTCGGGGGCTCGTCGCCCTCACGAAGAAGGACCTGGTGGAACCGGAGTGGCTCGATCTCGTTCAGGAGGAGATCCGGACGTTTCTCACCGGAACCTGCCTTGACGAGGCGCCGATTCTCCTCGTCTCCTCCCTCACCGGCGAGGGGCTCCGTGAACTCCGCGATGCGCTCGCTTCACTTGCGGCCGAAATCCAACCGAGGCGAGGGGATGGAATTGTCCGCCTTCCCATTGACCGCGTCTTTACTATCCGGGGCTTCGGCACCATAGTGACCGGGACCCTCTGGACAGGCTCCCTCGCCATCGGCGACGAGGTGACGATCCTTCCGAAGGACCTGCCTTCTCGGGTCCGACGCCTCCAGGTCCATAATGTGAGTGTGGAGAAGGCCCTGGCCGGGCAGCGAACGG
>Ga0247727_10012535_pt1 | contig 14529 bp, 12 predicted proteins | sample WisWelCaveWW1625_FD_202498 | JGI IMG/M metagenome (GOLD analysis project Ga0247727, IMG submission 202498) | Biofilm microbial communities from Wishing Well Cave, Virginia, United States - WW16-25 | ecosystem: Environmental > Aquatic > Deep subsurface > Groundwater > Cave microbial mat | place... | reverse complement strand
TCATTTTCATTTGCGTGACTCGCAATGACGGTTAATAATGAGGATGGCATCATCTAAAAAATCATCGGGAACTCTTTTCACGCGACTTTTAGTTATCAGGGTTATATAGTAGCTTTACTCTAACCTTAAATTGCCTGTTGATTGGTTGCGAAAGGGATCGCTTTCGGTTGAGGCATTTCTAAAAGGTTAGCGCTACTATGCCAGGTCTGAAAAAATCCACTGCTTTTGTTTGCGGACTCATCCTTGCGGTACTGCTCCCTGCCTCAATCAAGGCGCAATCTCCGCCAACGCTCATTTTTCCGAACGACAGCATCGTCACCTCCACCACCGCATTGGTGTTTCAATGGAATGCCGTTTCAGGAGCCACCGGCTATCACATTCAGATTGATGACACCGCTTCGTTCTCTCCTTCACTCATCGTGGATGACCAGAGCATTCTTTCCTCCGTTACTAATTTCAACACTACTCTCACAACAGGCAAAAGATATTACTGGCGCGTTCGTGCAGACATCGCGGGTGTTTTCACCAATTGGTCGCCCGTGTGGACGTTCACCGTTTTTTCTCCTGCGGATATTAATGTCACCACGTGGTATAAAGCTGATTTTGGTGTTCACTATCAAATAGTACTCGGAGATACGCTTGTTCATCAATGGGACGATGCCAGCGGAAATAATAACCATGCGGTGCAGATTGACGTGAACAAGCGCCCGCGATATGTTGCTTCAGCGCCTGCAATCAACAACATGCCGCTGGTAAATTTTTCCGGGTATAATGAGTATGTTGATTTCACTACAACCCTTATTGCAATCAGAACTGTTTTCTGGGCAATCAAGGAAGACCCGGCTGCGGGCAACATATCTCGTCCCCTGCTTAGCTCTGCGCCCCCTGTAGCCCCTGATTTCCACAGGGGGTATCAGCCGGCTTACATTTACGATGAGCTATATACACCCAGCCAGGTCAGGTTGGGAAGTACAAGAATTAATGGAGAGGTGGTTACTCCAACTTTTAAGGATGTGCCGGAAACCATCTCCGTCATCAGCACCAGGACGACCGGTAATGCAAGAGCAGAAAACTTCGCCAATGACAGAGATATATACGAGCCTTCTGCAGGCTCATACAGAGTTTGGTATGGCGACCTTGCCGAGTTAGTCATCTTCAACGACCCATTGAGCGATTCGCTGATTGCTCTCGTCACTAAATATCTCATGGATAAATATGCGCCTCCGGCAAATCTTGGCGCTGACATCATTACCGATTACGAACTGTGTCTGACCGACACGATTTCTCCGGGGCATTTCAATAGCTATAGTTGGTCATCGTCAATATTTGAAACAGGCAGTTCCATCTCGGTAAGCCAGCCGAACACTTATTCAGTAACCGTAATTGACCAATTTGAAAGACCTTCAATTGACTCCATCATTGTTCGCTTTGTAAGCCCCAATGTCATTCAGCCCGACACTATTTGCTTAGGCGATTCGAAGCTGTGGGACACCGGCTTGAGCAATGACTACACTTTCCAATGGAATGGCGGAAGCAGCAGCGCAAGCATTATCATTCAAAACGAAGGTGATTATTCGCTGACCGTCACCGACACGAACGCATGCACTTACATTTCTGACACGATTCACATTGAAATTGATTCGCTGTCAGCGCTTGCCAGCCTAAGCAGTGACGACACCACCGTTTGCAGCGGGCAAAGCATCGGGCTGACGAGCGGGGCAGATTTGGCGGATAACTATTTGTGGAGCACGGGTGAAACCACTTCCACCATTGTAATTGACACCACCGGTGATTATTCCCTGACGGTGACCAACAATTTCGGCTGCTCCGCCACCGATGCCATTCATGCTGACGTCAGCTCCACAGCGCCCACCGCTAATTTCAGCGCGACAACGGTTTGTTTCGGAAATGCCACCGTATTCACTGACAATTCTACTCCGTCTGCCGGTGATTCAATTACCGGCTGGGATTGGGACTTTGGCGATGGAAATTCTGACACAGCAAGGCAGCCGGTTTATATTTTCCAATCGCCCGGCAATCACACAGTGAAGCTCACGGTGACTGCCAGCAACAGTTGCACCAACATCAAAGTGAAACCCGTGCAGGTGTACGGTTTGCCGCAAGCGTATTTCAGCGATACGGTGGTGTGCGCGGATATTGACAGGGTGTTTGATGATAAAAGCAGCAAGGCTGAGCCAAGCATTTCGCTTCTCACTTGGCATTGGGATTTTGGCGATGGCGCAGTTTCCAGCTTGCAGAATCCGGTGAAGCGATATGACACCACAGGCGTTTACATCGTAACCCTTACGGTGACGGATTCGCGCACTTGTCAAAGCACATTTACCAATCAGGTCGAGTCAATTGTTCCGGTTGCTCCAGCAGCAGTTCCAAACTTGTTGTATCCGCAGGAAAATCTTACGCTATCCAGCACAACGGTATTCTTTGACTGGCAGGCAACGGCAGGCGCAGCTTACTATGTTTTAGAAATCTCGCTTAATCCGGGCTTCACCACCATCGTTTATGCTTCAAATGATATTGCCGCTGATTCGCTCACTGTAACCGGCTTGGCAACCGGAGCTTCCTATTATTGGAGGGTGCGCGCTTACAATTTATGCGGCAATGCAACCATCTCAAACCTTCTTCTTTCAACCTGTTCGAGCCTTCCAATATTCCGGGGTTGTGTTTGTGGCTCAGCGCTGACGGGAGCAAGGACATAAGAAATACGGTTAATGGTCCCGTTGTTGAGAAATGGTACGACCGCAGCACTTCAGGAAACAATGCTGTGCAAACCATAGATGATTGGCAACCTTTGTTTATCCCAAGCGTTCCGGAATTGAATGGCGCACCGGTGCTGCGCTTTGATGGAGATAATGACCATGTACTTTTCAACCGGATTGACCAAATCACAACAGTGTTTTGGGTGATAAAGGAAGACCCCGATGCGACCATATTGTTCAGGCATGTATTGGGAGATACCGACTTCCCGCCCGATTTTCACCGGGGATGCTGCATTCCAAGTTTCTCTAATGACACCACCAAAACACTCTGGAGCACACGATTTACCCCTTCAAAAGTACTGAATGGGATAACCAGACTTAATACCCATCCGGTTAGAGGAGATACAACTGACGCTCCAACTGAGTATTCGATTTTATCGGTCAAAACAACGAGTAACTGCACTGCTAACGCCTTTGTTATTGACCGGTATGATGTGGTGAACGAATTCCGAGTGTGGGATGGCGACCTTGCCGAGCTAATCATTTTCTGCCAGCCTTTAACTAACGATTTGATTGCTACCGTAGAAGATTATCTCAGTGACAAATACGCTCCACCCGTCAACCTCGGTCCTGATATTGTGATGGAATATGGCTTTTGTACCCCTATTGAAATTTGCGCAGGCGACCAATATGTTACATACCAGTGGTCAACAGGCGAAACCACACGTTGCATCACGGTCTATGCACCGGGCACCTACTTCTTGGAAGTGCGGAATATTTTCGGGATTGTCTCCTTAGAGGAAGTGGTTGTCACCGGAGGATTGAACACCATCACATTAGATGATACACTGGCTCTTTGCATGGGAGATACATTAGTGTGGGACACCAAGCTCGCTTATAATTCACCGGACGGTCTTGATTATTTTTTCGAATGGCAGGACAACAGCCACGACAGCTTCTATGTAATCACTCAGCCCGGTGCATATTGGGTAACAGTGACCGACAGTTCCCTCTGCTCAGTTACCTCCGATACCCTCATCGTGTGGATTGATTCATTCGAAGTGCAGGCATCGCTAGGTCCTGACACGCTCAATCTTTGTGTGGGCAACAGGCTGCGTCTCGCTGTTGGCGGTGACGTTGCAAAAACGTACCGGTGGTCTGATGGCTCTGCTGACTCCACGCTCATTGTCAGTCTTCCGGGCTTTTACTCCGTCACCGTTCAAAATAATAATGGGTGTGAAGCGAGAGACACCGTTTACGTCAACATTTTCGGGGTGGCGCCCATCGCTAATTTCTATTTTGACAGAAATTGTTTCAGCGACTCCACTGCGTTCACCGACCTGTCGCAGCCTGCCGCAACCATTGTTTCACGGTGGTGGAATTTTGATGATGGAAATTATGCCGACATTCAAAATCCGCGGCACCGATTTCCAAATGCCGGAAACTACGATGTAAAGCTCATTGTGAATGACGCTGCCGGTTGCTACCAGGATGTGATAAGAAAGGTGGTCATTTACCCCCTGCCTGAGGCAAAGTTTGTAAATGACTTGGTGAACTGCGCCAATGATTTTGTGAGTTTCGATGACACCTCGGAAGTCATTCTTCCGCAAACTATCATAAGCTGGTCGTGGAATTTCGGAGATGGCGTGATGTCTCAACTGGAAAACCCCGTCCATTTTTATCAGACCGAAAACATCTACCCGGTGAGCCTCACGGTTACCACTGATTCGCAGTGCTCGGTCACCGTTTACGATACGCTGGAAATTTTCCCGGAGCTGGTAGCTGACATCCGCGCTGAAAACCTGTGCATCACCGGACAGCCCCAGTTTTATGACAACTCACCCTCATTTTCCAACACCGCATGGTTTTGGGATTTTGGAGATGGCATCACGTCAACGAAGCAAAATCCAGCACATATTTTCATAGAGCCGGGGTCTTACGAGGTAATGCTGCGTGTGACGAATGCGCTTGGCTGCAAGCGCACAGTGACGGAAACCATCATCATCACCGAGCCTCCTACCGTTGATTTCGACCATCCTGATTTGTGTGAAAACAAACCATTTCAGTTTTCTGACAACACGATAATTAATGGCGGTGATGCCGTGGTGGAATGGCTGTGGAATTTTGGCGACCAGACACCAATCGCCACGGTTAAAAATCCAGTTCATGCCTTTTTATCTACGGGCACTTATAGCGTAAGGCTGGATGTGGTGACGCAAAACGGCTGTGAAAATTTCGCGGTTAAAACGGTCAAGGTTATTGAGCCACCGGCTGCCGCATTTGATTTCACGCCACCCTACGGAGGCGCTCCTTTGACGGTCACCTTCGCCAATCTTTCCACGAATGCCAATGATTACCTCTGGGATTTCGGTGACAACACGCCTTCCTCTGATGAAACCAATCCCATTCACACCTACCTTCAAAACGGCAACGCAATCGTAACGCTTACTGCATCAAATCTGCCCGGCTGCACCGGCACGGCAACGGAATTGCTTCAGGTTGCAATTGCCCGGTTTGACATCGCCATTGACGATATCGTGCTGCGGCAAATTACCAACAACGGAGATTGCAGCTACCTGCTCGACATGAGCGGAATCATCATTGACAAGAGCACGGTGAACGTCACCGGCTTTGACATACAGGCGCAAAGCTCAGCGGGCGGAACGATGGTCGGGTATTGGGAAGGCGTTTTTTCCAACCGGCAAACGACTTATCATTTCACGCATCAATTCCTTATCACGGATTGCGTGGAAGATGTGATAATCTGCATGGAAGTATCGAAACCGAATGGAAATCCTGATGAAAATCCATTGGACAACCGCACCTGCGTGACTATGAGCGATGGACTGGTGATTGTAGGTCCCTATCCCAACCCTACGGGCGATTTCATCAACCTGGATGTCATCCTGCCTTCAAAGGGTGTTCTGAAAATCTCCAACTTCAATGTAATCGGACAAACCCTGGATGTGATTGGCGGCAGCGAGGAGGATAAAGGATACCATCGCTTTACATTTGACACCAACCATCTTCCCCAAGGGGTTTACATCCTGCTGGTTGAATACCAGGATGAGGAGCGGGTTATGAAATATGTGGTGAGGCGCTAAGCCGTTTTGCCCGGCTTCAATTTTCACACAATCATGGATTTTCTCCCCACCTACACGAAGTCGCAACTTGCCCTGCGCAACGGACAAGACAAGCCCGAAATCTGGATAGCCTACAAGGGAATCATTTACGATGTCACCGGCAGCCGCCTGTGGCGCGATGGCAAGCACTACGAACATTGGGCAGGTCAGGATTTAACCGATGAGCTGCCCGATGCGCCTCATACTGAGGAAGTTTTTAAGCGATTCGCTGCGATTGGCAGGGTGGAGTGAGCAAGCGACTACGAAATTTCTCTTAGCGGCTCATCATCCTGAGTCAAAAAGGACGGATTAAAACTTGACAAAGTTGTGATAAATCCTCAATTAACGACCGGAGTGAGCACCTAATTAAATGATGTAAATAACTCTTTTTATGACGAATGTGCCCACCGGGGATAGAATCATCCCGCTGTCATTCGACAACAAATCCACCGTTGAAAAAGAACGCGAGCGCATCGTCATCTACCCGAAGGTAAATGACATCGTCATGATTGAAGGCGATGACAATTATTCCAACGTTTATTTTGCCGTTTCTTTTCAGAAATCGCTCCAGGTCATCGGTGACAGCAATCATCTCAGGGTTTCCAAAACACTGAAATATTTTGAAGAAAGGCTGAACCGGTACGGGTGTTTTTTCAGGTGCAGCCGCGGTTCAATTGTGAACCTCTACCACGTGAGCCTGCTGAAATACCGCACGCTTTACCTGCACATCTTGGACCGGGAAGTTTATCTCTCAGCCGACTCGGTCACCACCTTCAAAACAGCGATGGACAAGATTTAAAAGAATTTTTCCCTCATCCAAAATCACGCCCCGCTCAGTCCGATTATTTCTCGCCTCAGTTGCAGTTGCGCTTGCAGCATTCCGATGACACATTGATGGTGACAGCCACGCCTTGAGCAAGTAAGGCAAATCTATTTATCACAATTTTTTTACAATGAAAAACCTGATTGTCATGGTGTGCCTCATGGTCGCACCCTTTGCTGCTACATTTTCCAAGATGCCATACGCGGTTTTCGCCATTAACACGATTGATATAGTAATGAACGCTGACCTGCTGATAGCAACTTCAAATAATCCGAATGACCCGCTCGTGAAAGTTGAAGTGTTTAACGGAGCCGGGCAAAAGGTTGCTCAAGGCGGTTGCTCCTCCACCAAATGCACACTCAACCTTAGCAGCCTTCCAACCGGCAACTACTTGGCAAAAGCAACCAGCTTGATGGGATTTTACACGGAGCCTATCTATGTACCATAAGAACAGATTTTTGAAATGGTCTTGAAGATACGGGTTGTTTAAGTTTTTTATTGGTCATCCTAATCAACCAATCTTTATCGGCAAAATTCTCTTCAGCGAGCAATTTGCTGAGGAGGATTTCCATTTCTTCCGAATCGCTATCCTCATCTGCCAGCATCTGGAAATATTTGTAAAACTTTTCCAGAATCGGAGCAGCTTCACCAATCTTTTTCCGGTTACGCTCCAGGTGCTTCCTGTATGATTCAATATACGATTCAAGAGCTAAATCATTGCTTTCGTAGCCTATTTTCAAAAGCAGCTTCTTCACTGCAAATCCGAAGTAAATGTCATTTTTATTGTGGCTGGCTATTGCAAGCCGTCTTGAAGCGTCAACGTATTTTTTCTCGTGATAAAAAACCTGTCCTGCCGCAAGGTTATAATAATCGCTTCTAAATTCCTCCGGCAGATATTTCTCGTAGCGTCTTATAAAATTTTTCACCCAATTTGTTTTACTCAGCTTGATTGCGGCACCGACAACGTTTTTGAAAAGCTGGGGATTAATCATGCTATTGGTCAGCAATATCCTCTTGCTGATTCTGAACTGAATGATTTGAATGAGTTCACCTAAGTATTTTTTGTCGCCCTTATTACTAAGATTCACGCAAAAATTCTGAAGGTAACCGCAAGCGTTCCTAATCTCATCTTCAGGAATGAAGTGCGGAAATGAAAATACAGCCTTCTTTAACTCCTGATAAAAAATAGCCGCCTTTTCAGGGGATTTCTCAAGATTCATTTTGAAAATATTTCCGTACAGCGCGAGATACAAATCTTTATCATCCTTCTTGCTGTGAAGGAAATCGAGCATCTCGTTTTTGTCATTTTCTGCAATTATTTTTCCCAGAACCCTCTCTCTGTTCACTGCTTCCGCCACGTAACAGAGCTTCTTGGTGAGATAAAAGCGGATAAGCGTTTCCATCACTTTATCCGCTGAGTTTTCGGGAATCCTCAGCAGTCCTTTGTCAAAGCCTTCGAACAACTCTTCTTCTAATTCATGCATGAGCCACCGATGGTCGAAATCCTTGAAGGGCTTTTCTTCAAATTCCTTGCGCAGTTGCTTTGCCAGGAATTCGAAGTGCTTTGGCAGTTGAAGCTTTTTATAGGCTTTCAACGTGCCGATACGTTCCGCAAAGTCATTACGGTTGTTTTCCAATGACAGAAATTCTTCCGTCAGTTCCAGCAGGCGGTTCAATTTTCTTCCAAGGTCATTCGCGCCTGTAATTCCCTTGACATTTTTTCTCAGGGCTTCACTTGTCATTGAGCTATCGTCAAAATCAGGGTAGTGCGATTTCAGATAATCGAATAAAAAGGCCACCACCCTGTTTTTATTGAAATAGGGTGAGCGCACGAATTCGCTGAGCCGCTCCATCTGCTCAGAACTCAGGCACATCAAGACTTCTATGAGTTTTTTCAGCAAAAACATACTTGACAAGTCACCCCCTCAAAAGTGGCATTTTTTTGTCCATGAAATTACAAAACAGAGCATCTATTTTTCCATCAGCAAATAACCGCATGATTTTTCCGATGATGAAATTGTTGACAACAGACTTGAAGAAAAACCCTTCGTTGGCCGCTCACCTGCGGGGGGAGGGGATGAATCGCGGAGGAAATCTTAAGCGGTTCTCTCCGCGATTGCGTCCCCGAAAATAAAAATAAAAAACGAACGACCATGCTTTTAACCGAAAGAGAAAGAAATGTTTTGAAGCTGGTTATTAACGGAGAAGACAATCACCGCATCGCCAGTATGCTTGGGATAAAAGCGAATACTGTGAAGTCCTACAAAACGCGCATCGTTTTTAAATACCGTTATTTCGGAATCAAGAATCTAAGAGAGTTGCTGAAGTTTTATCAAAAGCTGAAAAAAGAAAATCCGGAATTAAAATTTATGAACCACTAAGCCGCTTCTTAGCTTCGGCTCAAACCACGTTGATTTGGGCGGCATCACCTTTCCCGAGTCGGAAATCTGCATCAGTTGCTCCATGGATACGGGGTAAAGCGCAAACGCCACTTTCATCTCTCCGCTGTCAACCCTCCGCTCCAATTCTTTCAATCCCCTGATTCCGCCCACAAAGTCAATCCGGTCATCGGTGCGCGGGTCCTTGATGCCGAGCAAGGGAGACAGCAGGTTCTCCTGCAGGATGGTGACGTCTAAAATTCCTATCGGGTTGTTGCTCCATGTTCCTTTCCTTGCTGCAAGCTTGTACCAATTGCCTTCCAAATACATCCCGAACTCGTGCAATTTTTCCGGCTTTGCGGGCTCCCTGTGGAAATTCTTTAAATCAAAGCTGACCGACACTTTTTGCAAAAACTTTTCTGCCGGATAGCCATTCAAATCTTTTACCACGCGGTTGTAATCCATTATTCTCAATTGGCTTTCAGGAAAAATCACCGAAAGAAAGAAGTTATACTCCTCCATACCGGTATGATTTTTATTTTCTTTAGCCATTCCTTTTCCGACTTTTGCTGAAGATGCCGCTCGATGATGACCATCGGCAATGTAAGTGCAGGAGACTTTCTCTCTGAATATTTTTGCCAGCCTGACAATATGCTTCTCATCATCCAGCACCCAAAACCGGTGCTTCACCCCGTCATCAGCCTGAAAATCATAAACTGGCTGCTTTGAATTGGTAATCCTTTCTATCAGCTCATTCACTTCAGGAATATCACGGTAGGCGAGAAACACCGGCTCAGCGTGCAAGCTGGTGACGCGCATGTGGTTGATGCGGTCCAGTTCCTTGACAGGTCGCGTATGCTCATGTTTTTTTATTCTGTCTGCAAAATAATCTTCCACGCTGGAACAGGCGACTAATCCGGTTTGTGCCTGACCGGCCATCTCCAATTCGTAGATATAGAGCTTTGGTTTTTCATCCTCGAAGAAGATTCCCTTGTCCAGGAGCGACCTGAAATTATCACGCGCTTTCTCATAAACTTTCAGGTCATGCTCATCAACAGTATCCGGCAAGTCAATTTCCGGTCGGATAACGTGAAGAAAAGAATAGGAGTTGTCTTTGGCTTCTTCTTTAGCTTCTCTGCGGTTCATCACATCGTAAGGACGCGATGCGACCAATGCCACAAATTCAGCGAGCGGTCTGTAGCCTTTGAAGGATTTTATTGTAATCATAGATAAGTTTAGAGTTTGGAGTTTAGAGTTTTTTGAACTTCAAACTCTAAACTCTAAACTAAAAAAATGAATAATCTTCTCCGCCACATCCAACCCCACCCTCACCTGTGCGTCAATTGTTGATGCGCCAATATGCGGGGTGAGTGAAATTCGCGGATGTTCCAGGATTTCTTTTCCGGGGTTAGGCTCACCTTCGAACACATCTAAAGCCGCAGCCGCCACCTTGCCCGAATTCAGCGCTTCCAGCAAATCATTTTCGACAATCACTCCCCCGCGCGAGGTATTCACGAGCATCACTCCGTCTTTCATCATGTTGATTCGTTCTTTGTACAGAATGGGCGGGTCGCCATCCTTGAACGGCACATGCAGCGTAATGAAATCACTTTGTGAAAGAAGGTCTTCAAAAGGCACCGTTCTCAATGTGATTACAGGCGCCACGTTACCTACTTTGAAAAAATCCAGCTCGATTTTCACCTCTTCATGATGCAGCTTGAAAGGCATCACGTTCATTCCAAGACCGAGCGCCATTTTTGCCACCGTTTGCCCGATGCTGCCGAAACCAATAATGCCAAGCGTTTTATCCTTCAACTCGATTCCTTTCGAGTATTTTTTTTTCAGCTCATTGAATTTCTGCGCTCCTTCATCCGGCATTTTGCGATTGGAGTCATACAGAAAGCGCGACATGGAGAAAAGATGGGCGAAAACTAATTCAGCCACGGATTGTGCCGATGTGCCGGGAGTGGTCATTACTTCAACACCCTTCGAGCGGGCATAGTCCACATCAATATTGTCGGTTCCCGTGCCTGCGCGAACAATCAATTTTAATTTCGAGCCTGCGTCAATCTCCCGGCTGGTGATGCGCGTTGCGCTTCTTACAACGACAGCGTCATAATCTTTTAAGCGGTCGCGCAGGTTTTCCTGCTGGATTTTGGTTGTATCAACTTCGATTCCGGCAGCAAGCAGCTTTTCAATTCCTTTCTTTTCAATTCCATCATTGGCTAAGACTCGAATCATCTTTTTCATTTTCTTTTAGATAACCGTCATTGCGAGTTTCAGCCCCGCGGGGAAATGAGCGGAGCCTACTGCCTGCTGCCGCTGCCAACTGCCGCTCCGTCATACCTAAAAGCAAACTCCTCCATTACCCCGCACAGCACCTCCACGCTTTCCATGGGCAGCGCGTTATAAATTGAAGCCCGGAATCCTCCAACGCTGCGGTGCCCTTTGATGCCGACTATTCCCGCTTTGCTGCAGGCTTCAACAAATGCATTTTCGAGGTCGGGCTTGCTCAGCATGAATACAACATTCATTTTCGAGCGGTCTTCTTTCTCCGAATGACCGACATACAACGGGTGCTTGTCAAACATTGCATAAAGCCTGGCTGCCTTCTCATCATTTATTTTTCCAATCGCCTTCAGCCCGCCTTTTCTCTTGAGCCAACGCAACGTGAGCAGGCAAACGTAAATTCCAAATACGCAGGGCGTGTTGTATAGTGAATCATTTTCTGCAAACACCCGGTAATCAAGCATTGACGGAAGCGTCTTGTCAATTTTTTTCAGCAGCTCTTTTTTCAAAATCACCAAAGTAACCCCGGCAGGACCTACATTTTTCTGCGCGCCCGCATAAATCAAATCAAACTTGCTTGCCGGAATTTCCTTGCTTAGAAAATCAGATGACATATCCGCAAAATACAGCACGGGCGAATCCGGATATATCTGAAACTGCGTTCCATAAATCGTGTTGTTGGTGGTGATGTGAAAATATTTAGCAGTCTTTGGAATCGCAAAGCCTTTGGGAATGTGATTGAAATTCTGCGCTTTTGAAGAGCCAATCACTTCGACTTTTCCGAACAGCTTTGCTTCCTTGATTGCCTTTGACGACCAGGTGCCTGTATCAACGTAAGCGGCTGTTTCGGTTTCCTTCAAAAAATTCATCGGCATCATGCAGAATTGCAGGCTGGCTCCGCCCTGAAGGAACAGCACCTCATAATCATCGCCCAAGCCGAGCAATTCTTTCACCAATGATTTTGCTTCAGCCACCACGCTCTCGAAGGTGTTTCCCCGGTGCGAAATCTCCAGGATGGACTGACCGCTTTTATTCAAATCAACCACCGCTTCAGAGGCTTCCTTCAAAACTTCAACAGGCAGCACGCTCGGACCTGCATTAAAAATGTGTTTTCTCATTCTGAAAAAATATTGAATGGTAAAGCTACTAATTCAGGAAAAAATCAGCAGCGCAGAACTGTCAGACGGAAATATTTTTTGACCTTATCTGTCTGAGGTAAACAGAAGTATGATTTACTCGGTTTTCTCTTTCTTGAAGATTAACTCCATGCTTATTTGAACTCCATCTGCATTTTCAGTTTGCCTCAAAACAAGCTTATCGCCAGTGTTTTCCGCAACTTCAAATTGCATTTTGTCCTCTTCTTTTCCTTCCGGGGAATTGATGGTTAAATATTTTCCGTCAGCCTCCATCTTGTAGGTCGTTAATTTCTTCCCTTCGCCTGACAGGGTGTTGGACCATACTTCACAGGAGCCATCTTTAAAAAGTTCAAAACCAAATCCCTTAAATCCTGCTTCTACAAATGATTTTGACAGCTCAATCATTTTCTTTTCTTCTTCATTGAGTTGATTAGCGGCACTGCCCATGTCCATTTTTTCAATGCTATCGAAAATCCATTTGCCGATTATTCCTGACTTTGATGATTGCCGGCTGTCGCAGGACGTCATCAAAATTGATAAAATCGCAATTGTGCAGAAGCAGCCGCTGAAGGAATGCATACTCTTATTTTAATCCAAATGTAATAATCCTGCTTTTAGGAAACAATCTTAATCCTTAATGGTGTATCTCTTTGAGCCATTCCAGCACCGAGGGCAGCACGGCATCTACATTTTCGTGCAGCATGGCATGATCCAAGCCTTCATAAAGCTGCAACTTTTTCTTGCAGGTAAGTTTGTCGAAAAGCCATTGCGTGTAGCTGACGGGGAAAATAGTATCGGCAGTTCCTGAAATGACCATCACGGGAACTTTGATTTGCTCAACCGGCTTGGGAACGGGCGTGGAAGCCAGCGAGCGCAGCGCTCTCAATGAGATTGATTTCAATACCAGCGGGTCGGTCTCCATGAATTTTTTCGCGTTCCCGAAATAACGCACTTTGATCTTGTCGAGGTCAATGTAAGAAGTGACGGGCACCTGGCTTTTATCCCACCCGATATTCATGAACAGCGGCTTCAGGAGTTTGGTGATGTTGGGGTATTTCACCAGGTTAAGAGTTTCCTTAGCGGGTAAATCCGCAATATTCTGACAGATGACGGATTTCAGCCGGTCGTCTTTTGCTGCCATGTAAAAGGAAAGAATGCCGCCCTGGCTGCTTCCAACCAAGGAAACCTGGTCGTTGAAGCGATTAACGGCATAGGTGATCGTATTTTCAATGTCTGTCATTAGCTCTGTGATGGTGTAATCCCCTCTCTTGCCTTCGCTTCTGCCATGCCCGCGCGGGTCAAGACCTACGATGTTATAGCCGCTCTGTCCCAGTTTATAAAGAAATTCGCCATAGCACAAGGCATAAATGGCTGTGCCCGGTACAAAAACCAATGTTGGTGCTGATTTTCCAGCTTCATAAATATCGAGATGCAGCTTATTCCCGTCTGATTCCACCCAGTCTTCGCTGAAATACTTGTACAACGGAGGATAGCCCAGCTCATGGGTAATGAAATCAAAATATTCCTGAACCGAGCCAAACACCCTGCCGTTGCTTATTAATTCCACATTCTTCATTTTGCTGCTTTTGATTTACGGGTAAATGAGTATTTGGTTTTTCCGGGAGTTGTTGGTGCGATAAGTCCTCTGAAACACGCGTCCATTATACGTTTGAAGGCAATAACTTCATCGAATGTAGGGAAAAATCAGGGGTTTTCTCCAAAAACTTTTGGCTGAAATACAGACTTCGGTTTGGACAAGCTGCAAATAGCCTAACACAATGGCAGGCGCGCATGTCACAATTTCAAAAAAACAAGCAGCATCAAGCCACTTTTTCAGAAAGAAGGTTAAGGTTTAAATAAATTTTCCTAAAACCTATGACGGCATCATTAGTGATGTTATCTTTGCCGACAGAATCACATTTCTTAACCAATAAACCATTTTACAATGGATCCATTGAAAAAATTTCTCTACGCAGGAGTGGACCTCGTTGCCGACACTTCTGAAAAATTCACCAAAACCGTTCATGAATTGGTGGATAAAGGCAAGATTTCCGGAACCGAAGG
>Ga0247727_10012534_pt1 | contig 14529 bp, 13 predicted proteins | sample WisWelCaveWW1625_FD_202498 | JGI IMG/M metagenome (GOLD analysis project Ga0247727, IMG submission 202498) | Biofilm microbial communities from Wishing Well Cave, Virginia, United States - WW16-25 | ecosystem: Environmental > Aquatic > Deep subsurface > Groundwater > Cave microbial mat | place... | reverse complement strand
AGGCCGCGGCGTGTGTTTTGCGAATACGAGGGCGTCAGGAAACCGGACTTGCGCTGCTTGTCGAGCGAGAACGAGCCGTACGGCAGCCAGAGCAGCGTGGTATCGAGAAACCTGAACCGGCCGTCGCGGATGGTGCCGATCTGATTCTCGTTGTCGAGCTCGAGCTCGCGCGCCTCGACGCGCCAATCCTCCTTGCCGGGTTCGCAGGTTGTGAAACTGCCCTGCGCCATCCGGAATCGGTTCTTGCCGAGGAACTCGAGGCGTTCCGCTTTGCCGCGCATCGTCGAATTCTCGCCTTGCAGGATGTAATTTGGTCCCTCGAACACCCCGGTGTCGTCCTGCGTGTTGTAGCGCAGGCGCGGGCCGAAGAAGCGGTCGACGCCGCGCTGCAGGCGCACACCGCCGTCGGCCTCGATGCGGCCGAACTCCTGGTTGAGGCGCAGGAACTCGCTGTAGACACTCAAATCCTCGCGTTGGAACTCGACCCGGCCGCGCGCGGTGACCTCCAACTCGGCGATGCCTTCGATGCTGTCGGCTTCGATGGTGGTCGGGCCCTTGGGTTGCGGCGTCGGCGCGAGCGCTGGCGCGGGGGCCTGCGGCCAGGCGAGAGGCGCGCCCGATAGTAGGAGCAGAAGCGCCGCGAGTCGCGCCGGAGGATGCAGCATCGAAAGGAGGATTGGGACGGTCTTTTGAGAGCGAAAAGTGTCATAATTCGGCGCAAATCGCAATGAATTTCAGACTCGTCGAGCTCGAGCGCTGGCTCGGCGCGCAATTCCCGTCACTACCCTTCACGCTCGCCCCCGCCTCTGCGGACGCGAGCTTCCGGCGCTACTTTCGCGCGCGACTCGCCGACGGCCGCAGTTTCGTCGTCATGGACGCGCCGCCGGGGCAGGAGGACTGCCGCCCGTTCGTGCACGTCGCCGGAGTGTTCGCGGCTGCGGGCGTGCATGTGCCGGCGATCCACGCGCAGGACCTCAACCGGGGGTTCCTGCTGCTGGAGGATCTCGGCACTACGACTTTCCTCGAATTTTTCGGCAGCAACGACCCCGGCGCGCCTTATGCCGCCGCGACCGACGCGCTGATTCGCCTCCAGCTCGCGAGCCGGCCAGGCGTGCTGCCCGTGTATGACCGCGCACTGCTCGAGCGCGAGCTCGCTCTGTTCCCGGACTGGTACCTGGCGCGGGAGCTTGGCGGAAAACTCCCGGCACGGGATGCGCAAGTGCTGCGTACTGCGTTCGATGCGTTGCTGGCCAACAACCTGGCGCAGCCTCAGGTGTACGTGCACCGCGACTATCACTCGCGCAACCTGATGCTGTGCGACCCCCTGCCCGGCATCCTCGACTTCCAGGACGCCGTCTACGGCCCGATCACCTACGACCTGGTCTCGCTGCTGCGCGACGCCTACGTGCGCTGGGAGGAAGCGCGGGTGCTCGATTGCACGGTGCGCTACTGGGAGAAAGCGCGCAAGGCCGGCCTGCCGGTACGCGCCGACTTCGCCGAGTTCTATCGCGACTTCGAGTGGATGGGCGCCCAGCGCCAGCTCAAGGTGGCCGGGATTTTCGCGCGCCTCTCGCACCGCGACGGCAAGGCGCGCTACCTCGCGGACATACCTCGGGTGCTGGAGTACCTGCTGACCGCCTGCCGCCGCTACCGCGAGCTGACGCCGCTCGCGCAGCTGCTCGAAACGCTGGCTGCCAAATGAAAGTGATGATCCTCGCCGCGGGCCACGGCGAACGGCTGCGGCCGCTCACTGAGACTACGCCCAAGGCGCTGGTCGAAATAGCCGGAGAGACGCTGCTGGGGCGGCACCTGGCGCGCCTGGCGGCCGCCGGCTTCCGACACGCGGTCATCAATGTGTCACATCTAGCGGACCGGATCGTGGCCCGCTTCGGCGGCGGCCTGCCTGGTGGCATGACGATCGAATGGTCGCAAGAGGCAGAACCGCTGGAGACGGCCGGCGGCATCGCGCAGGCACGCGCGCTGCTGGGCGACGCGCCCTTCCTGCTGGTCAACGCCGATATCTGGTGCGAGTACGACTTCGCCCGGCTGGGCGGTTTTCGCCTCGGGGAGCGGTTCGCGCACCTGGTGCTGGTGCCCAATCCGCCGTGGCACCCGGCGGGCGACTTTACGCTCGACCATGGCCAGGTCGGCAACGCCGCCGCGCCGCGCTACACTTATGCGGGCATCTCGGTGCTCTCGCCGCGGCTGGTGGCCAGCATCGCCGCCGGGCAGAAAGCGCGGCTCGCGCCACTGTGGCGCGCGGCAGCGGATCGCGGCGAGGTCAGCGGCGAGCTCTACGCGGGGCACTGGAGCGATATCGGCACGCCGCAGCGGCTGGCCGAACTGAAGGCGCGACAGGAAAAAGGATGAAGCCGAACGATCTGGATCCCGCTCTCCACAGCGCGCGCCGAGCGCGGCTGGCGCAGGCCATGCAGGGCGGCATCGCCGTGATCCCGACCGCGCCGGAGCGTGTCCGCAACCGCGACACGCACTATCCTTACCGTTACGACAGCCACTTTTATTACCTCACCGGCTTCCCCGAGCCGGAAGCGGCGCTGGTCATCGTCGCGGGGCCGCAAGCGAGGAGCTTGCTGTTCTGCCGCGAGAAGAACGAGGAACGCGAAACCTGGGACGGGTTTCGCTTCGGCCCCGGCGGCGCGCGCGAGCGCTTCGGCTTCGACGAGGCCTGCCCGATCGGCGAACTCGATGCAAGGCTAGTCGAGCTGCTCGCCGACCAGCCGGCGCTTTACTACCCGCTCGGCGCGGATCGCGAATGGGACACGCGCGCCATGGGCTGGCTCAACGCGGTGCGCGCGAAGGCGCGCGCGGGCGTCGGCGCCCCTGAGCGCGTGCAGGACGTGCGCGCGCTGGTGGATGAAATGCGTCTGGTAAAGGATGTGCACGAGCTCGATGTCATGCGGCGCGCCGCAGCGATATCGGCCGGGGCGCACCGGCGTGCCATGCGGGCCGCGCGCCCGGGTCGTTTCGAATACGAACTCGAAGCCGAACTGCTGCACGAATTCCGGCGCCGCGGCGCGCAATTTCCGGCCTACTGGCCGATCGTCGCCGGCGGCGCCAACGCCTGCGTGCTGCATTACGTCGCCAACGATGCGCTCCTGAACGCCGGCGAGCTGGTGCTGATCGACGCCGGCTGCGAACTGGCCGGCTACGCCACCGACATAACGCGCACCTTTCCGGTGGGCGCGCGCTTTTCGGCCGCGCAACGCGCGCTGTACGACCTCGTGCTCGCCGCCCAGGCGGCGGCCATCGAAAAGGTGCGCGCCGGCAACGCATGGAACGAGCCGCACGACGCGGCCGTGCGCGTGCTGGCGCAGGGCATGCTCGACCTCAAGCTGCTGTCGGGCAGCCTCGACGAAGCATTAGAAAAAGAGAGCTACAAGCGCTTCTACATGCACCGCACCGGCCACTGGTTGGGCCTAGACGTGCACGACGCGGGCGACTACAGGCGCGCCGGCGATTGGCGCAAGCTCGCGCCCGGCATGGTGCTGACCGTGGAGCCCGGCCTCTACATCCGGGCCGCCGCCGATGTGCCCGAGGCGCTGCGCGGCATCGGCATTCGCATCGAAGACGATGCGCTCGTGACCGAAGGCGGCTGCGAATTGATCACGCGTGAGACGCCGAAGAGCGTCGCCGACATCGAGGCGCTGAAGAGAGACGCAGTTGGCGATACCGGTTGAGATCAGCGTCCGGGGCGCCGGTCCGGTCGGGTGCGTGCTCGCGCTGCTCCTGCATCAGTCCGGCCGGCGTGTCGTTCTGATCGAGCGGAAAGGAGCAACGCCCGCGTCGCTGCGCCCTATCGCGCTGTCGCACGCGAGCCGCCTGATCCTGGCGCGCGCCGGTGCCTGGCGCTCCCTGGCGACCACGCCGATCGAGACCGTGCACGTATCACAGCAGGGCAGTTTCGGCCGCGCGCGGCTCTGCGCCGCGGATGCCGGAGTTTCCGCGCTGGGATATGTCGTGGATTACGGCACTTTGCTGGACTGTCTCGTTGCCGACGTGGAAAAGCGCGAAATACCGGTCGAAAGCACCGCTGGCGATGCTGCGCTGACTGTCCACGCCGAAGGTACTTTGAAGGAACTGGACGAGAAGGACTACCGGCAGGAGGCCCTGGTTGCACTGGTTACGGCCCGACCTGCCGCGGCCGGCACGGCCTGGGAGCGTTTCACCCCGGAGGGTCCGCTTGCCCTGCTGCCGCTGGGCACGCGCTACTGCGCGGTGTGGGGCATGAACCCCGAGCGCGCGCAGCGGCTGTGCGGGGCGCCGGAGGCGGAATTTCTCTCCGCGCTGTCGCAGGCGTTCGGCCGCCGGGCGGGCGAGTTTGTGGCGGTCGCCGCGCGCAGCTGCGCGCCGCTCGCGCTGCGGGTGCGCCCCTCGCGCGTGGGCGAGCGCGCGGCGTACATCGGCAACGCGGCGCAAACGCTGCATCCGGTCGCCGGGCAGGGCCTCAACCTCGGTTTGCGGGACGCCTGGGATCTGGCGCAAGTCTTGCGTGATGCGGAGGACCCGGGCGAGGCGCGCGTGCTTGCCCGCTTCGCTGCGATGCGCCGCTTCGACGCGGCAGCGACCGTGCGCGTTACGGATTTCCTTGCCGAGGTGTTCCTCGGGGCGAAACCGCTGGCCGGGCTGATGCGAGGATTTGGATTAACGGCGTTAGACATTTGCCTGCCGGCACGGCGTTTTTTTGCGCGCCGCATGATTTATGGAGTCTCCGCGTTGCCGTAACTGTCGCGTTGTCAGGAAAACGCAACAGCAGCGATGTTTTTCCGCAAAGGAACGCGCTAGAATTCGCTCCCCTCGCCTAGACCTCAACCAAAAGTACTGATGCAACTCGGCATGCACGTGTTGCGCAACGGCTTGTTCGTCGCCCCGATGGCGGGCGTCACCGACCGGCCCTTCCGCACGCTGTGCCGGCGCTTTGGCGCCGGCCTGGCGGTATCCGAGATGGTGTCCGCCCGCCCCGAGCTGCGCGGCACGCGCAAGTCGCGCCTGCGCCGGGAGCACGGCGGCGAGGCCGGCCCCGTTGCGGTGCAGATTGCGGGCGCTGACCCGGCAACCATGGCAAACGCGGCGCGCCTGAATGCGGACGAAGGCGCCCAGATCATCGACATCAACATGGGTTGCCCGGCGAAGAAAGTCTGCAGTGTCGCCGCCGGATCCGCGTTGCTCGCCGACGAACCGCTGGTAGCCCGCATCCTCGACGCCGTTGTCGCCGCAGTTGAGGTACCGGTGACGCTCAAGATCCGCACCGGGCCCGATCCGCAGCGCCGCAACGCCCTGCGCATCGCGCGCATCGCCGAAAGCGCCGGCGTGCGGCTGCTGGTGGTGCATGGCCGTACGCGCGCCTGCGGCTTTCGCGGTCAGGCGGAATTCGACACCGTCGCCCAGGTCAAGGCAGGCGTCCGCATCCCGGTGATCGCCAACGGCGACATTGCCACGCCCGAGGCAGCCAGGCGCGTTCTGGATGTCACTCGCGCCGATGGCATCATGATCGGCCGCGCCGCCCACGGCCGCCCATGGATCTTCCGGGAATTCTTGTCCTTTTTGAATGACGGAGAAAGGCTGCCACCCCCGGCAGCAGCGCAAATGCGGGCGGTCGCGCTCGAACACCTTGAAGGCATCTACTCGCTCTACGGCGACGAACTTGGCGTGCGCATCGCGCGCAAGCACATCGGCTGGTACACGCGCGGGCTGCCCGGAGGCGAAGCGTTCCGGCGCGAAGCCAACACCACCGTGTCGGCGCATGCTCAGCTCGCTGCGGTTGGCAGCTTTTTCGACCAGCTGACAGTATGAGCAGGAATACCGAACTTGCCGATGCGGTCAAGCGTTCCCTGGAACGCTATTTCCGCGATATGGACGGCGAGAAACCAACTGCCATCTACGACATGGTGCTGAAGAATATCGAGCGGCCGCTGATCGAGACGGTGCTTGGCAAGGCGGCCGGCAACCAGAGCGCCGCGGCGGCGATGCTCGGCATCGACCGCAACACCCTGCGCAAGAAAATCCAGCAGCTGCGGATCAAGGCGTGAAGGTCCGGCCGTGAAGGTTATGCGGTGAAGGTAACGCGGGCGCTCGTCAGCGTCTCCGACAAGACGGGCGTGGTGGAGCTCGGCAGCGCGCTCGCCGCGCTCGGCGTCCAGATCCTGTCCACCGGCGGCACCGCGAAGCTGCTCGACAAGGAGGGGGTTCGCGTCACCGAAGTATCGGCGCACACCGGCTTTCCCGAGATGCTCGACGGCCGGGTGAAAACCCTGCACCCGAAGATCCACGGCGGCATCCTCGCCCGGCGCGACCAGCGCGAGCACATGGCGGCCATCGACAAGGCGGGCATCGAACCCATCGATCTGGTCGTAGTGAACCTCTATCCGTTCCAGGCGACCGTCGCCGATCCGGACTGCACGCTGGCCAACGCGATCGAGAACATCGACATCGGCGGCCCGGCGATGTTGCGCGCCGCCGCAAAGAATTACGCCGGCGTCGCGGTGATCGTGGACCCTGGCGATTACGCACAGGTACTGGCGGAAATCCGCTCAAGCGGCGGCGTTGCCGAGGCGACCCGCTTCGCGCTGGCGAAGAAGGTGTTCGCGCACACCGCCGCCTACGACGGGGCGATCGCCAACTTCCTATTTTCGCTGGACGGGCAGGAACAGCGCCGCGCCTACCCCGAGGTGCTCAACCTGCAGTTCGTCAAGCGGCAGGAGCTGCGCTATGGTGAGAACCCGCACCAGTCGGCGGCGTTCTACCGCGACGTGCACCCCGCGGCGGGCAGCCTTGCTGCGTTTTCCCAGGTACAGGGCAAGGAGCTCTCCTACAACAACATTGCCGATGCGGACGCGGCCTGGGAATGCGTCAAGAGCTTCGCCGAACCTGCCTGCGTGATCGTGAAGCACGCCAATCCCTGCGGCGTCGCGGTAGCGGACAGCGCGCTCGCCGCGTACCGCAAGGCCTTCAGGACCGATCCGACCTCGGCCTTCGGCGGCATCCTCGCTTTCAACCGCGCGCTCGACCGCGCCACGGCCGGGGAGATCGGCAAGCAGTTCGCCGAGGTGATCATTGCGCCGCGCGTCGAAGCGGCGGCGCGCGAGATGCTCGCCGCCAAGCAGAACCTGCGCGTGCTGGAAGTGCCGCTGTCGCACGAATCGCAAGACCACGACTACAAGCGCATCGGCGGCGGGCTGCTGGTGCAGAGCGGCGATGCCAAGGTGCTGGAACAAAAAGATCTGATGGTGAAGACAAAAAAACAGCCAACCAAAACGCAACTGGCGGACCTGCTGTTCGCCTGGAAAGTGGCGAAGTTCGTGAAGTCGAACGCGATCGTGTACTGCCGCGACGGCGCTACGGTCGGTGTCGGCGCGGGGCAGATGAGCCGCGTGGACAGCGCGCGCGTCGCCGCCATCAAGGCGCAGAACGCGGGCCTCACCATTGCCGGCTCGGTGGTCGCCTCGGACGCCTTCTTTCCCTTCCGCGACGGCCTCGATGCGGTGATCGACGCCGGCGCAGCGGCGGTGATCCAGCCCGGCGGCAGCGTGCGCGACGACGAAGTGATCGCCGCCGCCGACGAGCGTGGCATCGCCATGGTCTTCACCGGCGTCAGGCACTTCCGCCACTGATGAAGCGGCCGCTGTGAAACTTCTGGTCATCGGCGCGGGCGGCCGCGAGCACGCGATGGCGTGGAAGCTGGCGCAGAGCTCGCGCGTGCAGAAGGTGTTCGTTGCGCCCGGCAACGGCGGCACGGCGACAGAGAATGGCCTTGAGAATTTGTCTGTGAGTGATTTTTCCCAGTTAATTGAATTCTGCAGGAAGGAACAGATCCACCTGACTGTGGTGGGCCCCGAGGCGCCGCTTGCCGCGGGCATCGTGGACGCGTTTCAGGAAGCCGGCCTGAGAATCTTCGGCCCGGCGCGCGCGGCGGCGCAGCTCGAGGCGTCGAAGGACTTCGCCAAGCAGTTCATGGCGCGCCACGGTTTGCCAACCGCGCAGCATGCGACCTTCAGCAGCGCGGTCGAGGCGAAGGCCTACGTCGACCGGCAGGGCGCGCCGATCGTAATCAAGGCGGACGGCCTCGCCGCAGGCAAGGGCGTGGTGGTAGCGGCGACGGTGGCGGAGGCGAAAGCGGCCATCGACATGCTGCTGGGCGAGCGCAAGCTGGGCGAGGCCGGCGCGCGCGTGGTCATCGAGGAATTCCTCGAGGGCGAGGAAGCGAGCTTTATAGTCATGGCGGACGGCGCGCACGCACTGCCGCTCGCTACCAGCCAGGACCACAAGCGCTTGCAGGACGGCGACCGAGGACCGAACACGGGCGGCATGGGCGCCTACTCGCCCGCGCCGGTAGTCACGCCGCAGCTGCATGCGCGCGTAATGCGCGAAATCATCCAGCCGGCCATTGCCGGCATGGCGAAGGACGGCACGCCCTACACGGGTTTCCTCTACGCAGGACTGATGATCGACAAGGCGGGCAACCCGAAGACGCTGGAATTCAACTGCCGCCTCGGCGACCCGGAGGCGCAGCCAATCATGCTGCGGCTGAAATCCGATCTGCTCGCGCTGCTCGAGCATGCGCTGGAGGGGACCCTGGATCGAGCCGCTGCCGACTGGGATCGCCGCTCGGCGCTGGGCGTGGTGCTCGCGGCCGGCGGCTATCCCGACGAGCCGCGCAAGGGCGATGAGATCAGCGGGCTGCCGAAGGCAACAGAGGACTGCCGCGTATTCCATGCCGGCACCAGGCTCGAAGGCAAACGCGTCCTCACCAGCGGCGGGCGGGTGCTCTGCGTCAGCGCGCTCGGCGATTCGCTGAAAATGGCGCGCAGCCGCAGCTACGAAGCGGCCGAATCGATCCGCTTCGAGGGCATGCAGTATCGAAAAGACATAGGGTTTCGCGCTTTGCGCGATGTTGGCGGCCAGCGGACCTTGAAGAAATCGTAGGCCGCGTGGACACCCGGCCCGTCCGCGATTACTTCACCGCGCTGCAGGCGCGCATCGTCTCGGCGCTGGAGTCGCTGGGCGGCGACTCGTTCGCCGTGGACATCTGGGAGCGCGCCGAGGGCGGTGGCGGGGCCACCCGCATCATCGAGGACGGCAAGCTGTTCGAGCGCGGCGGCGTCGGCTTCTCGCAGGTGTCGGGCGGCAAGCTGCCACCCAGCGCCTCCGCGGCGCACCCGCAGCTGGCCGGCCAGCGCTACGAGGCAATGGGCGTGTCGCTGGTGCTGCATCCGCGCAACCCCTATTGCCCCACCGTTCACCTCAACGTGCGCTTCTTTTCCTGCGGGGAGACCTGGTGGTTCGGCGGAGGCATGGATCTCACGCCCTACTACGGCTTCGAGGAAGATGCGAAGCACTTTCACCTCAGCTGCAAGCGGGCGCTGGAGCCCTTCGGCGCGGCACTGCACGCGCGCTACAAGAAATGGTGCGACGAGTATTTTTTCCTCAAGCACCGCAATGAACCGCGCGGCGTCGGCGGCATCTTCTTCGATGACCTGGCGACGCCCAACTTCGCCTCCGCTTTTTCCCTGGTTCGTTCGGTGGGCGACCATTTCATCACCGCCTACGCGCCGATCGTCGAGCGCCGCCGGGCGGTGCCGTTCGGCGAGCGCGAGCGCGCCTTCCAGTGCTACCGGCGCGGGCGCTATGTGGAATTCAACCTGCTCTACGACCGCGGGACGCTTTTCGGCCTGCAGTCCGGCGGCCGCGCCGAGTCCATCCTGATGTCCCTGCCGCCCGCCGTCACCTGGCGCTACGCCTGGGCGCCCGCGCCCGGCTCGCCCGAGGCGAAGCTCTACACGGATTTTCTCAAGCCGCGCGACTGGGTTTGACGGTCAGCCGGCGCCCGCAGCAGAGGCCTTCGCCGCCCGCAAAGCCGTCATGACAGCTCCGCCGCCTGGCGAAAATGTTTCTGCGCGTCGGCGGCGCGGCCCTCGCGCTCGGCCAGGCGCGCCAGCTCGAGGTGTGCGGCACGCGAGGCACCGAACGAGAGGCTCGCCTCAAGGTAATTCTGCGCCTTGCCCCAGAGGCCGGCCGCCGCGCAGAGCCGGCCGAGCGTGGCGAGCAGTTGCGCGTCCCCGGCGTGCTCGCGCAGCCAGCGCTCGGCGCGCTCGATGCGCAGGCGCGCTTCCTCCTGCGCCTTATGCGGCTCGATCCCGGACAGCTCGCCATAGAGCTGCACCAGGGCCGGGTTCCACTCCGCGCTCAGGCTGCGCTCAAGCAGTTCTCGCGCGAGCGCGGCGCTGCCCAGCGCCGCCGCGCGGCGCGCCGCCGCCACGGCGACGCGCGGATGCGCCAGGTCCTCGGCCGGGATGCGCCGCAGGCGCGCTTCCAGCGCGCTGCGATCGCCCGCTTCGCGCGCCAGCAATTCGATATGGGCCTGCACCCGGTGCTCCCCGGCGATCGCCGGCGCCAGCGCGCCGCGCTTGGCGAGCAACGTCGCCAAGCGCAGCACTTCCTCCCAGTTTTGCGCACCGCGCTCGGCGCGCAGCTGCATGCGCGCAGTGGCGATGTGCCGGGGACCGGTACCGTGCAGGCTGCGCAGCGCATCGCGCGCGCTGACGAAGTCGCGCTCCTCGAGCGCGAGCTCGGCCTGCGTCAGCAACCGCGCCGCATGCAGCGATTCGCCTGCGCCGTCGACGCGCTCGAGCCACTGGCTGCAGCGCTCGTGCTCGCGCATCTGGTGCGCGGCGCGCGCCGCGATCAATGCCGCGATCCCCGGCGCGGCGCCAGCTTCCCAGGCGAGTGCCGCCTCCTTCTCGGCGCGCGCATAGCGCCCCTCGAAATAGCATTGCAGGGCCGCCGCAAGCGCGCTCTGCGCTTGTTCGCGCTTGCGCCGTTCACGGAACGCCCGCACCTGCGCGGGCAGCGCCAGCGTGTGGTTGACCAGTCGCAGCGTGACGTAGGCGACCGCGAAAACGGCAACCGACGCAAGCACGAAAAACAGCAGCGACATCTCGATGCGCCACGGCGGATAGACGATGAGGGCATAGCCGTCGGCGACGCGGCCGGCGAGCGCCAGCGCCACCGCCGCGGCGAACACCGCAACCAGCCAGAACAGCGCGCGCATTACGCGCTACTGTGCGTGGCGCGCATCAGTTCTTGCGCTCGCCGCGCGACTTGAAACCGCGCACCGCCTCGAGACTGTCGACGATGCTTGGCGGCTCGAAGCTGACCGAGGCGGAGGAGAGCTGCTTGAGCTGAGCGAGGGCGCCCTGCGAGGTCTTGGCACGGGTGTCGAAGTAGCGCTGGATCCAGGCCTGCGCGACGCGCAGGTCCTCGCGATAGCCCGCCTCGTTGCGCGTCAGCAGCGCGAGACGCGAATTGAGCAGCCGCAGCTTCAGGTTTTCGCGCAGGAAATACGCCTGCTGCGGGGGCACCAATGGCGGCTCCTGCGACTCGACTCTGCGTACCACGACCAGTTGCCGCAGCTCCTTCCAGACTTCGCCACCAAGGCGCGCGAAGACATTCTGCTCCGGCTGCGGCGCGGCGCCGCCCGCCTTGCCAGCAGCAGGCCGCTCCGCCCTTTCGTCGAACGCGAGCGGCAGCGCGTCCACCGAGGCCACCAGCCGGTCCAGCGCGAGCGACAGGCCCGGCACGTCCAGCATCGGCAGCGACTTCAGGCGCTCGATGTCGCGCGCGAGCGCGCGGCGCACCGGCAGGAACTGCGGCCGGTCGGCGCGCGACAGGCGGCTCTCGGCCAGCTGCAAGGCCAGCAACGCTGCGCGCACGTTGCCCGAGAGCTGCAGCTGCTGCTGGGCGATCGCCAGCACCTGCTCGATCTCGGCCAGCTGCCACTCGTCGCGATTGCGCGCCAGCTCCTGGTACAAGGCCTCCAGCGCCAGCTGCTGGTTCTGCGATTCGGCGAGCTTCGCTTCCAGCGCACCGACCTTGGCCAGTGCGTCGCGCAGTCCCTCCTGCGCCTGCCGGCCGAGCGTGCGCGCCTCGCGGCTTTCGATTTCGATGTCGCGCAGGCGCTTGGCGAGTTCCTCCTGCGTCGCGCCGATGCGGCCGCGGGTATCAAGCCACAGGGCGGCGACGATCAGAGCGAGCAGTACCAGCGCTACCGCGAACAGGCGTACTCCGGCGCGCGGCGCGGCGCTGGCGGCCGCAGGGGTTGCGGGAACGGGAGCGTCGTTCATCGGGCCTCTTTTATCTTGCGCCGCCGAAGTATGCAACCAGCGCCGCGACCATCTCCGCGTCGCGGGGCCCGGCAACGACCACCCGCGTCAAACCCCGTCGCGCCGCCGCCGCGGCGACGCGCGGGTGCGGCACGAAGAGCGGGACGTCCGCCAGGCGCCGCGCGCCGTCCGCTCCCAGCATGCGGAGAAAACTCTCGAGCCCCTCGGCCGATGACAGCGTCACCGCATCCACGCCCGCGCCCCATTCGGCGCACAGCGCGGCGGCGCCCGCGGGCCACGCGCGGCGGTAGCAGTCCGCATACTCGACGCTGGCGCCCCGCGCCGCGAGCGTGTCTCCCAGCAGCGCGCGCCCGCCATCGCCGCGAAAGATCACGATCCGGCGGCCCTGAACCGCAGCAAGTTCGGGTAATCCGAGCAGAGCTTCGCTGTCGGACTGTGCCGCGGGCGCGATGACGTCCGCGAATCCCCTTTGCTCGAGCTCATCCCGGCTCCCCCGCCCGACGGTCGCGACCTTCAGGCTGGCCGGCCAAGGCCTGCCAGCCAGCAAATCCAGCGCGCTGCGGACCGCGTTTCGGCTGACGAAAATCGCCAGCTCGAAGGCATCGAGCCGGCCCGCTAGCGCGTGGAACGGCGCCGGATCGGCGAGCGGCAGAATCTCGATCGCCGGGATGCACAGCGGCACGCCATCGGCCTCGCGCACCAGACGCTCGAGATTTTTCGCCTGTGCGCTGGGCCGCGTGATCACCACGCGTTTGCCGGCAAGCGTTTTCATGCCCCGAGCGCGGCGAGGATCTCGTCGGCGCCACGCTCGCGCAACAGGCCGGCGACGCGCAGCCCGAGTTCCTCCGGCCGCGCCGGGTTGCCCTCGCTTTCGGCGCGCGCGATGCGCCGGCCGTCGGGCGAGGCCACCAGCGCGCGCAGCCTCAACTTGCCGCCGGCCACTTCGGCGAACGCCCCCAGCGGGATGGTGCAACTGCCGCCGAGACAGCGGTTCACTTCCCGTTCCGCGCGCACGCAGGCGCTGGCGTCCGCATCCTGCAGGCCTTGCACCAGTTTGATCACGTCGCCGCGGGCGGCCATGCATTCAATGCCGAGTGCCGCCTGCCCGGCCGCGGGCAGGCACTCCTCGACCTCCAAATAGCTGCGAATCCGCTCCGCCATTCCGAGCCGCTTCAGGCCCGCCGCCGCGAGCACGATCGCCGCGTAATCGCCGCGGTCGAGCCTTGCGATGCGCGTATCCAGATTGCCGCGCAGCGGCCGGATCTCGAGCGCAGGGTAGCGCGCGGCAATCTGCGCCTGCCGCCGCAGGCTGGAGGTCCCCACCGCCGCGCCCGCGGGCAGCGCGGCGAGGCCGGCGTGGTTGGGCGCGACGATCGCGTCGCGCGGATCCTCGCGCGCGAGGATCGCCGCCACCGCGTATTCCGGCGGCAGCGCGGCGGGTACGTCCTTCATCGAATGCACCGCGACCTCGGCCCGCCCTTCAGCGAGCGCGGCCTCCAGTTCCTTGACGAACAGCCCCTTGCCGCCCTCCTTGGCAAGCGATAGGTCGAGCAGTTCGTCGCCGCGCGTCGACAGCGGCACCAGCGCCACGCGCAGACCTGCATGCAGCGCCTCCAGGCGCGCCTTGACGTGCTCGGCCTGCCAGAGTGCGAGCCGGCTGCGGCGCGTCGCAATGCGCAGTTCGCGCCGCAGTTCTCCCACTATTCCTTCGCCTCCGGCAGCACGCTCTTCACCGCCGGCCACTGGCGCCGGCTCACCGGCAGCCGCTCCTCCACGCCCTCGAGCACCACGTTCCAGTGCGGCTCCTCCTCGCTCCCGCCGGCGATGCGCTCGAAGCCGCGAATCGCGCCGCGCGCCACCAGGCAGTTGCGGTGCACGCGCACGAAGCGTTCCGCGAACTCGCGCTCGATCGAAATCAGCGGCTCCTCGATCAGGTGCTCGCGCGCCTTGGTTTTCAGGGTGACGTACTTGAGTTCCGCCTTGAGGTACAGCACCTCGTGCACCGGCACCAGCAGGATGCGGTTGCGTTCGGCGACTGGAAAAAACTCGCGCGCGCCCGCCGCCGCGCGCTCCAGGCGCTCGCGCGGCGCAGGGCCCGCCGCGCGCGCCTTCCTGAGCGCCGCCGCCAGGCGCTCGGCGCGCACCGGCTTCATCAGGTAGTCGAGCGCGTTCAGTTCGAAAGCCTCGACCGCGTGGCGGTCGTGCGCCGTGACGAAGACGATCGCTGGCGCGCTCTCCAGCACTGCGAGATGGCGCGCAAGCTCGATGCCGCCCATGCCGGGCATCTGGATGTCGAGCAGCAGCACCTGCGCGCCGCTTGCAGGCAGCCGCTCGACGACCTCCAGCCCGCTGGCCGATTCGCCTACGACGGTAGTGGCGAGTTCGCCGCGGA
>Ga0247727_10012533_pt1 | contig 14530 bp, 11 predicted proteins | sample WisWelCaveWW1625_FD_202498 | JGI IMG/M metagenome (GOLD analysis project Ga0247727, IMG submission 202498) | Biofilm microbial communities from Wishing Well Cave, Virginia, United States - WW16-25 | ecosystem: Environmental > Aquatic > Deep subsurface > Groundwater > Cave microbial mat | place... | reverse complement strand
CAATTGCCGCTCAAGGAGGGATTAATGCCGCGAAAAATTATCCCAACGACGGCGACAGCGTTCAGAGGTTATTTTATGACACGATTAAGGGTGGAGACTTTCGCGCGCGCGAGGCGAATGTTTATCGATTGGCTGAAGTAAGTAATTGCATTATTGATCAGTGTGTCGCGCAGGGTGTTCCTTTCGCCCGTGAATACAGTGGATATCTGGAAAACCGTTCGTTCGGCGGGGCGCAGGTTTCGCGCACCTTTTATGCCAAAGGCCAAACCGGCCAGCAGCTATTATTGGGGGCTTATGGCGCCTTAATGAAGGAAGTCAGCAAGAAAACAGTCGAACTTTATCCTCGCCAGGAGATGCTGGATTTAGTGGTCATTAACGGCCAAGCGCGTGGCATTGTTGTCCGAAATCTTTTAACCGGAAAATTTGAATCGCATTTGGCCGATGCGGTTGTTCTCGCCACGGGTGGTTACGGAAATATTTTTTATCTCTCCACCAATGCCAAAGCCTGTAATGTTACCGCCATCTGGCGGGCGCACAAAAAAGGCGCTCTATTCGCTAATCCTTGTTTTACCCAAATTCATCCGACATGCATTCCGATTCACGGTGATTATCAGTCAAAGTTGACGCTGATGAGTGAAAGTTTACGTAATGACGGCCGCGTTTGGGTGCCGAAAAATAAAGGTGACCAGCGCCGCCCGTCCGACATTCCGGAAATTGAACGAGATTATTTCTTAGAACGCAAATACCCGAGTTTCGGAAATCTCGTGCCCCGGGATATTGCCTCGCGTGCCGCCAAGGAACAGTGTGATCAACAAAAAGGGGTGGGGACGACGGGACTAGCGGTTTATCTTGATTTCACCGAATCGATCAGTCGTTTGGGGAAAGAGACGATCAAAGCGCGGTATGAAAACCTATTTGATATGTATGAGAAGATCACCGGATTCAATCCTTATGAAACACCGATGATGATTTATCCGGCGGTGCATTACGTGATGGGCGGGTTGTGGGTGGATTATAATCTGATGAGCAATCTGCCTGGACTTTTTGTCTTGGGTGAAGCGAATTTTTCCGACCACGGTGCCAACCGTTTGGGGGCCAGCGCCCTTATGCAAGGATTGGCCGACGGGTATTTTGTCATTCCCTATACGATTGGTCATTATCTGGCCGGCGCTAGTTTAGAAAAGGTGAACACAGACCATGACGAATTTAAACTTGCTCAAATCCAGTCGGCAGAAAAAGTCAATCAGTTACTTTCCATTAAAGGCAACCGCACCGTGGATGAATTTCATCGGGAATTAGGACAGCTCTTGTGGGAAAAATGCGGAATGGCACGAAATGAAAAAAGTTTAAAAGAAGCCTTAGAAAAAATTCCCACGATCCGTGAGGAGTTTTGGAGAAATGTTTTAGTGCTAGGTTCGGGCGAAGAATTAAATCAGAATTTAGAGAAGGCGGGACGGGTAGCCGATTTTCTGGAATTCGCCGACCTGCTCGTTTATGACGCGCTCAACCGCCGGGAATCCTGCGGCGGGCATTTCCGGGAAGAGTTTCAAACACCTGAAGGCGAGGCGCTTCGTGATGATACGAACTTCTGTCATGTGGCGGCGTGGGAGTTTAAAGGTGTTGGTAAAACGCCGGAACTTCATAAGGAGCCTTTGGTGTTTGAGAATGTTGAGTTGGGGCAGAGGAACTATAAATAACAATGGACAAATTCCAGATTACAAACAAATTACAATTTCCAAATCCAAAATATTTTGATTATTGTGATTTGTGTATTGTTTGTAATTTGTTATTTGGGATTTGTGATTTATCCGTCTACGCAGAATACCACGGCTTTTAGCCGTGGAAGAATGCGGACTAAAAGCCGTGGTGCTTCGCCGGATTCCACCCCAATCGGCAAAGCCCAAAAATTTTGTGAGGATAAACCCCCTGCGTATTGATTCACGGAGTGAATCGGCAGGGGGTAATGTAGAAAGGTACCACGGGTTTTACCCGTGGGGTTCCATATTATGAACAATAAAATCACTCTCACCCTCAAAATCTGGCGGCAAAGAAAACCGGACACCAACGGGCATTTCGAAACCTATACGGTCAACGACATCGATACGGACATGTCGTTTTTAGAAATGCTTGATGTACTCAACGAACGGTTGATTAAGGAGGGCAAAGACCCAGTTGCCTTTGACCATGATTGCCGCGAAGGGATTTGCGGGATGTGCAGCGCCGTTATTAACGGTCAGCCGCACGGGCCGTTACGCGGGACAACCGTTTGCCAATTGCACATGCGTCATTTTAAAAATAATCAAACGATCACGATTGAACCCTGGCGGGCGAAAGGTTTTCCGGTGGTGAAAGATTTAGTTGTCGACCGTTCGGCTTTTGATCGGATCATCACCGCCGGCGGGTTTGTTTCTATCCGCACCGGTTCAGCCCCTGATGCACACGCGGTTGCCGTTCCCAAGGAGAATTCCGATAAAGCCATGGCGGCGGCGGCGTGTATCGGCTGCGGCGCTTGTGTCGCGGCGTGTCCCAATGCCTCGGCGATGCTTTTTGTCGCGGCCAAGGTCAGTCATTTATCGCTTTTGCCCCAGGGACAGGTTGAAAAGAAAGAGCGTGTCGTAAACATGGTTCAGCAGATGGATAAAGAAAGTTTTGGGAATTGTTCCAACGAATACGAATGCGAAGCGGCGTGTCCTAAGGAAATTAGTGTGGCCAACATCGCCCGAATGAATCGAGAATATTTGTCAGCAAAAATTGTTTAACGATGGTCAATGAATCCACTCAATATAACCAAACAAACCATCCTCAAATTCGACACCCCTGGCCCCCGCTACACCAGTTATCCCACCGCGCCTGAATGGTCTAGTGACGTTAGCGCTTCAACCTACAAAGAAAAATTAAAAGCCTTCGGCCAGTCGGATAAAACACTTTCGCTCTATATCCACATCCCGTTTTGCCAGTCGATGTGTTATTACTGCGGTTGCAACGTGGTCATCCGTAAACAGGAAGACCGTTACGGCGATGAATATTTGGAATATCTTTTTAAGGAAATCGACCTGGTCCGCAAAGCGATTGGCCGCCGGGCGGTGATCAAGCAATTTCACTGGGGCGGTGGGACGCCGACTTTTTTAAACGAAGGCCAGATTGAAAAACTTTTTAATAAAGTCGCTTCGGTATTTGAAATCGATTACCTGGGAGAGATCGCCATCGAAATCGACCCACGCACGATCGATAAGAGTAAAGTTAAAAAGCTGCGTACACTTGGCTTTAACCGCGTCTCGATGGGGGTTCAGGATTTTGACGAACATGTCCAGGCCAAGGTCAATCGGCCGCAACCATTTAAGGTCGTTGAAGAGTTTTATCACTGGTGCCGGGAATTAAAATTTTTGTCTGTGAATTTTGATCTGATCTACGGCCTGCCGGACCAGCACCCGGCTAATTTTTATCAGACCGTCGACCAGGTCATCAAACTTAAACCCGACCGCATTGCGCTCTACAGTTTCGCCTATGTGCCGTGGCTTAAAAAACATCAGACCAAACTCGATCCTGATGACCTGCCCACCAATGATGAAAAATTAGATATCTTTCTACAATCTCGCGAACAACTTCTTAGTAACGGTTATCAGGCCATTGCCATGGACCATTTTGCCCTTCTTGAGGATGAGATGGCCAAGGCATTTAATGAGGGCAAGTTGTACAGAAATTTTATGGGGTATACGGTTAAGCCGGCAGATGAATATGTCGGCGTGGGGTTGACATCGATTAGTTTTCTGGAAAATACCTTTGTGCAAAATTACAAAACCATCAACGACTATTACCGTTTACTTAAAGAAGAGACCTTGCCTGTCGAGCGCGGGAAAGAATTAACGCACGACGACCAGATGCGCCAGTGGGTGATCAGTTCTCTGATGTGCCGGTTTAAGATCGACAAGGTTGGATTTCAAAAAAAGTTTGGGGTCAAATTTGACGAATATTTTTCTTTTGAAAAATCCCATATCGCGAAGTGCGCCGAGGAAGGTTTAATTGCAGTGGGCGCGGATTTAATCGAAGTCTCTGATTTTGGAAAATTATTCATTCGTAATGTGGCCATGGGCTTTGACTGGTATCTTCGCCAGCCCAAAGGTCATAAACAATTTTCAAGGACAATTTAGGAGAGAATATGGGGACACGCTTAACACCTAACATCATGGTCAATGATGTTACTAAAACAGTCGAATATTATGTGACGATACTTGGGTTTGAAGTTGTCATGAGCGTCCCAGTGCGTAAGGCGGAATTAGAAGACAAAATGAAAAATTATGACCTCGAGTGGTCCATGGTAAAGAAAGGGGACGTGGAGATATTTTTTCACCGTCAGGAGAGTTTTTATCAAGAGATTCCTTTTTTAAAGAATACCCCGATGGGAGGGGCCTTTAATTTGTATATCACCATTGAGGACGCGAAAGGTTTCTATAATCAGATAAAGGCTAAGGTCGAAACCATAAAAGAACCTTACGAAACATTTTACGGGGCCATTGCGTTTTCGATACGAGACATTAATGGTCTATTTTTGTATTTTGCGGAACATAAAAATATAAATAATTTTAAGATTTTTACTGACTACATATTGCCGATAACCCCTTTTGGGATAAAGCGTCGTAATTTATTCGAATAAAATTTCGGAGAAAGAAGAAAAAAGTCATTCTATTGGTCTTAATAAGCACAGTTTTTTTCAGTGGTTTCAGTCTCGCCAGTCAAATCATTCTCGAAGGGCCTCACAGGGACGTTTATCCCAACGGCATTGTTAAAAGCGAGGGATATTATCGAAAAGGACTGTTGGAAGGAATTTATAAAGAATATTATGAGGATGGAAATTTGAAATTCCTGGCCAATTATGCGGGAGGAAATCGGGAAGGGATGTTCACTGAATACCATCCCAATGGCCATGTGAAAGAGGAAGGAAATTATGTCCAGGGCCATAAAGAAGGTTTATTTAAGGAATATTATCCTAGCGGCGTTTTATTTAAGAAAATAAATTTTGTGGCAGGGGTCACCGCTGGTGAACAGCGCACGTATTATCCGAATGGAAATTTAGAAAGGGAATGGACAACGACAACCGTGGATGGCCATGATGTCCAACACGGGCCGTTTCGGGAACATTACGAAAACGGCCAGTTAAAAAGTGAAGGGAGCATGTATGACGGTGCTTTTCATGGAATCTTCCGTGATTATGATGAAAGAGGAAACCTGACCAGTCAGCGGCAATACACGCATGGGAAAAGAAATGGGGAATTTTTAAAAATGGAGAGTGAAGAAAATCTTATCGATCGGAAGGTTTATCGTGACGGTCGACGGATTAACCGTAATGAGGGTTCTCAATGAGTAATCCCATTTTACTTCAAACTTTTAAGGGCACCAACCAACGCATTCCTGTCTGGTTCATGCGCCAGGCCGGGAGGTTTTTGCCTCAGTACCGTAATATCCGCGAGAAACATTCGCTTGATGAGATGTTTCAAAATCCGGAAATCGCCGCTGAGGTGACGTGCCAGCCGGTGGACATCTTGAAGGTCGACGCGGCGATTTTGTTCGCGGACATCCTGACCTTGCCGGCGGCGTTGGGCTTTAATATTAATTTCTCCAAGACCAGCGGCCCGGTTGTCGATAACTTGATTGGCTCTGAATCAGATTTAAAGCAGCTCCATGACTTCGCGGGGCTGGATTATTTAGAGAAAACGATCCGGCTGACCAACCAAAAACTCCCCAAGCAAATTCCTTTAATCGGTTTTGCGGGTTCGCCCTTTACCGTCCTTACGTATTTGGTCGACAGCAGTAATTCATTAAATCTCACCAAAACCTTTGCCCTGATGGCCTATGACCCGGCAACATTCCATAAATTGATGGAATTTCTCACCCAAAATACAATCCGCTATCTGAATTTCCAAAAAGCGGCCGGCATAAAAGCGTTTCAGATCTTTGATACTTGGGCGGGCGCCTTGCGCCCAGCCGACTACGCGCATTTTGTCCTGCCGTATGTTCAGAAGATTTTTAAGGAAGTTGATCTGCCGTCGATCTATTACGTCAAGAATTGCCGGCACTTGTTGAAACTCATGGATAAAACCGACGCGGATTTTCTGTCGGTTTGCCATACGGTTGTTCTGGGCCATAGCAAGGTTTTGGAAAAATCCACCAAGGGTATTCAGGGAAATTTATTTAACGGTCTTTTATACGCGGATAAAGAGATACTTGAAAAGGAAATCAGGGATGTCCTTTTAGGTGCCCAGCATTATAAACGATATATTTTTAACTTAAGCCACGGCATTTTTCCAGATACGGACGTGGAAAAAGTGAAGCAGGTGGTGGAGTGGGTGCACGAGTTTAAAAAGACCTAAGACGATGGACGTTAGACGAACAACGAGGGACGAGGGACGAGAGACGAGGGACGTCGTAATTATCGGCGGCGGGATCAGTGGATTAAGCGTGCTTCATTACCTGAAAAAGAAATTCGCCGGTCAACCCCAAACGTCCATAACTCTCCTTGAAGCGAGCCCCCATCCCGGTGGCACAGCTCGGACTATCAGTGAAGACGGATTTTTATTTGAAACCGGCCCAAACGGATTTCTTTCCTCAAAACCAACGACTCTCGAACTGATTCACGATCTTGGTCTGGAGAACGAGTTAATTGAGGCCGACGCTGCCGCTAAAATCCGTTACCTGTCTCTGGGGCACAAACTTTATCCACTCCCAACAAATCTCGTTGAATTTCTACGATTTCCATTATTCTCATTAGCAGAAAAACTCCGAATTCCCGCGGAGATGTTTATTAGTAAAGGATGTGATCCAAACGAGAGTGTTTATGACTTTGGCAAACGCCGACTGGGTACCCGTTTTTCCGAAATTTTTTTAGACGCCATGGTCACGGGGATATTTGGCGGGGACGTTAGAAATTTGCATCTGGCCTCGGCGTTTCCCCTCATTCATAAAATCGAACAAACCTATGGTTCCCTTATTAAGGGAATGATTTGTTTAGGCCTGGATAAACGCCAGCAGAAAAGAAATCAGGCGGCCAACCCGTCCAAAGAAGCCCGATTTACCGCCGAGCCGCGCGGCACATTGACTTCATTTAAAAAAGGGATGGGGCAGTTATCGGAACGCATTTATGAACTTTATCAAGACGCAATTCATTTAAATGAAGAGGTCGTTGATATATCAAGCAGTGGCACAAAAAGGTTTTTGGTCAAAAGTAATAAAGGTCAATATACCGCGGATACAGTTTTCATCTGCACCCCGGCGTATATCGCCAGCCGCCTTTTAAAAGATTTTCAATCTGACCTGGCCAATGAACTAAATAAAGTCGAATACGCGCCTATGGCCGTTGTCGGGTTGATCTATAAGGCCGAAGCCTTTCCTCAACCGCCAAAGGGTTTTGGTTACTTAGTTCCTTCCATAAATGACCGGCCGGTTTTGGGAGTTCTCTTAAGTAGTAATATTTTTCCCGCGCATGGGGACGAAGGTTTTGTTTTGGTCCGTGTCATGATCGGCGGCAGCCGCGCTCCTAAAGATGTAAACTTTTCGAAAGATAAACTCTGGGCCAAAATCATCGCTCGAAAGGAAATTAAGAATATTTATGACCACACAGCTGTGTCCCTTAAAGAATTTTTTATCCAGTGGCCCAAAGCCATCCCGCAATACAACCTTTCCTACCCAGAAATCAAGAACCGCATCGAAACGATCCTGCCAACAGTTCCCGGTTTAAAGCTTGTCGCCAATTATTTAGGTGGGATTTCAGTTAACGATTGCATAGCCCAAGCGGCCCAGGCGGTTGAAACGCTTCCGGAATAGTTATTACTTTTAGTAAAAGTTTTATTCAATTGACATTCACGGACCTCATCCATAAAATAGGGCCACATTTTAGAAAGGAGGGTAAGAAAATGTTTTTTCTTCAGTTACGGATGTGGCTTTTGATGGTGGTTCTTTTCGCGATTATCTACGCGGTTATGGTGGTGGTAGGAACAGCGCTGGGGATCAATAATTTTTATTTTTACCTGTGGTTGTCGTTTGGCATGATGTTTTTCCAATACCTGATCGGCCCTAAAATGGTCGAATGGTCGATGCGGGTCAAATATCTTAAAAGGGAAGAGAATCCGCGCCTCTTTCAAATGGTCGAACAAATGGCCAAGTCAGCCGGCATTCCGGTCCCTAAAATCGGGATCTCGCCCATCCCCATTCCGAATGCCTTTGCCTTTGGCCGTGGCCGGGGTGATGGCCGCGTCTGTGTGACCGAGGGCATCATGCGACTTCTCAATGAAGAGGAGTTGCGCGCCGTCATCGGCCATGAGTTGACTCACATCAAAAATCGGGATGTCCTGACCATTACGCTTCTCTCTGTAATCCCGATGATCCTGTATCGCCTGGCCTGGCATTTTATGTTTTATGGTGGCGGGCGCCGGGATGATCGTGGAAGCAATACGGCCTTAATTGGGTTTGTCGCTTTTCTATTTTATTTTATAACCAGTCTGCTTGTCCTTTACGCCTCGCGCATCCGTGAATATTTTGCCGATAGAGGTTCCATTGAAATGGGCAATAAGCCGTCCGCTTTGGCTTCTGCGCTGTATAAACTGGTCTACGGCTCAGCCAGGATGGACAAAGACGTATTAAGAGAAGCCGAAGGCCTCAAAGCATTTTTTATGAACGACCCTTCGCGGGCGTTGAATGAAATCAAGGAACTCAACCAGCTTGATTTAGACAAAAGCGGCACTATTGACCCAATGGAATTAGCCGCCCTGCGCAACAAAACAATCAGATTAAATTTCGGCGACAGACTTTTCGAACTTCTCGGCACACATCCCAACATGCTTAAGCGTATAAAGCACTTGTCGGAATATCACAAGTACGCGTAATATTGGAACGTTTCTAAATATCTGAATGTCTAATAATCAGTTACAGCAGAAGTGTCCCTATTTTCCAAGAGTTGGGACACTTCTGGATGTTATCCTGCCTTTAGTTATTTTTATTCTTTTGTCCTCCTGTGATCAACCTGCCCAGCGCCGGCAGTATGTGGAAATCACCACCCAACCACCGGAAGCCTCGCGAAGCATGACCGACCCGCACGCCAATATCCCCGGATTTAAAGAGATGTTGGCGGCCAGAGAGTCCGGAGAAAATTCTTTACCCAATATGGGAATGCTCGCGGGGGTCGTTGCTCCTGGTCCGGAGGTGGATTTGAGTTGGGAATTACCAGAAGGTTGGCAACAAAAATCCGGCACAGGAATGCGCTTAGCCACATTTACAGCCGGACAAGCGGAAGAAGCGATTGAATGTTCGATTGTTTCCTTAGGGGGCATGGCTGGCGGGCTGGAAGAGAACATCCATCGTTGGATGGGACAAATTAATTTGGAAGTTGACGACGCCCAATTTCAAGAATTCCTCAAATCAATGGAATCTTTCACAACCAAAGGTGGCTTTGAATCAACATGGATCGACCTGACGACCTTGCAGTCCCCGAAAGCAAAGAATGCTCCATCGATCATCGCCGTCGTGGTTACTCTGGGGGATAAAACGATTTTCATCAAAATGACCGGTCAGTATCAAGCTTTACAGATGAACCGCGAAAAATTTAAAAAACTTTGCCAATCCCTCACGAAAACTCCAACCTGATGCGTTCAGCATTAATTCAAAATCCTGTCATTCGATTCTTGGCCTCCATCAAATTAACGGTTGTTTGCTTGGTATTTTTATTTATCCTTGTTTTTTGGGGAACGGTCTATCAGACGGAATATGGTTTGTACCTGGCGCAAGAACGGTTTTTTCAGTCTTTTGTCATCCTGATCCAAAATGTCATCCCGTTTCCCGGGGGACAGTTAGTCATGTGGGTCCTTTTTATCAATCTTGCTTTGGTGGCTATTTTTTATCTTGAATACACGTGGTCAAAACTGGGAAACATTGTGGCCCATTTCGGGCTTCTGTTATTTTTTGTGGCGGGCTTTGCGACTTTTCATTTATGCAAGGACTCGGCGCTTACGCTCTACGAACAGCAAAGCTCCAACGTCTCGATGTCCTATCAAAATTGGGAATTGGCGGTCTGGACCAAGGAAGGGGTAAAAAGGGATGTGATCGCTTACAACTCAGACCGATTTCTTTCTGGAGAAACAATCACTTTCCCGGAATATGGATTTAATCTGAGGGTGGAAACGTATTATCCGAATTGTAATGCGTATGCAAAAGCCATCCGAACTGACAGCCGAACAATTTTAAACAGTTCCGGAATTAAGTCGTTACGCAAATTGCCATTCAGTAAAGAACCGGAAAAAAATTTTCCAGGAGGAACATTTATTGTTCAGTCCACTCAAGAAACCAGCTCCAAAATTTTACTCTATGGCCAAGATTCTAATCCGACAACGCTTAAGTTAGGGGAGCAAACCTATTATTTAAGTTTACGTAGACAGCGTTTTGAACTGCCGTTTACGGTCAAACTGCTGGATTTTCGCATGGACGTCCATCCCGGCACCCAGATGGCCAGCCGCTATGAAAGTGAGGTCGATATCCAAACACCCCAGATGTCCCGACGCAGTGTCATTTCCATGAACAATCCTTTACGCTACAAAGATTATACTTTTTATCAGTCCTCCTACTCGATTGATCAGGCGGGCCGGGAGATCTCAACCTTGGCCGTGGTCAAAAATACCGGACGCATCCTGCCATATGTCGCCAGTTTAACGACCTTTGCAGGATTGGTGCTGCATTTTGGGATTGCTTTTGGAAAGGCTATTCAAAAAAAAAGGAATTATGACGAATAAACGTTTAAGTTTATTTTTTGTGTCTTGTGTCTTGTGTCTTGTGTCTCATTCCCCATCGATTGTCAAGGCGGAATCCGGGACTCAGATGAACTTGGACTCTATCAAATCTATCCCCATTCTTGAGAATGGCCGCGTCAAACCGCTCGATACCTATGCTAAAAATATTCTCCTGCAATTTTCGGGACGTGATTCTATTAACCGTCGTCCAGCCAGCGAATGGTTGGCAAAACTTTTATGGGAACCGGAAAAAACTTTTGACGATAAAGTTCTTCTAATCAATAATCCAGAAATCCCTTTGGCCTTAGGCGTTCTTCCTGATCCCCACCGGCGCTACAGTTTTTCTCAATTGGAGAAAGGGTTCCACAAACTTGAAGAATTGGCCAAGGCCTCTGCCCAAATTGAAGATAAACAGCGCAGTATCGTTGAGAAAGAGCTCATGCGCGTCTATGAGAACGTTTATCTTTACCTGGATCTTTCTCACAGTTTTCAGTTTGCCAGTCCGCATGAAGACTTTACGATCAATGAACCTCAGATTTATAAAAAACTAAATATTCCCGAAGGACAATCCCCCTTAAGTTTCCTCGATGTGACCATGAAGGCTGATGTGTTGCAAGAAATCACGGCCGGGATGGATAAAAAGGATTCACAAAACTGGACCCCGGTCGAGAAGGAGGTATTTCGTTTGTTATCCAATATGTACCAGTGGTCGATGTATTATAAAAATTTGCCCTTTGCCATTATCGCCCCCGTCCAAGAGGATGAACATACCTGGATCAGCCCTTCTGATGCGCTGGCCGAACACTTTCAGAAACCATTTATCAAAGATGAAATTCTGGCCTTAAAAGATTTGAGAGACTTTTATCTAGAAGGATCCCAGGAAACGTTTGATGAGGCGGCCTGGAATTTCCGTCAATCCATCTCAGCTCGGGCACCCCATATCCGGGCGGTAAAATATTTGTTGTTTGAGGTCTTTTACAACAATGTACGGCCGTTTTTATGGGCAAAAATATTTTATTTTATCGCCTTAGGTTTAGTTATCTGGTTTTTAATCGCGAATAAGGCTTATCTGCAATCTTTAAGTTTCTTTTTAATTTCTTTGGGATTATTGATCCATACCTTCGGGCTGGTTTCCCGGATCATCATTATGGGCCGGCCGCCGGTGACGAATCTTTATGAAACGTTTATTTTTGTCAGTTGGGTCGCCGGGGTTTTGGGAATTCTCACTGAATTTATTCAGCGCCGGGGATTAGGCGTCTTGGTGACGAGTTTCTGCGGCTTTGTCCTTTTGCTCATCGCCGGTAAGTTCGCGACCGATGGGGATACGATGCGGGTGCTTATCGCTGTTTTAAATTCCAATTTTTGGTTAAACACGCATGTCTTGACGATCACGATGGGGTATGGCGGATGTTGTGTGGCCGGGGTCATTGGACATGTGTATTTGCTCCAATCTATGAGACGAGGGACGAAGGACGAGGGACGAGAGACGACTTATCAATTTCTCATCGGGGCTTTGGCCTTTGGCCTGACTTTGTCTTTCTTAGGGACGACGTTAGGCGGGATATGGGCGGACCAGTCGTGGGGGCGGTTTTGGGGGTGGGACCCAAAAGAAAACGGGGCGATGATGATTGTTTTGTGGTGCGCGATTATTTTTCACGCGAAAGTGGCCAAGATGATCGGACCGGTGGGTGTAGCGATCGGCAGTATCCTGGGGTTGATTGTCGTCATGTGGACCTGGTTCGGGGTAAACCTTTTAAGCGTCGGATTGCATTCGTACGGGTTCACATCCGGTGTCGCGACAAACTTATTGATTTATGTCATCGCCGAACTCGCCTTTTTGATTTTTACTTTTTTCTATTTGGAATATCAAACAAATAGAAGGAATTAGAATTTGTATAATCCCCTCATCCTGGTTATCGTTCTAGCCACAATTTTAAGACTTGGTTATTGGCTTGAAATTCAAGACGATCCAATGACAGCGTTAACCAGTGAAAACGCGGTTTTCGACCAGCAGAAGTATGTCAGTGCTGCCCGGGACATCGTCGCCCATGACATGCTGGGCACAAAAGTCATCTGGCAATCGCCGGCTTACCCTTATCTCATCGCCGCGGTTTTCAAATTATTCGGCGAAAATTTAAATTACCTTTTTCTTTTTCAGATTCTCTGGGGTATCGTTTCGGTCTATCTTCTTTACCAGATCACTCTATTTCTCTTTGATAATCAGCGCATGGCGCTTTTGGCGGCTGGTCTTATGGCTGTTTATTCGCCGCTGATCATGTACGAGTGCGTGGCCCTGCGGGACCTGCCTATCGCCTATGCCAATGTGTTGGTGGTTTATTTTTTATTGCGCGCGTTAAGGACCGGGTATCAAAAATATTTCCTTTTGGCAGGTTTTTTTACAGGATGGGCAACTGTTTTGCGCCCGGGGCTATTGGCCATGGCCCTTTTACTCTACCTCTGGGCTGTCGTGAGAGGGGGGATGAAAAAAAAATTTATCGCCGTTCTCTTATTCGTTGGCGGGTTGATGGTATTGATTGTTCCCTTGGCGGTCCGCAATTTTACTTTAGGCCAGAAGACCTTGATCGAAGCCTCAAGCTCGAGCGTTTTTTGGTCGGCCAATGCCTATGATTCCACCGGCATTGGCTATGCTCATTCGGCAAAGGAACCTGAACTGGTCCAAGAAACGCAATCGCGCGTGTGGCCCACCTTAAAGGCCTGGTGGCGGGAAGTCCAGCTTCATCCCAAATCCTATGCTCAGCTTTACGGACGGAAATTGAAAATGTTATTTAACGGCTATGAAATCCCAGGCAATCTCAGTTATGATTTAGCCAGAGAAAATTCGACTGTTCTTAAAATGGCCTTTGGCAATTTTTTTTTCATGGCCCCTTTGAGCATTTTGGGGATATTCCTGGCTTTACCCCGTTTTTCATCAGCGAATCTTTTATATTTGTTTACTGCAGCCTTAAGTTTTTTTATATTGATGTTTCAAGTGGAGGGCCGCTACCGTCTAGGGGTCGTCCCGTTTTTGATTATCTTTGCCGCGTTCAGCGTCCATTGGGCATGGGAAAAATTTCGATGCCGGCAGTGGGGCAAATTAGGTATAATGGGGACCGTTTTGGTTGGCCTGGTTCTGTTTACCAGACCGGACGAGCAAGTGATCGCCGCTTATTTCGGGAGCCGTATCCGCCATATCGATTACACTAATTTAGGGAACGCCTATTACACGCGCTATGAACAAAAGAAAAGTCAGATAACTTTAGAGAAACAACGCGTTTTGTTAAACAAGGCGATCGAAAACTATCAAAAGGCGTATTCCATCAGCCGCCGGGACGAAGAGAAAGAGGAACTCCTGGAAGATATCGCCAGAATGTACATCGAATCCGGGCAACCGCAGTCAGCCCTTAATGTCTGCCGGCAGCTAGTCCATATCGCTCCCAATCATCCGCGGGCTAGAACGTACATTCATTTATTAGAAAATGGGGTCCCCATCCAATTTATTTCGCCGCCATCAAGAAAGACATCCTATAAAGAGTCAAGTTGAAAAAAAGGTTGTCAAAGAGCAGTAACGATCTTTCTTAAGCAGGCATAAAAACACGAGTTGGATTATAAGACTCGCCGGATTTAAGCATACTCAAGCAAAGATGGGCCAATTTTTTGGCGACATAAACGAGCGATTGTTTGGCTGTCTTGCCTTGAGAGACTTTGCGGTTGTAAAGGGCTTTAAATTCCGGGTTATGTTTTAAGCAGGCAACGGCAGCCATGTA
>Ga0247727_10012532_pt1 | contig 14530 bp, 14 predicted proteins | sample WisWelCaveWW1625_FD_202498 | JGI IMG/M metagenome (GOLD analysis project Ga0247727, IMG submission 202498) | Biofilm microbial communities from Wishing Well Cave, Virginia, United States - WW16-25 | ecosystem: Environmental > Aquatic > Deep subsurface > Groundwater > Cave microbial mat | place... | reverse complement strand
CGGACGGGCTCCCGTCCGTCATCCTCGACCGCTACGGAGACGTGCTGGTGTTCCAAACGCTCTCCGCGGGGGCCGATCGATTCAAGGAGACGTTCATCGAGCTTTTTCAAAAATTGCTCCAACCGGCAGCCATCGTGGAGAGAAACGACCCGCCGGTGCGGGATTTGGAGGGACTGGTCCGGCAGAAGGGGATCGTCGCCGGAAATCTCCCCCAGCCCCTCCTGATCCAGGAGGGGAGCTTCACTCTTTCCGTCGACCCGCTGGAGGGGCAAAAGACCGGGCTCTTTTTGGATCAGACCGAGAACCACCGGGCGGCGGCGCGGCACGTCCGGGGACGCGTGCTCGACCTCTTTGCCTACCAGGGGGGATTCGCGCTGGCGGCGTCGCAGAACGCCGAAGAAGTCTTAGAAGTCTTGGCCGTCGACAGCTCCGCCCCGGCGCTCGCGGCCCTGCAGGAGAATCTGACGAGGAACGGCGTCAAGAACGTGACGACGTGGGAAGCCAACGGTTTCGACTTTTTGCGCGAATGCGACGAGCGCGGGGAGAGGTTCGACGCCGTGATTCTCGATCCGCCTCCGTTCGTCCGGGACAAGCGGAACGTGGGCGGCGCCGTGCGCGGCTACAAGGAAATCAACCTGCGCGCGATGAAGCTCCTGAAGCCGGGCGGCGTTCTCGTCACCTGCTCGTGCTCGCAGAATTTCACCGCGGAGATGTTCGAGGCGACGCTCCGGGAGGCCTCGCGCGACACGCGGCGCGAGATACAGGTGTTGGAACGCCGGGGCGCTTCGCCGGATCATCCGGTGTTGCTTACGTTTCCGGAGTCGCATTATCTACAGTGTTGGATTTTGAGGATTCTATGAAGAGGGGACTCGTTGTTGAGGGAGGGGGAATGAGAGGCGCCCATACGTGTGGCGCCCTCATGGCCCTCGCCGAGAAGGGCCGCGCGGACTTCGACGTCGTCGTCGCCGCCTCCGCCGGCGCCTGCACGGCGGCGTATTTGGTCAGCCGCCAATTCGACCTCTTTCCCGTCGTCTGGACCAAGTATCTCCACGACGGGCGTTTTTTCGACCTCAAGAGACTGCCCACGAAGCGGTCGGTCTTGGATTTGGATTTTCTGATCCATCGCGTCTTCAAGGAGCTCGACCCCTTGGACCTCGACGCCATCCGATCCTCCAAGACCAAGTTCTACATCGTCGCGACGGACTGCGGGACGGGCGAGCCCAAGTATTTCGACGCCCACAAAGACCCGATCTTGAACGCCCTCAAGGCCTCGGCCGCCATGCCCATCGCCTACCGGCACCCCGTCGTCGTCGAGGGGCGCACCTACATCGACGGCGGCGTGACCGATCCCATCCCCATCCAAAAGGCGATCGAGGCCGGCTGCGACGACATCACTATTTTACTGACGCGGCCGGAGGGCTATCGAAAAAAAATCCCGCTCGTGAACATCCTCCCGCGCCTTTACGCCCGCAAATACCCGCGGCTCGCCGAGGCCTTCATGCGCCGCTTTGAGGCCTACAACCGTGTCGTGGAACTCATCGAGTCCGGGAAGCTCCCCGCCCGCCTGACGGTCATCCGCCCCCAGTCGAAACTCCCCACCACCCGCTTGACGACAAGCCTTCCTAAGATTCAAGCGACCATCCGCCGGGGTTTTGAGGACGCCCTTCAAGCCCTCTCTGCCAAGTCGTTGAATTGACTTGGGTTCCCCACTCAGGTAAAATGAAGGAGTTGACCCCCTAACGGGGGCGATTTGAGGCATTGGATTTTTTGGAGGATCTCAAAACGTGACAGAATTCCTGGAAGATTCAGAGATTTCCCATCCTTTAAACGAGGCCCTGCTCAAGGAGGCCGAGGACATCAAGGCCGACCGGAGGATGGTCAAGGACCGCTTGGATAAGCTGGAGGAGACCCGTTCCTCGGTCAGCGAGGCCGTCTACCAAAAGGTGCGGGCCGATTACGCCGGCAAGATGAACCGCACGACCGACCGGCTGGTCGCCCTCAAAAAGGACCTGGAGGCCGAAGAGCGGAAACTCTTGGACAAGAAGCTCCTGGTCGAAGCCAACTTGAAGCTCCATGCGGAAAAAATCGAGGAGGCGACGCTCCGTCACGCCCTGGGGGAGTTCACCGCCGAAGAACACACCGAGATCCGGCGGCGGGAGGAGAAGGAGATCGACCGGCTGGAGGCCGCCGTAAAGACCCTGGCCGAGGGGTTGGAACGCCATCGGGGTATTTTCGCGGGTGAAGACCTGCCGACGGCGGCGGTCTCCAAACCGGAAAAGGCGCCCGAAAAACCGGCGCCCCCTCCCTCCTCGTCGGCCTCGCGCGCGGCGCCTGCGACTCCCATCGTAGCGCAGCCTCCGGAGCACACGCCCTCCCCGACCATCCGCGAATCGTCGGCGCCCAAACAGTTCGCCTCGCTCACCAATCCGTCCATCGAGAGCACGGCCAAGATCCGCTTGGAGACGGGCACAGTCACCGCCGTGGATCGAGCGTCGGTCTCCCCCGGAGGCTCCCGCAAGTCCTCCGAACTCGCGGTCTTGGACAACGGCAAGGTGATCCAGACCGTCGTCCTCGACCACAACGTCTACATCGGCCGCTCGCCGTCCAACGACGTCGTCTTGAAGGAGCCCAAGGTCTCGCGCAAACACGCGGAGATCCAGAACGTGAACGGCAAGTACGTGTTGTTGGATTTGGAGTCGTCGAACGGCACGTACGTGGGGGGCAAAAAGATCGCGGAATACGCGCTTCAGCCGAACGACGAGATCGTGATCGGGAATACGAAGATGGTGTTTAAGGGATAGCTTTCCTCAACCTCGCCAATCTCTCAGCCGTTTCCTGATAGATGGACGACCGTGGCCCGACGGCCACGATTTCCAAGATCTTGTCGACGACGCGGTAAATGACCCGAAAACGGCCGATCCTTAGACTCCAAAGTCCTTGGAGCTCAGCCCGCAATGGCTTCCCTTCCGACGGGTTCTTGAGAAGGCAATCAAAGCCGGCCCGAACCTTCTGTTTGAGTGGAGGAGGGAGGTGAGAAATAAAGCCTGCCGATGCCGATGGGATGCGAAGTCTCACGTCTCGAACAGTTCATCCAACGTGTAGGTCTTTTTGGTCCGTTTCAAGGCCTTGATGCCTCTCCGGATCTCCTTCATCAGGGCTTTGTCCGAGCGGATCGCCAAAGTCTCTTTCCATCCTTCATACTCGTCGGGACTGACGATAATGCCGGCGACTTTTCCGTTACGAGTGATGAAAATCTCCTCGTCCCGCGATTCCACCTGGTCGACGAGCTCGCTCAGCCTGGCCTTGACCTCGGAAAGGGCTATTGTTTTCACGTTTTGAGACCCTCCAAAAAAATCCAAACCCTCAAATCGCCCCCGTTAGGGGGTGAATCAATCATGACCAGAATTCGGTCTAATGTCAACTAGTGAGCCTCTCCCCAATTCATTCCTGAACCAACATCGACCTTGAGCGGCACCTTCAAGTCGGCGACCCCCTCCATCTCCTTCCGGACCATGTCGGAGAACGCCTTCTCCTGGGCCTTCGGGGCCTCGAAGACCAGCTCGTCGTGGACCTGGATCAACATCATCGCCTTGGGGAATTCCTTTTCGATCCGGGATTGGATGGAGATCATCGCCTTCTTGATCAGATCCGCCGCCGTGCCCTGGAAGATCGTGTTGAAGGCGGTCCGCTCCCACATCGCGCGCACATTGGCGTTGGGGCTTTCAATGTCAGGAAACCGACGCAGGCGGCCAAAGAGCGTACGAACGAGCTTGTCTTGGCGGGCCTGTGCGAGCGTCTTTTCCTTAAAGGCCGCCACGCTGGCGAATTGGGCGTAGTAGTTGCGGATGTAGTTCTCGGCCTCGGCCACCTCGATCCCTAACTGCTGCGAAAGCCCGAAGGCGCCCTGCCCGTAAAGGATGCCGAAGTTGACCGTCTTGCCGACGGAGCGCTGCTCCTTGGTTACTTGGTCCTCCGGCACTCCAAAGACTCCGGCCGCAGTGGCCGCGTGAATATCCTTATCCTCCGCAAACGCCTTCACCAGTGTCTCGTCCCCCGACATATGCGCAAGGATTCTCAGCTCGATCTGCGAGTAGTCGGCGGAGATGAGGATGTTGCCTTCTTTCGGAATAAACGCCTCGCGGATCTTCCTCCCCTCCTCCGTCCGGATCGGGATGTTCTGAAGGTTCGGGTCCGAGGACGAAAGCCGTCCCGTCGCCGCCACCGTTTGATTGAAGGACGTGTGGATACGTCCCGTCTCCGGGTTCACGAGGTCGGCGAGGGCGTCGAGATACGTCGACTTGAGCTTGGAGAGGCTCCGGTACTCGAGCAGAAGCTTCGGGACCACGTGCGACGGCGCGAGCTCGGTCAACACGTCCACGTCGGTCGAGTAACCGGTCTTCGTCTTTCTAACGACCGGCAGCTTCAGCTTTTCAAAGAGGACTTCCCCCAACTGCTTGGTGGAGTTGAGATTGAACGGCCCGCCCGCGGCCTCATGGACGGTCTTCTCGATCTCCCTCAGCTTCGTCTCGTACTCCGCCGACGTCTTCCGAAGCCGCGGCACGTCGACCTTCACGCCGTTCATCTCCATCCGGACCAACACCAGAACCAGCGGCATCTCGATCTCGCGATAAAGCGCCTCGAGCCCTTCGCCTTTCAGGCGCGGAACCAGCATGCGCTGGACGCGGAACGTGACGTCGGCGTCCTCGCACGAATAATCGCGCGCGACGTCGACCTCCACCTCCGAGAAACTTTTTTCTTTTTTGCCGGTGCCCACCACTTCCTTGAACGTCGTCGTCTTGTGACCCAAGTGCTCTTGAGCCAGCTGGTCGAGGTTGTGCGAGCCGTCGGGATTCAAAAGATACGAGGCGATGAGGGTGTCGTCCTCCAACCCCTGCACCGTCACGCCGTGACGTTTCAACACTTCGTAATCGTACTTGGCGTTCTGGGCGAATTTTTTGATCGAGGGATCTTCGAGAACGGGCTTGAGGACGGGCGAGACCTCCGCCCACGTCATTTGTTCCGGGGCGCCCATATAGATGTGGCCGACGGGGATGTAGAAAGCCTCCCCCAATTGATGCGAGACGGAGACGCCCACGAGCTTGGCCATCATCGTATCGAGCGAGGTCGTCTCCGTGTCGAAGGCGAAACTCTGCGAGGACTTCAAGCCGTCCGCCAGCTTTTGCAACTCCTCGAGAGTAAGAACCGCCCGGTACTGCCCCTTCGAAAGCGTCTTTTGCGGTGCGAGCTCGGACAGAAACTTTCGGAATTCCAGTTCCTCGAACAAGGTCTTCAACGCCTCTTGATCGGGCTCTTTGGGCGCGAAGTCTTTCAAATCGTACTCGAGGGGGGCGTCGGTCACGATCGTCGCCAATTCCTTGCAAAGCCGGGCCTGATCGGCGAATTCGCGGAGCTTTTCGCCCATTTTGCCCTTCACTTCGCCGGCCTTTTCGAGGAGATTCTCGATGCTCCCGTATTCCTGGATCAACTTCATCGCCGTTTTGTCGCCGACACCCGGAACGCCCGGGATGTTGTCGGAGGAATCGCCCGCCAACCCCAAGATGTCCGTCACCTGCCCGGGCCCCACGCCGAACTTCTCGAACACCTCGGGCTCGCGGATCATCTTATCCTTCATCGGGTCGTAGAGGCTGACCTTCTCGTCGACCAGCTGCATCAAGTCCTTGTCGCCGGTGACGATGACCGTCTCCCAGCCCTTCTTTTCGAATTTTTTGGCGATGGTGCCGATCACGTCGTCGGCCTCGTAGTTGGGAAGCTCCAGGACCGGCAGGTTCAACGCCTTCACGATCTTGCGGAAGTACGGGAACTGCGGGATCAAGTCGGCCGGCGGCTCGTCGCGATTGGCCTTGTACGCGGGAAATTTCTCGTTGCGGAACGTCTTTCGCGCCACGTCAAAGACGATGCCGACCATCTCGGGTTTTTCGTCCTTCAGCAACTTCATCAGCATCGACGTGAATCCGAAAAGCGCGTTGGTCGGAAGACCCTTCGAATTCGACAGAGGGCGGACGGCGTAATAGGCGCGGAAGATGTAGCCCGAGGCGTCGACCAGAAAGAGGCGTTTCATTACCGTTTTCCTAACCCCGCAGCCGTGCTAGTGTCAAAAACCAAGGGAGATTCCATGAAAAGATTTTTTTGCGCCTTATCGCTCGTTTTGACCGCCTCGTCTTTCACGGCCCAAGCCCAGCCGGCGGTCCTGCCGGATTTGAGCGCGGACGTTCAGATGGTGCAGGGCGACAAGGTCTTCGGCCAGGGGAAGATCTACATGACCCAGGCGGCGACGCGGATGGAGATGACCATTCAGGGGATGTCCCAGCCGCTGATCAACGTCAGCCGGCTCGATCGTAAAGTCATGTGGATGCTGATGCCGAACAAGACCTACATGGAGCAGCCTCTGCCATGGGACCACGCCGTCGTCAACGAGGTGCCGGCGGGATGGACGCAGGACTGCGGGCCCGGCGAGATCATCGACGGACACCCGACCGACAAGTGCGTGATCAAGGGGACGATGGCCGGCAAGGCGACGTCGACCACGATCTGGAAGGCCAAGGACTTGAACGGCATCGTGATCCGAAACATCGGGGAAGGCAACTCCGGCATGGTCTTAAAAAACATCGTGGCCATGCCCCAACCCGCGAATCTCTTCGAGATCCCTGCGGGTTATCAAAAGTTGGATCCGTCGGCGGGGATGTCTGGGATGATGAAGAAGAGGGGGAAGTAGGTCATGCGTGGACAGAGATTGAGAAATCAAGGAATTCGGTAGGACAGAAAAACTGCGGCTCCCTTGGTTATATCGTGCGCATCCTCACCGTAAAACTGGGTAAACGCGACGCCACGGGCATAAGTACGGCCCCAAAAGAGAGGGAGATCAAGATGGGCCTCGTAACGCACGAAGGCCCCGGAGTTGCTGTTGTAGCCGCCGTAAAGGGTCCCGGCACCAAGGATGCTTTTGCCTCTGACATTAAACCCCACCCCCACCTCCATTCCAAGACCGACTTCAAGGTCGGAACCCGCGGCGACATGGGCTCTCATCGCGCCAACTAACCAATCTTCTCGGTGGGAATAGGCGGCGCTGACAACTCCCTTCACAGAGTTGGAGATGACAACTCTCTTCGCGCTACTATCAGAAAATTGGGTCTCAGCAACTTGGACCCCAAGGGCCAAGTCGTCCGGGACGAATCGGTTTTTCGGCCTGACATGTTGTCCACGCGTCTCGTAGCCGCCTTCCTGCGCCCATTCGATGGAAATATCTCCCCCCTCCTCGATCGTCATCTTTCGAATATTCGTAGCCTTATCGGGGCTAATCAGGCGAACTCCCTTCGACAGACGGTCGGCCATTGCGTTTGTGAGATTAAATCCTTTCTCTCTCCCTTCCCCGGTCGAGCAGGAATACAGCACAACCTGACGGGTCACCGACTTGGCGATGAGATCACCTAACGGATCCCCGTCGAAGTCCCGTATTTCCAGGCGAGAGGCATCCTCGTTACCTGTCGCCCACGCCAGATCGAGAGAAGTGCCGTGACCCGCGAGGATCAGCGTATGAACGGGATTCTCGCCGTCCTTCGTGATGCGGCGTAGGATCTCCTCGGCCTCCTGGTCGCTTCCGGCCTCGTAGTAAACGACACGGTAGAGGCCGCTCTCGATGAGTTGATCGGCCACGGGGTAAGCATCAAAAGCCCCGTTCCAGTCGGCCGAGGGATAGATCAGCAGCACTACGGGCCGTTGATCGGTCCCCTCCAGCTTCCTTTGACGGATCGCTTCGGCCAAGTGTTGCAGGGACTGAAACCGGCCCGGGAACTCGACGCCTTGCTCGGCCAGCGATCGTTCGAAGTCCTCCAGGCTCTCCATGGAAAAGGGCCAGGATGCAGCCTCCTCTCGGAGAGGTTCCGTGATCGAACGCCAGACTTCTTCAACAACTGGGCTAGTGAGGGAATAGACGACTCTCCAATCGTGACGGGCTAGGAGCTTCATGAGATCGACGTTGGACAAAAGTTCCGAACTAGTCCCTAAGAACTTGGCAAAACGCATGTGCCAGGCACCCTTAGCTCTCCACATGGGCAATGTAACCTCAACGGCCGCTTCCAGGATATTCTGATCGTGCTGGAGGCGCTTGGAGGCATCCGGCAGCGCAAACACGCCGTTTAGCTGTGCCGCCCCCAGCACCATCTCTCGGTCGTCCTTGAGCTCTTCAGGCACCACTGCCATGTTGAATTCCTCGATGAGACCGCTCAAGTCGAGCCCGTGCCGCGATAGTTGGGTTTTGATGTCTGCGAAGGAAGTGAGGTTGAAACTTACCAGGTCCATAGCGGCCAGCGTTCCGTCCCCGTCGGCGTCGAGAAGGGAGCGCACCTCGTCGGCTGAAATGTTTCCGTCCGAGGAGGCTTCGCGGGGATCGACGCCGAACTCTTCCAGGGCCTCTAAAAAGGCATTCCAATCCCGGCGGTCGACCGGCCGGTTGTTAATGATAAAGGGCGCAGACATCAGTTCATTACCGAAAGCAAGAGTCGTGCCCGGCCAATGCCCCGTTATTTCCGGAAAAATCAGGAATACGAACCCCTCGAAAGGAGACGCGGGTCCTCAAAATGATAAGGAAGGTAAACGTTATTTTCCTCCTTTTTCAGACTTCCAGAACTCGGCTGGCCAGCCAGACGCTCGTATCCAGCAGGACCCTCATGACACCCGGCGAAAGATGTCCTCATCCTTATAGAAACCCCTCTTCTCAGCCAGAGGGATGAGAACTCCACGGAGACGGCGGAACTCCCGAACCGCGAAATAGCGCCGCAAGGCGTCCCGCACGACGTCGCTGCGGTTGAGCTGATCTTCTTTCACGGCCCGGTCCAGGCTTTTGCGGAGCGAGCTGGGCAGGCTGATCGTAATGGATTTGCGCATGCAATCTCTTAATACAAAATGTGAGGGGACACCAATTTACACTTACAGGTCCAGAAGTTTACGGAGGACCGCCCTCACCTTCCTCCGCTCGGGCGAACCGAGCCTCCCCATCTTTTTGGTCACCAACTTCTTGCTCAGAGTCGCCATCTTCGAGATGCGGACCGTTGAGGGAAGGATCAAGCCGAAGTCCCTCCATCGTTCCAGCGAAACATCGTGTTCGTCCCGCGGGTCTTCGCTCGTAATGCGTGTCACCAGCACGTCTTCATCCCCGATGTCCGCGATCACGAGGGCGGGCCGCTTCTTGACGCCGGAAAGGTCCGAATACGGATAGGCATTCAGGAGGAGCACGTCCCCGAACTCATAACTTGTCATAAACCGAGTCCTTCTCCGAATACCCTTCAAAGAACTGCCGAGCCGCGAGACGGTCCCATCTCTCGCCATCGGGGAGGCATTTTCCTTCGTCCAGCAGATGCTCCCTTAATACTTCGGCAACGGCCTGCGAGAAGGACCACTTACGAGCTTGAGCTAGCTTTTCCAGGGCCTTTTTCAGGGCTCCTTCATCCTCTTTGGAGACGTAAACGGACCAGTACGCCATGATCGACTCCTTTTTATATGAGGATATATTAGGTTTAACGAGAATGTCAAAGAGGGGCAGATTTGAGTCTATGAGATCTTATGGAGATTCTTCCGAATCAATCTCAGTCCCCTGATCATGTGGCTGAGCTCCGCACTCTGGTCCTTCGCGACGGCATACACCGTCAACGCGTACTCGATCCAATCGCGGGCGACGGCCCTGTCCGCATCCGACCAAGTCATTGCACCGGAGTCCATCAGAAGCCCGAGACTTTCGGTGTAATGGGCGACAATGGAGAAGCTATATCGATCCGGATGCTCCTCCCGTTGATCGCCGCTTAATTCCCGGTTGAGAAAGAGGGCCTTGATCTCATTCGGGTCGCGGCCGGTTTTTTCGAAATAATCGAGGAGAAGGGCCGGAGCATGGAGATGACTGTGGGAAATATGAACGTAACCTTCATCCGTACTTCCATCCCAATTCCGATACCCTTCCAAGGCGCCCCTCATGACGGCGTGAATCGAGAGTTTTTCGCCGTGAATCGTCTTCCAGGGACGGGACCATCCTTCGACGGGAACCTCGCGCAAAAGGACCGAGAGATAAGCGTAACTGTCCACGGAGAAGTTGCAATCCAAATCCGGCAACATGCCCGCTTTCAACCAAAAGTCGCTTCCAGGCATCTTGAGGCAATGCTTGTAGGTTTCCAGCATACCCTTGGGAGTTAGTTGAACGGGATTCAGCTCACGGTAGAAGTTACGAGGGTCCCTCACGGGAAACGTGATTTTCTCGTCGGGAATGAACCCGTCGCTCGCGTTGGTGAGCTCTTCAAGAATGGCGCCTCCATGCCTCTCATCATCTGGAACGTACCCATGGCGCCCGACCTGGATCGCATGAACGTCGAGCGCCTTGACCTCCTCCAAGTAAGCGCTCTTGGAAACCGGCTTCAAGAGTCCGGCGTGCTTCAGCCCCCAAGCGCCCCGGGCCATGCGATCCACCGCCGTCATCTCCATCACGCCGAGGGCAATTTCCACCCCTCTCTCAAAGTCAGGCGTCTCGGAGAGGACGTAGGGGAGGAAATGGTCCAGTCTTGCCTCCCGCGTTTCCCCATCCACGTCGCTAAACCGCGCAAATCTTTCATCGGCGTATGTCCCGTCCGGCCCCATGCGTTTGGATTGTCTTTCCTGATAAACGGCGACGCCATTCTGAGTCGCGTAGAAACGAAACAGATGATAGTTCCCCGCGTAGTCATCAAGGCGAATCGTCGTGACCACGCCCTTCGGCAAATCCTCTTTTTGAGAGGAAACCCGGAACGGCCATCCGACGTGGATACCGCCCTGAAAATAGGATGATGGAAAGGCTGTATCCCGGCCCATAGTTCCCCGCTTGACTCTAGAGTTATCGGCTCCCAAGAGAGAATGTTACCATTTAATTTATCTATTTTACGTTAACTTTAGTTAACTATTTGTATTTTTCAGAGTCTGTTTCGGGAAGAACAAGAAACCTTTACCGTTTTTGAGCGATAAGATCTCTCGATGCTCCACCCAGCCCTTCCAACCCTTCCCCCCGTACCTCTGTTCAATCATCATGCCGTTTCCCTGCCCGATTATCTCGCCGAGCACGGCGGTATGATTTTCCGGCGCTGGAGCGACTGGATCGCTCTCAAGGCCCGGCAGGATTTTCAGGGAGAGGTGCGGTTCGACCATATCGATCGTTTGGAGGACACGTCGGTCCGCGTCGATCCTCCCCATGTCGTCCGATTTCGAGAAGGGCCATCCCCCTGGGATGAACTGAAACGATTTGAGACCCGCGACTCGACCGGCGGCCAGGGTTACCGCGGAACCGTCCAACACACGGGGCGTTTCACCCGAAAGCTTTACATCAACCCCCACCCTGCAAATCTCTGCGATTTCCTCATCGCCTTCAACAAGATGGTGGAAAGAGAGAACCTCCCGATCGTCGCCAGCAAGGATCACAACAATTTCGATTGGACCCGCACGGCGTCGGGACGGGCCGTTCGGGGCGTAAGGCATAACGGCTACTGTCTCTATCTTGCGGACGATTCCAGCGTGCCCGTCATCCTGGATGCCGTCGATCGCGCCGCACGGAATTCCCAGGCGATGCTCTTCGCGCAAAGGGCCGATAATTACCCCAAAGCCGTTGTGGCTCTCGGAGGCAGAATCCTGATGGGCCTAGACCTCGAAGGTGACCAATCCTTCGACAATTGGACGCGTCCGATCGGATGGGCGGGGTTCCGGGCCGTCCAAGTCTACCTTCAGGAAAATGCCCATGCCTCCGAGGAAGAATTGAAAGAGGCGTCCTACAAAAGGATGACCCAGGGCCTGCAGGAAGTCCGAGGGGCAAACATCAATCCGGAGCATTTTCTCTCTTTTGCTTAGGAGAGAAACTTTGCCGCCCCCTTGTGGTACTTGCCCACCGTTAGGATGAAACCCGCGAGGACGCAGTGGAAGAAGATCGGGATGTAATGCGTCCGCAAAATGACGAGGCGGACGATCATGGCGACGAAATAAAGGGATCCAAAAATAAGGAGACCTTTTCCGAGCGCCGGGCGCGGTTGGACGAAGAATCCGGAACCTTTCGTGAAGTCGAGACAGACCTTGCCAAAGAGAAGGATGATCGCCGCTTGGCTCGGGAGTAAATAGGGATACGGCATCAGCCCCGAGTACCATTTTTCCATCGGCGGCAAAAAGGCGACCCCGAAGAAATAGACCAACGCCTGCCCCGCAACCCTCAAAACAAAAAGGAAGAGGAGACCCCAGAGAACGGGCGCGTACCGTTTGGAGGCTTCAAATGTCATCGGCAAACATCTTCTTATAATGCCGGTACCACTCGCTCTGAAACCGTTCTTCGGGATCGTATTTCTTTTTGAGCCTCAGGAATTCCGGAAATTGAGGGTATGCCTTCAGCACTTGGTCTTTTCTCGCCCAGCGGTGGTAGGTGAGGAAATAGCTCCCGCCGCGTTCCAACGCGAGATCGATCAAACCCCGAAAGGCCGCCTGCGCCGCCTCAACCCCTTCGGGCGTATGCACCACATGAAGATTGAAGATCACGCAGGCGAAGTCTTCGCGGGCCCAGGCGAGGAAACTCTCTCCGTCCTTGTCGATGAGCCGAACCGTCCCGTAGATGACGTTTCCCTTTTGCTCCTTAAGAAGCGCCCGCGCCCCTTCCATGAAGGAGGCCAATTTTTTCCGCGGGATATAGAGCTCCGAAATCATCTCCGTCGCCGGGTCTTTAGCACCCAACCGCTTGTCCAAATTCCGGTGGTAGTCGTCCAGGTAGACGCTCATCTGGTGGATGTCCGACCAATAGATTTGGCCGTTGGTCGTCAGATAATAACGCGAATAGGCCTCAAAGGCCTTCTTCTTGTCCGTGTGCCCCAGGTAATAAAGGTCTTCCCAGTCTTTCGCCTTCAGCTCCTTTTGGACCTCGGGGATCGGCGTCTTGCCGTCGACCGGCCGATAGAAGGAAAACACCCCCTTCCTCAGGAACTCATCCGACTGGTCGTCGGTGGAGTACTGAAAATCGCCGTACAGGAAACCGGCCTTGATCCTCTCGTCGAATTTCCGGGCCGCGTCCTTGAGGTCGATCACCTCGACGGTCCTCTCCAGTTTCGTGCGGGGCATGAGCCGAAGTTTGACGGAAGTGATCACGCCGAAGAGCCCGTAACCGCCGATGGTCAGGCGAAAGAGTTCCGGATTTTCGGTCCGGCTGCAGGTGAGGAGCTCGCCGTTCGCATCCATCAAGGTAAAGGACTCCACGTCTTGAACGATTGGCCTGAACTTCAATCCCCGCCCGTGAATATTGGCCGATAGCGCCCCACCGAGGCTCAAGCGGTCGGCCCCGGTTTGTTTTTGGACGATTCCCCATTGCGGCCATTCTCCCTTTTGCTCCTTCAGGAGATAATCCACCAATTCCGGCCACTGGATGCCGGCCTCCGCCTCGATGATCCCCTTGTCCCGGTCAAAATGAAGGATCCGGCGGAGCCGGTTCATGCTGATGAGGTACGTATCGACCCCGAATTGCTGCCCTCCCATGGCGTGCCGACCGCCGGCGATGCTGATTCCCCGCCCCTTTTCCTTGGCCTCCAACACAACCTTTTTCAACTCCTGAACGCTCTTCGGCTCGACGACTTTGGCCACCTCCATCGCGTTCAGTTGCGAATGGACGTCGTTGACCTCCACGCCTGCGGCGATGCCCGACCCAAACAGGCCGGCAAAAACAAAGCCCGCCAGGAAGGCCAGGCCTGTGCGATGACGTTGAATCATTTTGTTTTCTCCTTCGAAACGAACCGGGCGCACCAAAAGATCATGAAGAGGGCGATACCCTGAATGAGATGATAAAAAGTATTATGAGTGAAATAGACGGGATGAAGAGAGACGTGAAGCTGCTGGATCGCCGCCGCTACGAAAGTCAAAAACATCCCCAAAACCCCCGTGAGAACCGGACCTGAAGGCTCCCGACGATACAAAACGGCCAGGGCGATAAAAAGAAAAACCGCCGCCGGGAGATAATGCAAAACGGCGAAGAGAAAACCGGATTTGTCCAAAACTCCCGGGAAAAACATCGAGGAAATAATCAGGACGACATAGCCGGCGTAGAGAAAGGCAGCCCCTGTCGTCACCGACCGAGCACTTTTTTCGGAAAACGGGATCCGGGCGCCGACGCCCCAACCGGCGAAAGCGGTCAGACCGATCTGGACGAGGGTTAAAGGCCAGAGGATCAGAAAACCCAAGGAAAGAGGCGAAGAAAAAAAGCCGTGGACCGTTCCGCCGAACAAGGAGGCAAGGCTGATCGATCCGAAGAAAAGGGCAAACCAAGAACTCAAGCGCCCATGTTTTCGAAGGAGCAACAAGGCAAAGATCAGACATTCCAGAAAGAGCACGTAGTCGCTGAGGGCTACGTCCGGTTCGGTCATCTAAAGGACCTTCGCCGCTTCTTTTGCGAAATACGTCACGATCAGATCCGCCCCCGCGCGACGGATGGCGAGCAAAGTCTCCATCATCACGGCCTTTTCGTCGATCCAGCCCTTTTGGGCGGCGG
>Ga0247727_10012531_pt1 | contig 14531 bp, 11 predicted proteins | sample WisWelCaveWW1625_FD_202498 | JGI IMG/M metagenome (GOLD analysis project Ga0247727, IMG submission 202498) | Biofilm microbial communities from Wishing Well Cave, Virginia, United States - WW16-25 | ecosystem: Environmental > Aquatic > Deep subsurface > Groundwater > Cave microbial mat | place... | reverse complement strand
GCGCTCGTGACCAGGATCTCCACGGGTCCGAGCTCGGCGCGCACCTTCCCGAGCGCGTCGTCGACCCCGCGACGGTCGGTGACGTCGACCTCCGCGCCGAGCGCCCGGGCTCCCGTCTCGCGCAGACGCTCGGCGGCCCGCAGGACCGCGTCGCCCGCGAGGTCGAGGAGCGCGACCCGGTCGCCCCGCGCCGCGAGGCGCCGGCCGATCGCGAGCCCCATGCCCGACGCGGCTCCGGTGACCACGGCCACTCTGCTCATCGCGTGCGTGCTCCTTCAAGCGGCCCGAGCTTCGATTATGGTCGAGACCGGCCACGCTTCGCAAGGTGATTCTCGGCGCCGGAGAACCAGATTTTCACCCGGACGCGCGCTTGCCGCGGCCCCGGAGACCGTGCAGACAGAACTCCCAGGCCTCCTCGGCCGTGACGTTCACCCGCGTCTTCTCGACCAGGCGATTCATCAGCCAGCTGTACATCACCGTCTGCTGGATGAGCAGCGCGGCACGCCGCGTGTCGGTCGCCTGAACGGCGTCGGCCGCGACCGCGGCGTCGAGCAGCTCGATCAGCATGCGGGAGATCGGCGCCATCACCGCGGCCAGGCGCTCGGGATCCTTGACCGCGAGCTGCAGCGAGAACGCCGAGATCGCGACCCGGTTGTGGGCGCCGCGCTTGCGTCGGGTCCCGAGCGGCTCGCACCACTCGTGCAGACGGATCGTGAAGGCGCGCAGCCGCTCGAGCGGCTTGGCTTCCGACTCGACCGCCGCGCGGAGGTCCTCGACCGACTCGCGGATGTTCTCCTCGAGCAGCGCGAACAGCAGCTCGTCCTTGCCGTCGAAGTACTGGTAGAAGCCTCGCAGCGACTGCTTCGAGCGGTCGACGACCTCCTGGATCGTGAACTCGCTCGTACCCGTCTCGTCGATCAGCTCGAACGCCGCGTCGAGGAAGCGCTGGACACGCCGCTCGGCCCGCGTGCGCGCGGCGCTCAGGCTGCGAGAGACCGCGCGCTGACGCCAGCCCTTCACGTTCTCGTCGTGTCCGTCGTCGACTCTCGCCATGGTGGCCCTCGAGCGGGAATGGGAACCTGGATTCTCCCAGTGCGAGAACCGGATTGCCAGGCCCCTCCACCGGGGTTAGCGTCGGTCGGCGCTGAGCGCCGGAGGTCGAAGGAGACCGGGATGCGGATCGGCGTGATGCTCGGCCCGGAGCGGGGGCGGTACCGCCACAAGGTCGCGCAGCTCGTCGCCGATGCCGAGGCGGCCGAGCGGGACGGCTTCACCTCGCTCTGGGTGCCCCAGATTCCCGGGGACTTCGACGCCTTCACCGCGATCACGCTCATGGGACACGCGACCGAGCGGATCGAGCTCGGGACGGCGGTCCTGCCGATCCAGACCCGTCATCCGATCGCGATGGCCCAGGAGGTGCTCTCGAACCAGGCGGTCTGCGAGGGCCGTTTCACGCTCGGCATCGGCGTCTCGCACCACTGGGTCATCCAGGACATGCTCGGCCTTCCGTACGAGCGGCCGGCCCGCGAGATGCGCCACTACCTCGAGGTCCTGAACGCGGCGCTGCGCGGCCCGGGCTCGGTGGACGTCGAGAACGACGGATACCGCGTGCACAGCCCGATGGACGTCACGGACTGGGGCCCCAATCCGGTGCTGCTCGCTGCCCTCGCCCCGGTGATGCTCCGCCTCGCCGGCGAGCAGGCCTCGGGAACGATCCTGTGGCTGGCCGACGAGCGCGCCGTCGGCGAGCACGTCGTCCCGCGCATCATGAAGGCCGCGGCCAACGCGGGAAGGCCGGCGCCCCGCGTCGTCGCCGGGGTCCCCGTCGCCCTCTGCTCCAAGGACGATGTCGATTCCGCGCGGGCGTGGGCGAACCGGCTGCTCGGGCACGCGGAGTTCTGCCCGAACTATCAGCGCCTCCTCGAATGCGGCGACGCCGAGGACGTGGGCGACATCCTCGCGGCGGGGGACGAGTCGGTCGTCGTCGATCGCCTGCGCGCCTTCCGCGACGCGGGCACGACCGACCTCGCGGTCCGGCCGCTCGCGCTCGGGCCCGACCGCGCCGCGCGCATGGAATCGCGGCAGCGGACGCTGGCGTTCCTCGCCTCGCTCTGTCCCGAGCTCTGATCTCGGGACGAGCCGGGTCAGCGGTCGTAGTCGACGCTCACCTCGCGGCTCAGCGGGATCGTCTGGCAGGTCAGGACCCATCCTTCCCCGACCTCGTCGGCGCCGAGGGCGTTGTTCACGCGCATCGTGGCCCTCCCCTCGAGGTGGGCCATGCAGGTCGCGCAGCTTCCCGCCTGGCACTGGAAGGGCGGCTTGAGGCCCGCCCGTCGGGCCGCGTCGAGGATGGTGTCGCCCGGCTCGTACGCGACGCGTTGCTTCCGGCCGTCGAGCCGGATCACGATCGACTCCGTCTCGGAGGCCTCGCGGGCCCCGCCGGCCTCGTTAGGTCGCTCGAACCACTCGATGAACCGTCGATCCGGATCGACACTTCGCCGATCGAGACCGGCCGCGACGGCCTCCATGTACTCCCCGGGGCCGCAGACGTAGAAGTCGGCCTGCGTCCGGTCCCCGACGAGCGCCGCACAGGCGGCGGCATCGAGGAATCCTCTCTCCGAGTCGAGGTGATGATGCACCGCGAGGCGGCCGCCGGACCCCGCGCGCAGGCGCTCGAGCGCGTCCGCGAAGATCACACCGTCCGGGCCGCGATTCGCGTACACCAGCGCGATCTCGCGCGCCGTGGTGACGAGCCCGGTCTTGAGGATCGAGAGGATCGGCGTGATGCCGCTGCCTCCGGCGAAGGCGACGATCGGCGCCTCGACCGCGCGCAACACGAAGCGGCCCGCCGGGGGCATCACCTCGATCGTGTCGCCCGGGGCCAGCGCGTCGATCATCCAGTTCGACATCTTCCCGCCGGACACTCGCTTCACCGTGACGGTGTAGGGGTCGCCCACGTCCGGCGAGCTCGACATCGAGTAGCAGCGGACGATGGGCTCGCCGCCGAGCGTCGCGCGGAACGTGCAGAACTGGCCGGCGGCGTAGGCGAAACGCTCCTCGAGCGCAGCCGGGACGTCGAGAACGAAAGAGCGCGCGTCGGCGGTCTCGTCGACGACGTCGGCCACTGCCAGGGCGTGGTACTCGGGTTCGCTCGGCATCGCACGCTCGTCAAGGGCGAGGAGCGGCGGAGGATAGACCCGGTGTCTGCGCTTGCAAGCTGACTCTCGGATTCTGGTAGTATCATTCTCAGGAGACCACCGTGGCCAAGCGAACGAGGTTTGCGGACTACAAGGATCGGTACGCCAACTACCGTTTCGAGCTCAGTGAAGAGGGCATCCTGCTCATGCAGTGTCACACGCAGGGCGGCAGCCTGGTGTGGGACTGGAAGGCGCACGACGAGATGTCGGACGCGTTCGCCGACATCGCCGGCGATCGCGAGATCAAGGTCCTGATCCACACGGGAACCGGCGAGAACTACAACGCCGACTGGGGGCCCGCGCCGACGGAGAAGCCCCTGTACCTCGCGATGGACGGGCCGAAGGGCCTCGAGAAGCTCGACGAGAAGGCCTGGTACGGCCGCATGCTCGTCGAGAACGTGCTCGGGGTGGACGTGCCGATGATCAGTGCCGTCAACGGTCCGTGCAACATCCACTCCGAGGTCCCGCTGCTGGGCGACATCGTGCTGGCCTCCGAGGATGCGTACTTCCAGGATCTCGCGCACTTCCCGCGCGGCCTGGTGCCGGGCGACGGCCAGCACGTGATCTGGCCCGCGCTCGTCGGACGCAACCGCGCGCGGTACATGCTCCTGACGGGGAAGAAGCTCTCCGCGCAGGAGGCGCTCGAATGGGGCGCCGTGAGCGAGGTGCTTCCGAAGGAACGGCTCCTCGACCGCGCGTGGGAGCTGGCGCGCGAGCTGGCCAGGCGCCCCCCCCTCGTGCTCCGCTACACCCGCATGCTGTTCACCCAGGACCTCAAGCGCGCCTTCCTCGACGAGCTCGGCCACGGCCTCGCCCGCGAGACGTACGCGCAGCGCCAGTTCTTCCCGGTCGGCGGAGGCATGAGGCCGCTCGATCGCCCTTGGGACCAGAAGCCCTGGTCGGATTGACGTCGGAGGAGACTCACGGTGAACGTTCTCGAACGAAATTTCTTCGCCGATCCCGAGATCATCCAGGATCCGAATCCCTACTGCGCCGCGCTGCACGAGCGCGGCCCGGCGGTGCGCGAGCCCCACCACGGCGTCTTCATGATCTCGCGCATCGAGGAGATCCTCGCGGTGTACGCGGATCACGTCGATCGCCGCGCCGCTCGGCCCGTTCACGAGGCTGCCGGAGCGCGCCGAGGGAGAGAGCCTCGCGGACGTCATCGAGCACCGACGCGCCGAGATTCCCCTGAGCGGCGGATAGGAAGGAGAAGCGGGCATTCGAGGTCCGATAACCCCCGAAGTGTCAAGTCCCGCGGGGATGGTCGGCTACCCCGACCGTAGTGCGGCTCGCCCGCTCGCCCGGCAAGCTCGACGGCGCGGCCCGCCGGCACGAGCGGCACGGCCTCGAGGGCGTGATGCGCCCGCTCGGAGAGCGCGTCGTCCGGCAGGAGCGCCGATGCTTCGAGGGCCGTCGAGAGGCGCGCGTGGACGGAGCGCCGTCTCTCGCCGGGGGGCACCAGCTCTTCGTAGAGCGCTTCGCGCACCAATGCGTGGGCGAAGCGCGGCCCTTGGCCCGACGCGGCCCCGGGCACGAGCAGCGCCGCATCCAGCGACTCGGCCAGCCACTCGTCGAGCGGCGATGCGTCCGGCAGGCAGCGCTCGAGCAGGCGAAGATCGACGTCGGTGCCGAGGGCGGCGGCGCAGCCGAGCGCCTCGCTCGCGCCCGCGGAGACGCGCTGCAGCTTCGGGAGCAGCAGGTGCCGGATGCCGCGCGGCAGCAGGGCCTCCCACGCGTGGGCCCCGCGGGCCGCGCCGAGCAGCCCGCGCGCCTCGAGTGAACGCAGGCCCTCGCCCATCAACAAGGGATTGCCCCCAGTCTGGCGCTCGAGGGCGCCGATCAGCTCGGCGTCGGCGTCGCGACCGAGGTGCGCGCGCACGAACTCGCGCACCTCCTCGGCGTCGAGGCCCGTGAGCGGCCAGCGTTCGAGCGAGGTAAGACGCAGCAAGCGCTCGATTGCGCGCGCCTGCCGGGGCGTGCGCATCGCGTCCTCCTCGCGACAGGTCACCACGATCGCGATCTTCGCCTCTGCGATGGACTGCCCCAGGAACTCGAGCAGCACGAGCGAGTCGGTGTCGGCGCCGTGTAGATCGTCGAGGAAGAGCGCGAGCGGACCCGAGCGAGCGGCGCCGAACAGGAACGACTGCACGGCATCGAAGAGCGCGAAACGCTCGGCTTCGTCTCCGCGGAGCGTCTCTGTGCCAGCGCCGAACCCGGGAACCAGACGCGCGAGCGCGCCGCGCTGCGCAGGCCCGAGCGTGGACAAGGCGTCCGCGGCACTCCCCGCGAGTGAGCGCAACACCCGCGCCCAGCTGGAATGGGTCGAGGCACCTTCCTCGAGCCCCCAGGCGCTCGCCACCGTCGCCCCGGCACGGCGCGCTCGCTCCGCCAGCAGCTCGGCCGTGCGCGTCTTGCCGATGCCTGCCTCGCCGGCCAGAAACAAGATGCGGCCGGCGCCGGTTAGCGCGCTGTCGAGCCGCGCCTCGAGGCGCGCGAGCAGCGCCGCGCGACCGATGTAGCGCGAGGCGGGATCGTCGGCCGGCGCGGCGATCGGCGCCGCGAAGCGGTAGCCCCGCCGCGCCACCGTGAGGATCAGCTGGGGATCGCGGCCGCGATCCCCGATGGCGGCGCGCGCCAGGCTCACGGCGCGCGCGAGCGAGCCTTCTGTGACCGTGGCGTTCGGCCAGACCGCCTCGAGAAGCTCCTGCTTCGAGACCACCCGCGCGCCGTGGCGAACGAGATGGAGCAGCAGCTCGAGCGCCTTCGGCTCGACCTCGACCCCGTAGCCGCTCCGGCGGAGCTCGAAGTGCTCCTCGTCCAGCTCGTAGTCCCCGAACGAGAAGATCAAGACGCGCTCCGCCAGCTCCACAGACCCCCGGAACGGCAACCGGGGGCAGGATACCCCGGGCTAAGCGGATCATCATCGGAACCTAAGCTCGCTCGGCGCCCGCCTCCGTCATCCTGCGCGGTGATGGAGGGTTCAGGCCCTCCGCGGGCGCCGCGCGGTCGGCGCGGGAGGACTCGGCATGAGCTCGCGACGGATTCTCTGGGCCATCCTGACCCTGGCAGCGCTTCCCGCGGTGCTCGAGGCCACCGCCGGCTGCAGTTTCAGTGTCCCGGTCGGTGGTTCCCCCCCGACGCCCACCGAAGACAACGCGCTCGTGTGCGAATGCAAGTTCGACGCCGCCGGCACGCGCACCCTCCGAATCCAGGCCAGCCCCGACGACGCCGAGCAGGACGGCGCCACCATGGACCTGACCAACGGCGACCTCGACCTCAGCCAGAAGCTCGCCGGCCTCCGCTTCGCTGGGATCAAGATCCCCGCGGGCGTCACGATCGCGAGCGCGTACGTGCAGTTCAGCGCGGATGCGAGCCAAGGCGGGAGCACCAGCCTCACGATCGATGCCGAGGCCTCCTCTGCGGCGGCCACCTTCACGGCGACCGACAACGACCTCAGCGGACGCGCGGGGACGACACCCGCCTTGGCCGTCCCGTGGACCATCCCCGCCTGGAACAACAACGACGCCCTGCCGGATCAGAGGACGCCGGATCTGTCGCCGCTGCTCCAGGAGCTGGTCGGCCTGCCCATGTGGTCGATGGACAGCCCGGTCGTGCTGCGCTTCCAAATCGGCACCGGCCAGCGCACGGCGGAGTCCTTCGACCAGACCAGCGCACGAGCCCCGGAGCTGGTCGTGACTCTCAGCGGCGAGCTGACCGCGAATCTGCCCGTCTGCGCGCTCCCCGACCCCCCGCGCGACGCCACAGGTGCGATCCTGCCCGACACGTTGATCGACGAATGCGAACGCGTCGCCGCGACGCTGGCGGGCCTGAATACGGCCTGCGGGCTCCCCTCGGCGCCGACGTGCACGGTGGTCGATCTCAGAGACCCGAACGGCGAGCAGACAGACGACAGCACCGAGTCGCAGGTGTGCAAGGTGCCCTGCGCCGGAAACGAGGTCGATCCGAGCTGCTCCGACTACGACCCGATCGCGTTCGCCGATTGCCTGGCGTCGGGCATGCCCCTGGCCGTCTGCAAGAGCCTCGTCACGGCGACGAACGCGACGGGGGACTCCCCGGTCTGCGTGAACTCGGGCAGCGCGCTGGCCTTCCATGCCTTCGGCCAGCGCAGCCAGTGCGAGGTCGGGGGGACGGCCATAATCAAGGTCGACGGCCGCTCGCCGATCGACGATCCGGACACCGCGGGCACCGTCGAGATCCTCGCTAGGCCCTGCCCGGGCGGCAGCTGCCCCGTGCACCCCTACCTCGACCTGCGCATGGACGACATCGAGTTCGAGGTGGATTGGGCCTCGAACCCGCACTTCGGTGACCTGAACTCGTCCGCGCGCGGCCTCGAAACGGCGCTCCTCGACGCGGGGCTCGCCAGCTTCGCGCCCGCCTCGGTGGCGGGAAGCCTGAGCGGTCGGCGCATCGGCGAGGCGGAGGGGCTCAGCGTCGATGCGACGAACGACGAGCCGCTCGACGTCGGAGTCGATTTCATCGGCCGCACCTGCACGGTGGACGGGGGGCTCGCCCTCGGCGTCGGCAACGACGGCCTCTGCGAAGCCGACGGGACGACGCCGTGCGCGACGGACGCCGACTGCGCAGCCGTCGGCGGCGTGTGCATCCTCCCGCCCGGCACCGCGCCCATGCGGGCCGACGTCGTGCTCGGGGGCAAGCTCGTGAACCAGCCGCCTGCGGCCAACGCGGGCGCCGACCAGACGATCGAGTGCACCTCGACCGCCGGGGCGTCGTTCCTGCTCGACGGCAACGGCAGCAGCGATCCGGACCAGAACATCGTGGTGGCCAGCTGGCGCGCGGGCAGCCGCACGGGGCCGGAGCTGAGCAACAGCTTCACCGCAACGGAGGCGCTCGGCGTCGGGGGAACGCAGAGCTACGTGCTGCGCGTGATCGACGCCTTCGCCCAGATGGACGAGGCCGGAACCAACGCCTCGGTGGTGGACACCACGCCACCGGTGATCGCCTGCAACGCGCCGGCGACGATCCGGCCGCCCGACGCGTTGATCGCGTTCGGCGCCACGGCGACCGACGTGTGCGACGCGGAGGTCACGGCGCAGGTGACGAGCTACGACTGCTTCACCTTCACCAAGAAGGGGCGGCGCGTCAGCAAGCTCGAGTCCTGCGTCGTGTCCTTCGCGGGCAACACACTCTCGATCGCGGACGTCGGCGGCTACGGCGACCACATCTCGTGGACCGTCGAGGCGCCGGACGACTCGGGCAACGTGGGGCAGGCCACCTGCGAAGTGCTCGTCGCGAAGTGAGAGCCGGGGCGGCGGCTCATGCCGTCGCCCCGATCTCGCGGCGGCCGAAGGCGAGCCAGAGGATCGTTCCGAGCCCGAGCCAGCCCGGCCAGTCGCCGAGCGCCTGGTAGGGCGTGCTTCCCTCGAGCATCGCCACCTCCGCGTGGAGGTTCTGTCGGGCAAAGGCCTTCGACTGGACGGCGACCCGCCCCAACGGGTCGATCACGGCGCTCACGCCCGTGTTCGTCGCGCGCACCAGGTAGCGGCGCTGCTCCACCGCGCGCAGCTTCGCGAGCGCGAGGTGGATCCAGGGCTCGTCGCTCTCGCCGAACCAGGCGTCGTTGGTCAGGTTCACGAGCAGGTGCGGGTCGCCTTCGCGCACGACGCGCCGCACGAAGCCCGGCAGGATGTCCTCGAGGCAGACGAGCGCGGAGATGCGAAAGCCGCGGAACGGGAGCGGGGTCACGTCGCGCCCCGCCTCGACGCTCGCCCGCCCCGGCCAGTGCGCGCGCAGCCCCGGCGGTAGCCAGTCCGCGAGCGGCAGGTACTCGCTGAATGGCATGCGTTCGACCTTGTCGTAGATGCCGAGGATCTCGCCCTGCTCGTCGGCCAGCAGCACGCGGTTGCGCGTCCCGGTGCCGGCGCGCACGACACTGCCGAACAGGAGCGGCGTGCCCAGCTTCGCGCGCATGGAATCGCTCAGCCGTTCGAGCCGGCTCGGCACGCCGACGGCCCAGGCAGCCTCGGGCCAGAGGATCAAGTCCGGCTGCGCGGATTCCTGCAGCTCGCGTGTGCCCTCGAAGAGCCGTCGCGCGTTCTCGGGCAGGTCCGTCCACTTCTCGAGCGCCCCCAGGTTCGGCTGCACGATCCCGACGCGCAGGCGCGGAGCGTCACGCAGCGTCGCCTCGACTTGTCGCATGCGCACCGCCCCGTAGGCGAGAACCGCGATCAGGCAGGCCGCCGTCGCGGCTGCGGCGCGAGGCCGCGTCCGCAGCTCGTAGAGCGCGCCGTTCACGGCGAGGCACAGCGCGCTCAGCGCGAGCGGGCCGCCGAGCTCCGCAATCTGGAGCACGAGCGGCAGCTCGTGGAGGCTGGCGCCGTAGTAGCCCGGAAAGATGCGCGGATAGAGCCACTCGCAGGCGGCAATGGCCGCGGCCGCCGCGAGTGCGGCCGGTACGCCGCGCCGCCGGGCCCGCCAGAAGAGCCAGCCGAAGCAGGCGTAGAGGCCGCCGAGGGCGATGAAGGCCAGCAGCGCGAGCCCGAGACAGACCGGCAGCGGGAGGCCCGAAAAGGTCCGCAGCGTGAAGACAAGCCAATGGCATGCCGCACCCCAGAGCACGCTGCCGAACAGCAGGCCCACCCAGAACACGCGCCAGCCGCGGGCGCGGCCCGCCCTTTCCAGCGCCACGAAGAGCGGCACGAAGCCCACCCCCGCGAGCGGCCACCAGCCCACCCCCGCGAAGCCGAGCCAGGCGATCAGAGCGGCGAGGACCGCGAGCAGCGCGCTCACCGCCGAGATTCTGCCCGTCGCAGCCGAGCGGCGAAGAGAACCCCGACGCCGGCGAGAGCGATGCAGCAGTACTGCGCGAGCGTGAGCCCTGCGTAGCGCACGTCCGCCCCCGGCAGGTCGCTGTTGCGCAGGAAGTCGCCGAGGAAGCGCGCGGGTGCGTAGAGCAGCGCGAGCCAGGCGATGATCGTGCCGGGCGCATGCACCCGGCGTACGAGCGCGAGCGCGGCCGGCAGCAGCACGAGCAGCGTGTAGAGCAGCTCGTACAGGCCGAGATCGTGGCGGGCTCCGCCGGCGAACGAGATCGCGAGCGGGAAGTCGCTGAGCCGGCCGACGTGGTCGTGCACGAGCGTGCAGCCGAGCCGCCCGAACACCCAGCCGACCACGAACGCGGGCGCGAGCACCTCGGCGACCGTGAGCAGGGTGGCTGGCTCGCGGCGAAAGCGCAGCCAGAGCCCGAGCAGCGCGCCTGCGATGCCGCCGAAGGAGCTCATGCCGTTCCAGAATTGGAGCAGCACCGAGGCGCCGAGATCGCCCGAGTGTCCGACATGGGGCAGCAGCGCGACGAGATGCGCTAGCGCGAAGCCCGGCAGCAGCGCCCAGCCGATCGCCTCGTGGAGAGTGCGCGCCGGCAGCCCGACCGCGCGTGCGCGGCGCTCCCCGAAGAGCACGCCGCTGAACACGCCGAGCGCGACGAGGGTGCCGAACATCGCCAGCTGCATGCCCCCCGGCAGCTCGATCACCCGCAGCTCGAAGTAGGGGAGCATGAGGCGGGCAGAATAGCCGGCTGCGGGGCGCCGTTGACCGAGCTGACGATCCGTCAAATACTCCAGCGAGCCGCGCCCGCCGCGCCGGGAGGACCCCATGCAGATGAACGACATGATCCTGGTGTCGGTCGACGACCACGTCTGCGAGCCGCCCGACATGTTCGAGCGGCACGTGCCGGCGAAGTGGAAGGATCGCGCGCCGCGCCTGCTCACCAAGCAGGACGGCACCGACGCCTGGTTCTTCGAGAACCAGCAGGTGCCGAACGTCGGGCTCAATGCGGTCGCCGGCCGGCCCGCCGACGAGTACGGCATGGAGCCGACGGCGCTCCTGCAGATCCGGCGCGGCTGCTGGGACCTCGCGGCCCGCCTCGACGACATGAACGCGAACGGGGTGCTCGGCTCGCTCTGCTTCGCGTCGATGACCGGCTTCACCGGCGAGCTGTTCGCGCGCTGCGCCGACAAGGAGCTCGGGCGCGCGATGGCGCAGGCCTACAACGACTGGCACATCGACGAGTGGGCCGGCGGCGCGCCCGGGCGCTTCATCCCGCTGGCGCTGCCGATGCTCTGGGATCCGAAGGCGACGGCCGACGAGATCCACCGCGTGGCGAAGAAGGGCTGCCACGCCATGACCTTCCCGGACGTCCCGACCGGCCTCGGCTACCCGAGCCTGCACAGCGACCACTGGGATCCGATCTGGAGGGCGTGCGACGAGGAAGGCACGGTGCTGTGCGTGCACATCGGCTCGGGCACCGGCATGGCGCTCCAGGACCAGACCGCACCCGTCGAGATCATGATCACGGGCACGCCGATCACGCTGTTCAACTTCGCCAACGAGATCACCTACTCGAAGTTCCTGCCGCGCTACAAGAACCTGCGCTTCGCGCTCAGCGAGGGCGGCATCGGCTGGATCCCGTACTTCCTGGAGCGCGCCGACTACGTCTACAAGCACCACCACGCCTGGACGCACAACGAGTTCGGCGGGCGGCTGCCGAGCGACCTGTTCCGCGAGCACGTCGTCACCTGCTTCATCGACGACGCGGCGGGCGTGCGCAACCGCGACCTGATCGGCGTCGACACGCTCACCTGGGAGTGCGACTACCCCCACAGCGACAGCACCTGGCCGCGCTCGCCCGAGGTGCTGTGGGAGAGCGTCGAGCAAGTTCCGAAAGCCGAAGTGGACGCGATGACCCACCTGAATGCGATGCGTCAGTTCCGCTTCGACCCGTTCCGGCACCTGCCGCGCGAGCAGGCGACCGTGGGCGCACTGCGCAGGCAGGCGAAGCACGTGGACGTGACCCCGCGCGCGGGCAAGGGCGGCAAGAAGCCGTCCGACTACAAGAACGGCTACTGCACGATCGGCGACATCATGCAGCAGATGGCCGGCGCCTACGCCGTGGCCTTCCGTGACGGGCAAGGGGTCGATCAAGAGGCCGCGCGCCGCGCGATGCTCGAGCGCTTCACACGGAGCCAGGCGCAGCAGAAGCCGTGAGCTGAGCCTTGCGAACGGCGCTGGGCGGGCTGCTGGGTGCTCGTCGCCGTCCCATTCCGCCCCTCTGCGTTGTTTCTAGCCCGCTCGTGAACCGATGCGCGTATGCTGGGGTGACGCTCTCGAACGAGAAGGACCCCCCATGCGCCAGCCCACCTCTCTGCTCGCCCTGCTCCTGTGCGCCACCCTCGGCAGCCTCGTTGCGCTGCCGGCGCGCGCGGACGACACCGCCGGACGTTGGTTCCAGATCGTGGGACCGAGGGACTCCATCCAGCAGGCGATCGACCGCGCGCGGCCCGGTGGCATCGTGCTGGTGCGACCCGGCACCTACCACGAGAACGCGAGCGGCACGAACGGCCTCCAGATCGGAAAGAGCATCCACCTGATCGGCCTGTCGACGCCGAGGAAGCGCGTCGTGCTCGAGAACGCGGGCGGCCAGCGCAACGGCATCGTCGCGGTTCCGTCGGAGCACTACGACTGCATGAGCTGCCACTCGAGCCTGGCGCCGCCCTTCCCGCTCTTGCCGCACGCGCAGGGCATGCAGCTCTCGCAGGAGCCGACGATCTACGGCCTCACGATCAGCGGCATCACGATCAAGGACTTCAGCAACAACGGCCTGTTCGCGCGCGGCGTGGACGGCTACGCCTTCGTCGACGTGCACTCCGTCGACAACCCGAACTACGGGATCTTCCCGGTCTCGACCCGCAACGGCGTCATCACGCGCAGCAGCGCGGTGGGCGCCGACGACAGCGGGATCTGGGTGGAGACGTCCGAGAACGTCAGCGTCACGCACAACCGGGTGGAAGGAAACGTGAACGGCTTCGAGGTGTCGAACAGCGACGACATCCTGCTCGCCCACAACGAGGCTCTGGGCAACACGGTCGGGATGGCCATCCTCTTCCTGCCGGACATCTTCGACGTGCGCCAGGACACGCAGCGCATCACGATTCGCGACAACCACATCCACGACAACAACAAGCCGAACACCGCCAGCCCCGGCTCGATCCTGTCCACCGTGTCGCCCGGCATCGGCATCCTGCACCTCGGCGTCGACGACTCGCGGATCCAGGACAACGTGATCGCGAACAACGACTTCAGCGGGGTCAGCATCGTCGACTACTGCCTCGCGGTGTCCGGCGGAGCGTTCGACTGCTCCCTCGATCCGGAGGTGACGCTGGAGTTCGTCGCGGACAGCGAGGCCTCGAACAACCAGGTGGTGGACAACCTGCTCCTGAACAACGGGACGAATCCCGATCCCACCAATCCGTTCGCCTTCACCGCCAGCGACCTCGGCCTGCTGACCACGGACGATCACGGCAACTGCTACGCAGGCAACGTCTTCGCGACCTTCTTCTCGACCCTGGGCGTCCTGCCACCCTGCCCGTGAGGAAGTTCCGTTCGCTCACGCTGCCGGTCGCACTCGCGGCCGCGCTCGTCGCCCTTCCCACCTTCGCCAAGGACCCGCGCCGCGAGCCGAAGCGCCTGTCGAGCCAGGGCGATTCGATCACCGAAGCGATCAACGCGGAGATCTTCTTTCCCTGGGAAGGCATCACGCCCAACGAGTGGGCGAGCTTCGTGAACGGCTACCACGGCAGGTGGGAAGACCGGCTCGACCTCACCGACGTGCACAGCCACAACCAGCGCATCTCGGAGCAGTTCGGCAAGAAGAAGCGCAAGAACTACATGGAAGCCATCGCCGGCGCCGACAGCGAGGATCTGCTGAAGCAAGCGCTGAAGTCCGTGAAGCACAAGGCCGACTACGTCACCGTCTTCATCGGCCACAACGACATCTGCGACGACGACTTCGCCGGCGTCCCGACGCCCGAGGAGTTCGAGGCCAACGTGCGCGCGGGCTTCGCAGTGCTGCGCGCGGGCCTACCCGCCGGCGCCACCGTGTACACGATCGGCATGATCGACCTCTACCGGCTCTGGGAGATCGGCGACGAACTCACGTCCCTCGGCATCCTCGACTGCCAGGAGATCTGGGAGAGCCAGCTCTTCGACTTCACGCCCTGCGGCACGATGTTCGGCCCGGACCTCGACGACGGCGACCGCCAGGCCACCCGCGACCGCATCGTGGCCTACAACCAGGTGCTCGCCGACCTCAGCGCCGAGTACGAAGCCGGCGACGAGCACCACTACTGGCAGTACACGGACGTGGCCTTCCGGATGACGTTCGAGGAAGACTGTCCAGGGACGGGATCTCTTGCGCGTTATGAGGACACCTAGTTTTGCGCACCTCCCTTCTGGTTCTTCCCTCTGAATCAAGACCGGGGGACCGGGGGCCGTGCCCCCGGGCTTCCCGGTGTCAGG
>Ga0247727_10012530_pt1 | contig 14531 bp, 14 predicted proteins | sample WisWelCaveWW1625_FD_202498 | JGI IMG/M metagenome (GOLD analysis project Ga0247727, IMG submission 202498) | Biofilm microbial communities from Wishing Well Cave, Virginia, United States - WW16-25 | ecosystem: Environmental > Aquatic > Deep subsurface > Groundwater > Cave microbial mat | place... | reverse complement strand
CTTCGTGGTCTTCGGCAATGAGGATGGTTTCCGGGCCGCCGTGGAGAGTTTCTTCCGTGGGCTTGCGGACCTGGTCGGTCTCGGCTTCGACGGCGGGAAGGTAGATGCGGAAGGCGCTGCCGCGGCCGGGCTCACTATAGACATTCAGGAAGCCACCGTGCTGTTTGACGATGCCGAAGGCGGTGGCCAGGCCGAGGCCGGTGCCGCGTCCGGGTTCTTTGGTGGTGAAGAAAGGTTCGAAGATGTGATCGAGCGTGGCGGGGTCCATGCCGGTGCCGTTGTCGGAGACGGTCAGGCGGACGTAGCGGCCGGGGCGACAGTAGGGATGGAGGAGGCAATAGTGTTCGTCAATTTCGATGTTCTCGGTTTCAAGGACGAGGCGTCCGCCCGTGGGCATGGCATCGCGAGCGTTGATGCAGAGATTCAGAAGGATTTGCTCAATCTGAGTGGGGTCGGCACGGATGACGGCGAGGTCGGAAGCGAGGACCGACTTCAGCTCGATGTTGGTGCCCAGGAGGCTTTCGAGCATACCCATGACCTCACCCACCGACTGATTGAGGCTGAGGTTGCGGGGTTCGAGGATCTGTCGGCGGGCAAAGGCGAGGAGTTGGCGAATTAGAGCAGCGGCGCGGTCGGCCTGGGCACGAGTTTTTTCGAAATAGGAGTGGGGGCGGGTGCCGACGGGAGTTTCGTCCATGCCCATTTCGGCCCAGCCGAGGATGGCGCCGATGACGTTGTTGAAGTCGTGGGCGATGCCGCCGACGAGTTGGCCGATGGCTTCGAATTTCTGGGCCTGGCGAAGCTGGTGCTCGAGGGTGCGGCGCTCGGTGATGTCCTGCTTGATGGCGATGAACTCGCTGATTTGACCGCTGGGGGCGCGGACCGGTGTGATGCTCATTTCCTCGGTGTAGAGGGTGCCATCTTTGCGGCGGTTGACGATCTCGCCGTGCCAGGTTTTACCGGCCAGAACGGTCTTCCAGAGATGTTCATAGTACGCTGCATCGTGAGTCCCGGATTTCAGGAGGCGGGGATTTTGCCCGACCACCTCTTCGCGGGAGTACCCCGTCATTTGAACGAAGGCAGGATTCACGTACTGAATGGCGCCCCGCATGTCGGTGATGACGACGCCTTCGGTGGTCTGCTCAATCGCCGTGATCAGACGCATCCGCTCGGCCTGGGCCTGGACGCGCTCAGTGGCGTCGCGGATGGCGCTGGTGACGAGGATCCCATCTTCGGTGTGGAGGGGGCTCAGGCAGATTTCGACAGGGAACTCCGTGCCATCCTTGCGCAGGGCGAAGAGCTCGAGACCGACGCCCATGGGCCGAGCGCGAGGATCGGCGAAGAAATTCGCGCGGTGGCCGGTGTGGCGCGAGCGAAAGCGCTCGGGGACCAGGATCTCCACGGGCCGGCCGAGAAGTTCTTCCCGCCGATAGCCGAACGTCTTTTCGACCAGGGCGTTGACGAGATGGATTTCGCCCTTTTGATTGACGATCACCATGCTGTCGGGCGCGACCTCGAGCAGAGTGCGGTAGCGCTCCTCGCTGGCCCGAAGCTCGGCAATGGCGCGAGCTCGCTCTTCGCGCAGGGTTTTTTCGCGGAGGGCGCTGCGAACTGCCTCGGGGAGGCGGGCGATGCCGTCTTTGAGGACGTAATCGGTAACGCCCTTCTTGATGCACTCGACAGCGGACTCGTCGCCGAGCGTGCCGGTGATGAGAAGGAAGGGGAGGTCGAGGCCTTGTTGTTGGAGCAAGGTCAGGGCATCCATGCCACTCCATTCGGGCATGCGGTAATCGGACAGCACGACGTCGAATTCGGTCTGGCGCAGGGCATCGAGCAGCTCCTCCTTGTTGGAGACGACGCGGATGGCGGGGTCGAAACCTGCGCGGCGAAGAGTCTGGCGGCAGAGCTCGACGTCGCCCAGATCGTGCTCAATGAGCAGGACGCGGAGAGGCTCCGGGGGAGACGCTGACGGATTGGACGACTTCTCCTTCATGGTACCCGAGCTGGATGAGAGTCCTTACTTGCGAGCAGCCGCGGAGCGAGGCGGAGGCTCGTTGACGACCAGCCAGTAGAGGCCTAGGTTCTTGACGAGTTCTGTGAACTGATCGAAGTCCACGGGCTTCTGAATGTAGCTGTTGACGCCATTCTGGTAACCCTGGATGAGGTCGCACTCTTCGCGGGAGGCCGTGAGGATAACAACCGGAATGCTGCGGGTGCGCGGGTCAGACTTGAGCTGGCGGAGGACCTCGAGACCATCCACCTTGGGAAGCTTGAGATCAAGGAGGATGAAGCGGGGAAGAGCGTCGAGGCTGCGGGTGGAGTGGGGGCCGCGGCAGAAGATAAAGTCGAGGGCTTCCTCGCCGTCGCGGGCCACGTGGATGCGGTTGGCGATTTTGTGGTGGCGGAGGGCGTGAAGAGTGAGATCGACGTCGGAAGAATTATCTTCGACCAAAAGGATTTCGATTTCTTCGTGTTTCACACAGCACCTCGTTGGATGGATTCTTCGGGCGTGGGCTGAGAGCGGGCCGGGCCAAGAGTGAAATAAAAGGTGGCGCCGCGATCCAGCTCGGCTTCGGCCCAGATGCGGCCGCCGTGCTTGTGGATGATGCGTTGGACGGTAGCCAGACCGACGCCGGTGCCTTCGAAGTCCTCTTGGCGGTGGAGGCGCTGGAAGACGCCGAAGAGTTTGTCTGCGTACTTCATACTGAAGCCGACGCCGTTGTCGCGGACGAAGAGGACCGGCGGGTCGGAAGAGTCCACGACGCTGACGGAGATGACGGCGGGGTCGCGGGGGCGCGAGTATTTGACCGCGTTGGAGAGGAGGTTGGCAAAGACCTGCCGGAGGAGGCCCGGGTCACATTCGACAAAGGGAAGATCTTTGATGTGCCATTCGATGGCGCGGTCGGCAAGCTCGGGTCGCAGGCCGGTGAGGACTTCGTCAACCAGCGTTTTCAGCCCGGTGATCTGCGGGCGGACCTCCTGGCGGCCGATGCTGGAAAGATTGAGTAGGTCGTCCACGAGGCGTCCCATGTGCTGGGTGGAGTCGCGGATGCGGCCGAGGAAGCTGCGGGCCTCAGGGTCCAGGGAAGCGGAATAGTCTTCGAGAAGGATGCGAGAGAAGCCGTCAATGTGGCGGAGTGGGGCGCGGAGATCGTGGGAGACGGAGTAGGTAAAGGTTTCGAGTTCTTTGTTGGAGGCTTCCAGCTCGGCGGCGTGGTGTTGGAGGTCGCGGTTCAAACCGGCAAGATCGTCGGCGGCGCGTCGGCGCTCGGTCAAATCCCGCGCGGAAGCGTAGATGAGCTGGCTTTCCGGTTCCAACCGGGCGGACCACAACAACCATCGGTAGGAGCCATCCTTGCAGAGATAGCGGTTTTCGAAGGCCGGGGTCTCGGATCCGCTGCGGAGCTTCTCCGCCTCCGCGAGGGTGCGCTCGCGGTCCTCGGGATGAACAAACTCCAAATAGGGGCGAGCGAGGAGCTCGTCGTTGGTGAAACCCAGAGTTTTCTCCCAGGCGGGATTGAGACGCTTGAAATACCCATCCAGGCCAGCGATTGCAAACAAGTCTATGGAAAGGGTGAAGAAGCGCTCGAATCTTTCGCCGAGGATGCGAAAGCGATCCTCGGCGCACTGGCGGATGGCCATTTCGCGGCGAAGAACCAGCCCGGCAATCAGAGCCAAAGCTAGTGCCAGGGACGTGCCGGCGACGATGATGATCTCGGTCTGACGGGCGCTGGCAGCGGCGGCTTCGGCGCGGTGGGCCAGCAACTGCTCCGCCTCCTTTTCCATTTCCAAGGTGGCAGAGCGGATCTGGTCCATCAATTCCTTTCCACGCGCTGTGAACTGGAGTTGCACGGCGTTGTTGGCGGGTTCACGGCGATGAAGGGCGATCGCTTCAGTGAGGAGGTTCAGACGCTGCTCGATCAGTGGCGCGAGTGTAGCGAGGCGGCGCTGCTGGTCGGGGTTATCGGCCAGGCGGCGCTGCAGGGCATGGAGTTCCTGTGGGAGAGCGCGGAGGCCGGAGTGATATTTTTCAAGGTAGCGCTCTTCGGAGGTGAACTGGAAGCCGCGGCGGGCGCTCTCGGCCTCGGTGATGTGGAGGAGGACGGATTCCAGCGTTTTCAAAACTTCATAGGTGTGGGCAACAAGGCGATTGTGTTCTTTCGACGAGAGGACGCTGCGGAAAGAGACGACACCGACGGCCAGGAGCAGAGCGACGGCAAGGCCAAAACCAGCGGAGAGCTTGGTGCGGAACGTCATTGGCGGCCCTCGCGGCGCGCCGCGCGGGCGGAGGAAACCACGGTGGGGCGGCGAGAGGCGACCAGGGAATCGGCGTGGTTGCGGCGCTTCTGCTGGTACAGCGATTGATCGGCGATGGCCAGAAGCTGGTCCACGGAAAGGGAGGAGTTGCGGTCACACTGAACGACGCCGAGGCTGAGAGAAAGATCGAAGCGGCGGCCGGGACGGGCGTTGAGCGCGTCGAGAGAGTCGTGAAAGCGGGAGAGCATGGGAGCGCCGTTGGGGTGGGAGACATCCAGGGCGAAGGCGGTGAACTCATCACCGCCCAGGCGAGCCAGGACGTCGGATTCGCGGAAGCTGTGCCGGAGAAGGGTGGCCGCCTCGGTGAGGGCGCGGTCGCCTTCGGCGTGGCCAAAGGTGTCGTTGATGAATTTGAGGCCGTCCACATCTGCAAAGAGAAGGAGGTAGCCGGTCTGGTGGCGGGCGGCGTGGCGCAATTCCTGCTCGACCAGGGCGCGGAAGCCGCGGCGGTTGTAGAGGCCGGTGAGCTCGTCGGTGAGAGAGAGATTGCGAAGCTCGGCCTGGAGACGGGCGCGCTCGATGGCGTTGGAAACCGAGCGGGCCAGAGCGTGAGGCTCGACCTGGCCTTTGACGAGGTAGTCCTGCGCGCCCTGGCGGATGGTGAGGGCGGCGAGGGCTTCGTCCTGAACGCCGGTGAGAATAATGACGGGGAGCTGCGGGGCGGCCTGGCGAAGGCGCTCAAAGGTGGACAGGCCATTGGAGTCGGGGAGGTTGAGGTCGAGGAGGACGAGGTCCGCGGGGATTTCCGCGAGGCGGGAGAGGGCGTCGGAAAGGCGCGGGACAGAATCGAGCAGGAAGCGCCCGTCGGGAAGAAGGGCGAGGACGTCGCGGACGAGTTCGACGTCAGACGGATTGTCTTCAATCAGCAAAATGCGAATGTTCTCGGCACTCATCGGCTGAAGGCTGGGAAGGGACAGTCGGTGATGGAAATTGAGAACCTACAGGAAGGGGACTCCATTTTCTCAGAGGAGCCAGGGAAGTCAAGAAGATGGCGAGAAGGTGTTGCGAGGGTGGAACGGGAGAGAGGGTGGCACGTGGGGGAGGAGAGTGGACAGGGAGCAGTAGCCAAAGACGAATTGAACTGTCGGATCATCGGTCCATTGACGATTGAGAAGAAGAAGGGGCAGGGAAGAAAAGAATTTGAAATTGGAGATTTGAAATTTCAGAGAAGAAGAATTCGACGGCAGGGGCAGGGAAGAAAGGAATTTGAAATTGGAGATTTGAAATTTCAGAGAAGAAGAATTCGACGGAGGGTTCCTGCGTGCCGAAAGAAACCGTCGGGACTCAGGATGGCAAGCCGTCAAGACGGACTGGTTATTGGGGAGGGTGGGAGGCGAAATGCTGGTCGAGGCCGGCGATGATTTGCTGGAGGCCGGCCTGAACGTTGCGCGTGAGGGCCTCGACGACGGCGGAGACTTCCTTGGCCTGGACGGGTTCGTCGTGGGAGTAGTACTGCGACCAGACGGTGGTGCCGTTTTTGATGTCGTAGAGTTCGATCTCGAAGGCCACGCGGGCCACCAAAGGCGGGCCGGAGATTTCTTCGAGGTCGAAAAGTCGGCCGCGGAGGATGAAGTCGCCGCGAGCGTTGCTGCGCTGGGACTGGACGGATTGGTAGCGGCCGGAGTCGCGCAAAAGACGGATGAGCATGGCTTCAAGCATTTCGGTGGGAGGCTCGGACCAGCGATGGTATTCGTAGGTGCCCAGCTTGGCGGAGCCGGAGCGATAGACGATGCGGTCGTCGCGGAAGATGTGCGGGGCGGCAATGCGACCGACGAGCAAAGAGACGGGCAGCGTGCCGGAGGCGGCCGGGCGCGAGGAAGGGAGCTCGAGCATGTAGTAGTTGTTGGGGCGGGCGGCGCCGCAGGCGGAGAGAAGCAGGGCACAGGCAAGCGTGCAAGACGTCAGAGAGCGGCGCATGTTGGAACCTCCCGGGCGGGGAGAGAGGCAAGTGGAGACTGGAAAATGGAAAATAGAAAATGGAAAAGAAAAACGCTGAATGCAGAAGTCACAAAGGACACAGAGGGCGCAGAGAGGAAATCGGAAGAAGAAGGCTTTGTAAATACCTGAGGCGAGAATTCAGGAGAGAAGCTCGGTATGAGACAGCTCATGCGACGCCGAGCGGATGGGGAGAGAACCGCGGGCGGTGAAGGGAAACGAGTCATGGTTTTTTGGCGTCGCCGGGCTTGCGGTCGGGCGCGCTGGAGCTGCGAATGAGGGTGTAGGGGCGAGCCTTGATGGTGTCGGTGAATTCCTTCAGGTTTTCGGTGGTGTGACGAATGTTTTCGAGAATTTCGTCAATGTTCTCGGCGTTGTAACTGGAGGTGTTGTCGAGTTGGGAGGTGAGTGCGGAGGCGGAAGCAAGAGTCTTGCGCAGGTCGGCGACAGCAGCGCGAACGTCGGCGCGGTTTTCGCCGAGGGTATCGTCGAGGTGAGCCAGGGCATCTTCGGCGCGCTTGACGGTGGCTTTGAAGTCGTCGAGCAGAGGAGCGACCTTGGCGCTGGCAGCATCGAGATTGGAGATGCTGGATTTAATTTTAGGGCGGTTCTCTTCGAGCATGCCGCGGGCGTGAGCGAGCGAGGCGGCGATGGAGGCGCGATTCTGGTCGTTGATGAGGTCGTTGACGCGAGCGATGGTGAGCTTGAGCTCGACGGCGCGATCGTTGAGGGAGCCGAGGAGTTTTTGCAGCTCGGGGCCGAGGGCGTTGAGCTGGGCAGTGATGTCGTTGAAGCCGACGAAAGGCTCGGCAATGAGAGCCGAGCCGGCCTGCGCGCGGGGAGCCTGGCCGGTGCCGGCCGTAATCTCGAGATGGGGCTCACCGAGCGGACTGAGGCTGAGGACTTTCACTTTGCTGTCTGTCTTCACCGGGATTTCGGGTTTGACGGAGAAAGTGATTTCGATGCGGGAAGGATCCGTCGGGTCAATGCGCAATTGCTCGACGCGGCCAACCTTGGGGCCGCCCAGATAGCGGACTTCGGCGCCGGGAGATACGCCGCCGGCGAAAGGGAGAGAGGTGCGGAATTCAACGTCGCCGCCGGCAAACGCGCCGGTCAGCGCGAAGACCGTTGCCAACAAAAGCCCGGCCGCAATGAGGACGAAGAGCCCGACCAGGGCCTGTTCCCGTTTGGCGTCCATGAGAACCCCCCAAAAAAACCGGAAACTCGAAAATCGAAAATCGGCAAAGCCAGAGTTTAAGCCAGAGCCGGATTGTACGCCGAGATTCTTTCCAGCCAGGCTGAAAACTTTACTGCCGATCGGGGCAGAGTTTCCGGTCAGGCTTGCTGGCCGGATGCGCCCGGATGGCAGTGGATGCGAGGTTTTTTCGCTCCTTAAAGTGCCGTTAGATGCGACCGGGCGGAGCTTCGCCGGTGAGCATCTGCAAGTAGTCCATCTCCTCACTGACTTCCGGCTCGGCAATGCGATCGAGAAACTGGCGGACGCGCGGATGCTGGCTGGAACGCATCGCGTCGCGGGCGCCGATAGCGACGATGTTGCCCTTGTCGATGAGCACCATGCGATCGGCGATGAGGAAAGCGCTGGCCAGCTCGTGAGTGACGACGACGATGGACATGCGGAAGGCGCGCTTGAGCTTTATGATGAGATTGTCAATGCCGGCGGCGATGATGGGGTCGAGGCCGGCGGAAGGCTCGTCGAAGAAGAGCATCTCCGGGTCCATGGCCATGGCGCGGGCGACGGCAGCGCGTTTCTTCATGCCGCCGCTCAACTGTGAAGGCATGTAGCTTTCGAAACCGGCGAGGCCGACTTGCTCGAGCTTGAGGCGGACAACGATCTGGATGGTGGAGTTTTCGAGGCGCGTGTGTTCGCGGAGGGGAAGGGCGACATTTTCGCCGACGGTCATCGAGCCAAACAGAGCGCCACCCTGAAACGACATCCCGATTTTCTTGCGAATGTCGTCGAGCTCGGCACGGCTCACCTGAGCGATGTTGCGGCCCTTGATCCAGATTTCGCCCGCGCTGGGACGTTCGAGGCCCACCAGCGCGCGAAGCAACGTGCTCTTGCCGGAACCGGAGCCGCCGAGGATGACCAGAGTCTCGGTCGGGAGCACGTCGAAACTGATGCCGTGAAGAATTTCGCGCTCGCCGTAACGCACACGAAGGTCGCAGACGGAAATGATGGGGTCAGGCTGGGCGAAGTCAGTCATTTTTCATTAACACAAAAGAGACACAGCCCCCGCCGGCGCCTTTGAACTCGCTGAACTTCAAGCTATCACCTCAAAACAAACTTGTCTGTGCGCCCGCTGAGACCAATTCCAGCGAGGGAAGTGACTTCCTCTTTTTCAGCGACAGCTTAGAGCGGCCACCGAGAAAACTCTTGAAATCGGCGCTGTCCCGAATCGTCAGAAATCGCTTCTCCGGCGCGAGATATACGACAACCTTCTTGTTCTTCTCCACCAAACGCTGAATGTTGGCTAGGGTGCCGCGGCTCGTGCCGTCCCAAATCATAAAACCTATTGAACATTCCAGCGCCATCTGCTCATCTTTCACGGAGTAGTATTCAATTCCTCTTGCTCCCTTTGGGGCATTGACCGGATGGGTCACCCATTCTCCGAGATTGTTTCTGCACTCGCGATTCGTATGAAAGACCTCAACTTTCCTGTATCCACGGCTGTTCAGGTATCTCTGAACTGCCTTGTCTGCACCATGGGCATCACCCACCAAAACCGGCAGCTCATGTTCAATAATGTTGTCGAGCCGAAAGCGAACCTGCGCGCTCAGTCGCGCAATCTGCCGAGAGCCGCCAATGAAGACTTTCTTCATGATTTAATCCGAGTCCGTGTGATCGTCAACGCGTAAACATTCGCCGCACGAGATTGGTCATACAGAGTACTTGTTATGGCGTTCAAGGTTGCTCCGGACCGAAATAGGTCGTCAAAGAGCAAGACGTTGCGATTCTCTACTACAGATTGCTCTATGAAGTGAGCTCCGCGCAAGAGTTCTGACCGCCGGTGAAATTCGTGTACATCTTTGAGTTCGGGAATTTGCTTAGATTTAGAGATGCAATCGGGCCTGACTGGAATGGACAAGCTTGTACCAATTCCCTGGGCCAGAGCGAGCACCGGCTGCTGAGGTCTGGGTCTTGTCGGAGGCACCGGAAGAATCAAGTCAATCTCCCGATTCCACTGGCGCAGGAAGCCGGCAGCCGCCTCCACCAGTTCATCAACCCCGGAGAAGTCAGCCCGATATTTTAATCGGAGCAGAAGTTCGCCAAGTTCTGAACGCTTCGTATCGTAAATTGGGTGCCCGTATTCGTCGTCCCCCAAATACATGCTGCTTACCGTGTGGACGTCGAGTGCATAGCCCTCCCGCCACCGGCCAGGGATCAGAACAGGGTTGATCTTTGCCATGGCGCCGCCAAAATCATCAGAAGTTGGGGAATTCGCAACGTCATTTGCCGCCGGTGAAGTAGAACAGAGTGGTGAAGACTAAGTCCACAGCAATGACCAGGAAAATGGACATGACCACGGCGGCGGTGGTGGAGCGGCCCACCTGCTCGGCGCCAGCGCCGGTGGAAAAGCCTTCGTGACAACCCACAGCGGTGATGGTCATGCCAAACATGACGCTTTTTAGAAGGCCGCTCAGGATGTCGCGCAGATAGAGAGCGTCGAGAGTGGCGCGAATGTAGCCGGAAAATGTGAATCCGGCACTGGCGACGCCAAACAGTGAGCCACCGAGCACGCCCATCAGGTCGGCCCAGGTGGTCAGGCAGGGCATCATGAGAATCATGGCCAGAAACTTGGGAGTGACCAGGAACTGGACGGGGTTCAGCGCCATGGTTTCGAGGGCGTCGATTTCCTCGGTGACTTTCATGGTGCCGATTTCGGCGGCGAAGGCCGAGCCGGAACGCCCGATGACGACAATGGCGGTCATCAGCGGGCCCAGCTCGCGAGTCATGGAGATGGCCACGGCGCTGGCCACGTAATGGAGAGCGCCGAAGCGGCGCAGCTCGTAGGCGCCCTGTAAAGCGAGAATGAGTCCCACGAAAAAAGTGATCAGGGAGAGGATGGGAAGGGCTTCGACGCCGACCGCCATGGCCTGGTGAACGGCGCGTTCGAGGCGCAAGGGTTTTCCGCGGAAGGGAGCAACGAGGGTGTAGTAGCCCGCGCGGCCGGCAAGCTGGGCAAGACCGCCGAGGTAGGCGAATCCGTTGATGGTGCCGCGGCCGATGCGAATGGTGAGAGACATGAAAGGCGGAACTCGTTACTCGTAAAACGCGATTCGTCACCCGAACCCGGACGTCGGAGCCGGAGAGAGCGGCTCCGGGCGGTCAGGCCAGGGCCTGAGATTCGTTTTCGGCAACCTCGAAGACCCGGATCAGCCGCGAAAGCTCGAGGACCTCGCGCGCAGCCGGGCTGAGCCCGTAGAGAATGAAGCGGCTGCCGAGTTCTCGGGCAATTTTGAGGCCTTCGACAAGCGAGGCCACGCCCGAGCTATCAATATATTTGACGGCCGAGAGATTGAGGACCACGCGCGGAGCGCGCTTTTCCCGCAGGGCCGAGAGGAGCGTCTTGCGCACCTCGGGCGAGTTGTACAGATCGATGTCGCCCACAATATCCACGACGATGGCGCTCCCGACCGAGCGAATCGAGATCTGCAAGGCATTTTCCCCGGGAAGCATCAATTGGAATCCTTCCTGCGCAGGTATTTCACCAGGCGGAGACGGTTGGTCTGGCCGGCGCGCTGGTATTCGACTTCGTCCATCGCCTCGCGAATCAGGTGCAGGCCGAGACCGCCGGGGCGGATTTCGCCCAAGGGGCGGCCGCGCAACTCCGAAGGGTGAACGCCGCGACCAGAGTCCTGCAGGAGGATCTCGAGGCGGTCCGGGCCATCGCCGCCGGAGGAGGGGCCCAGGCAGGAGCAGGTGATTTCAATAGGCTGGCCGGGTTGGTTTTGATAGGCATGACGGATGATGTTGGTGACCGCTTCGTCCACGGCCAGGGTGACACGGTGACATTCGGGTTCGTCGAGGCCCAGCTCCTGTGCGAGCTGCTCGACGGCGGAGCGCACGACGCGAAGCAGGCGCGGGTCGCTGGAGAGCTCCATCTTGAGGTCGTAGCTCACGCCCCACCCTGTGCCCGGTCCGACAGAATCGCCGGGCGCAAATCACTCGCACTTTGCGCCCAGTGCCCCCCGCAGCAGGCTCTGTGGCGCCTACCACCCCGGGGCGCCTCGCCACGGAGGTGAGAGCGCCTTTCTGCCAGAGATTGGTGCGCTTTGCAACTGTTTTGGAAATGAGGGGCGGGAGTCAAGGAGCCGGACAGCCTTCGCATGACTCGGATGGCCTCAACGGCTTGATGAGACACTTGTGATACTCCTCTGTGGTAGATTCGCGAGGGCAAGGCTTTTCATGCGACACACAAGACTTATCGCAGTTACTGCAGCCATCCTGCTGACGGTCTTTCCCCCAACCATGTGTACAGTTGCCGCCCAAAAGAAAAGCCGACCAAAAGTCCGAGCGACCGAGTTCGTTGCCCTGACGGCAGGCCACGCTCACACTTGCGGCCTAACCTCCTCTGGCGATCCCTACTGCTGGGGAGGAAACGACTCCGGTCAGGTCGGCATCGGGTCCTGGGACAAGTCCGCGCATCCCAAACCACTTCTCGTTTCGGGCAAATTGAAATTTGGGTTTATCAGCGCGAATGGAAATCACACATGCGCCTTAACCGCTGCGGGTGTCGCCTACTGTTGGGGTGAGAATCGGTTTGGCCAGCTCGGGAATGGCACACTCATCTCTGCTGCGTCCCCGGCATCGGTTTCAGGCAACCTCAAGTTCAAAGCGTTGAGCGCAGGCGCTACGCATACGTGTGGTCTGACGACCTCGGGCACCGCGTATTGTTGGGGCGGCAATTGGCACGGCCAGCTTGGTGTCGGCACGATGGACGGCGAAGAGCGATACCCTTGTTGCCACACGTCACCCGTTCGCGTTGTGGGCGGGCTCAACTTTTCCTCCGTGCAGGCCGGCGGCATACATACGTGCGGCCTCACGTCCGACGGCGAAGCCACCTGCTGGGGCAATCACAAGAACTTTGGGCAGCTCGGAACGGGAGACGCCGACCTGCGGGACAGGCCGACGCCGATGCGGGTGGCCGGTGAGCACAAGTTCGTTTCCATCAGTGCGGGCATTCCTTCATGTGGGATTGTTTCGGAAGGAGCGGCCCATTGTTGGGGCGGTGGACCCGTGCCGGAACTCGGAATCAAGTCCAACGTTGAACGTCTGGATCATCCTGTTGTCGTTCCGGGTGGGATCCGATTTGAGCGAGTGGCGTCAGGGAGTTTCTTCGCTTGCGGAATCGCACGGGGCGGTGCTTTGTACTGTTGGGGCTACAACCGTCATGGCCAGGTCGGCAATGGCTCGACGGAGAGTGCCGAAATGCCTCAGTTAGTTTCCCGAGTACTGAGGTTCAAACTGGTCGCAGCGGGTGGCAACGAATTTTCCGGCCACGCGTGTGGCATTACGAGAGACGGCAAGACGCTCTGTTGGGGTGACAACCGCCGGGGTCAAGTCGGCAACGGTTCGACCGTCCAGGCCACGAAGCCCGCAGACGTCGCTTTCAAAGCAGCAAGCGGACGCTAGCGGTTTCAGAGACCGTTTAGCCCTGCGATGGAGCGGACCAGAAAACAAGACCCCTCGCAGTGGAAGCTGCCAAGCAGAAGGCCATCCTTTCGTGAGTTTGCAAGCCACCCATCGGGAGAGAACCTCCGAGGGAACCCGAGAGCATACTAACAAGAAGAGGAACGAGGAACGGCCATGACCATTGAAGACCTAGTTTTGGCGAAACTGCGCGAACTGTCGCCTGAAAAACAGAAGGAAGTCCTGGAGTTTGTGGAGTCGCTCGCCGAGAAAAACGGACCGCAAAAGCCGCTCCGCAGCCTGCGAGGGCTGTGGGCAGATCTCGGAATTGATATCACCGAGGAAGACATCGCCGAGGCTCGCCGCGAGATGTGGGGCAGCTTTCCGCGAGACATTTCCTGATTGCTGTTGTGCTCGACACCCATGCGGCCATTTGGTATTTGCTCGATACCAGGAACCTCTCACCCACATCTTTCCTCGTGATTGGTGAGGCAGCAGAAAAGGGAACCCCCGCTTTTCTATGTTCGATCTTTCTTGTTGAGGTAGTTTACTTAGTTGAGCGCGGACGCCTGCCTGCCAACGCGTTCGACAGATTGCTCCGCGAATTGAGGAGCGAACGCCCAGCCTTTCGGGTTGTTCCTCTTGATTCCGGGGTCGCAGAAACATTACCACGTGTGGCCCGCACCGCGATTCCCGACATGCCCGATCGCATCATTGCGGCCACCGCACTCCACCTCGAATTGCCGCTCGTTACGCGTGACCAGAGAATTCGGTCCGCTGGAATCAAGACAATCTGGTAAGGGCTGCGAGCGGCCACTCCCCTGCACTCGCAGTTTCCTTCTGATCCTCCACATGGCAAAACTGGGACCTACTCGTAGCGGATGGCCTCGACGGGGTCGAGGCGGGCAGCTTTCACAGCGGGATAGATGCCGAAGATGAGGCCGACGGAGACGGAGACAAGGAAAGCGAGCAAGACGGAGGTGAGAGTGACGATGGTGGACCAGCCGGCAAGCCAGGCAATCATGCGGGAAAGGCCAAGCCCACGCGCGCCGCCCTCCGGCACCGTGCTTTCTGCCATAGACCCGCCCGCTTTCCAACTGGCTTGGAAGCGATTTGTCAGTACTGGGTAGGGTGAAAGAAATCCGGGTGCTGCCGTCGGTTATTCTTGGGCGAGAGTCGCCCGCATGAACTCCATTATAGCGGCGAAGGTGATGTCGCCGGGCTCTCCCAGCCTGCGGATCGCGCTCATGTGCGTCCGCCCGGGGAGGATGCGGAACTCAGCGCGGCAGCCGAGCTTGCTGGCCCGTTCGACGAACGTGCGAGCGTGGGCCAAGATGGGAGGATTGATCTGCTCGGTCTCTGCGACAAGAAACAGAAAAGGCGGCATGCCGGGACCAAGGTGGCGGATGGGCCAAGAATCGGCGTAAGCGTCCAAGCTGATGAAGACGCGGCACTCAGCGTCGGAGGCGCATGCCGCTTCCATTCTCTCCTTGGGCAAGCGGGCAACGGCCTGGTCGAAGTCTTCGTCCCACATGATGGAGCCCATCGGTACGACACCGCGCACGTATGAAGGATCCATTCCGTATTCCTTCAAATAGCGGCGGTCGGTGCCGAGCAGCGCCACCAG
>Ga0247727_10012529_pt1 | contig 14532 bp, 8 predicted proteins | sample WisWelCaveWW1625_FD_202498 | JGI IMG/M metagenome (GOLD analysis project Ga0247727, IMG submission 202498) | Biofilm microbial communities from Wishing Well Cave, Virginia, United States - WW16-25 | ecosystem: Environmental > Aquatic > Deep subsurface > Groundwater > Cave microbial mat | place... | reverse complement strand
CGCGGACGTCCACGGCGTCGTTGTCATCAACGGCAAGAAAGTGGAGATCGAGAAAAACGACGTGAGCAACGCGCTCTTCGGCGTGTGGGCGTGCGATGCCGACGGCGAGTGTGAAGAGAACACGTTGCACGATAATTTCATCGGCTTGATTTTGTGCAACGTGCCCGCCAATGCCTTTCCTTTGCCGGGCGGCAGATTGGTCGGCTCGCTGCAAAGCGCCACGGCGTGGAAGGTGGAAGACAACAACGCCACGCGCAATTTCGACGCGGGCTATCTCGTCATCGACGGCGCGAATAACAATCGGCTCAAGGATAACAACGCCTCCCATAACGGCACCTACGACCTCGAGCTGGCCGGTGACTCGTATCGCTTCGGTTTTTTCACGCCGAAATCGTTTGACAACAAAGTCGTGGCGGGAAAATTCCAAAACATCCGCATCAAAAATTGCGGCCAGAACAACACAGTCATCGGCGGGCAATTGGTGGATACGAATCAGGATCCCTGTTTCTAAGGGGTTTCGTAGTAACGCCTTTAAGCGTTGGGTGTGGATTCAAAGATGTAACGCCTGAAGGCGTTACTACGAACGCGTTGTTGATCAACAAGTGGCGGGGAAAGTAAGCAGGATCCCTGCAACTACGGGGGGAAGGTGCAGGGATCTGCATCGCGCTTGACAATGAGCAAAAAACGATGGTTTGTTTGACTTTATAAAAAAGCTTTTCCGGAATTGTCTTGTGAGGGATAGCGATACATTCACGCAATCACATCAACATAAGGAGGTGTCACCATGATTTGTAAACGTTGCGGTTTAAAAGTGGAACCCGTTAAGCTCGAACAAGGCATTTTGAATAACGTCTACAAGTGCCCCAAATGCGAGCGTGAATTTGGCGGGTCGACTTTGCTCAAAAAGGGAGGCAAAGTCGCGCTTTGGGTAGCCACAGTCGGAATTCTCGGAGAAGCCGATGATCCCGATCTTTTCTCTTGAGGCAAGCTGCAAATCGTGATGTTTGTTGACCGGTCACTGCGGGTGACCGGTCAATGATAGCAGTGGCGGTGAGCAGCACTAAAATCAAATATTTGACCGTACGACAGTGAACGACACAGTTTGTTTCGGTTATTTGTTAATCTTCTAACTCACAGGAGTGAGTCGTCATGACCACAAAAACGCGAGACCTTGAAAGCCAAGAAATTGGTTTGTTTAGCCGCCGCGACTTTATCACTAACGGAACACTGGGAATGGTTGGCCTTTTGCTTTTCCCGTTTAATGCATCAAAAACAGCCGGGGCTCAAGTCAATTGGCCTAAAATACTAAGACTTTTGAGGCAATTGCTCGAAATAGTTGGGTATGATGGAATAATGGAATTTGTAAAATGGACATATAACTATCTCACCGAGGATGAGAAAACGGAAATTCATAGAATTGTCAGAGAAAGCCGCCACCGTGATCCGTGGAATTCTCAGCATAAACATTATTCAGAAGTATATACACGTGGTGATGACGGCGCTATTTGGGCCTTGGCTTCTTCCCAAGACAATGTAAACGGTGTGGTTAGATTTTATAATGCCAAAAATTTTTGTATTGCACAATTGGCTGCGCCGACAATTTATGGTGCTTTGTGCGCGGCCTCAACCCTCCGGCAAATAAAATCTGACGCGTCAGCAATTGGGGCATTAGTTCTTCCCCGGCAGCAGTCGCCAATCTTCAGGAGGTCTGCTGTGCAAAATAGATTTCAAGATGAATTTGCCGATTATTATGACACCAAAAATGGTTATGTCAATGTAAATTATAGATGTCTTAATCTCCACGAGGGCAAAGGCATTATAACGGTAACGGTTGCACGGCATGAACCGAATTGGTTTGAAGATTTTTTTCTTGATGAAGATCCTTTGAAAATGACCAGAACTTATGATGTGGACTTTTCATCATGAGATGATTGTCTGGTGAAAAGGGCTTTGACCTTTGAGCAAGTTTATCTTATGTTTCGCGGCCACCTATGCCGGTCGATATCCGTGTTCAAAAAATGCGGAAAATCAAGCATCGACAGCAATGAAATTTCACCCAGCAACAGCACCACAACTTTTGAAAGGACACCAGCCATGAAAAATTTTTCGATGATCTCGCGAATGCAGCGCCTGTTTATCGCTGTGCTTCTCTCAACGGGAATTACTTTAATGAATTCGCAGAGCTTCGCGCAATCCGTGTGGTCGGTCAATGGACACACCTACGAAGCCGTTTATGCGCCGGGCCTGACTTGGGCACAAGCCCAGGCCGCCTGCGAAGCGCGCGGCGGATATTTGGCGACCATCACTTCCGCGGAAGAGAATGATTTCATTAAAAGCCTTTTCGAAAATAATTCGGCGTTCTGGTATTTTGATGGGGCCAATGCCCTCGGTCCGTGGATCGGCGGTATTCAGGCATCGGGCTCATCTGAACCGGGCGGAGGTTGGGGCTGGCTCAATGGCGAGCCCTTCAGCTATACCGACTGGTCATCACACGATCCCGACAACTGTTGTGGCCTCAATCAAAACCGGATTGAATTCATACGGGACGGCAACGTGCCTCCGACGCGATGGACCGATGTCGAAGACTTTGCGGGATTCGTGCGCGGATACATCTTCGAAAGCTCGCCATCCACGACGACTTGCGTTCCTGCACCCTCCGGTTTGGTAAGCTGGTGGCCGGGGGAAAACAACGCGAATGATATTCAAAGCAGCAACCACGGGACGCTGCAAAACGGGGCAACGTTTTCGACAGGGAAAGCTGGACAGGCTTTTAGTTTCGATGGGGTTAATGATTTTATTCGCATCGAGGACAATAGCAACCTGCGTTTGGGTACTGGTGAAATAACAATTGACGCATGGGTCATAGCTTCTCCAAGTAACACATTCCGCGCCATTGCGGCAAAGGTTGGTCTCTCTTTTCCATTTCCGGGCTACGCTCTGAGGGTCTCGGATGACAATAAAGTGGAGTTTTTTGCTGTCGATTGTGCGACAGGAAGTTGCGGGTTCAGTTTACCTGGAGGCAGCGGTAGTAGGCAGCCTGTTAGATCAACTTCGGTTGTCGCTGATAACAATTTTCATCATGTCACTGGAGTGCGGAGGTCGGACGGCACTCTTGATATCTACGTTGATGGAGTTTTGGAGAATACCCGCCTTGAGCCATTAAGAAATACGGATAGTGCAGATCCATTCACAATAGGTGAGATAGACGCAGTAGGCCCAGAGCAGCCATTTAATGGTATTATCGACGAAGTCGATATTTACAACCGCGCCCTCTCCACCTCGGAAATCCACTCCATCTACGCCGCCGGCAGCGCGGGCAAGTGCAAAGAGTGTACGCCACCCGATGTGAGCATCACCGGCGGCGAGTCGGTTTGCCCGAACACGGCTCAGACTTACACGGCAAACACCAATGCCGCCAATCCAACATTCGAATGGTCAGTCACCGGCGGCACAATCAACGGCGACAACACCGGAAACTCGATCAGCGTGATCGCTGGCACCGCTGGTACGATGACTGTTAGCGTGGAAGTGACCGATGGCACGACGAGTTGCAGCAACAGCGCTTCGCAAAATGTGACCGTGGAAGACAATCAAGTGCCGGTGATCACCATTACGACAAATCCGATCACGCTGTGGCCGCCGAATCATCAATACGTCACTATTAATGTGAGTCAATGCGTCGCATCGGTTACAGACAACTGTGCGACATTATCAGCAAGCAATGTGATCATCACCAAAGTCACGAGCGACGAGCCGGAAGATGCCAAAGGCGGCGGCGATGGCAATACGCTCAACGATATGGTGATTGCCGCGAATTGCCAATCCGTGCAGCTCCGCAGCGAGCGGCAGGGCAGCGGCAACGGTCGTGTTTACACCATTCATTTGTCCGTGAATGATGGCAACGGCAATACGGGAACTGCTACTCGTTTGATCACGGTACCGAAGAGTCAGAATGGAAATCCGGCGGTGAATGATGGGCCGGTTTATACGGTTGGCAGTAGCTGTGGCAGTGGCACTTCGAAGCTGAGCCAACAAGATTTTACGCAAGAGAGATTGCCGGAAGGTTATGCGCTCGAGCAAAATTATCCCAATCCGTTTAATCCTTCCACGAGCATCGCATTCAGCGTCAAAGAAGCGGGCGTGGTACAGTTGACCATTTACAATCTCCACGGCCAGGAAGTGCGCGCGTTGATTAATGGGCAAATGAATGCGGGCTTCCATTCAATGAATTGGGATGGCAAAGACGAACGCGGCCAGATCGTGCCGAGTGGCGTGTATCTGTACAAGCTGCGCGTGAATGGGTTTGCGCAGACGCGGAAGATGACATTAATGAAATAGCAGAGTCCGAGGTCAAAAGTCCGAAGTCCGAGGTCGGGGACTCGACTTCACAAACGGGGGAAAGGCGTGGCTCGTATCAAGAGAAATTCTCTTTGGATATGACCACGCCTTTTGTTTTTTATGCACAATATAATTTGCTTCTTCCGCTTCCGCACACCCACCGTTCGGGAATGAACGATTCCGATTCGGCTCTTCCTCCCAATTCTTTTAAAATCAATTCTTACTCTCTGGAACGCTCTATGCGGGAGCAGAGTGCTGAGGGCATGGTGCATCGCGCACATTTTACTACGCGCCATGCGCTCTGCCGAATCTCACGAAACTTTAAACGACGCAGGAGTCATGGATCGTCCCCTCGACGAAACTTTTCGCAAACAGCAAATTCGCAAACGCACTGTACAGGGCGGAATTGCATTGGCCGTGATTGCCGGAATTTTTTTCTGGCTTCCCGGCTGGATTTCGCCCTCACTGAATCGCAACCGCATTCGCACGGCAAAAGTTGATCGCGGGTCAATCGAGGCAACGATCACGGCCTCGGGCACAGTGGTGCCGGAGTTTGAACAGGTGATTCCAAGTCCAATTGAAACGCGGGTGCTCAAAATTCTCCAAAGCCCCGGCGCGAAATTGACCAAAGGCGAGCCGATTCTCGAATTGGACGTGAGCACGACGACATTGGCGTTTGAGAAGCTCAACGATCAAATTATGCTCAAAGAAAACGAGCAGAAGCGTCTCAAAATTGATCTCGAAAAAGACGGCGAAGGCGGCATGATCGCCACGATGACGAGCGGGGAAGAAGTGAAGGTGAGTCGTAAATATGCTGCGGCGTTCCGCGAATTGGTGGTGTGATGTCGCCCGAACCACTGATCTGGAAAAGTTTACATTCCAAACTTGACTTTTGTTTTAAAATACGCTACCCTTTTTAAATGCCGCCTCAATGCAATCTCTGCGGTTATCAGGGAAAATTTCTGCATCCGGAGCAGGAACGCGAAGGCTACCACTGCGCTAATTGCTCTTCGGGTAATTGTCGAGATCGATGAGCAACGCCCGTGGGCCCGATTTGGTGAGGGAGTAAGTTTTCATATGGAGCAGTCCTTGGAGTTCGTGAGCTTTCAAATATATCATGAAATTCTAAAATAGAAATCAATAGATCCTGCAAGGTAGAACGACCGTGGCGAAAAAGAGATTTTAGCGAGAAGAAAGACTCGCTCCGGAGCCTTCCCGCAAAAGGTGCACGGCGCCGGCCGGCTTGCGGCCGAAAGATTCCTTTTTCCCCCCGGGCCAAAGGACGGCGACCTCCTCCACCGTATTGGCCTCAGCCAAACCAAAATGTACGCGCGGATCGTTGCTGGCCAAATAACTGTAAGCCGTTTGCACCTGGCGCCACTGTTTACCTTTTGAGGTGGTGATGCTTACCATGGCGCCGGTGGCATCCAAACCGTGGCGATTCATAACACGAAACATTATCCACCGGCGTTTGTTGCCCACAAGATTTTCCAACAGGCGCACCCGCCCGCCGTTATTTACAATCACCAGGTCAATATCTCCGTCGTTGTCATAATCGCCAAAAGCGGCAGCCCGGCTGTTCTCGATGTAAACCTCGGCGGTTCCATCTCGCGGAGAAAACTCTTCGAAACGTCCATGGCCCACACCGCGAAACAACTGGTTCGGTTCGGCAAATGGATCTTCCGCCAGCGCCGTCTGCGCCCGGCCGACGCGGCCATTCACCACGTAAACATCCAATTCGCCGTCGTGATCAAAATCCGCGAAGCCGGTGCCGAAACCGGTGTAGGGCAGACTCGGCACACCCAATCCGGTTCTCGCGGTAATGTCTTCGAACAAACCATTCTGATTGATATAAAGCGTGTTGGTCTCGTCGCGCAAATGCGTCATAAACAAATCAAGCGTGCCGTTATTTTCCAGGTCGAAAGCGATCACGCCCATGCCGGCCTCGGCAACGCCCTGGCGATTGACGGCGCAACCGGAGAGCAAGGCCTTGTCTGTAAACGTGTCGTCGCCATTGTTGATCCAAAGCTGATTGGGATTGCCGTCGTTGGCGACGTAAAAATCCATGCGGCCATCCTGGTTGAAGTCGCCGGGCGCGATGCCCAAGCCGTTGCCTCTGGCCTGGGTGATGCCGGCGTGCTCGCTGGCGTCGGTAAACTTGCCGTCGCCGGAATTGTGATACAGCACATCGACAGCCGGGGCATTATAATTCGACGGGTGGCAGTAGTCGCGTTCATTACCGCCGGAAAAGCATGCAATCTCGCGCGCCGGCGACCAATCGATATAATTGACGACATAAAGATCAAGTTTGCCGTCATCGTCATAATCCACGAACGCCGCGCTCGAACCCCAACCCGCGTGGCCGGCACCGGCGCGGGCGGTGACATTGGCGAAAGTGCCATTACCCTCGTTGCGATAAAGCACGTTCGGCCCAACATTGGTCACGTACAAATCCATATCACCGTCGCCGTCGTAGTCGCCGGCGGCACAGCCCATGCCATAGCTTTGATCCCCGACGTTGGCGACTGTCGTCACCTCTTGGAATGTGCCATCGCCGCGGTTGCGATAAAGGCGATTGCCGGGGCGATCGAGCGCGTTGCCGGTCAAATCACCGCCTTGCACGAGATAGAGATCGAGGTCGCCGTCGTTATCGTAGTCCAACCACGCGGCGCCGCCGGACATGATTTCCGGCAGCCAGTAACGGATGGTGCGCGCGCGCACGTGCTGAAAGTCGATTCCAGCGCGCGCCGAGACTTCTTGAAACCACGGCTCGCCGTGAGCGACATTTGAGGCTTTGTCGCTTTTCTCTGAGTCGAAACTGCAACTCCAAAAACAAACGGCCAATCCTGTTGCAAATAAAATTTTGCTCATCAAATTAAAACTCACAGCATTCATTTTTAAAGATTACTCGCTTACGGAAAAAGCTTTGAACGCGGATGACGCGGATTCTCACAGGTTTTTTAACTGTGAAAATCCGCGAGGATCGGTGTGATCGTATATAAAGATGAATTTTATTCTCTTGCTCTGCAAGGGCCTATCGCGTCGTTGCCAAAATTTCCTGCTCCAATCGTCGCACCAGCGGATGGTCGGGAGCAAATTGTTTGGCCTGAACGTATGCCGCTTCCGCTTCGGCGCGGCGGCCCAGCGCCCAGTTTGCTCGCGCCAGCCCGACCAGCGCCGGCAGCATCTTCGCATCCAATGCGAGCGCGCTTTGATACGCTTGCCGGGCTTTTTCATATTCTTTTGCCTTTATATACAAGTCCCCGGCAAACGAGTGGTTCTGCGGATTTTGCGGATTGAGTCGCGCGGCTTCTTGCAAACTGGCAAGCGCTTCTTGGTAGCGGCCCAAACGCCACAGCGCCTGCCCGCGCGAGAAATGAGCCTGATCCACATTCGGCGCCTGGGTCACGGCGGAATCCGCGTACGCCAAAGCTTGCCGCAAACTGTCCGTCCTAAACATAAGAGAAGAAAAATTGATCAACGTCATAAATTGGCTCTCGGGGCGTTGCCGCGCCTTCCGAAGCAGGGCTTCCACCTCGTTGAATTGTCCGAGGCGCATGTAAGCGACCGCGAGCTCGTTGAGCAGGCTGACATTTTCGGGATGATGAACGAGCATCGGCTCGAGAAGCTGTGCGGCTTCCCTCGCCTTACCCTCTTGCAGCGTCGTCTTGGCTTGTTGCAGCCGCGTGGTGAGATTGACGGCATAGCGCTGAATTTGACCCGTCGCCGGATCAGGCAAAAAGCGTACAGCGGCGTTTTTGCCTTGCGCCAACTCGAGCTTGGCCTTCTCTTCCATGCCCAGCCGCTGGTAAACGCTGCCGAGCAAGTAATGCGCCGTTCGGTAATCAGGGTCGAGCGCAACAGCCTTCTCCAGTGGTGGCGCGGCTTGATAATAATCCTGCCGTTGCAGCAGAATATCACCCAGGCCGGTGTAGCCCTGAGCCGCAACCGGCGCTAGTTCGATCACTTTTCGGAAAGCGCTCTCGGCTTCGTTTAGCTCACCTGCTTCCAAAAGTGCTTCGCCCAGCCGTTGTTGAAGATAGGAAAAGTTGGGATGCTGCTTCACCAACTCCCGCAGTTGCGCCAGCGCCTCCTGAGGCCCGCCGGTCTGGCGATAAGCAATGGCGAGATGCAGTTTCCAAAGCATCTCCCCCGGATCGAGGCTGGCAGCATACTCAAAACAGCGTCGTGCTTCCGGCCAGAGCAGATTGGCTTCGTACACCAATCCCAAATCGCCGTGAGTCGAAGCCTCCCGCGGCCGCGCTGCAACCGCTGCCGCTTGAGAACTAATCAAAGTCTGCACCGCCGGATCTAAACGCTCCAAATTCGGCGGCAGCACCACTGCCGGCGCCGGCCGCAAATAAGCTCAGGCCCAATAGCCGGCAAGCCCGAGGATGATAAAGCCGATGCCGAAGTAAACCGGTTTTTGGTACTGCACGATCACTCCTTTGATTTCATCAACCACTCGCGGTATGGCGCCGGCGTTATCTTTCGGGTATTGTATTTTTCAAGATAATCTTCATGATCGCGATCCGTGGGATAGGCTTCGCCTTTTCCATAAGGATAACGCGACATGCCATGAAATGGCAAAGGCGCCACGGTTTTGCCATGAGCCGTGTTGAGGTCACCGTCTTTAATCCAGCCGTCGCTGTAGATGAGAAAGTCCCGCTTCCACCCCGGTTGCAGCGCCGGCGCCTGAGTGGCATCGAACTCTACCGTCACCTCGTCGCCGGCATTGATGATCACATACATGTCGTCGGCTTCCAAAAGCAGCGCCCGCACCTCGCCATAACGGGTGTAATTCCCTTCCAAGTCCCGCCACTTCGGCGCGATTGAAACCTCGTTATAATCAAACCAATGTGGGCCGTAGGCCGGCTCTTCTATCCTCTGGTTTAGTAAAAGAGGGGTCGGGCCTTTGCGATACATTCGTGAAAAACCCCGGTAATGAATATTGGCGGACAGCGGTTGAAGCATGGTTTGGCGGAGGGGAATTTCAGGCTCTCCGGTCGAGAAGAAAACGTGATCCCAATAGATTTCCATGTTGGTGCGAATTCTTACCCGATGGTCATCGGACAAAAACTTGCCAGTGAGATCAACCGCCACGATTTTATTTTTGCCCATGGGAAAACCCATATTCTCGGCCACCGTTTGCCATTTGCCGCGCTGATCCGGAACTTGCAAGAAAGGCGCAACCATCTTGATTTTCCCGGACTGCGCCATCGCCACATTGATGCTGGCATCGGTTGGAAAAAGCCAGCCATGCAGAAACAAAACAACGCGGCTGGCCGGCGGCAAATTTCCGAGATCAAGTATCAGATCGTGCATCGCGGTGACGCCTTGATACCTGGCAGGTGCGAGATTCGCGACGTAGACGTCGTCTTTTTCGCGAAGGGCCGCAAGCAGATCGTTGTCGTGCTCGTCCCTCGCCGCCTTGGGCAAATTTTTCCCGGCAACGCAATAGATATGCAGCGGCGGGAACGGCGGCGGCACAAAGCGCTCGTCAACGTAAATGTCCACCGTATCGGGATGGTCGATCACCACGAGTTTGACTTGGTCAAAAAAAGCGGTCTCCCACAACTCTTCGGTAATCTGCAGGGAATAGACACCGTCTTTTGCTTGCAGCGCCTCGCTGGGAATTTTGAGATACTCTTGCGAGGCGTCGGAGAAAGCATAAGCGGTGGAACCGCCCATAATGCCGAGCGGCATACCCAGGGCGCTGCGCCACATCATGTCGGTGACAAAATCGTATTGCCGGCCGTTCCACGCATAGAGAAAAGCGCACGAGCCTTTCAGGATCTGCGCCTCCACCAAAACCTGATCGCCACTTGGCTGAAGCACATTTTGGGGAACGCCATTAGACCAGAGAATGCGCACCGCATCTGCTTGCGAGTGCTGGCCGAGGCCAAAATGGGAAATGGGATCGGCAACGACACCTGATTGATAGAGCTCACCGGCCCGCACCTCGAGCTTGGCGCCGAGGCCAAAATAATTATTCTTGCTGCTGCCGGCGCGCAAACCCACTAATTTAATTTTAAGATAATGATTGGCATTGCCGCCATCATTGCGCCACAAGCGCACGCTGCCATCCAACCCGGCAAGAAAAACGTCCAGATCGCCATCTTCATCATAATCCGCAGCGGCAACACTGCCGCCGGAAAAAAGCTCCGCCGGCAAAATCGCCGAGGCCTCGGTATACTTGCCGGCGCCATCGTTGTGAAACAGCCATATATTCCGGCCGGATTTCTCCAAAGAATTGCCGGCAACCAACAGGTCGAGAAATCCATCGTTGTCAAAATCCAGAAACGTCGCCTTCCCGCCGGTGAGCTGACGAAGCGCCTGTAGCAACTCTACGGAGCGCGTGTCTGCCGCAAACGTGCCGTCGCCCTTATTACGATATAAATGATGCTCTCCGCCCTCGCTGGCGGTTACAAAAAGATCCAAAAATCCGTCATTATTATAATCGCCGGCGGTAACCGCGCTGGAGCCACGCTCGCTTGCCAAGCCACTCGCTGCCGCCACGTCTTGAAATTGTCCCTGGCGCAAATTGGAGTAAAGCCTATTGCCCGCGTTTTCGTTGGCAACAAAAAGGTCGAGATCGCCGTCTTCGTCGAAATCGCCGCCGGCGAGAGCAGAGCCGCTCAGGTGATTTCCGGCGATGCCCATCTTTTCAGCAAGCTCGGCAAACGTCCCATCCGCGTTGTTCCGGTAAAACCGGTTGGTGGCGGCGTTGGTCACGTATAAATCAAGATCGCCGTCGTGATCCCAATCGGCGAACAGCGCGGCGTAACCAACGGCCGTATCCGCAACTCCAGCCGTGGCCGTGACCTCGAGAAATTTTCCATCGCCAATGTTGCGATATAAAATATTGGCGCCGGCATTGACGATATACAAATCGAGTTTTCCGTCATTATCGTAGTCCGCAAAAATCGCCGCTCTTTCGTTCGTGACGTGATTGATCCCGGCAGCGGCCGTGGTCTCGACAAACTTTCCTAGATCATTTCTGAACAGAAAATGATCACTGGCTTTTCTCTCGGCATTCCAACTCGCGACATACAGATCCTGATCCCCGTCGCCGTCGTAATCGCCAATGGCAAGAGGCGCGGCCGGCAGTGTTGGCATCTCCTGCCCTTTTGCCGTCTCAACGTTTGGGCGGCTTGCCGCCACCTCCAAACCGGCGAGAGAAGTGGCGTCCGTGAAACACATGGCAGCCAAGACGGTGCTGCGATCTTGCAGTTGCACGGAAATATTTTGGCTAAAGGCGACAAGCGGAAATCCAATGAGCGGCCCTTTGAGCGCAAGAATGCCGGCTTGATAGAGTGGCGTCACTTTCAACAGATTGTGAAAAAAACGAGTGGAGGTGAATGCCGCCGCGGCTTGATCTGCCCGCATCAATGCCAGCGCTTCATCATAAAATTTGGCAGCAGCTTCTGGCCTCTCGGGCATTTGTTTCCCGAGTTGTTCCAAGTGACTTGCGGCTTGCCTGGCGTTGCCGCGATTCAGCAGCGTTTCGATGAGCTGAAGACGCACGACGATATTGGCCGGAGCCTGCTCGACCAACTTGCGCAGATATTCCTCCATAATTGCCGCATGATCGGATTTGGCACAAAGCTCGGCAAGACGGTAAAGCGCTTTGGCGTGAGTGGGCGCCTGCTTGATGGTCAGCTCGAGTTCTTGCAGCGCCTCCTTCTCCCTGCCGGCCTGCTCGAAAAGAGTGGCCAGCATCAAGCGAATGTCGGGATCATTTGGCGTTCTTGCCAGGGCTTGCTTGATTTGCTGTTCGGCTGCGGAATATTTTCCCTGACGCAGATAAACCAAACCGAGATTGGCGTAGCCCAGGGCTTCCGCCGGCGCCAATGCAATCAGCTTCCGGAATTCGGCTTCGGCTTCTGAAAGTTTGTTCTCTTCCAGGTAAGCCAATCCCAGCGTGCGGCTGGTGAGCAGGTTGATGGTTTTTGGTTTGGCGCCGGTTTGCTTTTTCTCACAGCCGGTGAAGGAAAAAGCCAATGCGAACAACGTCCAGGTAATAATGATTCTTTTTTTTGTGGCGTTCATAAAGCTCAAAATCTCAGTCCAAAGCGCCGGGGGCGCTCTCTTTGATGAGGCAGGTTTGGCCGGCGCGAACCGAACCGAGCTTGTCTATCCGGCCAGTGGAGGGCCAACGGATGGCAATGCTGTCAGCTTGTGAATGTGCGCCTAAGCCGAAGAGGAGGTGGCTGACTTCCGATTGTGAGAGATACGACGATCCCGTGCGCACCATCTTGCGCTGCTTAAGCTCACCGGCATAGATCGTCACCACGGCCCCAATGGCGTTGCGATTGGGGGTATTTCCCTGCAAGCGGATTTTTAGCCAATTATTTTTTGCGGAACCGGACAAATCATTTTGCAAAAGTTTTGGTGCGCCGGCATTGGTGGTGATGAGCAAATCCGCATCGCCGTCGTTGTCAATATCCGCCGTTGCCAGCCCCCGTGCGACGATGGGCGCGGCAAAAACTTCTCCGGCTTGATCGCCGAGGTCAATGAACTGGCCGCGCGTATTGTTACGAAATAGCTGCGGCTGCTGGGCGAACGTGATGTCTTGTTGCACCGTATTGATCTCCGGCTCGATGTGGCCGTTGCCGGCAATTAGATCCATATAACCGTCGAGATCGACATCCACGAAGAGCAGCCCGAACGTCAGGTTCAAAAGCGAGGCTTTGGTGAGACGGGCTGCGCCCGCCTGGTCTTGAAACACTTCTTGATTAATTTGGGTGTAAAGCGAGAGTGGCTCACGGGAAAAATTTCCGATGGCAATGGATAACCGGCCCCGATTGGTGAGATCGGCAATATCTATGCCCATGCCGGCTCTGGCGCGGCCATCTTCGTCGTACCCGATGCCGGCTTGCAGCGCGACGTCGGTAAAAGTGCCGTCGCCATCGTTGCGATAGAGAAAATTGGGTTGCGTATCATTCGCCACGACGAGATCTGGCCAACCGTCGTCATTGAAATCCGCTACGGCGATACCGAGTGACTTGCCTTCGTGATTGAGCACACCCGCTTTCGCGGTGACGTCTTCGAAGCGCCTGCCATTCACGTTGCGATAAAGGCGGCAGGATTCGCCCTGATATTGCTGCGGCGTGGCGTAAGATTTGGTTTTGCCGTCCAGGGTCGTGAACAAATCGGTGGCGGGCGTCCACTTTACATAGTTGCAAACGAAAAGATCGAGACGGCCATCGCGGTCGACATCAACCCAGGCGGCGCCGGCGGACCAAGCCGGCGGCGAGTTTCTACTTTCGCTGTTGCCAGTGACGCCGGCCTCTTTGGTAAATTCGGTGAATTTACCGCGGTCGTTGCGCAACAGCATGTTGTCGCCAACCGCCGTTAAATAAATATCGATATCACCATCGCTGTCATAATCGGCAAAGGCGCAGCCCATGCCGTAGATCGTGAAACCGAGGCCAGCGGCGGCAGTTACGTCTTGGAAGCGGCCATGGCCCAGATTTCGATACAACCGCGGCATTGGGCGCTGTTGACCCTTCTCGTGTCCCGGCCAGTAGGCGCCATTAACCAAAAAATATCCGGCCTTCCGTCGCCATCGTAATCGAGAAATCCGCCGCCGCTGCCCATGTTTTCCGGCATCCACTTTTTGCCCAAGGCGCCATTTTCGTGGATGAAGTCAATGCCGGCCGAGTTTGTGATGTCGGTGAAGTGAATCGCCGTTTTGGCACTGTCAGTTTCTGAAATGGTGTAGGCCGGCTTGGCATAATTCGGCAGCGTGGATTCCGCCGCCGGTTTTTTCTTGCCGCACGATGACAAACAACATGCACCTGCCAAAAGCAGGATCAAGCGAGCAATGATGTTGTTGCTTGCCGGATGCTGCTTCGCCGGTTTCTCTTGCAGAAAAACTGCTTCGTCGGTGAAATGCTGAGGGTCGATTTTTTTGCCTAATTTTTTCTTTATATTTTCTACCGGCCCAAAGCGATTTTTGCATCGCCTGCTTTGCGCGTCTTCACGACCAAAGCGTGCGTGCGAATCGCCTGGGCCATCAAATTGGCGCCCGGATTTTTCAACCGAAACGTCCGGGTAATCTCCTGCGCCGATTCGTCGATTTGGTAAAACTCGTAAGCCGCGGCCGCCACCTCCGCCTCCTGCTCCCGCCCCAGCGCCCGATAACACAACATCGCGTGATAATGGGAAATCCGGTCTTCGGGATCGATT
>Ga0247727_10012528_pt1 | contig 14532 bp, 13 predicted proteins | sample WisWelCaveWW1625_FD_202498 | JGI IMG/M metagenome (GOLD analysis project Ga0247727, IMG submission 202498) | Biofilm microbial communities from Wishing Well Cave, Virginia, United States - WW16-25 | ecosystem: Environmental > Aquatic > Deep subsurface > Groundwater > Cave microbial mat | place... | reverse complement strand
GTTTTTCCGCCTCATCCGGCGAGACCACCAACGTCACTGATTTCACCACGACCGGATCGTCGCTGTTTTTATTATAAGTTTGATCGACCGCGAGCACTTCCACATTTTGCAAAATGGTGTTGGTCGTTGTGCCGTTCTTCATGCCGCTCGGCGAAACCGTCGCGAGCACGTCAACGCGCGTGCCCGGCAGGATAAAACCGCCGACGCCGCTCACCACAGTAACCGCGACCGTAAAGGCGCGCATGCCTGATGGAATCAAGCCCGGAACGCCGCCGCCCGATCCGGTCGGCGCCAGCTTCGTCGACAGAATGGGCTCGCCGGCAATCACATTGGTTTTCATGACACGCCCGATCACTTTATCCACCTCCTGATAGCTGCTGTCCGGCAGCAAATCTTCCGGCCACTGTTTGATCTGCAAATCCTCCGCTTTCAAAGGCGTGCCAAGCTCCACCGCAACGGCGGCGACCACCACCGCACGGGTGGCCGTTTTTAAATTTTTCATCTTCTCCTGCTCTTGTTGCAGATAAGAAAAAACGCCATAGCTGGCGAGTAAACCCGAAAGCAGCGCGAGGGGAACCATATATTTGGGTTTGAAAATAAACATAAAAACTCCACGTAAAATCACATTAAGAGTACTTCCACGCTCATCCTTCCCAACGCATGCTGGCCGTGCGCGTGAGTTGGAGCGTACCGCTAATTCCCGGAACGATCGTGCCGGTCAAAACCGTATAGTTGATGCGGACCGTGACGGTCACGCTATTTGCAGCATTCGGACCGGCCACGGTCACCGTCGCGCCATTGAGGTTCGCGCCCGCTAAAACATTGTTGACCGCCGTCTGCACCAGCGCGGCATTCGGCGCCGTCACCGCAGCGACACGGGCGCCTTCGCGGGCCGCGCCGGTGAGCACATTCATCGTCATCCACAAACGCCCAAACTCGACGGCGCCAAAAAGAATAACCACCAACATCGGCAGCAGCAACGCAAATTCCACGAGTGATTGCCCCTTTTGCTGGGCGATAAATTTAATTTTTCGCAGTTTCATAAATCACCATTCAGCTATTTTGTGATACAAGTTATCAGCGTGCCAATCGCTATGGCGACGCCGTAAGGCAGAGTGTTTTTGCCCGGCGCTTCGCTTTTATCGTCGAGACGAAAATGTTTTTGATAAGAAAAATCGCGCGCCGAATTTTTAATGCGACTAAAGATATTTTTAAATGCGTCCTGGCGAATAATCTGGACGAGGGCCAGCAAACCGCCGGCAATGACGGTTAAAATAAAAGCAGCAAAGACTTTTTCGACGCCGATCAACGCGCCGACGCCCGCCAACAACTTCACATCGCCGGCGCCCATACCGCCGAGCAGATAAAAAAACAGCAACATCCCGCCGCCCAGCGCCAGCCCCGTGAACGAGAACCACAGCCCGCTCCAACCGGCGTGCACACCGTGCAGCACCAGTCCCGCCAACATCGCCGCAAACGTGATCCGGTTGGGAATCAGGCGGCTCCGGTGATCATGAATCGCCGCGCTCAGCACCGTGACACCGGTAATCACTAAAATCAGCATTGGGAAGTTGAACGGATTCATGATGACACGCTTGGCTAAAAGCTGAAAACTTACAATTTAGTTTGCGAAGAGGGCCGGCACATTCGATGCAATCCAAGAAAACCTCTTTAACGTCCTTGTCGGACAGATGCTGCTCTCCCTTGCCGAGCCGGAAGCGTTTAGCGCTTCCCGAGGCTTGCCGGCTCTGCAGTTTGGCCGCCCCTCTTCACGTTGATTTTGCTTGCCGGAGTTACAACTTAGACGGCGTTGGCAATCTGCGTCAACAGCGCCGCGACGTTCGCGCCGAGCAACGTCAGTGCCGCGATACAAACGATGGCGACGAGGAAAATAATCAGGCCATATTCCGGCAGGGTTTGGCCTTCTTCACGCACGAACAAACCACGCACCAAAGCGACTAAAGATTTCATGGGACGTACTCCTTAAAGTTAAAAAGTGGATACAATCGAAAGAGGTAATGTTTATTTAAAAAACTTCACCGGAGTGAAATGAAAAGCCTTTATTGAAGAGGGCCGACACCTGGTCGCTTTGGTTCTGCCGAGCCACGCTCACGCCTGATCCGGCGCGAACGCAAAAACCATCAGAGTCGATTCCGGAAGACGCTGCTTTCCCGGCAGAGCCGAAGCGTTCGGGCCGGCCCTCTTCATCATCCTGAAAATTACCCGTGCGGGCAATCCTTACACCGCATTCGCGACTTGCGTCAACAACGCCGCGACGTTGGCGCCGAGCAGCGTCAACGCCGCGATACAAACGATCGCCACCAGGAAGATGATCAAACCATATTCCGGAAGGGTCTGACCTTCTTCACGAACAAACAGACCACGCAAAAAAACGCACACAGCAACGATGGACTTCATAATGCACAGCTCCTTGAGTAAACATGAGATTGAGACGATTGATTTATGGTTTTGATTTAAAGTTCTTATTTCAGGGTCAAATTCAGTTTCAACAGCGATAGCAACCAATTCATCCCGAGCAACCAGGTGGCAAGTTTATAAAATCTGGCGGAAAATATTTCCCGCCTGGCGCGGCTCGTAGCCGGCGCCGCTTCTTGGTGAATAACGTCATCCGGTTGAGCCGGGTTCGCGGTCACGTGATCAGCCAATTCCCGAATGGCATGATCAACTTCTTCGGCCCGCTCCGCTCCCATTTGATAAAACTCGGGCTGGTGGTTATACCGCTTCACCGTGACCAAGCCCCGGCCAACCAGCAGGCCCAACGCACGGCGAATTTGTTTTTCGGTGTAATCCAGGCGCTCCCGTTTAAACCACCATTCCACAATTCCCTGCACCGTATCGGAAGACGACGGATGCTTCGTGAGATAACTCAAAATCGTATGCGCGGCTTGCAGTTCATGGGTCGTGTATCTGGAATCTCTCATAGTCATGTCATCAGGCGCTTATAACTTTTTCACTCAATTCAACTGCGACTTGTTGTTGCTTCGTTGCTTTAGTTTAAGGCAACCACTGTGCCAAATTTTTTCGCAATACGGTTCAACTGTTTTTTTTGAATTAACCACCGCGTCACGAAAAATATCTTAAGCCAAACCGGGAGGCATTAACCCCGCCTTTGTCAATCCCGAAAGAGTATTTATTTGTTTTTTCAACAGCATACGCGCTGCGGCAAAATCACCCCGCCATTTGCGGCAATTTCACCCCGGACATACAAAAGCAAAACGCAATGCTTTCGGATCAATGCTATGTTTCTTGACCAAGCGGCTGAGGTCTTTACGATCTTTGCCGGCTTCGTTCGAAGCGTGGGTAATATTGCCGCCGCAGGAAATCAGCAGCCGCGTAATATAATTACGCTCAAATTCTTCGATCACTTGTCTTTTTGCCTCGGCGTACGAAAGCTTGTTGGCTTCCGGCTGCAGCACGGGCGCCGGCAAATTAATATTCTCCGCCGGGATGATGGGCGCCGGCGTGAGCAAGATTGCTTGTTGGATAATATTTTGCAATTCGCGAATATTTCCCGGCCAGGCATACGCCAGCAATTTTTGCAATGCGGCGGCGGACAACGTTTTTTTGCCGCGCTCATACTCCTTGCCATGCTTCTCGAGAAAGTATGCGGCCAACACCGGAATATCGCTGGCGCGCTGACGCAACGCCGGCAACAACAGCGTAAAACTAAAGCGATAAAACAAATCCATGCGAAACGTGCCCGCTTGCGCTTTCTGGCGCAAATCCACATTCGTCGCCGCGATGATGCGAATATCCGCGCGCACGGATTTGGTTTCACCCAGCGGGCGATACGTTTTATCTTGCAGCAACCGCAGTAATTTGCTTTGCGCTTCCAGCGGCAGCGAATCAATTTCATCGAGAAACAGCGTGCCGCCTTCCGCTTCCGCGAGCAGGCCCTGCTGATTGCCATGCGCATCGGTGAACGCGCCTTTGCGATGGCCAAAAAGCTCATTCTCCACCAGGTTCAGCGGAATGGCCCCGCAGTTGACCGGCACGAACGGCTTGGCGGCGCGCTTGCTCATGTAATGCACCGCCCGCGCGCAAACTTCCTTGCCCACGCCGGTTTCGCCGGTGAGCAAAACCGTGGCGTCGCAATCCGCGACCAGAGGAATTTTGCCGACCGCTTCCAGAAAAACCGGATCATCACCGATTAAATCGGTCATGCCTAATTTCTGCAAAAGATTTTTTCTTGCTAATTCTCTCTCTTCCATTTTCTGCCTCCAGAGCGATTGTGCGGCGGCTTCATGGTTTGCCGCCTTCATGCCAGCCATCGGTTCCACACGACCATGTCGATTCCGTATCAACCCTGCACCGTCGAAGACAACCCGAATGTTTTCAAATAGCGCGTAGCTTCAAAAAAAAAGGCGCAACCGCAGGCGCTTTTGAAAATAAAGCGCGCGATCACGCCTTCGGCTTACAGGTCATAAATCCGCCAACGATTTAGCCTGCACGTCAAGGCTCCCGCAACCTTTGGCGCGGGACAACAAACTGTATATAAGATGAAAGCTTTTTTAAAAAGCTATTACGCTCAAAAAAAAAGGCGTCATGTCAATATTAAATTAATTAATACTGACATCACGCCTTCGACTGACAGACCAAACTCTTTAAAGAATCCTGTCTATACGCCAAGGTTCCCACAACCTTGTGGAGACAAAAAACTAAACCGTCCTCTTGACAACTTTTCACCACTCTATTCGAACGAAATCAACTTTCCCAGCATATCGTTCAATTACTCGTATAGATGTTACAAAATTTATTATTCATTGTCAAGAAAAACTTTCACTTTTAAAAGTTTTTTTTGATTCATTTTTCAATTCAGCTATTGCCGCAACGCCAAAACCTTTTGCCGGTCAACAAAACGCAATGGGGTAGCAAACAATACAGACGATAAATCGTTTTTCATTGTCGAAACCGCAGAGCCAACATGAATTTCATTAGCACCGGTCTCGGCAAGAATCTGCCGAATATTCTGCGTGTTAATTCCACTCGCCGGCATGATGCTGAGGCGCCCGGCGGCTTTTTGTGCAAGCTGAACAATGCGAGTCAAGCCCTCCATCGCCGTTTTCGCCTGCCCCGAAGTGAGGATACGATCAATCCGCAACTCGATAAGCAATTCAAGAGCCTGCAACGGATCAACGACGACATCAAACGCGCGGTGAAACGTCACCCGCAATGGGCGCGCGAGTTCGACTAACTCGCGCATCCGCGCCACGTCAACCGTGAATGCAGAATCGAGCATGCCAACCACCACCCCGTCAGCGCCCAGCGTGCGCGCTACGGCGAGGTCTTTTTTCATGGTCTCAAATTCAAAATCGGAATAACAAAAATTGCCGCCGCGCGGGCGAATCAACACCTGCAAGCCGATCGACAAACTTTGGCGCGCGACTTCGATCATGCCCGCGCTCGGTGTCGTTCCGTCTTCGTTAAGATTGGCGCATAGCTCCACTCGATCCGCGCCGCCTGCTTGCGCTGCAATCGCGGATTCGACGGAATCGACGCAGATTTCCAAAAGAAAATTTTGTAGATTAGTCATAACATGATCAGAAAGCAAAAGTCAAAATAATTAAAGTCAAAATTATTGAATCGCTTTTAATCCCTGGCCTGCGGCAGGGCAGGCATTTTGACTTCAATCATTTTGACTTATAGCTTTTCGCACGCATTCGCATTTATAATTGTTTTGCGCTTGCTTCATTCGCTCTTTTCAAAAGTAAACATCGCCTCTCGATTCCACGCCAATTTCAATTCATCGCCCACCGGAACGCGATAACCGGCTTGCTTCAGCGCCTGCAGAAAAAGCGCCGGACCACCCGCGGCGCCGGATTTCCCAACCGGACGCAGATGAATCCGGCACACTTTGCCGTCCGGTGAAATCTTCAAACTAAAATTGAGCCGGCCAAACAAGGTCGGCGTGTCGTTGAGTTCGATTCGCGCGCCCGGCTTGTACCAAAACGTCGGCACGCCCGCGAGCAATTCGAGCCGATCATTTCGCTCCAGCACGAGCAAGCGCCGAACCAGTTTGATGAACAGCGCGCTCGCCGTCGCATTCGATTGATCACCCGTATTTCTGACGCCGGCATGTTTCGGCAATTGTTCTTCGACCCACGTGCCGAACGGCGAGGCGTGATTCGCGATCGCATACAACAGCGCAATCGCTTCTTGCTGATCGCGTTGATAAACGTGCGCAATCGCCTGCAATGTTCCAAAGAAAACCCACAGGCCGTCCTTCAACCAACCCGTGTTAATCGGCAAGCCTTCTTGCTTTTCCCATTGCAACATCTTCAGCGTTTCGGTCACCAGCGAGTCGCGTGTATCAAAAAGATTGCCGAGTCCCTGCGCATCAAGCAAGGCCCAGTTCGCCTGTTGTGGCGGCGTCGCGCGTGACGTGTCCGCCACTTTCATCGGCAAATAGCCGTTGCCGCCGCGATCTTTGCGCCAATCACGACGCACCGCCGCGCGAAAAGATTTCATCAGCTCGTCATAAAAACTATTCCATTTTGCGGCTTCATCAATTTTGCCGAGCCACTGCGCCGCCTCAGCCGCAGTGCGCGCGCCGATCAACGTCCAGTAAACACTGCCGTATTCAGGATTGATGCCGCCGAGTCCGCCATCCGAAAAACCCGGCGGAAAAAGTCCGTATCCAATCGAACTGGGATCAACCAACGTTTGCGCGCGCAATTGCCGCAACCATTCCAATCCGGCCGTGATCCGTGGCCAGTGCCGTTCGAGCCATTTTTTATCGCCGGTCAGGCGCGCGTAGCGACACATAATGTAAGTCAAACATGCCGCCTCGCGATTCATCGGATACGGCTCCATCACCGACACCCGCCCATCCGCGTTTTGATAGCGCAGCAAGCCTTCAATCGCGCGGCGCGCATTCGCCGTGTCGCCCAAAAACAGCGCTGCGGAAATGTGCCAATCGTTATCGTGAATCCACAGCCCGCGATAAACCGACGGCCCCGGTTGAAATTGCGGCACGCCATCAACCACTTCATGAATCTGATAAAGATTGCGAATGTTCGCGTCGAGCACATATTGAATGCTGCTATCCGGCACAATGATTTTGCCATGCGGCAATTTGGCGCGTTGCAGCCAATAGTCGCGCGCCTTCTGCATTTCAACGCGCAAATTCGGCACAACATTTTTTGCTGTGCGCAAAGATTGGCCGCTTTGTATCATCAGCGAAACCTCCTTCGTTCCATTCGGCAATTCGAGAATCCACTCATTGCCCTGTTGTCCCGCCGCAGTCGGTTTCGGATTCGCCAAAACAAAAGGCCGCCCGTTGGTTAGCAAAACGCCCGTCTTCTTATCAAACTCAAAACTGCGACGTGATTTAATTCGAATAATGATCGACACGAGCTCATTGCCGGTAAAAGTCGCGTGAATCGCATCGAAGCGCGGCGTGGAAGATTGCAACTCCGTTTCGCTGCCGCAATCCCAGTACACTTCCGCCGTCGCCGATAATTCGCCGCGAATCAGAGCGTCAACATTGAGATTTATATTTTCCGGAAAAACCCAAAAGACGCTGAGCATCGTGTTCGGGTCCGCGCCGTCGAGCGGCGCATGCGACTCAATCGTCAGCCAGCCATCGCGGTCTTTATCCTCGCCGTTAAAAAGATAAACATACGGCACATTATTCTTGCCGTCTTTCAGCGCATCGACGCGTTGCACCGCTGCGCCCTCGACGCGCAATTCGAGATCGCGCAATTTCGGTTTGGGTTTATACGGCTCGATCACGCCCAGCGCCACTTGCTTGCGACTGCCCGGCGCGACTTTCACGCGATAGCGAATCGCGCGATTCGTCCCCCACGCCACGTTGCGAAACGCCGGATCCACCGTTCCGGGCGGCATTGCCCAGCCGATGCAACCATTCAGCCCGCCAACGCGTTGCACTTTTCCATTCAAAAAAATATTGACGCTCGGCGTTTTGTTTTCTTGCACCAGGGCAAAAGCCGAGGCCGTGATCGCCACGCCGTCGGCGGAATATTCCGTTACGGCAATGGGCACGCGAGGATCGGCGAAATACTGGCGAACCACTTTCAACTCTTTGCCTTTGAGTCCAATTGAAATTTCCGTCAACGCCCGTGCATACGGTCCCGGGCCAAGATCATACGCCAGCGCCCCGTTTTCCGTCACCGTGGTTTTCTGCCAGTCATCCGGCAGGCAGATCGCGGTCAAATAATTTTTCGGCGCAAAACGAAAATCAACCGCCCGCTCCTGAGAAAAAGCTCCGGACGTTTGCGCCAAAATAAAAACCAACCACGACCGGATTATTTGATAACAGATCGAACTGCGATATAAACGCATTGTTCCTCCGTTTAATTATTCACCGTGGCGCAACATTTATGTTGCGCTGTTTCATGTTATACGTTACACAATAACAATTTTTTTCATTCAGCGCGCCGGCATTTTATCCAGCAAAATATAATTGACTTGCGCCACCGCGACGTGTTTGCCGGCCGCATCAAGAAGATCCACGGCCACCGGACACATCGTGCGTCCGAGTTTGATGACGCGCGCCTTCGCAAGAACTTCACGCAAACACGGCGCAAGAAAACGAATATTCATATCCGTCGTCGTCATGATCTGGTCCACGCCAGTCTGCGTGAGAATGGCAAAACACGCCACCGAGTCGGCGATGGTCATCAAAATGCCGCCGTGAAAAGATTCGAACACGCCGTCATAATTTTTTTGCCGCGGCACTTTCAACTCGCAATAACCGACGTCAAACGCGACCGCTTCCATCTGTAAGGTTTCAAAGATGGGAATGCTTTTGATCCGCGCGAGAATGGCGGCTTGGTGTTCGGCAGCAATCATTTTAGCTCCAGGAGTGACAAACTTAAGTTTGTCACTCCGCTTCGTGTATAAAATTTTATTTTCTACGCAAATTTAGTTTAATCGGTTTTCCCCACACGCCGTTGATTTGATCCGGCAACGTTGCGCCGGTGACGGAGACAAAACCGAGTTTTTTTAATACTTGTAAATCCACCACTGGTTTTCCCGCGCTGTCGCGCCCGTCGATCGGCGCAACAAATAGCGTCGCCGATTTCCCATCCGCCGCGATCGTGACTCGCAGCGTCACCGGCCCGAAATCCGTCCAAACTTCGTTGAGTTCAATTTTTGCATTTGGCCCCAACCATTCCGGTGGAACGCCCGCCAGCAATTCGAGATCATCCAGCCGTTCTCGAACGAGCAGAGCGCGAACGAGATGAATGAAGACGGCGCTCGCTTCCGCGTTGGAAACATCACCGGCAGTTGCCGTGCCGACATCGCGGGTGTGCTGTTCTTCAACCCATGTTCCCGCTGGCGCGGCGTGATTCGCATACGCATAGAGCAAATCGTGGGCGCGCGTATGATTGCCGTACAATTCATGCGTGAGGCCATGAATGCCGCCGAGCCACGGCCAGACCCCGTTATTTAACCAGCCGCTGCTGGTGATGAGTCCTTCTTTCGTGGTGGCATCCAACATCGCGAGATTGCCCGACACGATGGAGTCGAGCAAAGCGTCATGCTGATGAAAGAATTTGGCGTAACGCAGCGGCAATAAAAAAGCATACTGGCCTTTTTGCGGCGAATGCGTCGTGGTATCGCCGACGCTGATCGGCAAAAAAATATTGCCGCGTCGATCCTGGCGCAAATCGCGGCGCGCGGCGCGACGAAAAGAGTTCATGAAATCATCAAAAAGTTTTTGCCATGATTCCGCCAGCTCATCTTGTCCGAGCCAGCGCGCGGCTGCAATGCTTTTTTCCAGCGCGATCATCGCCCACCATAAAGTCCCGTAATCCGCGGTGGGCGTGGAAATGCCGCCATCGACAAATCCTGTCGGCATCAAACCATAATAGGTCGCGGCAGGATCTTTGAGTGTTTGCGTCCGCATTGCGTTTATCCATTCAATACCACGCGTCACCACCGGCCAGTTTTGTTGCAGCCAGATTTTATTATTGGTGCTTTGTGCAAACCAGCACAGCGTGTAAATAAAAACCGGCGTTTCACTCAGCGCCAGCACTGGATACATCACGCGCAGTTGGCCGTTCGGCAATTGATAGCGTCTGCCGTTTTCAAGAAACCGGCGCAGACTCGAAGTGTCGCCGAGCATCGCCACCGGAATGCCGGAGAGCATCACGTCGGCCAGCCAGAGTCCGCGATAAACCGTGGGGCCGGGATGAAATTGCAAATGGCCGTCGATATGCTCGCGCCCCTGATAAAGATTGCGAATGTTGGCGTCGAGGAGATATTGGATATTTTTATCCGGCACCAGAATTTTATTTTTCGGTATGGCGGCTTCGTCGCGCCAATAGCGCCGCGCGCGTTGCCGTTGCGCGGTTAAATCAGGAACCGTGCGAATGGCCTCGCGCCCTTTATTGCCGTGCATGACGATGAGTTCAAGGCGTTTCGTTCCGGCCGGCAATTCAAGCTGCCAGCGATTGTCGATTTTCCTGCATGAAACGGCGCGGGGCCGCGAGAGCAGATAAGGCAAATCATGATGGCTTAAAATTCCAGTGGTCGAATCAAACGTAAATGTTCGCGGAGAGCGAATGGTGATGATCGGCGTTACGACGGAATCCGCAAAAGTTGCGATCATCCCATCCATTCGCGGAAACGGCGCGGCCGCTTCGAGTTCCGTGCCGCAATCAAAATAAATTTCGGCGCGCGCCGAAGCCTCGCCGCGTAGAATTTCATCAGTCGTGACGTTGGCACTTTCCGGAAAAACCCAGAACGCGTTGAGGATGACATTGGGATCGGGGCTCGTTGTCGAAGCGTGCGCTTCAACCGCGAGCTCGCCGTCATTATTTTCGTCTTTGCCGTCAATGAGAAAAACATACGGAATATTTTTCTCGCCGGAGGCCATCGGATCGACGGTGAGCGGCGCCTTCGACGCGCAACTCGAGAATCCTTGTTTCGGCTCGCGGCTTGTACGACTCGCAAACTCCCATCGCCACGCGCTTTTTGCTGCCCGGCGCGATCTTGACGCGATAGCGAATCGGACGGTTGTTTCCCCACGCCACATTGCGAAAAGCCGGATCAATTTTTCCTGCCGGCGCAGCCCAGTCAATGCAACCGTTCAACCCATCCAGCCGCCGAATTTTTTCATTAATTCTCGAAGGCGTTTGTAATGGAAGCATGTCCGGAATCAATGCAAACGCCTGTTGTTGCACCGTAAGGCCGCCGTTGCGAAATTCCGTTGTCACGATGGGAAAGCGCGGCTCCGTCAAATATTGCCGCGACACGCGCAACTCTTTTTCTTTAACGCCGACGGTAATTTCGGTCAATGGTTTCGCATACGGCCCCGGGCCGAAGTCGTAAGCTAAAGCGCCCTTTTCCGAGAGCAACGTTTTCTGCCAGTCATCCGGAAGACAAATCGCCGTGAGATAATTTGCCGGCGCGAATTTAAAATCAACGGTGCGATTCTGGCAGAATGCGACGCCGGAAAATATGCTGAATAAAAATGAAAATAATTTCTTCATACGCCGGCTCAATTGTTTGTCAAAAGAATTATGGTAAAATAATTGTGGCAAGATAATTTTCAACGGCTTCATGAATCAATAATTTTGCCCTGACCATTTTGCGATCAATCGCTTTTATCCGCTGGTCGTTTTTTCATCCGTTGGGGTAATTGTTTTTAACTCGATCCGGTTCCGGCTTGTTTCGAAAATCGCCATATCATTTCAACGCCTGTTTGATTTCCTCGACGCCGACGCCAAGCGTGGCGCGGGCAATCGCGTCGAGATCGCGTTCCGAACCCTGCAGATGAATGGTGCGATGCACATGCGTCGCGGATTGCTTCGGCTGCAAAGCAAGCGCGGGCGAAGAAGATTCCAATTCGTAAAATTTTCCCAACTGTTTCGCGCCCGGCGCCGGCGGCCCGTCATTATAACTATTGATGGCATCGCCGCCAAACGGTTTTTCCTGCAACTGCCACATCGAATTGACATAATCCGTGGCGCCTGCCGGCAAGGTAAATTGCGCCAGCGTGAGCACATGATTGACCGCGTCATAACTGCCCATCACCGGCTTGCTGCGTTGCGGCGAAACGCCGATTTTGCTGCGATAATTCGCATCGGCGGCGAAATACATGACGCCGTTTTTGACGACCAATCTTTCCGCCGGAACTTTGCCGAAATACGTGTCATTCACGATCGGTCCGAGTTTCGCTTCCGGCCCGGCTTTAAATGGGATCACCACCGTCGTGGCCGGCGCCGCGTTGAACATGCCGAGAATCCAGATCGACGGCAAACCCGTTTGTTTGCTCCATACATTTTCACCGGTATTCTTGATGGTGTTAACGGATTCGACGCCGACCATTTTGACGCCGGCCGCGGGTTTGACGCCAAGAAATTTATTGATCGCGCTCCCATCGAGCAGCCGAATTTCACGATTCACTTCGATTTTGAAATTCGCGCCGGAATAATTGGTGAGCTGAATTTCGCGTCGGCAGTGAACGCGGTCTGATCTCTGGCTCAACAATTCAAACGGTTCGGTGTCAATCGAAGGCGGCGTGAACCAGTGCTCCAGATCGAACTTCGCGTCTTTTGCAAAGAAGACGGAAAACTGCCCGCCTTCCGGCCCGATCCAAAAACGATCTTCGCCGCCGTAAACATTGATATGCGGCTGCGTTTTTCCCGAGGCAATCAGCTCGCGATTGACCCAGCCGAAACTGAGGCCGCTTGCGCCGGCGGCGGTGCTGGTCATGATGCGGCCCTGATAAGTCGGAATCACCGCGATTTGCTGCGCGCCGGTTTGGTCGGAGAGCACGATCACCTCGACGTGCTTTTGGAGAAAAGTTAGATCGTCGCCGAAAGTTGGGGCGGGCATCTTTTCCTGTGTCAATGCGTTTTGCGTCATTAGCGTTACTCCGATAAAGACAGTTTTTAGTAATTTCATTTTTGCATCTCCGAGTTAAATTGTTGTATTATTCCGAACAAACTGTCCCTGGCCTGCGGCAGGGCAGGCACGGCCACGAAGATTTTGAATTGTCAATTGACAATTCTTTTGATTGCAGGCTGGAAGCCTGCGCTACGGGTTAGACGTTTAAAATGCGGCGGCGATAGTGCTCGTCGGAACGGTTTGCAATGCGTTGGACGTTTTGTTTTGAGAGAAATTTCGGGCCGCCGAGTTGCTCCGCGCCCAGCCAGATATTGGCGGTTTTCTCCGCCATGAGCATCGCCGCCAATACCGCATCGGCGGTGCGCCCGAGCGCGATGACGCCGTGATTGGCGATGAGAATCAGGCGCGGCGTCTGCCGGTAACGTCGCAGAAATGCCTCGGTGCGGCGCCGAATCTCCTGCGCCAACCGCAGGCCCGGATCGGTGTACGGAACAAAAACCGCAGCGCTGCCGCAGTAAACAATTTCATCCGGAAAGATGCGCTTCACGGCAAACTCCCGGGCGCGCGGCGAACATAGAATCCGGTTCACGGCGACGGCGTGCGTGTGCCCGACAAATTCGATTTCGGGCAGAGCCAAACAATAAGCATGAAACAGCGCTTCCACCGAGGGTTTCTTCGCGCGCGGATCGACGCGGCTCGCAAGCAGCGCGGCTTCGATTTCGTTATCCGCAAGATTCTTTTTGTCTAACAGCGGCTTGAGCATATCGAATTTGCATTGAACGACGTCCGCTTCACCCAACGTTGCGAGGCGAGTGCCGCTGGCTTTGATGAAAAACGTTTCAGCGTCGACACGCACGGAAGTGTTGCCCTCGCCGAGGATTGCCATCTGCCGATCTTCGCGGCCCAGCTCGTGCGACAACTCAAGCAGGGCCGTGAGTTTTTCTTTCATAAATGTTAAGCCAGGCTAAAGCTTGGCACTCCGTTGTGTCGAAGCACGAATGCAATCCACAATAATTTTTGCCGTCACCGTGCTGCCGACGACGAAGCCGAAGAACGGGCCGAAATCTCGCGTTGCTGGCAGGCCGGTGAAAAACAGGCCGGGGAGATTGGATTGAAAACTTTCATCCAGCGCCGGATAACCGTCGACGATATGCAGCCGAGACAGAATGCCCTCGTTTGAAAGATACGGCACACGACGCATATCGACACGATAGCCGGTTGCGAGAATGATGTGATCAATGTCGAATGAAGCGCCATTATCCAGTTTCGCCTGCATGCGACCATCAGGCAATTCCGTGCAATCAATCAGCGCGGTGTTCGGCCAGAGATGGATGTTGAATTTCGCAATGCGCGGCCCCAGCCACGGCTCCAATTTCAATCGGCCTTCGGCCCAGAAACGTTGGCGAATCGCTTCCTGCTCGCTGATCGTCAGGTGACGGAACCATTCCGGATTTTGCGCCGTGGCGCGCACGAGATCGCGCGTCCACGCCCAATCGGACGGCGTGAATTGCGCTACGGCATGGCGATGCGAAATATGAATCTCGCGGCCGTCGTTTTCATTGATCAGCGCCGCCCATTCATAGGCGCTTTGCCGGCCGCCGATGATGAGACAGTTACGTCCGCGCAAAAAATCAAAATCAACCGTATCGCACGTATGCGAATAACGCCCGGCGGGAATTTTTTTCGCCA